>WNGJ01001119.1_pt2 | contig 25932 bp, 20 predicted proteins | sample 5400611 | NCBI WGS metagenome assembly WNGJ01 (sample SAMN13153375, study PRJNA577476) | soil metagenome | isolation source: 40 cm soil or saprolite under Garry oak tree replicate 1 | place: USA:California | collected 2016-06-15
TTTCGCTTCGCTATTACACAGAGCATCACGTGGAAGCGGTTGACGGTGTACGGGTTGCTCGACGCCGCCATCGGTCAGAGCGTGTTTGATGAGGGGTTCCACTGGGCGCACCTCGACTTCCTGTCGAAGGACGTGGACCAGAGCGCCACGGCCGTCGCTACCGCGAAGCCGATCGGGTACTACTATCGTGCGGGTCCCCCCGACAACAACAACGGGATCGGTGGCCTGTACGACATCCTCGGCCCGAACAATTTCTCGGTTGAGAAAGCGAGCTACGCGAAGATCCGCGAGCTGCTCGTGTCCTACCATATCGGCTCGATCCGCGGCGTGGGGGACTGGCAGGCGAGCCTCGTCGGCCGCAACCTGGTCACGTTCACAAGCTACCGCGGCTTCGATCCCGAGGTCGGCATCGGTCCCACGGCGGGCGGACAGGGCAACTCCGCCGCGATCAACGCCGTCGATTCGTTCACGTTCCCGAACCTGCGCACATTCACTGTGGGCGTGTCCACAAGCTTCTGATCCCGTCTTCGGGGGGGCCGATGAGAGCATTTCATTACGCACTGTGCAGTGCGCTGGCGCTCGGCGCGGGAGCCTGCTCGGACCCGCTGGCCGTCAACAACACCAACAACCCTGACCGCAACAGGGTGTTCGGCTCGGCGAGCGACCTCGAGAGCTTCGTGGGGAGCACGTATGCGATCGCCCATTCCGGAACGGTGGGCGGCGCGACGGTGCTCTCGGGCGGCGCGAACGACGGGCTCCAGCCGCAGCTCCTGACCATGGGGATGGAGAGCGTGTCCGGCCTCGCCAACTTCGCTATGGGCCCGCGCAGCTCGATCTGCACGTCGGGCGGGTGCAGCGGCCGGAGCGCGATCGACAACGGCATCAACAGCCAGGGCAACATCGGCAACCTGCGGGATTTCATCATCGAACACCGGGCGGCGCGGCTCGCGACGTTGGGGCTGGCCCGGTTGAAGCTGCTGGGAAGCCTCGGGTCGGCGACGCGCGACGGCCGAGCCCGCGCGTTCGGCAAGTTCGTGGAGGGCGTCGCGCTCGGCAACTTGGCCCTCGCGTACGACTCCGCGGCCATCGTCACGGAGAGCAATACCGAGAGCGCGGACGTGCCGCTCTCTTTCCACACGGCCGTGATGGCAGCCGCCTTGGGCGACCTCGACTCGGCGATCACGCTCGCCGGAACCGTATCCACGAGCAGCGACGGCTTCCCGTTGCCCGCGAACTGGATCAACGAGGCGAGTGCCACGATCACGAAAACGCTCTTCCTGCAGTTCGTGCATTCGTACAAGGCGCGGTTTTTGGCCGGCGTCGCCCGCAGCAAGGCGGAGCGGGCCGCCGTCAACTGGGGGCAGGTGATCACCGAGGTCAACGCGGGGATCACGAGCGATTTCAACATCCTGATGTCGCCCACCAACGGCTGGGACGTGGCGTGGCCCCTCCAGCACTACGCAACGGGGTCGGCCAGCTGGCACCAAATGTCCCAGTTCTTCCTGGGGATGGCCGACGGGTCCGGCGGCTACGACGCCTTCCTCGCGAAGGCGCCCACCAGCCGGACGCCGTTCGTGGTCGTCACTCCCGACAAGCGCTTCCCCCAGGGCGCGACACGGGCGGCGCAGCAGGCCGACACGCAGCCAGTGAATTTCGCTTCCACGCGCTACTTCCGGAACCGGCCGACCGGGGAGGACGCCCCCGGGGACCCGCTGCAGATCTCGATGTATGATTTCCGCCGCTCGTTCGAATTCCAGGTAACGAACACCCGCAACGGGGCGTACCCGATCATGACCGCCGCGGAGATCCGCTTGCTCAAGGCCGAGGCGCTGCTTCGTCTGGGCGGAGCGGCGAACATCGACACCGCGGCGAAGTTGATCAACGTCTCGCGCGTCGCGAAAGGTGGCCTGCCGCCGGTGGACACGCTGGTGGGGGACACGAGCGCGGTCGTGCCGGGCGGGAGCTCGTGCGTGCCTCGCGTGCCGGACCCGGCGGCGAGCTACAAAGCGACCACCTGCGGCAACATGTGGGACGCCCTGAAGTGGGAGTACCGGTTGGAGACGGCGTTCACCGGGTATGGCATGTGGTACTTCGCCGCGAGGGGGTGGGGGGACCTGCCCGAGGGCACGCCGATCGAGTGGCCGGTCCCGTACCAGGAGCTGCAGGTCCGGTTGGTGCCGATCTATGGGCTGGGCGGCGTCGGATCGAGCACCGGTGCGGCCCCGGGCAATTACGGACTGTTTTCTGGCGGCGCCTACTGAGAATGCGAATGCTGCGGCAGTCCGTGGGTGTGATCGTCGTGTTTCTCGCCGGTTGTTACGTCTATACGCCGCTCGACACGGTGACGCCGCGCTCGGATGTCGAGGTGGCACTGGCGCTGACGGACCTCGGCCGTGTCGAAGCAGGGCACGCCCTTGGTCCCTCCATCGATCGAGTTGAGGGCCGGGTCGCGCAGGTCTCGGACACGGCGTACGTGCTCCAGGTCTCGAGCGTGCGTGACATCCGCGGAGTCGTGACCAAGTGGAGTGGTGAGACGGTGACCGTGCCGCGCGCCTGGGTGGGCAGCGCCTCCACGCGGCGTCTATCGCGGTCCCGCACATACCTGCTTGCGGGCGCTTTTACCGCCGGAGCGGCAGCTTTCATCGCCTCGCGGGCCCTGGGCATCGGCGGGCCGGGGATGCCATCGGGCGCCGGGGGTGGTGGTGGGAACAATCAATGAGGAGCGTGCGATGATTCGATCCCGGTTTGTGGTGTTCGCGGTGCTGGCTGTCTGGGCCGTCGCGTGTCACCCTGAGGCCGTCACCAACTCACCCGTCGTTCCGAAAGCCGGGATCAACTTCGCGAACCTTGTGCCGGACACGAACAAGTTGATCATCCGTGTGGTGGACATCGTCTCGAACGCCTATCTGGCCGGGGCTACCTTTCGCTCCGCGAACCCGTACCCGATCCCGATCGAAGCGGGGACGCGGCACATCAAGGTATTCTTCGACACTTCGGATGTAGTCGTCGCTCAGACCGTGCTCCTCGACACGACGTACACCTTCACTCAGGACGGGTCCTATAGCTTCACCGTCGCCGGGTTCGCGCGGACGGGAGTGACGCCAGCCATCCAGGCCCAGATTGTGAAGGACGCGCCACCGACTCCTGGGACGGCAAAGTTCGCTCTCCGCATCGTCAACCTAGCGCCGTCACTTGCGGGTGCGATCCCGGCGCTCGGAGACACGACTGTCCTGCCCGACGCGTTTGTGCGGAAGGTCGACTCTCTCCCTGGCGGAACGCCGGATGCCACAAACCTCGGGTACGGCAGCACGACAGCGTACGCGGTGCTGGATACCGGCCTCTATCGCCTAGTGCTTACGGCGACGGGCACCACGGCTCCCCCGATCGTGCAAGCAAGCTTGCTCCCCGGGGTGCCCGGGACGTCGAGCGTGAATCCGATTGGCGGAACGCTCGTTGCCGGCACCGTGATGACGGCCGTGATCGTCCCGCGCTCTGTACCTGCGAGCAAGGCGCCGCAAGGGGGTAGCCCGAGCGCCAAGAAGGTTGAGGTGGTCACGCGCAGCAACGACACCGTCACGGTGCAAAGCGGCACCATCACCGTCATTACAAACCGCTCCGGGTCGAAACCGGATTCGATCATCGATACTACCGGAACGCACGCGACCACCGGCGTCAACCGCGGCGACGTGGTGTACGTCTCGGGGGCAAACGAAGCGGAGTACAACGGGTGGCAAGTGGCTATCCGCACGGATTCGTTGTTCTGCAAACCCACGAACGCCGGCGACACCGCGACGAAGTGCGCAGCCGCGAACGATACGGCGAAGACGTTTTTCCGGTTCCGCTACCGCATCATCGGTACGCCGGCGTCGCCCGCGACGGGAACGCCAGTCTACAAGATCTACCCGCCGCAGTCGCCGACCGTGTCCCAGGACTACACCATACCGACCGTCGTCTTCATAGTTGACCGGCGGCCACCGAATACGGCACCGTAGGGGAGGGGTTTTTTCAGTCTACAATCGCGTCCGGCAACACAAACTTCTTCGGATCCACGGCGTGGCCGTTCACCCACACCTCGTAATGGAGGTGCGGGCCGGTGGAGAGACCAGTCGAGCCGACGAGCGCGACCTTTTGTCCCCGCTTCACCCGCTGCCCGCGGACGACGAGGATCTTGGAGCAATGGGCGAATCGGGTGACGAGGCCATAGCCGTGGTCGATCGTCAGCAGGTTGCCGTAGCCTTCTTCCCACTTCACGTCGGTGACCACGCCCGCCGCCGGCGCCTCGATCTCGGCGCCCATGGGGGCGCTGACGTCGATCCCTTCATGCGGGCGCGCCAAGTGGAGAAGCGGGTGCACCCGCTCGGCCGCGAACGCGCTCGACATCCACCCCGCCGTCGGCATGATCGACGGCGTCGCCGCGAAGCGGGCCTGGTGGCTATGCAGCGAGTCGTACGCCTGGTTCACCGAGCGGACGAGGATATCGGCGCGGCGGATCAGGGCGTCCACATCCATCCGCGCCGCCAGCGCCTGCCGGCCGTCGGGGCCGAGCGCCGCCAGGCTGTCGCGCTCCGACCAGGTGCCCGACGGGCCCCCGATCCCCCCCTGCTGCACGCCGGGGTCGATGGGGTTCAAGCCGGCGAGCAGCCGCAGCTCCTGCTCGCGCTGGCCGATCGAGTTGATCGTGTCGCGCAAGCCCACCAGGCGTTCGCGCATGCGCTGAATTTCGCCGGCGAGGATGCGGTTCTCGCGCTCAAGCGCGCGATTGCGCGTGATGTTCACCCCGCGCACGATCGCCGCCACGCCGAGCACGACCACCAGGGCGACGATGACGCCCCCGATCCCCATGAGCGCCTTGACGACGGTGTGCGACAATTCCACGGCGCGGGAACTCCCCGATCCGTGCGGCACCAACATTACCGTCCAGCGGCGCTCCGCTCGCTTGCGCATCGGCGTTTTCGACACCTCGCGTCCGACGTGATCGGCCGCCGGGAGACGGCGGCCACTGCTGCACTACGAACTGCGGCAACGCAAATCCGGACGGGGCGTTAGTCCGGTCCCGAAGGGACTGCAATAATACGGATGGTGCCCAGGGCCGTCAACACGGGCTGAAGTGAGCTACGTCACGACGTTTTGGGCAGGAAGGGTGGGCTTGGGAAAGAGGATCGGGGGCCGCGCCACGCGCCGCCCCTCGACCGCCGGGTTCTCCAAGGCGGTCCACCGGGTCTGGCCGAGCGTCCCGTCCATGGCGAGCACGCCCCAAATCGACTCCGCGGTGCCGGGAAGGAACGGTAGCGCCAGCGCAGCAAGGCGGCCCACGGTGCGCGCCAGGTTGGCGAGCACCGAGTCGAGCTCCGCCGCTTGGCCGCCCTTCGCGAGCGTCCACGGAGCGGTTTCCTCGACGTAGCGGTTGGCCCGGCCCGCGAGTCCAACGAGCTGTGCGGCCCCCTCCTGGAGCGCGTAGGCGTCCATCGCGCGCGCGTAGGCGGCGAGGGTGTCGCGGCCCGCCTGCTCGAGCGGTGTGGCGAAGGCGCGCGGGTCGCGCGGCACGACCCCTTCGCGGTAGCGGTGGATCATCGCGAGCGAGCGGGACACGAGATTGCCGAGGGTATCGGCCAGCTCCGCGGTGTAGCGCGCGTCGAAGCGCTCCCACGTAAAATCGCCGTCGTTCTCGAACCCGACCTCGCGCAGCAGGAAGTAGCGGAGCGCGTCCGCCCCGTGGCGCTCGATCGCCGCATCGAGGCTCACCGCGGTGCCCGCGGTCTTGCTCATCTTGGCGCCCGACCACTGCACGTAGCCGTGGGCCCACACGGCGCGCGGGATCGGCAGCTCGGCGGCGAGGAGCATCGCCGGCCAGATCACGCAATGGAAGCGCGTGATGCCCTTGCCGACCACGTGCAGGTCCGCGGGCCACAACCGCGCGGACGTCCCGTCGGGGAAGCCGGTTGCCGAGAGGTAGTTGATCAGCGCGTCGAACCAGACGTACACCGTATGCCCGGGGTCGCCGGGGAAGGGAATGCCCCACGTCTGGCGCTGCCGGGAGATGGAGATGTCTTGCAGGCCCGCCTCGAGCAGTCGCAGCACCTCGTTGCGACGGATCTCCGGCTCGACCCTGAAGGCGCCCGAGCGAATGCGCTCGAGCACGGCGTCGCGGTAGGCGCTCAACCGGAAGAAGTGGTTCCGCTCCTTGGTCGGGATCAGCTCGAGCGTCGGGTGCTCGATGCAGTGGCCGTTCTCGATCTGCGCTCCGGTCTTGAACTCTTCGCACCCGGTGCAGTACAGCCCTTCGTAGTCCGCGACGAACAGGTCACCGGGCCGGCGCTGCTGGATGCGCTCGAGCAACGCGGCGACGGCGCGGGTGTGGCGCGGCTCGGTGGTGCGGATCCAGTCGTCGTAGCTGCAGCCGAGGCGGCGCCAATAGCCGGCGAAGGTCCCGGCCATGCCGTCCACCCACGCCTGCGGTGTCACCTGCGCCCGGGCGGCGGCCTGGATCACCGACTGGCTGTGCTCGTCCATACCCATCAGGAAGTGGACGTCGTCGCCGCGCAGCCGCCGGTAGCGGGCGATGCAGTCCGCGCCGACCTTTTCGAGCGCGTGGCCCAGGTGCGGCTCGCCGTTCGAGTAGTCGATGGCCGTGGTGAGGTAGAACTTAGACACCGGTGCGGGAGCTCAGCTCATTTCTCGGTCAGCGCACCCATCGAAAGATACTTCTCTTCGCGGCGCTTGAGGAGCTTGTCGATCTTGAGCTTGCGGAGGTGGCGGAGGTGGCGGCGCAGGGACTCCCCGAGCGCCTGGGCGGCGGCCTCGGGATCGGCGTGCGCCCCGCCGGGCGGCTCGGGCACGATCTCGTCGATCACGCCGAGCGCGAGCAGATCCTGGGCAGTGAGCTTGAGCGCCTCGGCCGCGCGCTCTCGCTGACTCGCGTCCTTCCAGAGGATGGCGGCACACCCCTCGGGGGAGATGACCGAGTAGACGGAGTTCTCGAGCATGATCACGCGGTCCGCGAGCCCCACGGCGAGGGCGCCGCCGGAGCCGCCCTCGCCGATCACGGCGGTGATCGTGGGCGTCTTGAGCCCCGCCATCTCGAGCAGGTTGCGGGCGATCGCCTCGGCCTGGCCGCGCTCTTCGGCGCCGAGCCCCGGGTAGGCGCCGGGTGTGTCCACCAACGTCACCACGGGCGCACCGAACTTCTCGGCGAGCCGCATGAGGCGCAGCGCCTTGCGGTACCCTTCGGGGTGCGCCATGCCAAAGTTGCGGCGCAGATTCTCCTTCGTGTCTCGCCCCTTCTGATGCCCGATCAGCATCACGCTCGCCCCGTCGAGCCGCGCCCATCCACCTACGATCGCAGGGTCGTCGCGGTACAGCCGGTCGCCGTGGAGCTCGACGAAGTCGCTGAAGACCGTGCGCATGTAGTCGAGCGTGTAGGGACGCTTGGGGTGACGCGCCACTTGCACGCGCTGCATCGGTGTGAGAGAGGTGTAGATCTCTTCCCGCAGGTCCGCGAGCTTCCGCTCCAGGGCCGCCGTCTCCTTGGCGACGTCGACGGCCGTCTCGCCGGCGACGCGCTTCAGCTCTTCGATCTGCCGCTCGAGCTCGAGCAACGGGCGCTCGAAGTCCAGGGTATGAGTCGCCATCGTCTCAGGCCGCCCTCAGATGCACGTGCTCGGCGCCGAGGAGGGTGCGCAGTGCGGCGAGCAGGTCGTCGGCGGGATCGACGCGGAGCGAGCGGCTCCGCAGCCGCGCGGTGGTGCCGTTGCCGTCTCCCCCCAACGCCCCACCCCCCCATTCGACGAGGAGCGGGGCCGGCCCCGGGTGCGCGGCGCACAGCGCGGCGGCGGCGCGCGCCGCGTCGGGATCGGGCGGGCTGGTGGCAGACCAGCACAGCGCTACGGCCACCGCGCCGCTCAAGCGCAGCTCGTCGAGCGGTTTCGCCTGCTCCACGATGAAGGGCGCCTGCTCCTCCTCCCGGTCGCGCGCGCTGTAGCCGCCCGTCAAGAGCAGCGCCCGATCCGGCAGGATCACCTCGTTCAGTTTCGCCCAGGCTTCCGGGAAGACGAGCGCCTCCGCAGTACCGTGGAAGTCCTCGAGCGTCAGCCGGGCGTACTCCGCGCCCGTCTTCCTCGAGACCTGACGCTTCACGACGGCGATGACGGCGGCGATGCGCACCTTCTGCTCGCTCCAGGCGCCGAGCATCGCCGTCGTCCGGGTCCCGAAAAGCTCCACCTCGGGGCGGTGTTTGGCGAGGGGGTGCCCGGAGATGAAGAAGCCCAGCACCGCCTTCTCGCGGGCGAGCCGCTCGTGCTCGGTCCACGGCTGCACGTCCGGGATGCGCGATGGGGGATGCGAGACGGGACCTTCCTCGCCGAACATACCGACTTGCCCCGCATCCCGCTCGGCTTGGCGGGCCTGGGCTTCGGCGAACGCATCCTCCAGGGCGGCGAGGAGCTGCGCGCGGTGCAGGCCGAGCGAATCACAGGCGCCGGCGTCGATCAACGCCTCGAGGACGCGCTTGTTGCAGAGCCGCAGGTCGATGCGGTCGCACAGCTCGACGAGGGAGCCGTAGCCGGCGGCGCGTCGCCCCGCGAGGATCGAAGCGATGGCGCCCTCGCCCACGTTCTTGATCGCGCCCAGGCCGACGCGGACGCGCCGATCGCCGACGACCGTGAACTTGAAGCCCGACTCGTTGACGTCCGGGGGCAGGACCTCGAGCCCGAGCTCCCGCGCCTCGTTGATGTACTGCACCACCTTGTCCGTGTCCCCGATTTCGGACGAGAGCAGCGCCGCCATGAACTCCGCGGGATAGTACGTCTTGAGCCAGGCGGTCTGGTAGGACAGGACCGAGTAGGCCACCGAGTGGGACTTGTTGAAGCCGTAGCGCCCGAACGTCTCGATCTGGGCGGCGATTTCCTCGACCACGCGGCGCGCGTGCCCATTCGCCACGGCGCGCTCCACGAACCGCCCCAGCTCTTGCTGGATCAGCTCCTTATCCTTCTTCCCCACGGCCTTGCGGAGCACGTCCGCTTCGGCGAGCGAGAACCCCCCGAGCACGTTGGCGATCCGCATCACCTGCTCCTGGTAGGTGATGACGCCGTAGGTGGGCGCGAGGATCTCCGCCAGCGCGGGGTGCGGGTAGCGCACCGGCTCGCGCCCCAGCTTGCGGTTGATGAAGACGAGGTGCATGCCGGTGTCGAGCGGCCCGGGCCGGAGCAGGGCATTGCTCGCCACGAGGTCCTCGAACCGGTCGCACCGCATGTTGCGCAGGCAGTCGGTGGCCAGGGGGGACTCGAATTGGAAGATCCCCGCCGTGCGGCCGGAGCGCAGCAGTGCGTACACCTTCGCGTCCTCCAGGTCGAGCGCGTCGAGGTCGAGCGTGACGGAGTGGCGCGCGGCCACCATGGCGGTGGCGTCGTGGATGACCGTCAAGGTCTTGAGGCCGAGAATGTCGATCTTCAGCATCCCGACCTTTTCCAGCCCGACCATGTCGTACTGCGTGATGATGGCGTCCGGCTCCTGGGGCGCGAGGCAGACGGGGACGTAGTCGGTGAGCGGTCCCGGCGCGATCACGAGGCCCGCCGCGTGCACGGAGGCGTGCCGCGCCAGCCCCTCGATGCGGGTGCCGAGGTCGACGACCTTGCGCACGCGCTCGTCCTGGCGCGCCAGCGCCCGCAGCTCGGGGGACCGCTCCGCCGCATCGGCGAGGGACATGGCCACCCCCGGACCGGCCGGGATCATCTTGGTGAAGCGGTCTACGTCGCCCGGCTCGATCCGCAGGGTGCGGGCCACGTCGCGGAACGCCGCGCGGGCCTTGAGCGTGCCGAACGTGATGATCTGGCCGACCGACTCCCGCCCGTACCGCTCTCGCACGTACTGGATGACCTCGCCCCGCCGCTCGAAGCAGAAGTCGAGGTCGATGTCGGGCATAGAAACGCGCTCGGGGTTCAAGAAGCGCTCGAACAGTAGGTCGAACTTGAGGGGGTCGATCTTGGTGATGCCGAGGGCGTACGCGACCAGCGAGCCAGCGGCCGAGCCGCGGCCCGGCCCCACCGGAATGCCGCGGTCCCGGGCGGCCTTGATGAAGTCGTAGACGATCAAGAAGTAGCCGGCGTAGCCGGTGCGGGCGATGACGTCGAGCTCGTATTGCAGGCGGCTCTCGACGCTTTCGGGGAGGGGATCGCCGTAGCGCTCCCGCGCCCCGGCGCGCGCGAGATGGATCAGCAAGTCGCCGTCGGAGGCGAACTCCGCGGGGCGCGGGTACTGCGGCAGGAAGTAGCGCTTCTCGAAGTCGAACTCGCACCGCTCAGCGACCCGCGCCGTCTCCGTCACGACCTCGGGGTGCTCCGGGAACAGCGCCCGCATCTCCGCTTCCGACTTGACGTAGCTCTCCTGACCCACGAAGCGGAACCGGTTGGGGTCGTCCAGATCCTTCCCCATCCCGATGGCGAGCAGCACGTCGTGGGCCTCGGCGTCCTCGCGGCGGAGATAGTGGGCATCGTTGGTGGCCACCACCGGCAGGCCCAGCTCGGCGGCGAGGCGGAACATCCCCTCCGCGACGACGTGCTCGTCCGGGATGCCGTGGCTCTGCACCTCGAGCCAGAATCGATCGGGTCCGAACACCCGAGCGAGCCATTGGGCCGTCGCTTTTGCCTGCTCGTAGCTCCCCTGGCGCAGGTACAGCGCGATCTCGCCGGAGAGACAGGCGGCGAGGCAGACGATCCCTTCCTGGTAGCGCTCCAGTGTCTCGCGGTCGATGCGGGGCCGCCGATAGTAGCCCTCGAGGAAGCCGATGGACGACAGCTTGATGAGGTTCGCATAGCCCTTGCGATTGGCAGCGAGGAGCACGAGGTGCGAGTAGTCGCTCGGGGCGCCGGGAAGCTTCTCGCGGCGACGCCGGCTGCCGAACGCTACGTAAGCCTCGAAGCCGAGGATGGGGCGGAGCTTCCGGGCCTTGGCTTCCTCGTAGAACCACCACGCCCCGTGGAGGTTGCCGTGGTCGGTGAGGGCGATCGAGTCCATCCCCAGCGCCTGGACCCGCGCGACCAGGTCGGGGATGCGGTTGGCGCCGTCGAGGAGGGAATACTCGCTATGGGTGTGAAGGTGAACGAACGCCATCTCGCCTATCGGGGGAGGGCCCGTCGATCGAGCTCCTCGAACACGCTGTCGAGCGGCAGGCGCTTCGCTTCGAGCAACACGACCAGGTGATATAGCAGGTCCGCCGCCTCGCTGGTGAGGCGCGCGGCGTCTTCCGTGGTGGCCGCCACAACGGTCTCCACGGCCTCCTCGCCCACCTTCTGGGCGATCTTGGCGACGCCGTCGTCGAGCAGACGCGCCGTGTACGAGCCGGGGGGCCGCGTGCGCGCCCGGTCGGCGACGGTGCGGGCGAGCCGCGTCAAGGCGCCGCCGGTCGGCTCGCCGAAGCACGTGGCTGCCCCCGTGTGACATGCGGGGCCATGTTGGCGCACCACGTAGAGGACGGCGTCACCGTCGCAATCCACGCGGACCTCCTGGATGTCCTGCCCGTGGCCGGAGGTCTCGCCCTTCTTCCAGAGCCCGCCGCGGCTGCGACTGTGGTAGTGGGCCCGTCCGGTGTCGCGCGTGCGCTCCAGCGCCTCGCGGTCGGCGTAGGCCACCATCAGGACCTCGCCCGAGAGGCCGCTTTGAGCGACGACGGGGACGAGTCCATCGTCCCCGAAGTGCACGGCCTCGATCCAATTTTTCGCGGTCACTCCGGGAAACTATCGGCGAGCCAACGCATTGTCAAAAGGCCGCGCGCGCGCATATTCTCGCGTCATGCGGTGGGCGGTGAGTCTCGTCGTGCTCGGCCTGATGATGGCCGCGTTCCGCCGCGTCACCGCGGCGAGCCCGCTCGAGGCGCGGGCGGCGCTCGCGCTCGGATTTCTGCTCGTGGCGGCGTGGCTCGGCAGTGCGATCGCTCGGCGCGCGCACGTTCCCCGGGTCACCGCGTTCGTATTGAGCGGTCTGCTCCTCGGCCCCGCGTGGCTGAACGTCGTACCCGCGGATGAGGTGGACGCGCTTGGCTTCGTGGCCGACGCCGCCGTGGCGCTCATCGCCTTCGCCGCCGGGTCCGCCCTCCCCCTTGCGACGCTCCGCGCGGAGCGTCCGGCGCTCGCGCGGCTCACTGCGGGCACGATCGCGTTCCCCTTCGCCGCCGTGACGCTCGTGTTGCTCACGGTGAGCCCCTGGTTTCCACTCACGGTGCACCAGCCGCTCGGCAACGCACTCGGCGTCGCCTTGGCCCTCGGTACCTTCGCCGCCGCGTCGTCGCCCCTCGTCACGACTGCGGTCCTCGACGAGCTCGACGCCCACGGGCCGTTCGCCCGCACCATGCTCGCGGTCTCCGTGGCGAAGGACGTCGCCCTGACGGTGCTCCTCGCGGTGGTGCTCGCGCTGGCGCGGTTGGCCGGGAGCGCCGGCGCGGTGCACCTGAGCGTCGCGGGCGCCGCGCTGGCGGGCTTCGTCGGATCCCTCGCGATCGGCGCGGCCGTGGGGGCGTGCGCGGCCCTGTACCTGAGGCGCACCGCGAGCGACGCGGCTCTCGTCCTCGTCGCGGTGGCGTTGGTGGCGGCCCTCGCGGCGCGGGTCATCCACGGGGACGGCCTCCTCGTCGCGCTTGCCGCCGGGTTCTACCTGTGCAACTTCGCCCCGCCCGAGGCGGATCGCCTGCGTGCCGAATTGAACCGCGTGACGGGCCCGGTGTACGCGCTGTCGTTCGCCGTCGCCGGAGCCGGGCTCAAGCTCGACGCGCTGGCGGATCTGTGGCCGTGGGCCGTGCTGCTCATGGGGCTGCGCGCGGTGGCGTTGCGCTACGGCACGCTGTGGGCGGGGTGGGAGGGCTCGGCGACGCCGGCGGACCGCCGCGCCGTCGTGACACCCGCCCTTGCGCGGGAGGGGTGGCTCGGGCTTATCTCCCAGTCCGGTCTCGTGCTGGCCGTGGCCGCGACGGCCCGCCGGGCGTTTCCCGCCTGGGGGGTCTCACTCGAGGCCCTGGTCGTCGCGATGGTCGCGGTGCACGAGGTCGTAGGGCCGATCTGTCTGCGACGTGCGCTGGCACGCGCGGACGAACTCAAGGAGGAAGCGTATGGTGGTGAAGCACCGGTGGCTGGCGGAGCTGTGCGCGGTGGCGCTGATGGGGGCGTGCAACAACGGCCCGGAGCTGACTGGTCCGCCGGCCGTTTGCCATTCCGCAGTGCAGCCGCTCACCCTGAGCGTGGGGCAGTACCAGGCGATCGACCCTGAACCCACCGATGGGTGTGTGATCTTCCCCGCCAACGCATCGGCCACCGACGCTGAGTACGTGCTCGTGCCGCAGATCACCACCGAGAGCTACAACTTTCGGACCAGCTTCAAGCTGGTGGGCGGCGTGCCCGTGATCGCGGCCCCTCCTCTCTCCGCCCAGTACGAGGAAGGTCCCATCTCGCCGGCTCTCCAGTTCCACGATCGGCTGCGGCAGCTGGAACGGTCGCGGGGCTGGGGCGCGCTCGCCGGCTTGGCGCCGCGGGCTGCGCCATCCCGCGCCCAAACGCTCCTGAGCCCACCCCAGGACACGCTGGGCAATGTGCGCACATTCAAAGTGCTTTCGAACCTCACCTCGTACACGCTGCAGATCACCAACGTCCCGGCGACAGCCGTAAGCGTGGGGCAGCACATCGCCCTCTACGTGGACAACAACGCGCCGGCGAACGGCCTGACGCTAGCCGATTTCACGTCGCTGGATGCCGTGTTCGATACGCTGCTGTACCCGACGGATACGGCTGCCTTCGGACGCGAATCGGACATCGACGGGAACGGGAAGGTGATCGTGCTGATGACGAACGTCGTGAACCAGCTGGTGGGCGCCTCGGAGTGCACGACCAGCGGCTACGTCGGCGGGTTCTTCTTCGGCGCGGACATCGACCCGTTCTACGCCACGCAGTTCAACAACGGGGAAGTCTTCTATTCGATGATCGCGGACTCGGGCGCGACGCTCTCCTGCTCGCACTCGAACTCTCAGGTCAAGCGGGTGGTCCCGGTGACGTTCATCCACGAATTCCAGCACATGATTAGTTACAACCAGCACGTGCTGCAGCGCGGCGGCCCGGTGGAAGTGCTCTGGCTCAACGAAGGGATGTCGCACTACGCGGAGGAGATGGGCGGGCGGGCATTCCTCGCGGGGTCGGGGGACAGCGCCCAGTTCTGTAACTTCGTGCGCGGGGACCTCGTCAACTTGAGCAAGTACTGGGCGAGCCCAGGCATATACCCTCTCCTCGACACGGCCGGGATCGGCGGACTGGCGGAGCGGGGCGCCTACTGGTTGTTCGTCCGTTACCTGGTGGACCGGTTCGGGGCGGATACCTCGGCGGCCGGCGCGGCCGCGCTCACGCGGCAGATCGACCAGACGGCGACGGTCGGTACGGCGAACATCAAGGCCGTGACCGGACGGGACTTCGCGAGCCTCGAAGAAGGATGGGCCCTCGCGAACTGGGTATCCGATCTTCCCGGGTTCACGGCGCCCGATTCTCTGAAGTACAAGCACTGGGCTTTCCGCACGGCGTATCCGACCCTTTATTCGAGGTGTCCCGCCCTGCTCGGTGTTGCCGTGGGCTTCCCCAGCACCTTTCCGCTCGCGGCGCTCGCGAGCGCAGGCCCGAACATCGGCATGAGCGGCGTGATGTGGTCCGGCTCCGCAGGCGGCTACCAGCGTGCCTTGCAAGGTCCGGGCGCCGCGAGCTACACCTTACTCTTGAGCGACAGCCGAGGCTCGCAGATCCTTCCGATCCTGCTGCCGCGCCTCAATGTGATACGGATCAAGTGAGGGCGGCGGTCTCATGGCCGGGCGGTCTGGCGGTGGGACTGGTCGTAGTGGCGTGCTCGAACGACCTGACGACTCCGCCGGGGGCGTTCTGCCCGACCATGACGCCACCGCTAGTCCTCTCGGTGGGCCGGTACACGGCAGTCGATCCCGGCATACCCCGCCTCCTGGCCAACCGCACGCTGGCGTGCATAGTCTTCGCCGCAAACCCGTCGAGCACGGATGCTGCGGAGTACCTCCTCGTCCCCCAGGCGACGACCGAGACGCCTGACCTCTCATCCAGCTTCAAGCTGGTGGGCAGTGCCGCGGTCGCCGCGGCGCCCGCGCTGTCGGCGAGCCTGCAGTCGGCCGCGCCACTCTCATCGGCGCAGCGATTCCACGATCGACTGCGGCAGCTGGAGCGCACCGGAGCGTACGGCAGCGCCGGCCTCGTGGGCGCATCGGGTGTGCGGGCGACGGTCGCGGTAGGCGACACCGGCCGGTTCAAGGTGCTCAACACGCTCACCGGTCTCACCGTCGATATGGTCACCGCCACCGCGAAGCAGGTCGGGCAGCACATCGCGATCTTCATCGACACCGGGGCACCTCGGCCCGGCCTATCCGTTTTCGACCTCGACACGCTGCGCGCGGTGTTCGACACTCAGCTGTACGCCGCCGACACGGCCGCGTTCGGCCGGGAGTCGGACGTCGATGGCAACGGCCTGGTGATCGTGCTCCTGACCAACACGGTAAACAAGATGAGCACCCAGTGCGCCTCGACCGGCTCTTATGTCGCAGGATTCTTTTTCGGCGGAGACATCGACCCGGTTTTTCGGTCGCGGTTCAACAGCGCCGAGATCTTCTACGCGATCGTGCCCGACTCGCTCGAGACCTTGAGCTGTCAACATAAGACCTCCGATGTCAAGCTACTCGTGCCGTCCACGTTCGTGCACGAGTTCCAGCACATGATCAGCTACAACCAGCACGTGCTGCTCCGTCGCGGCAGCGCCGAGGTGCTGTGGCTCAACGAGGGGATGTCGCACTACGCCGAGGAGCTGGGCGGGCGGACGTTCCTCACGAGCAACGACAGCGCGTCGTTCTGTCGCTACGTGCGCGGTGACCTGCAGGACGCGGTCCAATACCTTCAGGCCCTGGGGAGTCACCCTCTCGTGGATACGGCCGGAATCGGCGGCATTGCCGAGCGAGGGGCGTGGTGGCTGTTCGTGCGCTACCTCGTGGACCAGTTCGGGCAGGACACGAGCCGCGCGGCCGCGAACGCGTTCACGCGCAAGATCGATCAGACGAGTCTCCTTGGGACCGCCAACGTGTCCACGCAGACGGGTGTGCCGTTCGCGACGCTCGTGGAGCGCTGGGCCCTGGCGAACTGGGTGTCGGACCTGCCGGGCTTCACACCGCCGGCGGAGCTGACCTACAAGAAGTGGGCCTTTCGCTCGGCGTATGCCGCGGTGAGCCGGTGGTGCGGCTCGCCGCTCGGCTTCCCACTCGTCGCGCCCGCCGCGGCGCCCGCGGACGTCAACCTCTCCGGCCGCATGTGGAGCGGCACGGGAGCCGCCTATCAGCGGGTGCTCCAGGCACCGGGCGATGCAGGGTTCCGCCTGGGGTTCGGCGACAGCGCGGGCGTGCAGCTGCCGGGGGCGCTCGAGCCGCGGCTCAACGTGATCAGGATCAGGTGAAACGGGCGGTCTGGCGGTCGGCCGGTCAGCCGGTCGTGATAGTCCTGATGGTGTTGACCGCCCGACCGCCCGACCGGCTAACCGCCCAAGGGGGTGGCGGTCTGGGCGGTCTCCCCGGCTCCACGCGATCCGCCGGGCTCGGCGGCGCGGGTGCAGCGTTGGTAGGAGACGCGGGCTCCATGTTCGCCAATCCCGCGGGGATCGCGACGATCCGCCGCCTGGCGCTGGAGGGCTCCTACGAGCAGTATGTCGGGGGGACGACCCTCTCATCCGCCGCTGCGGCGCTGCGCGTGGGCCGCTTCGACTGGGGCGTCGGCGCCCAGGCGCTGCAATATCCCGCCGGGCCGAGCTATCAGCAGCCCGACGTTCTGGGACTCACGGCTCTGGTGTTTCGCTACGGTCTTGTGGCGGTGGGGACGTCGGTCAAGTACTCACGGGAGACGATCGCCGGCGTCCCGGCCGACGCGTGGGCGGGGGACGCGGGGGTGGCGCTGGCCGTGTTCGACATCCTCGCCCTGGGCGCGAGCGTCCAGAACCTGGGCGGGCGGGGGGGGGCGGGGGGGGGGAGCGGTTCCCATCTGCCACGCCGAGCCCGTGTCGGCTTCACCATGAACTACGTCGATCCACAGGGCACCCTGCGGTTCCTCACCACGGTGGAGGGCCAGTGGCCCGAGGGACAGCCCGCGCGCCTGGTGGCGGGGGCGGAAGGCGGCGTGGTCGCCGCGGGCGTCGGCGTCGTGGGCCGTATGGGGACGCTGGGAGGAGGAGCAGGGGATGGGTCGCCCCTGACGTTCGGCGCGGGGGTGGAGCTCGGTCGCCTGCACGTCGACTACGCCTATCGGTCAGCCGCCGCGTCGAGTGGCGGCCGGCACCGGTTCGGAGTGCGATGGACCCCGTGAGGGAGCGGCGGCCGCCGGACTGGGGGCGCGTGGCGCGGCGCCTGGCGGGCTGGCTGCTCGTCGGCATACCTGCGGCGTTGCTGCTCGCGCTCGTGGTGAGCGCCGAGGTCCGCTTCATCGCCCGCAGCGCTTACGAGGAGGCTCGGATCCTGCTCAAGCGCCGCCCGATCCGGAACGTCGTGGCGGACCCCCGCACGCCGGTGGCATTGAAGCAGCGTCTGGCGCTTGTGCTCGCGGCGCGGGCCTACGCGGCGGACTCGTTGCACCTTTCGGCGGGCGACACCTACACGACCTATGTGCGCCTGGAGCGGGACACGCTGGTGCTGGTGCTCCAGGCGTGCCCGCGCGACCGGCTCCGCGCCTACACGTGGAGCTACCCCATCGTGGGTGTCGTGCCCTACAAGGGCTTCTTCGACTTCGCGCGGGCGCGCGCGACCGCCGCCGAGCTCGAGCGGCAGGGATATGACACGTACCTTCGGCCCGCGCCCGCTTTCTCGACCCTCGGGTACTTCAGCGATCCGCTGCTCTCCACCGCGCTGACGCGGGACACCATGGAGCTCGTCGCCACGGTGATCCACGAGCTGACCCACAACACCTTGTATGTGAAGAGCCAGACGCCCTTCAACGAGAGCTTCGCGAGCTTCGTGGGATACCACGGTGCCGCGGCGTTCTTCCGGTCTCGCGGCGACACGGTCGACGCCCGGCGGGCGGCGGCGCGGTGGCGCGACGAGCGGACGCTCGACGTGTTCTTCGCCGAGCTCGCCCGTCGCCTCGATTCCGCCTACGCGGGTGGGGTCGCGGGGCCAGCCCTGGAGCGGGCGCGGATGACGCTGTTCGGGTGGGCGCGGAGCGAGCTCACCGGCGCCGTGGGGCAGTCTCTCGAGACGTACGACTGGCGCCGGCTCGCGTCGGCGACTCTCAACAACGCGGTCGTCTTAGCGCAGCGCCTGTACCGGATGAATCTGAACCTGTTCGACGACATCTACCTGCAGAACCGCGCCGACCTGCCCGAAACCATCCGCGCGATCGAGGTACGCGTTTTCACGCAAGCCGACCACGATCCGTATCGCGCCCTCTACTCTCGGCCGGGGATGCCGCCCTAGTTCCCTCTCAACCGCTCCGCCTCCGCCACTCGCTGCAACGCGATCGCATACGCCGCCGTGCGGAACGTGACAACCTTCTGCTTCGCCAGGTCGCGCACCGCCACGTACCCCTTCGTGATCGTGGCCTTGAGCTCGCGGTTCACCTGCTCGTGAGTCCAGCGGTACTGCTGGAGGTTCTGAGCCCACTCGTAGTAGCTCACCGTCACGCCGCCGGCGTTGGCCAGGAAGTCGGGGATCACCGGGATCCCCCGCTCCTCGAGGATCAGGTCCGCGGTAGGTGTCGTCGGCTCGTTGGCACCCTCCACCACGACCTTGCAGTCGATGGTGCGGGCGTTGTGCTCCTTCGTGATCACGCCGCCCAGAGCGGCGGGCACCAGCCAGTCGCAGGGGACGGTCCACAGCTGCTCGTTCGTGATCGCCTGGCCGTCGGGCCACTCGGAGACCCGCCGGCGGTCGGCGGTGTGGGCGAGCAAGGCGGGGATGTCGAGCCCGTGGTCATTCACGATACCGCCGTCCACGTCCGACACGGCGATGACCTTCGCGCCGGCTTCGGCGACGAGCAGCCGCGCCAGGTGGCCGCCCACGTTGCCGAAGCCCTGGATGACCACGCGGCTGCCTTTGAGCGGCAGCCCGAAGTCCCTGGCGTATTCCATCATCACGTACATGACGCCGCGCCCCGTCGCCTCCTCGCGGCCGAGGGAACCGCCCAGCGAGACCGGCTTGCCCGTCACCGCGGCGGGCGTGTAGCCGTGCCGGCTCGAGTACTCGTCGAGGATCCACGCCATCACCTGCGCGTTCGTGTTGACGTCCGGCGCCGGCACGTCGCGGTAGGGCCCGAGCATGATGGAGATGCGCTGGGTGAAGCGGCGGGTGAGGCGCTCGAGCTCGAGCTTGGAGAGCTGCTTGGGATCGACGGTGACGCCCCCCTTGGCACCTCCGAAGGGGATGTCCATCAGGGCCGTCTTCCAGGTCATGATCGTGGCCAGGCCCAGCACCTCGTCGTGGTCGGCGTCGGGGTGATAGCGGATGCCGCCCTTGCAGGGCCCGCGGGCGCCGTTGTGCTGGATGCGGTAGCCGGTGAAGACCTCGATGTGGCCGTCGTCCATGCGCACCGGCACCTCGACCTGCACCTCCCGGAAGGGGGAGCACAGGATGCGGCGCATGTACGCTTCCAGGTTGATGAGGTTGGCGGCGCGCTCGAATTGACTGTCGGCGATGGACTTGCCCGACATCGTCGCGCGCGGCGGGCGGGCGGTGGCGGTCACGGCGCGGGGCGGAGCCGGCGACCGGCGTAGCGCACGGCCGGGTGCTGGGACTCGGAGAGGGCGCGGGCGGTGTTGGGCCCGCCCTGGCGCCGCGTGCCGGCGTCCGTGAGCACGCCGATCACGTCGGCCCCCGTCGCCTTTGCGGCGCCCAAAGCGGCGGGGTGTTCCAACACGAAGATGAGGCCTGCCGCCTGCTCCTGCACGGCCGCGACGAGAGTGGACCAGGCCGCGTCGTCCTCGAGCGGGCGCGGCGCCACGATGAGGGGGCAGCCGGCCGTATCGAGCGCGGTGCGCTCGACCAACGGCGCGTGCAAACCCAAGGCTAGCGCGGTCCATACCGGCAGCGCCGGACCCGCCGCGACCACCTGGGCGAAGCGCCAGCCCGCGTCGCGCGCGAGCTCGAGGAAGGCCTGGACCAGGGCCTCGTCGGCCGGGGGATCGGGTCCCGGGTCCCGCGCCAGCACGACGGCGCCCGTCTCCGCGAACCAGCGCTCATCAGCGCTGAGGTCGTCGGGTCGGCGCGGCGCGTAGAACGCGAAGCGGCGCGTCGCGAGAATCTCATGCTCGGCCTCCTCGCGTTGGTCGCCATGCTCGGCCGCCTGCGCGGCCCCTTCGAACGCCACCTCTGCGGCCTGGTAGCGTCCGGCCTCCCGCAGGATGCGACCGCGCAACTGCAACGTCTCGGTATGCGGCTCCAGCGCGAAGGCGCGGTCCAGCGCGAGCAGCGCGCGGTTGGGATCGCCGAGGCGGTAGCAGGCGTAGCCGAGCTCGTGCCAGGCGAGCGCCAGGTCGGGATCTCGCTCCAACGCCTGCTCCAGCGCGCCCAGCGCTTCGCGATAGCGCTTGAGCTCGATCAGGGCCGCACCCTGGAGCGTGAACGGGAAGGCCGTGGCGCCGAAGTGCCCCAGCGCCGCTTCCGCCAGGCGCAGCGCGTCGACGGCTCGCTCGTGGGTGCGCAGCAGCTCGAAGCACTCGGCCCAGCACGCCTTGAGATCGGGATGCGTCGCGAGGACTCCGCGGTAGGCCTCCTCGGCGTCGGCGACTCGGCCCTCGCGGGCCAGCCAGCGGGCGCGAGCGATGGCCCGCTCGCTCGGCGCGTCGGGAAACAAGTCGTACGAGGCCGTCGTCCGCATGGCGCGAATATAGCCGCGGCGTGGTCGCTGGCTAGCTGTACGTGCCGCGTCTAGATTGTCGCGCCATGGATTCCGCAACGTTGGTGCGAGAGCTCAGCGATTTCCTTCGCATCCCTTCGGTGTCGACGCTACCGGCGCACGACGCCGACTGTCGCCGGGCGGCGGAGTGGGTGGCGGGTGCGCTGCGGCGGCTCGGGTGCCGCGAGGTGGAGTTCCTCGCGAGTGAAGTCCACCCCGTCGTGTGGGGCGTGGGCCCGGAGGTGCCGGGCGCGCCCACGCTGCTCATCTACGGGCATTACGACGTGCAGCCGCCCGATCCGCTCGCCGAGTGGGTCACCGCGCCGTTCGAGCCCACCGTGCGCGACGGCAGGCTCTTCGCCCGCGGCGCGGCCGACGACAAGGGGCAGGTGTTCTGCCTGCTCAAGGCGATCGAAGGCGCCGCGCGTCCCCCCGTCAACTTCCGGTTCCTGATCGAAGGTGAAGAGGAGTTCGGCAGCCGCGTGTTGTTCGACCTGCTGCGGCGCGAGCCGCAGCGGACGCGGGCCGACGCGGTCCTCATCGCGGACATGGCCTACGTCGCCCCCAAGTGGCCGGCGGTGTACACGGCGCTGCGGGGACTGTGCTACGCCGAGATCACGGTGCGGACCGCCAAGTCCGACCTGCATTCAGGAGAATACGGAGGCGCGGCGCCCAACGCGCACGAGGAGCTGCTGCGGCTGTTGGGCCGGCTCAAGGGGCCCGACGGCAAGATCAACGTGCCGGGCCTGTACGCCGCGGTGAAGCGTCCCTCCCGCGAGGAGCTCGCCGCCTGGAGGAAGCTGCCGTTCCGCGAGGCGGCATTTCTCAAGGACCGTGTCCGGGCGAAGGCGCTCACCGGTCTCAGGCGTTATTCGGTGCTCGAGCGCCTGTGGGCGCTCCCCACCTTCGAGATCCACGGGATCAAGGGTGGGTTCACGGGCGAGGGCGCGAAGACCGTCATCCCCGCCGAGGCGACGGCGAAGGTTTCCTTGCGCCTCGTGCCGAACCAGCGGCTCAAGACCGTCGAGCGCCAGCTCGCCGCCGCCGTCAAGCAGCTCGCCCCCAAGTACGTGAGCGCCACGGTCACGTTCCTGCACGGCGCGGACCCGGCGCAGGTCAAGGTGACGCACCCGGCGTTCCGCCTGCTCGACCAGGCGTTCCGAGAGGTGGTGGGGCGGGGAACGGTGCCGGTCCGCGCCGGCGGCTCGATCCCCGTGGTCCCGGCTCTAGGCCAGAGCGGCGCGCCGGTGATCTTGACGGGGATCGGTCTGCCGGACGACCGGCTGCACGCGCCGAATGAGAAACTCGACCTGACCCAGCTGGAAGACGGGATTAGGGTGTTTGGGCGGTTCTATCAACTGCTGGGAGAGATGAAGGCGTCACGTCTCTCTTAGACGTTTCTCCTACTACGGTTTCGCATTTTGTTTATCTCGTGCTGGGTCAGGCCTCGGCCCCCGTACCGCTCTTCCGTCCACGGATCCCCCCGCATATGGTAGCCGTTCTGTTCCCAAAAGCCGGGCATATCCTCGGCTAAGAGCTCGAGCCCGCGCACCCACTTGGCGCTCTTCCATAAGTAATGATCCGGCCGGAGATGCCGCGCTTACTGCCCTGGCGCACGAGATCGAGGAGACGACGTCGGATCCCGTCTTGAACGCGTGGTACGACATGGGTGGGCAAGAAGACGGTGACAAGTGCAATAAGCTGTGGAAGCCGGACTACCCAGGGGGCGCGGGCAACGCCACCGTCCACCTTGGTTCCCAGAGCGGCGGGAAGTACGTGTACATTCAACGCATGTGGAAGAATGTGGACTTCCAGCAGTGCGCCTTCTTCTCGCTCACCATGACCGGGCCCACGAGCATCACGACGAGCGGCAGCTACACCTGGACGGCCGATCCTGGCGTCAACGCATCGGGCTACCACTACCGATGGTGGTATCAGAACCAGGGGTCGTCCACGTGGAACGTGCTCGGCACCTTGCAGTCGCAGTCGCTTCCGGTCGACGTGAACGGTCCGAATTTCACGATCATGGATTCGACCACCAACGAACACGGACAGACCCAGGTCGCGAGCCGCTTCGTTACCCTGCACGTACCTCCTTCCATCCAACTCTACGGCCCAACCATTGTGTGGTATCTGCAGGCGTGCACCTGGACCGGTGCGGTGGCGTACGGCGGCACCCCTCCGTATACCTACGAGTGGGACGTGTACGGGGACGGGGCGAGCAACCCCGTGCAGGTGGATAACACGTCCAACACGAGCGACGATCTTGTCTACCAGGCCCAGACCGTGGGCGACACCATCACGATCGTTGTAGGTGTGACGGACGCCGCTAACCAGTACGGATCCAGCTCGCTCGCGGTCTACAGCGGAGGCACTGGCTGCGGGCAGGAACGCCCCCGGCCAGCGAGTCCATGAGCGATCCCTGGTTGGCGCCCTTCTGCCGTCACTCAGTCTGGCTTGTGGCCCCCTGGATGATGTTCCTGGCGTGCGACGACGCGAGGCCCTCAGGACCCGGAGCTGAGTGCCCCCTGAATATCGCGCTGGTCCAGCCGTCGCAACCCCGCCTCCACATCGGCGACACGCTGACGATGCACGCCACGTCATGGGTGACCAGGCCCGACTGTCTGCCCCGGGACACGACCGCGGCCGGTCTGTGGTGGTGGGCAGACGGCGAGGTTGCGATCGACTCCAAGGGACACCTGACCGCGGTCCGGCCGGGGTTGGGATCGATCACCCTGTCACAAGTCGGGGACTACGGCGCATTGGGTCAAACCGACGTGGGCGTCTATCAACCGCCCGGCGCGGACAGCGTCGTCACCATCGTCCGTAACTACACGGCGGACACCGCGTGGGTCGTCTTGGAGGACGCCACCGGAGCAGTGCAACGGGCGCAAACCGTCGGGGCGGGCGCCTCGGCATGCTGGGTCACACCTTCGTCTGACAGCGTGCGCTACAGCCTCACGGTTCGTCCCCCACCGCCTCCGGTGGGTTCTGATTCTACGATGGTGCAATGGGTCCCCCATTCCATGATGGCATTCCTTCACACGTGGCAGCTCGACGTCGATTCGGCCATCGTACAGTCTGTGCGGACCGTAACGACTGAACTCTTCGCTCGGAGCCCCGACCCCGGCACGGGCTGCTAGCGCCACCCGGACCGCGCCCGCTGGTGCTCGGCGCCTCATCTGGTCAATCTTTGGACTGGCCTAGTTAGGGGGGCGCTGATGGAAATGAGTGGACAATGGATCGGCACATATACGGGCTCAAGTGCGGGCATGCTTATCGTCAATGTCGACGACCGCGGCACCTTCTATCAGGGCGTGGCCTATCTCCATGACGGCAATCCCGCCCTTCCCGGTATCACCGCGCTGTTCAGGACGCCCAACAAGGAGCGTCACTTTCAAACTCGGACAGACGCGATAGCTGCCATCAATCCGGAGACCGGGCTAGCTGATGTTTGGGATAAAGTCAAGGAACGCTACCCCGGTGCGAGTCTGTCAACCTATGCTGATGTCACCGGGTCGTGGGACGATGCGTCGCTGACGCTTGCTTGGACAACGGATATCGGGCTCAACGGCACCTGTGTGCTCCCACGGTCCAAAGCGGATCAACCATCAACCCTGGTGCCCGTGGCGAAGGGATGGGACGATTACAAGACGTATGCGGCCAGTCTGGAGGGGCGGCGGCACCTCTTCCGTGGGCAGAACAAGCCTTGGCGGTTGCGCACCGCGTTCCATCGCCGTGGGCGCGCCGACTTACTCCGGTTCCTCAACGAAGACATTCAGGCCCTGCATAAGCGCCTCAGCGCCAGCACTCGGCACGTCTTCAATTTGTTGATCCCGGACGAGAACGGCGCCTTTCTCAACTTGGCGCAACACCATGGCTATCCGACTCCCCTGCTTTGTTGGACGTACTCGCCTTATGTGGCCGCGTTCTTTGCTTATCGCGGTATCTCGAATGAGCAAGCTGACAAAGCCTCGGCGGACGAAAATGTCAGGATTGTCGTGTTTGACCAAGCCCAGTGGAAGGCGAGGTTTGCGCAGCCCCTTCAGCTCCTGTCCTCCTGGCCTTATGTGTCGATTGGGGAGTTCGTGGCCATCGAGAACGAGCGCATGATTCCGCAGCAAGCGGCGTCCACTCTAACGAATGTTGATGACATTGAGACGTATATCGGGCAGTCCCCTACTGGTGGGGATACCCCCTACCTGCGGGCGATTGATCTTCCGGTCCGCGACCGCACGCAGGTGAGCGGGAACTAGGCTACATGGGCATCACGGCAGGGGCCCTGTTTCCGGGGCTCGACGGGGCCTGTGAGGAACTGCGGGAGCGCAATTTCCCAAGCTGATCGCGGCGCGTGGTGCGGGGCGCCTCAGCTGTTCCTCCGACGATCAGCCGCTAGTCTTGCTCCGATTTCGAAGCTTGTTTACCTCGTGCTGGGTCAGGCCTCGGCCCCCGTACCGCTCTTCGGCCCACGGATCCCCTCGCATGTGGTAGCCGTTCTGCTCCCAGAAGCCGGGCATATCCTCGGCCAATAGCTCGAGCCCGCGCACCCACTTGGCGCTCTTCCATAAGTAGAGATGGGGAACGAGCAGGCGGGCGGGCCAGCCGTGCTCCGGAGTGAGCGGCTCGCCGTTCCACTCGAGCGCGATGACGTTGTCGGGCCGGTCCAAGTCCGCGAGCGGCAGATTCGTCGTGAATCCCTGCTCGGCGAACACCAGCGCGAACCGCGCCTCGGGCTTCACGCCCGCGCGCGCGAGGAGCGCCTGCACCGGCACGCCCGCGAACGCGTTGTCGAGCCGGCTCCAGCGCGTGACGCAGTGGATGTCGCAGCGGACGGTCTTGCGCGGCAGGGCGAGTAGCTCGTCGTACGTCAATACATACGGCCGCTCCACCAGCCCCGAGACCTCGAAGGTCCAGGTCTTCGTGTCCACCCGCGGCACGTCGCCGTAGTGCAGCACCGGCCACTTGGCGGTGACGACCTGGCCGGGAGGGACGCGCTCCTGGACTGCCCCGGAGCGGGCCCGAAGGTCGTCCAAAAACTTCG
>WNGJ01002332.1_pt1 | contig 25932 bp, 22 predicted proteins | sample 5400611 | NCBI WGS metagenome assembly WNGJ01 (sample SAMN13153375, study PRJNA577476) | soil metagenome | isolation source: 40 cm soil or saprolite under Garry oak tree replicate 1 | place: USA:California | collected 2016-06-15
TTGCGCTAACCTATTCATTTTTGCCTCCTTCTTAAACCCTCTCTTTCACGAGGGTAAACCTGACTATGGCTTGAGGGGTGGGGGGCCTGACTCTAAGGGCATAGCAAGGGCAACCGGAAACGTGGGATTCATGCGCTTGGTATTAGAAGACGTTCCGGTTGAAGAGCCGGTGCCGGTTTCTGTTGCGCTTTTTGCTTTGGGATCGGCGGCCGGTTCTATAGCTTTTGCGGGCTCCACCGCCTTCGGACTGACAATTGGCTTTTCCTCGCTATTTTGTCCGGTCACCGAGAAACCGGTCCTTCCCTGGATCTCTTCGCCCTTGGGCTCAAGGCCTAATGGCGATCCGTTTTTCAGACCGTCAACTCCACGCATCTGCGGCAAGTCATCACGATTCATGGGCTTGACCAGGTGTGCCGTCACGATGAACATCAACTCCGTCTCATTCTTTTGGAATGACTTCGACTTGAAGAGTGAGCCCAGGACGGGAATGTTGCCGAGCACGGGAACCTGCGACATAGTCTTGATCTCGCTATTATCAAGTAGACCGCCGAGAGCGAAAGATTGACCGTCACGAAGTTCGACGCCTGTCTTGGCACGGCGAGTCTTTAATGCCGGAATGAGAAATCCATCAAACTTGACCCCGTTACCAAAGTCGATGGTTGACACTTCCGGTTCGAGTTCCAGCCTGATGTGATCTTCATCGATGATGGTTGGTTTAAAATTCAGTCGCACGCCATACTCTTTGAAGATAATAGTGACTGTAGTCTTGTCACTCCCGCCCTGAACGATCGGGACCGGAAACTCACCGCCTGCCAGAAAGCTGGCTTCTTCACCATCCATAGCGATCAGATTCGGCTCTGCGAGTTCGCGCAAGGAACCCTGGGTCTGCAGCATTCTCAGCATTGCGAGTGAGTTGCCTCCCATCACGAGCATGTTGAGCGCGCTACTCGAGAGTGCGCCCGAGATGACTCCACTGAGCGGACTCGCTGGAGGATTATTGAGCGAGCTGGGACCTTGGCCGCTGTTGAGGTAGGCGCCACCACCGGGACTACCCTGGTACGTATATGAAGTTCCCATGTCCTTTAGACGGTTGCGGCTCACTTCGGCCACGCGCACTTGCAGTTGAACCTGAGACATATTCTTCACGGGCGAAGCAAGCATGTTGACGGCCTTAAATCCCGCGGCTTCCACAACACTCTGCGCCTGACTTGCTGTCTTAGGATCATTGACGCTCCCCGACATCACCACCGAGCCATTGGCCTGGCTGAGACGAATATCGTCCTTTGGAAAAAGGGCGCGTATTTGAGAATCGATCAATGAGAGATTGGCGCGGACATAGACATCGAAGACGAGATAATCACCGCCGGACTGCTCCCAGGCGATGAAGTTTACCTGCCCAAAGGCTTTGCCGTTCACCAACACCTGATCGGGTGTGACCAGCACCGCCTCGGCAATCTCCGGATTTGAAACTGAGAAGCGTCCGACGGGCTTATCAAAATTGATTACCCGCGATTGACCCACCAGTACGTTGATCGCTACAGCCTCTTTATTTTCTTTGAAGGACGCTTTGTAAGAGGTTGCCTGAGCGTGGCCGATGGAATTAATAAAGACGATCATCAGTGACGCCAGCAACAAACTTACTCGGCGCATGATTGGGGAACGGCTGTGCATGATCTTTAGCTCCTTTTGCTAAACGGTTGACTTTGTCTTAACACCCGCAACGCGTTTACCTACATCACGGAAAATCTACATTGCGTTTCTTCGCACCTTCGATCATTTCGACTGAAGCTCGAGGCGGTTGCGGAACAGCCGCGACTGGCGCCGGCTTGGCTTGCTCGTGCGCCCGCGCTCGACTCGATGCAGGTTTGGGTTCCGGTCGCTCGCTTTTGAGTGACCCCGGATCTGGCGCCGGCACGGCTCTGTCGCCGCCTAAGAGTCCTCTCTTGTTGATACCCTTAGTTTGTTCGTCACCCTGATCGATGGAATTACGCATTACGAGCTGCAACTTACCTTCGCTCGACGCGAGCGCCAGCTTTTCAGCTTGTTCCGGAGTAACCAGGAGGGTGACTGCTTTGACGCTGTTGGCCTCGCGCTCGCTTTCGGGCTTGTCGATGTTCTGGCCGTTTGCCAGTACCTTGATGTTCTGTAAGACGATCTTGGAAATCGGATCCTGCGCCTGGGCACCCGTGTCGCCGGGGACTATGACGACTACAACATCGACGAGCGTGCCTGGCATGATGAATCCCGAGATACCAACCACATCATCAACTTTCACAGTCATCGCCCGGTAGCCCTCGGGAATAACAGCCGATAGACCACCTGCGGTACCTTCCGGCGCCAGTCGAGCTTCAGTGATTGGCTCTCGAGGCGCTATGTTTACGACCGCCACCCGACCGGCCAGCTTCTCGATCGATTGGAAGGCGCCGTCCGGCATAGACTCCGCGGGAAACTGGACCACCATGAGTTGTTCAGGAATGATTTTTGTTCCGAGGGGAATAGCCACCTTGGCAACGACTACGCCGTTAAGACCCTTTGTGTATGCTTGAGCGCTCGACAAATACCGACTGACGGAAATGGCCGCGAGCAGCCCAAACAGAAGGGCTCCAGCAAGAACGATGAAGAAACGTTTGTTACGCATGGTTGAATCTCCGTGTGATCGGTTTTATCTCGACCAAAAGACTCGCCCCGTTTCGGGCGCGAATTTCAGGCGCGAAAAATAGCTGTGGAAATAATGCTGCCAATTGTGATTGCTACGCCGTAAGGAATTGTGTGGGACCGATCTGTGGGAACTGCAAACCGGGGCATCTCCCAGCCCGGCAATAATCCAACGAGTATTTGCAGCACCCGAGTCATCGTCGTTTTCACCCTTCCTGATCGAATGATGGAAACCATCGCGAGCACGCCTCCGGTAAGCAGGACAACTAAGAAAGTAGGTAGGACAAGGTGAGCTCCCGTAACAGCCCCTACGGCGGCAAAAAGCTTTACGTCTCCCGCGCCCATCGCTCCGAAAACATGAAGCATGAACATCAATCCAAAAGCGAGAGCGCAACCACCAACGCTTGCGTATAAGCCTGGCAGCCCACCAAAGATCCCATTGATCGCGATGCCGCTCGTAAGAGTGGCAAATACGAAGGGATTCGGAATGCGACGATAACGAACATCGTAATAGGTAATGACGACCGCCAAGGGTAAAAGAAGGACTATGGTTACAACTGTTTCCGACATCTCACGCCCCTAAAGTGATCATTTCCCCGGGAAGTTACTCATCACCGGTCGCTTTTGCTTCTAAAGATATCAACTAAAGCTGTTGCGGACTTGGCAAGAAAATCTATCCGTTGATCGTCGCGGCAAGTGTGTCGATTCGACTGCCGATGGCTGTGCCAAGGCTCCTGAAGGCAATAACACAGGCAATCGCAATCAAGGCAGCGGCAACTGCGTACTCTGAAAGTTCAAGGCCGGTTTCATCTCGAAGAAAGTTGGTAATCATTTTCGCCCCCATTTCCGACGCGACTTCTGAAGAGCCCACAACGCGCTTTACCCGAGCTAAATCTCAACTAAAGCGCGTCGGGCCCCTTCTCGCCTGGTAGAACTATCCGTTGATGGTAGCGGCAAGCGTGTTAACCTTAGAGCTAATCGCGGTGCCGAGCGCGGTGAAAGCAGCGACGACTGCGATCGCAACCAAGGCTGCGGCAACGGCATATTCCGACAACTCAAGACCGGTTTCATCGCGAAAGAATTTCCTAATCATTTTTTTGCTCCTTATAGTTTGGTTATGGCTTTCGGACTTCGTTTGCCGTCTTCCGCGTCGAAAGAAGGCTCGCGAAACTTGCTAAGTAGGCCTCATGAAATGAGGGTCACGCTTGATTGTGACCCTCGGCGGCTTCTGCCAGATTGGGACGCGACCTTGACCGTGCGGCGACCAAAGCCATTGATCCCACTCACGACAGCGCCACACAGAGTCAATGCCAGCAGCAGCAGTTCGTTTCCAGCCACCACCATAATTCGTGCGGCAATGATGATGCCGAACGCGAGTACGGGTGCGGTTAGTGCGATCACTGCCAGCGAGACAAGCTCTTTTGTGGTTAATGCCCTCATGAGATCTTTCTTTAATACCTTCTCTCTTTTTCGCGACGCCGTTATTTGCTTCGCGAATGAAGCATCTCTTTAACAAGCGACGTGCCATCAAGGGAAAACCAGGTAACGCTAAGTAAAAGCCGCTCTCAAGCCGATTGACTCGTTGCGCTTGTCGCCTGGCGTTGACAAGGCAAGAGGTCCTGAATGGATGGGACGCGTCTGTTTAGGTCTTTGATTTCGCTTTTGCAGGTAGATTGCGTGTCGCCCCTGGTTAACTATCTAAAGCGACAGCTGTATCCGCTGCGGCGACATTCCAGCACAAAAAAGCATTCGAGATTGCTCTCGAATGCTTAGAGTGTATTAATCGCTGACCAGCTTAATTGCGTTCGGCGCGCAACTGTAAGCCCGGTTCGGTGTCTTCTTGTAGAAAATCAGTGATATCAATAGCCAGGCGCTTGATCTTTTTATAAAGCGTCTGCCGAGAACCCAAGCCTAGCGCTTCACTCGTCCGCGCCACATTACAATCATTACGTTTCAATGTCTCAGTGATGACTCGCCTTTCGTAGTCTTCCAGAAGCAACTCAAGGTTCTCCCCGGAGTGTTTTTCAGAGTTTGCCGGATTCAAACTGGGTGGACAAATATGTTCACTAATATGATCCACCGTGATGTGCCCATTCTCTTCGGCATACAAAACAAGCCTCTCCATCTCGCCGGCCAGTTCCCGAACGTTACCTGGCCAGGAGTAGCTCTCGAGGGCGCGGATTGCATCCCACGTAATTCCCGCTATCGATTTATCGTTGCGCCGGGCGTAGTGCGAGAGATAGTGAGAGATCAGAGCCGAAACATCCTCTGGCCGCTCTCTCAAAGGAGGAACCTTCACCGTGAGGGTCGCGATTCTATAGTAGAGATCCTCTCGGAATAGCCTCTCTCTAACTAACTGCTCGAGGTCCTTGTGAGTCGCCGCAATGACGCGAATGTTGACTTTTCGCGGCGCCGGATCACCGAGCGTATGAACCTCTCCTTCTTGTAGAAATCGAAGAAGCTTGGGTTGAAGAACCAGCGGAAGGTCACCAATCTCATCAAGGAACAAGGTCCCGTTTTCCGCAGCCCGAATTAGCCCCTCATTATCACGAAGCGCCCCGGTGAAGCTTCCCCTCCGATGACCGAAAAGCATGCTTTCGATAAGGTCAGGTGGAGCAGCCGAACAATTGAAGGGAATGAAGTCTTTCTCGCACCGCCTGCTAAGTCGGTGAATCGCGTGGGCGACTAGTTCCTTACCAGTACCGGATTCGCCCATGATTAATACTGTAGAGTTAGAGTCTTTGATTCGAGTTACTCGGCCCGCTACCTCATTCATCGCGCGGCTCGCAAATATCATCCCAGGTAAACCTGTGTTGCCACTCTTTTCTTCCGAAGGCTTATTCGCCTGAATAATCCGCCCTGCCGATACATGAGAATGAGCTAGCCGCGTAACATCCATTACTGCCCCGAGATCTTTGGCTTGCTGCTTCGATAACGGTCGAACACAACGTCCATATAAAGCAGTTCCAGCACGCGAAGTCTTGGAAGAAGCGAGGACAAAACACACAGAGGAATCGCCTTCCTCCAGGTTGGGCCAACGAGAATTTGCCGCCAACGTCTCACTAACGATGCTCTGTCCCAGTGCCAGCTCCGATTCCCGTAAACCTTCGGCCCAGTTCAGTCGTGGCTTCTGTCCCTTTTCCAAAGTCCAAATCGAAAGCCCATACATTGGCGCAGTCGATTCGACGAGCAGACTCAGTTTCAGCATGACCTCGTAGAGAAGGTCCGGTCCTGCGTCCGCCGCCTGGCAGAGAGCTCTCACGATTGAACCTATGGGAAGTTGGCTGGTCTCAGTAACCGCCTCAGCTGGTTGTGGACAAGAATGCGTCAATTCAGGCATACGGCCTCTCAGACTGTGACATTCAGGAGTCTCCGGTTTCTGCTTGAGTCGGTTCGCTAAGTTCTTTGAAATGAGGGGCAAGACGTGTCAGGTGCCTAGGCACCCCTACCGGGTTGAGAGCTATCCATCAGCCTTAGCCCCCAAGCGTTTTCGGCTCCGAGTCTAGCCTTGTAAGAATTCAGTGTCAATCCTTTTAAACGCCGGGCTAAACACCGGGCTCCTTTCAGAAAAGACGCGCTTTTTGCGTTCGCCCCGCGTTCGCCCAGTTGGTCCATTAAGCGGCCTTACCTCATGTAACCGTTGAAGTTACGTCTCGAAATCATTGCGAAGATATTGCTTTACAGCCTTAAGCACTGGTGCTACATTCCGCCAACCTTGGCCTAAACTATTGACTGGCAAAGGATTGGCTCCAAGTAAAAGCACATTCCATTGGGGTTCAAGTTGACTAGCTATCTAATATCTTGTGGTATGACGTCGGTAATGTTAAGCAGCTTCTTAATACCTACAAAATGACGATTCGATTTGGAACATCTGGATGGCGGGCAGTGATAGCCGACGAATTCACCTTCGACGGCGTTCGCTCCGTCACAAGCGCCATTTGTTCTCATTTCGGAACTGAGCGCCAAACTGGAAATCTCATGGTGGTCGGTTATGACACCCGCTTCCTTGGCGAAAGATTCGCCAACGAATGCGCCAACGTTATTTCCAATAGTGCTTTTCGCGTTCTTCTTTGTGATCAACCCGTTCCAACGCCGACCGTATCACACGTCATTCGCACCAAGGGGGCTGTCTGCGGCATTAATTTTACTGCTTCGCACAATCCACCCGAATACAACGGGATGAAGCTTTCGACCAGCGATGGCGCGCCTGCATTACCGGAGATAACCCGAAATGTCGAGAAGATAATTGAAAAAAGGGCCCTGCTCTCGGCACCCACAAAGTTATCCGAGCCTGAAGGTTTAGACGTATTCGCAGCCAAGCCTGGATATCTTGAAGATCTCAGCAGCAAGATTGACTTTAAAGTAATCGCTGAAGCCAGAGGCCGTTATGCATACGATCCCTTATGGGGAACCGGTAGAGGATATCTGGATGAGGTATTGCGCACGCACGGTTTGGAGGTCGATACCATTCATGATTGGCGCGATGTTCTCTTTGGCGGTCGCTCCCCGGAACCTGAAGCAAGCCACCTGGACGAGTTACGCGAGATTGTTCTCTCGAAGCGCTGCATCCTGGGTTTGGCCACAGATGGAGATGCTGACCGGTTTGGGATCATAGATTCAAATGGTTTGTTCATAACCCCCAATCAACTGATTGCGCTTCTCTTCGATTATTTGGTGGAGTCAAGGAAATGGAACGGCGGCGCCGCTCGTTCAGTTGCAACTTCCCATCTGGTCGATCGTGTTGCGAAAGCTCGCGGTCTGCCAGTTTACGAAACGCCTGTAGGTTTCAAATACATCGGAGAACTGATCAATGAAGACAAGATTGTCATCGGCGGTGAAGAGTCGGCGGGACTCTCGATCAAAGGTCACTATCCGGAGAAAGATGGCATCCTTGCGTGTCTGCTCGCAGCGGAGGCAGTTGCGGCGCGCGGCGCGAGTTTGACGGAACAGTTGAAGGAATTATATGGGCGAGTTGGCAAGCTTGAATCCGCCAGAAGCGGTGTTCGCCTGACTCCCCAGCTTATGGAATCGCTCGGTCACAAATTGAAGGCGGACCCCAGAGAGATTGGCGGACGTCGCGTCGAGCGAACAAATCGGATAGACGGGGTTAAGTTTATTTTCGCGGACGGTTCATGGTTGTTGCTGCGGCCTTCAGGGACAGAACCAGTAGTTCGCATTTATGCAGAATCGGAATCAGCAAAGGACTTGGAGGTGCTTCTTGAGCAGGGTCATAAATTCCTATTGGGTTGATGAGCGAATTCGCGCGCAACGGGTTGCGCCTCGCGTGGGTTCCCCGTTTGCATCCGTGAAAGAGATTTCATTGGGGATCATTGGAAGTCCCGCCGAAGTTCGTAGAAGGGGTGGTGTCATACCTGCGTGGGTTATTTTTGGAATGATCATTCTCGCGACGTTTGCAATATGTGTTGCAGTTACTATGCGGACCAGCGCCAGAATGTCTCTTGCATCGCAGCAATACGTCCGAATGCAGACGGACGTTGAGGGGTTGCGGAATACTAACCAATCCCTACGCGTGCAGATTGAGCAACTCCGCACAGATCCGCGCACCATCGAAGCAGCGGCGCGTAGCCGTCTAAACATGGTACGAGCGAATGAGATTGTAATACCCGTCGAATGAGCAAAAGGGGAAGCTCCTTCGCAACGGACGGCGCCGAATTTGTTTTTCCCTGCCGGTTGCCCGCTAAGTTCCCCTTCTTGAAACCCACGCGTAGCGAGTGCCCTGCCGAGCTGGCGCGGCTGTGACTGCCATCACAGCCGCGCTCCCCTCTTCTAATACCCCACTACCCGCCATTTGGCTTAATTGACACTCGAATACTGCTCAACTAAGATCGAATTCTCGATTCCACAAGAGAGCAATCGCAGGTCTTATGTCTAAAACCAAAGAGACCACTACGCCAACTGAACAGCAAGTTGAACGCTGGCGGCGTGAAACACTCGAACCTGCCCTGAAGAAGCATCCTGAAGTGGATAAACGTTTTGAAAGCGTTTCGCTCGAAGAAGTTGATCGGCTCTACACCCCTGCCGACCTCGCTCAACTGGATTTCTCTCGCGACATTTCTTTCCCTGGCGAATTTCCTTATACTCGCGGAATACATCCAACAGGCTATCGCGGCAAAATTTGGACCATGCGACAGTTTGCCGGTTTCAGTACTCCGGAAGAAACAAACGCCCGATTCCGCTATTTACTAGAGCAAGGCCAAACTGGTCTTTCAGTCGCTTATGACCTTCCTACCCTAATGGGCTACGACGCTGACTCGGCACTGTCCGAGGGTGAAGTCGGCAAGTGTGGCGTCGCAATTTCGTCATTGGCTGACATGGAAGTGTTGTTTGAAAAGATCCCCCTCGAGCAGGTTACCGTTTCGCAGACGATCAACGCGCCGGCGTCTGTCTTGCTTGCCATGTACCTGGTAGTGGCCCAGAAACAGGGTGCTGATTGGAAGAAGATTTCGGGGACTCTGCAGAACGATATCCTTAAGGAGTACATCGCACAAAAAGAGTGGATCTATCCCATACAACCGGCGATGAAGCTGGTAGTCGACACCTTTGAGTTCTGCACTCAATATGTGCCTCGCTACAATCCCATTTCGGTCAGCGGTTATCACATCCGCGAGGCGGGCGCCACTGCCCTCCAGGAACTCGCTTTCACTTTGCGCGACGGGCTTGAGTATGTCGAGTGGGGTTTGAAGGCCGGCTTAGACCTGGATATTTTCGTTCCACGCATCTCATTTTTCTTTAACGCGCACAACGATTTCTTCGAAGAGGTTGCCAAGTACCGGGCCGCGCGTCGCCTTTGGGCGAGAGAGATGCGCGATCGCTTTGGCTCAACCAACGAGCGAACCTTGAAGCTTAGGTTTCATACGCAAACGGCAGGTGTCTCACTAACCGTACAGCAGCCGCTCAATAATATCGTTCGGGTGGCTATACAGGCACTGGCCGGAGTCTTTGGGGGTACACAAAGCCTGCATACAGATGCCTATGACGAAGCCCTTGCTCTTCCGACAGACCAGGCAGCTCTAATTGCTCTTCGCACCCAGCAGATCATCGCTGAAGAGACCGGTGTAGCGAACACAATCGATCCGCTGGGTGGTTCTTACTTTGTCGAGGCGCTGACAGAGAAGATGGAGAATGGCGCACTCGATTACTTCCGGAAGATCGATTCGATGGGTGGAATGGTCGCGGCGATTGAGAAAGGATTTCCTCAGCGAGAGATTCAGGACTCTGCTTACAAGTATCAGAAAGCCGTGGAGCGGGGCGATCAAGTAATTGTAGGCGTTAACAAATACCAGATAGAAGAGGGGTCAACAATTCCAATTTTGGCGATTGACGAGTCAGTACGCACTCATCAAATCGAACGCCTCGAACAGACGCGCGCAAGACGAGATAGCGGAGCCGTCGCAAACGCATTTGAAAAATTAAAACGTGCCGCTCAGCGTAGCGAGAACACAATGCCGGCTACCATCGAAGCAGTCCAAGCGTATGCCACGCTGGGTGAGATTTGTTCAGCGTTGCGGGATGTTTACGGTGTCTACGAAGAACCCGCCTTTTAGTTTCCGCAGGCCGATCGACAGCTGATAACACTCGCCAAACAATTCCATGCAGAAGCTAACCTTCGTTCTCCTCGCCGTCCTTAGTTTCAACAGCTTCAATATCACGTCGGCGCCGACTGATAACGCCAAGACTCAGCGAGCTAACGATCATGTCATCATACAGCGACGCCGAATCGTGATCGTGCGCAATCGCGAGTTTGCAAGACAGTTTCCTGGACGCAAGAGAGCGGTCATTACATATCCGTTAGTCAGCGGCCTGAATAATCCGGCTCTTTTGCGGCGGGTGCGATCGCTACTCGATTTCAAAAACATATTTGACTATTCCCTCAAGGAGTATCGCGAAGATGGCTGGCTGAGTGACTTCAGTTACATCGTGAATTACAACCGGAACCACCTGCTGGACATCACCTTTACGCAGAGCGGTATGGCCGCCTATCCCGACGAGCAAAGTAAACACTTCATTATAAATTTGAGGCAGGGCCGCATCCTTAAAGCTGCGGACGTATTCAATTTCAATAAATTAGTCTCGTTGGCTGCAATGGTTGATCTTGAATTACAGCGCGAGATCACACGGATCGTGAAGGATAATAAAGATTCCGTTGAGAAAGAAGCAGTAGACGGCGCCTTCGATGATTTGAAGTTTGAAGCAACGAATCTTAATGAGTTCTCGGTTGGGCCTAAGGGGATTACATTTCTCTATGACGCCGGCTTTCCTCATGTGATAAAGGCTTTGGAGCCGGAAGGTCGCTACTTCTTCAGCTACTCAGATCTCAAACCCTATATCAAACGAGATGGGCCGCTGGGGCAATTCGTGAACTAAAGCTACAATAGCAAATATGAGCGACAAAAAAATTCGCGTGCTCGTCGCAAAGCCGGGCCTAGATGGCCATGACCGCGGCGCAAAGGTTATCGCTCGTGCCTTACGCGATGCCGGCATGGAAGTCATCTATACAGGGCTGCGTCAGACACCGGAAATGATCGCCGCTGCAGCGTTACAGGAAGATGTAGATGCAGTAGGGGTCTCAATCCTAAGTGGTGCGCACAACACTCTGTGCCCGCGTATTGTTCAATTGCTTCATGACCAGGGGATGGATGATTGCCTCGTGTTATTAGGGGGGATAGTGCCTCAGGATGATGTCGCTAAACTGAAGGCACAGGGGGTTGCCGAAGTCTTTCTTCCGGGAACCTCTACGGAAAACATCGTCAAGTTTCTTCGCGAAAATGTGAAACCGCGAGAATAATTGTCGGCTTCGGTTGCGTCTTTTCAAACCTTAGTCCCTTCGACTCTAACAATCACCTCCTGTGTTTGAATGATTGATGAAGACACTCCGTCAGTAGTTACCGAAATCAGGGCCTCTATTGCTATTGTCCGTCTTAACCGGCCGGCACAACGCAACCCACTCTCACTTAATACGCTTCGAGAGCTAAGGGTCATAACGTCCGCCTTATTCCAGCGCAATAACATTCAATCGATCATCTTCACCGGCACAGATAATGTCTTTGCTTCCGGTGCAAACATAAACGAACTGGCGCAGCTTGATACCAGGGCGGCTCTGGAGTTTTCCAGGTTTGGTCAGGATTTATTTGAAACAATTGCGTGCGCAAATCAGATCACTATCGCCGCGATCAACGGTTATTGCATTGGCGGTGGTTTAGATTTGGCGCTGGCTTGCGACATTAGAGTCGCTTCAAACTCTGCTGTCTTTTCACATCCTGGCGCGCGACTGGGAATCATTACCGGCTGGGGCGGCACACAGAGGCTGCCGCGAATCATCGGCCGCGCGTGCGCCTTGGAATTTTTTGCTACTGCTCGGAGATATTCCAGTGCGGAAGCGTTGGAGATAGGTTTGGTTACTGAAGTTGCCGACCCCGTGCTCGATCACGTCTTGCGGACCACAATAAAGAAGGTGGCGGTTAAATCCGCCACCTTTAGTCATACTTGACTAGCTTCAAGAATTAAAAGCTGAATCGCAAGCCCAATTCTGCCGAGAAACTATGCGGAACTATAACTCCGCCAGGCGTTATGAACGCGTTCGGCTTTCCGAAACTGGTTTGCCGCACATCGGTGGCGAAATTATTTCCGAAGTTCGCGCGGTTTGTTAGATCAAACACTTGGAAGATCGTCTGGAGGTTCGCTCGTTCCCGGATCTTGAAGTTCTTTGTGACGCGGGTATCGAGCTGGAAGAAAGGTTGACCGCGTAGATTATCGAAGGGGTAAATTGTACATTGCCCAGACCGAATGCAATCGCGGTACTGAATCCGGACAGCATTACTGTAGCCAGGGTCACAATGCTTAGTATTTGGCACAGGGTTATTGTCAGTAACACAGAATGCGTTCAGCGTGGCTTTTAGATCATTTGGAGTGGCGGTAAAAACAACTATGCGATTTCCACGTCCACTACCGAGCCCCAGCACGTCAACGGCGCCGCTATAACTCGGGCTGTAAGCGCGTGCAGTCTCCCATTGCATAATCGGAGCAATCTGAAATCCGCCCGGCAGGTCGATCACGCCGCTCATTGAGACGCGATGACGAGTATCATTCGGGACCGGTCCCAGTGAATACTTCGCAAAGTAATCAAAGTGATTAACAGCGCGATTGCGGAAGGCCGCGGCGTTTCCGTCGTAGGCGACGGCCTTTGAAAGCGTGTAGGTCGCATTTACTGTGAGCCTATTGTGCAGACGACGGCGGTAAGAAACGTTCATCCCATCATAGCGGGACCTGCCAACGGACGCTTCCAAATCAACCCGACCAAGCACTGGCAGACCAGCAGCAACGAATGCCGCATCCAAGGGCCGACTTGAGCCGAAGGCCTCGCTAAGTAACCTTCGCTGGGGATTTATGTTAAGTGTTTTAGACTCGTGCAAAGCCAGAACGTGCGTATAGTCAAACTCGAGCACCGAATATGAGTTGAACTGCCAGGAGTAGCCTGCGTTCCATTGTTGCGTATAAGGATTCCGGTAATTTGGATCCATGATGCGGCCGGTATTGCCTGCTGCAAGCTGCGTTGGCGGTGGTGGAATAATAGGCAAAGGATCTATGCCAAATCGCCAGTCGACGCCTAGTATTTTCCCTCCAGTTCCTGGCACAACATCGCCTGTGCCTAGTGCAAAAACGCCGGAAAAAATTGTGGCATTGGCTTGCTGAATCATGAAGAGAGGAATATTCAAAAAAGTCTGGCCGTAGTAGAGGCCATATCCGCCACGCAGCACATGCCTCCCGGTACCACCAATATCCCAGGCAAACCCCACTCGCGGACTAAAATCACGGTTATCGTCATGGGGTAGTGATCTCGCGGCCGGATGCCCGATTGCCTTCAGCGCCAGGTAGGTGCGGTTCAGCCCCTGTGCTGAACTCCCAATTAGATTAAAGTCTTTGTCCCAACGCACCCCTAGACTCAGCGTCAGATTACGACGGAATTTCCAATCATCCTGAAAATAAAGGCCGAACATCTTGGCGCCACCAGGAAGATTGAAATACGGATTACCAGCCGTTGCCGACATTCCACCCACAACACTTGGCGTTGCGAAGCCCTGAGGGAGAGCGAGAATTCCACTGGGGAGCGTGGTGAAATCGATCTCCAGCGTGGGATTGAACTCAAAGAAGCCACCTAGTTTCGGCTCCCACAAATAATCGAAGCCAGTTCTATAGGTGTGCTTGCCCCTGCTGATCGAAAGATCATCCTTAAACTGATATTTGGCCTGGTAAGACTGCTGCGGAACATTTGTGTTTGTTCCAAAGGTGATTCCCGTGGGGAATGTAAAGGTTGGAACCTTCTTGTCCGTGTCAATCAAATTGTTCCAGTACTGATAACCGATCGTAGCAGCGTTGACCACCGAATTGCTTAACACCGAGTTAAGAGTAATGTTTCCCAATAGTAGTTTGTTCTTGGTGAAGTTGCCTGCTGTAAGATCCGCTCTGCCTCCTACGCCTGCAAACTGATCGTTGAGGCCGATATTAGATTGGTCGTTGTAGGTAGCAAAGATGCTGTTATTTGCGTTGAACCGGTGATCGATTCGGGCGTTGATCCTCCAGTCACTATAAGGGGTGGGGACAATAGAAGCAGGTTGTGCTCCAAGAAACTGAACTCGCTGCAGCTCCGCGACTGCGTCGGCGGGCACCGGAATAGAGGTCGCCTCGTTCTGGCGTTCAAGCGCAAAGAAAAAATAAGTTTGATGATTGCCGGTGATGCTCGGCCCTCCTTCACCAAACCTCGGCAAGACTAGCGGGCCGCCAATCGAGCCGCCCCAGATCTTTCGGTTGAACGGGGGCTTCTGCGCCAACTTTTGCTGGCTGCTCGGATCAACTTCAGTGGCGTTCAATTTCTTGTCGCGCAGAAAGTAAAAAACTGAGCCGTGATAATCAGTTCCACCCGACTTAGTGACTACATTTACGGCCGCGCCTTCGCTCCTGCCATTGACGGCCGAGAAGCGCTGCGTGCTAATGATGAACTCTTGAATAGCTTCAAGTGGAAACTGCATTACGGGGCCGCCCACCGTGTTGTCCTTGTTGTCAACTCCGTTGACAGTGACATTAACGTTGCGGCCACTCGAACCATTGACACCAAAAATAGCTATGCGATTTTTCGTCGGGTCGTAAGAGTCTACGGGTTTGGCTCCGGGTGCCAGATAAGCCAAATTGCCGAGGTCGCGTCCGTTAAGAGGCAGATTCTCAACATCATGCGGCGTGATGTTGACACTTATGTCGGTCTTCTCTCTGCTGACCAGTTCCGCCTCGCCTGCAGTCACTGTGACGTTGGCCGTCTGCACCCCTGGAGTCATAGTGAAGCTGAGTGTGTTGGTCTGACCAACCAGTAGCTCGACATTTTCCGAAGTAACCTCACCAAAGCCACCGGCGCTGACCTTGATGTCATATCGCCCAGCAGGCAACAGATCGAGCTTAAATTCCCCATCTCCATTCGTGGTCGTTGTTCGCGTTGAGCCTGTCGCTTTGTTTGTAACCGTAATAGTTGCCCCGGGGATGACCGCACCTTTTTGATCGCTTACCGTCCCACTTAGAGCCCCACTTGCGGTGACTTGTCCCAAGACAGAACCACAGCTCAGTATCAACACGCAGACTAAAAGGAAAACTCCAGAAGTTAAGACACACGCTCTCTCAACGTCATTCATGCTCATGAGATCCTCCTAAGGCTAGGGCTATTAAGATCAGCTACAACAACTCCCGTAGGCATAAAGCATACCTTTGAGCGCAGTAAAGAAATCTAGGGTAATTGTGGCAATTTTGCCTTCTGCAGTAACTGGTGGCATCCGAAGAATCGTCGGTCGTCCAGTTTTTTGGAAATCGGCGGGATGCTACTCTCTCTTGAGGAATGAAGCAATGCCTTTTTTAGAGTCTTCGGTCATGCGGCCAATGACATTCACGTCCATACCTGTTTCCAGGGCGGCATCAAAACCCATTCCGTCAATTTGGTATAGCAAGGTCTTTGTTAAAGCAATTGCAGATTTGCTGATCGTTTCAAACCCGAGCGCATAGGCAGTCACTTCACTGTCGAAAGTCTCATCAATGAACACTTGATTCACCAGACCGATCCGCTTCGCTTCTTCCGCGCCAATCTCGAAACCGCGAGTAAGCAGTTCAAAGGCACGCTTTTCTGACACATTGCGTCGCAGAATTGCGGTCACCATCGCCGGGACGAATCCGATCTTTACTTCAGGATAACCAAAGTGAGCATTAGTTGAAGCAATGACAATGTCGCACGCACTCGCAAGTCCACAGCCGCCCGCCAGCGCTTTTCCGCGAACAGCGGCGATTACGGGAACATTGACTTGTCGGATTAGCATGAAGAGGTCCATTAAAGAGCGCGCGTCATCCACATTCTCATTAACCGATGCTTTGGAGATCTTTTGTAAAGCTGAAAGATCCGCTCCGGAACAAAAATCCGAACCAGCTCCGCTAATCAGAATAACCCTGATGGATTCGACCTGAACGGCTTTCCTGATGGAGTCCTTGAGAGCTTCGATTAGTTCGTCGTTCAGAGCGTTTCGTTTCTCAGGGCGATTGAGCGTGAGGCGTGCAACAGAGTTTTCAACCGAATAAAGAAGGACCTTGCTTTTGTCAGTCAATGTAGCGCCTCCACCTCTTGCGGTCTGGCGACCCGCGAAGTGCACCGCTATCACCAGGTAAGGGTGCCTTCGTCGTCGCTTTCGTTGCGAAGTTTGAGCTGTAGCCTTTATGAAACTCCTGGCCATATTCAGCTGTCAATTTTTGTCACAGCCCATTCTGAAAAATTAAGCACAAAGCACCCAAGTAATGACATAATCACTAACGTGCGGCGTCCTTCAGCCAAACGATCTAGTCTTCCGACCGAGCGTCGCTCAGGTCGCTACAAGAAATAAGTGTCAGCCCCAACCGAATCCTAAATCCATCGCGATAGTTTTGCAGACTCGCGCCAAGCCTAACCTCGGCGAGTCAACCAAAGATAACGGGGAAGTTACATCGTGAATTCGAACCATTCTAATCGCATCAAGCTCATGGATCTGATCAGTCGGATTGTACCGTCAACGTTTTTCCTGTTCGTCGTGATGCTTAAGGGCGCCGAACTATACACCTACGTCAAGATTCATTACGCCGAAAATGAACCTGCATCCTGGAAGTTTCTCGTGGACGTGACGTCCAGATCCTCAACGGTCTGCTTCCTGACATTGATGACGGTCCTATTCTTTATCAGGCTTGAGCCCGTAGGGAAAGCGAAAAGCCTTCTGCCGCGAGTCATGGCAATAGCGGGAACGTTTTTTGTCGCCCTTGTAACTCTCTTCCCGCGAGCGAATCTTTCGCTGACGCAAACACTTGTCGCGAGTTCGATCAGTATTTGCGGAACCGTTCTGTCAATCATTGCTCTGGCACATCTGGGCCGTTCGTTTAGCCTGATGGCCGAGGCAAGAAAACTGGTTACCAGCGGACCTTATCGAATCGTGCGCCATCCTTTGTACCTCTTCGAAGAGGTAGCATCGTTTGGCGTGCTGCTTCAGTTTTTCTCGTTCTACACGATCCTGATATTTCTGGTACATGTTCTTATACAATTGCAGCGCATGAAAAACGAAGAGGTAGTTCTGGAAAAAGCATTCCCCGAATATCAAGCTTACAAGGCAATCACTGCGCGCGTTATCCCGAAACTCTATTAATCACAGCTGGATTAGTCTACGGAAGAGATCATAGCTGCAGAAGCTACGGCCGTTCGCTCACTGCACAATCCATCTAAATCTGATGCCTGGCTTTGAAACTGCAAACTGGAAATGGATGCTCTCGGCTGGCGTTGCAATAACAGTGCTATCCCTCTGCCCGCAGTTCTTGATGTGGGCATCAAGGGGCACGCAATGGAACGGAAGCTATGCTGAGATTCATGGCGACGAATGGGTCTATTCCGCGTATGTCCAGGCATTGATTGACGGTCGACCGCGTCGTAACGATCCCTACACAGGACGTGATGATCGCCCAAATAGTCCGCAGCCGGAGTCTCTTTTCTCTATTCAGTTTTTGCCGCCCTATGCGATTGCGATTCCGGCTCGCCTTCTGGGAATATCCTCGTCTGCAGCGTTCATCGCATTAGGAATGCTGGCGCCCTTCTTTGCATATCTCGCCATCTTCTGGCTAATTGCGAATGTGATCCAGGATCGCATCCTGGCTATAAGCGGATCCGTATTGGTGCTGTGCCTTGGCGCGCTCGGTGCGGGAGAAGGGTTGATACACTTGTTGATCTCGGGTGATAACTATGCCTTTCTTCCATTCCTCAGACGATACGAGCCTGTAGTACCTTTTCCGCTGTTCTTTATGTTTTGTACGATGGTTTGGAAGGCCCTGAACGACCGCCGTTTTAGATTTGTCTGGGCCGTGGCCGCGGGGCTGATATTGGACCTCCTGATCTTTTCTTACTTTTTCCTCTGGACAAGTGCGGTGGCTTGGTTGGCATGTATCGCATTCCTTTGGTTTGTCGCCTACCCTGCGAAACTGCGACGAGACTTCACGCCTTTCCTGACGATCCTGGTGCTAGCTGGAACGGCGCTTGTACCCTACGCAATATTGCTGTCCCGCCGCTCTGTAACCATGGACGCGGGCCAGAAGTTGGCGCTTTCGCATGCTTCAGATCTACTTCGCATGCCTGAACTGATTGGCTTGGCCGCGATTGTGTTGATTGTTTATGGCGCACTCCGACGAAGGCTAAACTGGCGCGCTCCAGAGACGTTGTTTGCCGTCTCGTTTGCGCTTACCCCGGTAATTGTTTTTAACCAGCAGGTAATCACAGGACGCTCGTTGCAGCCGTTCCATTATGGATGGTTCATCGCGAACTACCTGGCGCTGGTTGGCCTGGTATTAGCGAGTGCTGTTAGTTGGCGTGGGTCTGAGGGCGAAAGGCGACCGATACGCTATCGCTGGGCGGGTCGTATCGCATTCATCGCAATCTGGTGGGCGGCCATCGAGGTCCTGGCGCCCGCGAAAGTGATATTGAGAGATAGCGAGTTCACGGATCGCGCGGCAGCAGTATGCCAACGTTTACGACAACGATCCACTACCGACGAATTGGCTACAGTCTCGGCGACAGATCCGCGGCCCCTGGTGTTAGCTAGCGATAACAAAGTCGCCATAATCTTGCCGACGTTTGCGCCTCAGGCCGTGTTGTGGGCCCCACACTTCGACTTCCTGAACCTCGCTGAGGGCGAAAGCCGCGAGCGCTTCTACGAGTACCTCTATTTGACAGGCATAGATGCGGACCAACTGGCAAAGGAATTGGCGCAGCCAAGGAGTACCTTTGCGGCGGCGGCCTTCGGGCATGAGCGGGTGTTACCCGATCTGTCTGTACAAGCCAAGCCGATCACTAGTGACGAGATTGCGTTCCAGGTGGCAGATTATAAGGCTTACTATTCTTCTTATGTCGTTGTACCTGCCGCTGGTGGACCTGATCTGTCGAATTTGGATCGCTGGTATCAGCGCGACAATGGCGAGCAGGTTGGCGACTACATTCTCTATCGAGTTCAGCTTCGTCCTTAAAAACATCCGCGGGGCCCGCACGATAATTTTCCGTCAGGCCGCAACTAAGTGTTGCTCTAGTTTTTTCAGGTAAGATTATTGCGAGCTGAGGAAATCGATTAGGGCGTTGTTCACTTCAGCGGCTGCCTCATTTTGCACCCAGTGTCCACTATCAGGTATGCGCAGCTCTCGGTACGGCGCATCAACCTGTTCGCCAACTCCATCAACCGTGGCGGGCAGAATTGTGAAATCCTGTTCGCCGAATATAAATAGGGTCGGGACACGAATGCGACCATCAGCGCCCGCTTCTTTCTGATCGCTTTCAGTTTCAACCTGCTGGCGAGTGCTCTTCGGCCGGCGTAACTTTATTCGCCCTACGTTTGCTCGATAATAGTTGACCGCTGCCGTTAGAGCGCCAGGCCAACTAAGGGCCTGCCGGTAAAGTTCAATGTCAGCATCGGTGAAGGTGCCTTTGCGGGCAACGGTTCGCTTGAGGGTCCAATCGAGTGCGGCAAAGTTTCCGCTTCTAATCGCCAGTTCAGGAAGCCACGGAAGTTGGAAGAAAAACATGTACCAACTTCGCAGCAACTGACGCAGCGAGAAGTTTGCGCGCCAGACCACAGCTGGTGGCACCTGCATCACCGCCAGTTTGGAAACCCGCTCCGGATATTTTTGCGCCAGTGCCCACGCCACGGCTGCTCCCCAATCGTGCCCAACTATGGCTGCCTTGTGCGCGCCGCAATACTTGATTAGTTCGACGATATCTTCTACCAGGACTTCGATGCGATAGTCTTTCACTCGCGCGGGCTTGTCGCTTAGGTTATAGCCGCGCATATCGGGTGCAACTACGTGGTAACTGCTTCCAAGGACTGTTAACTGATGGCGCCACGAATACCAGAACTCCGGAAAGCCGTGCAGCAAAATCACAAGATTGTCGCCACTACCTGACTCCGCATAGTGCAAAGAAATCCCGTTGACGTTGGCATAGTGGTGATTTATGACCAACTCAGCCCGCTCTGTTTTGCTGTCGGATGTAAGGCTCATTTGATAAGACTCAGGCAAGTGCTGCTTTATCGATTCAGAAGCCGTTGAAGCCGGTTGGAACGTTCTGAGTGAAGATTCAAGCAAACTTAGCTGCTTGTCAGTTCCAGGGTTTGGGCTTCCTGATCCGAAATGTCGATCTCCATCCTTAACAAGGCAGTTGAGAAGGTCTTACCCTGCGCGTCAGTCATCAAAGACAAAGTGCCCCCGCCGCCCAGGCTTTCATGCAGCAGGAAATTAAGCGCACTCAGATTTGGTAACTCGAATCTCTCAACATCTCCCTTACAAACTCCCTGGAAGTGGTGCTTCACTCGGTCCGCTGTCACTTCACGAACGAGAACTGGATAAATTTCGTCGCGCAAGGCGATCAAGCCGATGTTGGCCGTGTCGCCTTTGTCGCCGGAGCGCGCATGCGCAAGTTTTAGCAGTTGGATCATCATTTCTCGACGCTAGTTTCTGTTTCCGATCTCAAACATCAATAACATTCACGGCCGGGCTGACCTCGGTCTTGGGAATCAGCGCCGGCCAGTAGGCCACAATCTCTTCCACTTTTGGCCGACCTCCGGCAAACCCCGTAACGCCGGGCGGGCCCGTCAACACCAGGGGCGCGATCTCCTTTGTGAATCTCTCAACCGCGTTTCGCTCGTTGCTGCGCACGCCCACGCGCAATTGCACTTCAGGTAGATCCGGCGGAGGCGCACCGGCGAGCGGACCATGCGTCGCATTGGCGCCGACAAACTCTGTCAGGATTTGATCAAACTTCAAGCCAAGCCGATGCAGCCGTGTCCTGAGTATCTTGTCGGCGGCTTGTGCCTTGTCGTAAGCTTCCGGCCACGAGTAAACAAGCGTACCCACAGCCTTGTAGCCGGCCGAATAACTTATCGACACTTTAAGCGTGTCGGTTGCCCGACGCCCCTGAATTCCATAGACGCGAACGCGATCGCGACCTTCATACTCAAGACGAACGGTACTGAAATCGGCGACACAGTCAGGTGTAATGTAGGAATGCGGATCGCCCATTTCATAAACCAATTGTTCTTTAATGGAAGGAATAATTACCCAACCACCGGTGCCTTCATGTTTCGTGATCACAAATGTGCCGTCCGGTGCTGCTTCAACAATCGGAAACCCCACGTTAGCGAGGTTCGGGATACTGCGCCATTCGTATTGACAGTTTCCACCGGAACACTGTGCGCCACACTCGATGATGTGACCGGCAATGGTACCGGACGCCATTTTGTTCCAATCATCTCTGGCCCACCCAAATTCGTGGATTAAGGGCGCCAGTGTCAAACCAGTGTCGGTCGCTCTGCCCGTAATCACGATTTGCGCCCCACGATTCAGTGCTTCTACCATCGGCGCCGCTCCAAGATAAACGTTTGCGCTTTGAATGCGGTCGCGTACGGTCGAGAGTGGAGCTCCCGTATCCATGTTGCGCAACTCGACTCCACGACTCAGGAGTTCGTCCAATTTGTCCATGATGTCGTCGCCGGTAACCAGGCCAAGACGGAGCTTACCGCTAAGGCCAAGCTCTCGAGCAACTTCTTTTACCGCGTCCGCACAGCCTTCAACATTCACGCCACCAGCATTCGCCGTGATCCGAATATTACGCTCGACACACGCCGGTAGTATCCGCTTCATCAGCAGAACAAAATCTTTCGCATAGCCTGCTGACGGATCGCGCGATCGTTGCTTTTGCATAATCGACATCGTCACTTCCGCCAGATAGTCGAGCATCAGGTAGTCAATTGGTCCACCTTCCACTTGCTGCACGGGTGCATCGGGGAGATCTCCCCAGAAACCCTGACCAGCTGCAATGCGAATTTTCTGCTTCATTTTTTACGGTTCACGGTACACACTTAGGCCAAAATCCAGTTGGTCGGACACGCAATGTAATTGGTTTATTTAGGACGTGCAATACGGGCGGTATGGTATCGGATAACCACACCGCCCGCAGTGCCTTGAAACCCATCCTTGAAACATCAGGAGCTAAGACAACGAGAGAACGAGAACATCAGTTTCGAGGGACCGCAGGCGTCGGTGTCGGACTTGCATTTGCGTTTCCCTCACCTGTGTTGTCGTTCATGTTTGTATTCGAGTTTGTATTTTGGTTACCGCGGCCCCCTCGGCGACCGCGACGGCGTCTCGCGGGTGCAGCAGGTTCTGCCGGCGCCGCAGGAGCCATGGATTCGCTTGGTGTAGCAGGTTCAGCGTCTGGCAGCGGAGGTGGCGCAGCGGCTCTTCGTCCGCGACGGTGACGCATTCGAGCGCTGCCTGATGCGCCCGTGGCTGTAAATGAGCAAGCGTGTTTCTCTCCGGAGATAGGTGTCAGCGTCAATCGGTCGCCTGCTTTTCTCGCGCGCATCGATACGATGACGGGAGGCGTACCCGCGGGCTGTCCCGGAGCCGGTATGGTGAATTCACCAAACTGCATCGTCGCGCCTGTGTAACCGCGAGTCGTGGCCGCGACAATCCGTCCAGTCTTTCCATCCGTAAGCGTGAATTGATTACCGGTGATTGTTAGCGTGGTGTCGCCAGTTACTCCAGCATCCGAACAGTCGAACGTTCCTGTATAAGTTCCCGACAAATCCGTTTGTTCAGTGGCGCTGGCTGGTGTTGTCTGGCTCTCGGCGGCGGCCGGCGCTTCTGCCGATTCGGCTGTACTTGCTGCAGCAGTGCGTCGCGCGCGTCGACGACTGCGACGACGCTTGGTTTTGCCCGTATTGGTATTCTCTGTAGCAGTCATCGAGGAATTCGCGTTTTGCCCAGGCGCGTTCCCCGCCAGGGCTGAAAAATCAAAGCAGAAAGCCGAAGCGGCTAGAACGAACGCAAAAAGTAAACTACTAAAACGAACGATCTTCATGCTCATGAATTAAGTCCTCCCGTGTCAGCAGCTGCGCAAGCACAAGGCTGCGCAAAAAATGGATCAACTTTTTCCGGGGGAATATTCTCTGAAGGAAAGGCGTCTGTGCTCCCCTTTGTATCACCAAACTGGTCCAGATCACAACCCTATTTGAACTTATGGTATTGATGCAGTTTAGAGTACAAACTTTAGTTTGCATGCCGAATCGGCAGCCTAAATGCTACCACCCCACGCGGGCTGCCCGCGTGGGGTGGTAGGCTGGACTCTGAACTTCCGGCCTCAAACTGCACCACTACCTGAGCTTATGGTCTAAACCAAAGTCGATGGCAGCACGAATTGCCCGATATGCGGCCCACTGTAATTCAGACTGGTTAGTAAACTCAGTTCGAGGGCATTGCGTGTCGTTTCTGGAGTGATTACTGCGTCTACAAAACCCCGCGCCGCTGCATACTTCGCGTCGAGTTCCATGTCATAAGTCTCGCGCACTTGATCCATTTCTGCTTCAAGCTGTTCATCCGGTTTCAAATCGCTGCGTTTCAGCTTTTCGAGTTGACTGCCAAACACAGCCTGCACTGCTGAGTCCCCTTCCATGACGCCCATACGTCCGGTGGGCCAGGTGTATATGAAATCAGGGTCGAAACCTTGACCGGCCATCGCGTAATAGCCGGCGCCCGACGCGTGATTGGTTGTCAAAACGATCTTCGGCACGACCGCCGTGGCCATCGCTTCCACGAAACGCGCCCCGGCGCGAATGATCCCGGAATGTTCAGCTTCTGGCCCAACCATGAAGCCGGAAACGTCCTGGATAAACAAGAGCGGCGTCCGGCGACGGTTACACGTTTCTATAAAGTACGCCACCTTTTCTGCCGACTCCGTATAGATGATGCCACCGAATCGAGGAGGGCCGCCGCTCGGCGTGCGAATCATGCCGCGGTTGTTGGCAATCACGCCGACCTGAATGCCGCAGAGGCGCGCGTGTCCGGTGATCATTTCCTTCGCGTAATCGGCCTGGAACTCATCGAGATGACCGCCATCAAGAAGACAGTCCAACAGATGCCGCGCGTTGTAAGGTTGCTTGTGATCTTCAGGAAGGATGTTATAGAGCTCGCTGGCCGGGCGAGCGGCTTCCGTGCGCGGCAGGATGGGAACTGTGCTCGCCGGTTTCACCGGAAGCTCGGAAACAAACTCACGAATCCGCGCGATACACTCTTCATCGTTCTTCACGCGGTAGTGGGCCACGCCCGAGAGTTCGTTATGGGCGCGAGCGCCACCCAAAGTTTCGTTATCAATCGTCTGCCCGGTGGCGCCTTTCACGAGATTTGCGCCGCCGAGACCCATAAACGACGTGCCCTCGACCATCACAATTACATCTGAGAGCGCCGGCAGGTAGGCGCCGCCGGCAATACATGGGCCCATCACAGCCGAGATCTGCGGAATCCTTAAGTAACGCCGCATAATCGAGTTGTAATAAAAAATCCGCGAAGCGCCATACTGCCCCGGAAATACACCGCCCTGATACGGCAGGTTAACGCCTGCCGAATCGACCAGATAGATAATCGGCACATGTGAACGCATCGCAATCTCTTGCGCGCGAAGAATTTTTTTGATCGTTTCCGGCCACCATGATCCGGCTTTTACGGTGGCGTCATTTGCTACAACTATCACTTCGCGATGCTCAACATTTCCGATTACCGTAACGACTCCCGCGCCTGGCGCCGCGCCAATCTCGTCTTCCCTTCCTCTTTCCCCCTTCGCCTTTTCCCCGACTGCTCTATATTGATCGTAAGCAACGAGCAGCCCAATCTCCTGTGAATAGGACTCCTCATCGAGGAGCAGATTGATGCGTTCGCGCGCGGTAAGTTTTCCCTGGGCGTGTTGTCGTTTAATCTTGTCTGGTCCACCACCGAGACGCAGCCGCGCCTCGAGTTGCTGTAACTCGGCAGTCAATTCCCGCAGGCGTTTCGAGGATTGTTTGGCAGCCGGTAGGGCGTCAGACTTTTTCATTGATTGAGACCGGCAGCGCTCGACTACCTTCGAAGGCTTCTCCGGTTGTGCCGATCAGTGTTATCGCTGGACGCGATGAAAATATCACAAGCGGAGATCACAAACAATTCACTGCTGATGATGGCATTTAAGGCAGGGCTGATTTGAGGCACGAAGATTGGATAGGCTTGCTCAAGGACACCGAGCGTCACACTTTCCCAGCTGTGTTTGTTTGGCATGTTTAAGGGCAGCAAGGAAGTGGAGTCTGGACTTCAACCTTGCTGCCCTCAATCTGCGCGGTGCGTGGTGTTATCTGATCTGAAACCGTACCGCGTAGGTGGCCGGGTCGCTACCCACCATAAAGCCCAGCTCGTAAGTTCCCGTAGCTAGACCTGTCGTCTGCAGGTTGTACATATACATGCCACTGATGTAGCGGAAGTTGAAGTCCGGGTTTGCGTTGCCCGCGTCCTCAACCTCACCCCAGGCTGTTACCGAGATCATGCGCACACCCACGGCAGTCACGACTACGTTCGGCGATGATTGTCCGTAAATGTCCAGGTATCGCTGCTGTACGTGCCCGCGTTGGTGTGCGTGGTGCCGCTCAGGTCAAGCCCGCTTAGAGACGTGCCGCCTATGCCTGTGGCTGTCTCTGTCGCGGTGTGCGGGTTGCCGTCATAGGTCACGTTGTAGGGGGTGACACTAATGGCTGCGTTAGTTTTCGCAATCTGGAAGTTGGCGCTATTGCTACTGCCGTCGTGGTTGGCGTCACCGCCGAAGGTGGCCGAGGCGGTGTAATCGCCGGCGTTGGTTGGGGGCGTGGTGGAAACCGGATAGCTTGTTCCATT
>WNGJ01007187.1_pt1 | contig 25910 bp, 22 predicted proteins | sample 5400611 | NCBI WGS metagenome assembly WNGJ01 (sample SAMN13153375, study PRJNA577476) | soil metagenome | isolation source: 40 cm soil or saprolite under Garry oak tree replicate 1 | place: USA:California | collected 2016-06-15
AGGTGAGTATTTACTTGCTCGAACAGTTCTTCCCAAAGCCTCAGCCATCGCCCGGACGTAGTGGGGAGCCCCACCACAGCAAATACCGATATAGTTAACTCCTATTGCTTGTGCCCTGCGTGCAAAGACAGCCATCTCGAACCGATTACATAAATATGGTTCGAGCAAGAGCGGAAAAGCCTGTTCTCCACTACTTGTTCGCAACGACTCAAAGGTAGGATAGCGATTATTTGTCTTGTACGGTACTGGCTGCGCGGCAACATAGCAGGTCACCGTGTTCCGAATTTTTTCGATGAGGGGTAACATGGTTTCTGGCCCCCGGTCGCAGTTCAGACCAACAATATCTGCGCCGTGGTCCGCCAAAATCTTACAGGCTTCAACGTAATCGTAGCCATCCCGCGTCTGGTCTTGTTGAACCGATGCTAATGTGACCATAGCGGGTAATTTGAGTTGCTTGATGACTTCCAGCGCAATAAGCGCTTCCCCCAGGTAGTCGTTTGTCTCGGATATGACGAAGTCGATTCCTTCCTCCACCGCCCATGCCAGTTGTTCCTCGTACATCGCACGTACGATTCTGGTGCTTTCTTTTGCGTTGTGTGCATCATAGGCCCAGGTGTTGCAAATATTGCCGGCAACCAGTGCATCACCTTCACGCGCAACCTCGTTGGCCAGTTGAACCGCCTGGCGATTCATACGCTCCAGATCATTTTCTCTACCTACATCCCTCAACTTTTCCCGGTGCGCATAGTAAGTCAGCGCCACCATGACATCACTCCCTGCTCGCAGGAACTCACGGTGGAGTTCTTTCACCGCCTCTGGAAAATCAAGTACTACTTCTGGGACGTAAGGCCCGGCTTTGATATAGCCTCTACGCTCCAACTCAAACACGTAACCCTCTGCCCCCTGCACAATTCCATTTTCCAGTCTTTCCAAGATGCCCCTGGTCGTTGTATTTCTCAAAAATTTCTCCTTCTTTGATAAGCCAGCAAAATGGCTCTTCTTATGCCAGAGTTACAAAAACCTCTGCGGAGAGAAACGGCTGATCTCGTATACTGTTCCCTCCTGAATCGCCAGTTGCATGAGCGTCCGGCCAACCCACGGTGCATATTTATAACCGGTACCACGCCATCCTACTCCGACATAGATATTTGAAAAACCAGGCACATTGCCAAGAATAAAATTGTCATCGGCAACCAGGTCATAAAAGCACTGATCTACATCTGTCACATCAACTGCTTCCACATCGCGTAAAGCAGGTATGCACTCATCCACAAAGCTGTGAACATCGTGGATAGGCGTGTTCAACCTTTTTACATCAGAGGGATTGTAAAAGCCAATCTTCACCCCTTTTGTTTTTCCTTCGTAGATAGGATGACCATAAATACCAACATCCAGGTAAGCAAAGACAGGCAACGCATCAGTTGTAAACATTGCTCGCCTCTCGGCAGGGGGAATGAAATACTTGCACTGGCTAGGTCGATCCGGTACGAGAGGGAAGTGAATGATGCAACCAGAGATACGCTGCAACAGGTCGTTCGTCCCCAAGCCGGCTGTAACAACGAGTTTTTCGGTCACGAACTCACCAAGGTCGGTGCTGATGCGCAGGTTCTTATCACGTTGCTCAACAAGCATCACTTCCACACCTTCCACAATGTTCACATTTCGTTCTTTTAGCGCTGCTAAAAGCGCCTGCGTAATGACCGGCACATAAAGCAGACCTGCTTGCACATCCAGGCGCCCCATATCAGCGTCAAACTGCGGAAACCGCTGCAGGAGCGATTCTCGTGTGAATGCTTCCGTTTTTAGATGTAAACTCATTAGCGTTTCGTAACTTTGCTCGGCATACGTCTCGCTCAGCTCATGCGTGATACTGCCTTTGGCTATATTCAAACAGCCACAATTGATCATGAAAGGTTCACTCGCCTTGTTCTGCAAGTCTAGCCACAATTTTCGAGCCTCAAAAGCAAGCCTGGCATAAAAGGGGTCCAGGTAATCGTTTCGAATCGACCTCGTATAGCTGAACGAGGCCGCCGTTTTATTTCCTTCGCCTATGATTTCCTTCTCTAGAATAGTGATCTGCTGAACAAAGTCAGAGGCATAATAGGCAGTACATAGACCCATGATGCCACCACCGATAATCGTGAGGTTCTGTATTCCTTCTGTCATGACCTGTGTGTCCTTACGCTTCGTAGGTTAGCTCACGAATGGCCGGCTTCTCATGAGGTCCCTGGAACTGGTAATACTTCGTCTTTTTCAATATCAATTCGTTGTGGGCCAACCCTCCGGGCATAATGCCGTTATATAAGCGCACCCACTTGTAGTAAGTGGGCGATAACTGATAGGCAGCATAAGCATGCAACTCAGAGTTTCTGATATGCTTTTTCGTCTCGGTACCACTGAATAAAACCAGGTTGCACCAGCTGCCATCGCGCAATTCCAGTGAGGAATAGCTCAGAAGTCCAGGCGTACTGATAAGCTCGACGATGAGCCTTTTATCAACAGCACGAATCTCCTCAATGACCTGTGGACTTCCTGGCTGTTGTTTACTACTTACGAAACCTACAAAATCGAGATCGCTGGTCAGCAGTAACTCCTGCGGTCTGTAAATTGCTATACGGTGTGTATATTTGTGACCTTCTTCTGAATAATATAGCAATGGCTGTGATGGATCTGCCGGCTCATCAAGCAGGTATAAGGTGACATAAATCCTTTGTGCCATGTATCTGAGTATGACAAGATCCTGGTTCTCTTTCTCAAAGTCGGGAAATGAACGCTCATCCAGTACTTCGCTAGTATTCAAATATGTATCATTGTTCATATGCTCCGCCCCTGTTGCGTATGTACAAAAAGTAAATTCAGGTATCATGGATATGGTGCTACTGTTTTGGGTAGAGTGGTGACCTATGATGTGCAGGACAAACCTGATGTAAGTAGAATGATCCTAAGTACTTTGTTCAAATTAGCTACGCTTCAATCGAATCGGTGGAAGATTACAGATTTGCAGGGTATGCTATCTCGTGCAGGTGTCCCTACAATTGGATCACTGATGGTGAAAATGGCCTGGGGCATGCGTGGAAGAGCAAAAAAGTGGACGCGTATTGTGGTAGAAAACCAGGTAATCCTTTAACAGATTTTGTCTAGTTTGATACATCTTTACATGCACTCCTGTAATGACTATGACCCCCCCACAACTCTTAGTGCACCATCGGCTAAGAGTAACATGTATTTGAGTATCATTGTAAATAAAATAGTGCGCTTTGTCAACGCTTGAATAGAGCTTTTACTTGGCCTGTCGCATCATCGCCCGCACAAGCCGAATTTCATCAAAAGAATATTCATCCCCTAGAAAATCCTTAACTGGTCTGAGCAGGTCGCTACCAACCCGTTGCAGCGCATCCGCTATCATCTCGTAATGCTCTGGTTGAACCAGCTTTTCGACATCAATATACTCACCTGCTTCAGCCAGTTCGGTGAGGTGGTCCATAATAGTTGCTGGTTTGAGATTGCGCTCCCTCGCTATCTCCTCGATAGTTAGCCCTTGCCGGTACAAAGCTAGTGTCAGTTGACGTGTGACACCCCCACTGGCAACTTGAGCAACTTTTGGCTTCTCTTGTGATTCGATACCTAGACTCAGTTTATGTGACAAAAATTCCCGAATTTCGTCAGTAAAGGCCTCGAAATAAGCCGCCAGTTTATTGCTGCCAACCCCTGGGATCTGCGCGAATTGCGCTCGGCTTTGCGGCCGCTGCTGAGCCATCGCTCTTAGACTCGTATCTGGGAACACGACATATGGCGGTACCCCTAATTCATCTGCGATCTGTTTACGGAGCGAACGCAGACGCTGGAACAATGCTCCCTCTTCGGGTGTCAGGTCGGGTGTATCGTTGTTCCTCACACGGCCCTTCAGTACAGGCTTAATGGGAGCAGCGATTTCGACCGTACGTTCCTTTCTCAAGACCTCCCAGGAAAATGGATTCAGTCTCAGCACCGGGTAGCCATCGTTCGTCTCGCTCAATAGCCCCTGGTGTAAAAGAGCGCGACCGATGCGCTGCCATTCATCCACACTCAATTCTTTACCTATGCCATAGATCGGTAATTGGTCATGACGATAATCACGGATCTTTTGTGTATTCGCACCACGTAACACATCGACGACCTGGCGCACACCAAAACGCTGCCCCGTTTTTGCTACACAATACAAAAATTTCAGGGCATCAGCGGTTCGATCTTCCGAGGTTGATGGACGAAGACAATTATCGCAGTTGCCACAATTCTCGCCCTGGAGCGTCTCACCGAAGTAGGCCAGCAGCACTCGACGGCGACATGCGCTACTTTCGCTGTAAGCAACCACCTGCTGGAGTTGTTGGCGAGCGATACGTTGCTCCTGCTCATCTGGTTTTTGCGTTATCATATACTCAACCTTGGCTCGGTCCCCATGGCTGAAGAAAAGTATGCATTGCGCAGCCTGGCCATCTCGTCCAGCTCGCCCCGATTCCTGGTAATAACCCTCAAGATTGCGTGGCAGGTCATAGTGGACGACTGCACGCACATCGGGCTTACCTACACCCATGCCAAAAGCGATGGTTGCCACTAACACCGTCGCATCGTCACGAATGAAACGTTCCTGGTGTTCGCTCCGCTGCTCGTTGGTCAAACCTGCATGGTAGGGTAGTGCATTTATGCCATTGTGCCTCAAAGCTTGACTGAGTTCATCGACACTTCTACGGCTCTGACAATATATAATAACGGCCGCATCAGGCTGTTCCCGCAATAATTGCATCAACTCACCAAATGAACCCTGGTGCTTTTGCCGAACTTCATAGTAGAGGTTAGACCGGTTGAAACTGGCGATGTGAATATGTGGATTGTGCAGCCGCAGTTGTGCCAGAATATCCTGGCGAACTCGCTCGGTTGCTGTCGCCGTCAGAGCCATCATCGGTACATGTGGATAGCGTATACGCAATTGCCCTAACTGCCGGTACTCTGGACGAAAATCGTGTCCCCATTCGCTTACGCAATGCGCCTCATCTACCGCAAGCAACGACAAACCCACTGTATGTTCGACTTGATCTAAAAAAGCCAGGAAGTTTCCGGTCACAAGTCGCTCAGGAGCAACATAGAGCAACTTTAGCCTACTGTTCAAGGCCGCTCGTTCGCGTCCAACTCGTTCGTCGGGACTAATAGTGCTGTTGACGAACGTGGCAGCGATGCCGTTGGCTTTCAAGCGATCTACCTGGTCGTGCATCAGCGCTATCAGCGGCGAGATTACTATGCTAAGCCCCGGCATCAGCAAAGCCGGAAGTTGGTAGGTGAGTGATTTACCTCCTCCAGTAGGCATCAAAACGAACGTATCATACCCAGCTAATGTGTACTCAATGATCTCGCGTTGCCCCTCCCGAAACATCTCATGCCCGAAATATTGCTTTAATGCGTGTTCGATTTTCTCCAAAGTTAAACGGCTCCTCCACATAGTAGCTTAATGCTATACCATAATTATGCTGCTCTTGTACGCAAAGTAGGAAATTTTATTAGTAACAAAATCCCGGGAACTTTTTCTTGGACTATTGCGTCTTTGGGGTTAGGAGGTATACAATGCGCTACATTACCGTATCGCGATCACTAACTATGTTCATTATTCTCATACTCGCACTTGCCTTTAGTCTAACAGCCTGCGGAAATGCCTCTCGGCCTAACTCAAACAGCAATGGCATAGGCACAGGCGCTTCTTCCACCACAAATACGCCGCAGCCACACGCTACTGCCGCCCAGGGTACCGTTACTCCAGGCCAGGTGAAGCTCGTGGTTGCTAAACCACACTATGCCTCGAACGAAGAGATCACTGTTACCATCATCAATGGTCTCTCCAATAGTATCTACGCCTCGGCTTACTATACCAACTGCACACCTATTGCACTCGAATGGAAAACCACCAGCGGCTGGGTCCCTCAGGGTCGCTGCCATAGCGCTCAGTCTACACACGTTATTGAACTGAAGCCAGGCTCCACTACTCTTCTGCAACTTACTCCAACTTCAGGCTCGCTCAAACCAACCACCAATACTGTTTGGCAGCCAGGAACATACCGAGCCAGCTTCTATTATAGCATGGCTCCTGACCCGGACAATACACAGGGCACGAATATACAAACAGCTGACTTCACCATCGGGTGATCTAGCTCAACCTAGATGGCAGATGACACCTCGCCCCGCAAGCAGACCTCATCTGGTGTTGTGAGGAGGTGGCAGGGAGAAAACCTCTACATTCCCCCTCTAGATTCGACGCTTCACCCTTAGGCCTGATATAATGCTATCTGAAGAACAGTTTATTTGGGTGTCAAACCAATCTATTACATAGCTCAACGAGGAGATTTACTATGTCAGTTTCAGCATCAACCCCCTCAACGAAGCAGGGGCAAATCTACCAGAACTTCATTGGAGATGAATGGCGCAACTCACGAAGCGGTGAAACATTTGCTAGCACCAACCCAGCACACACTTCCGAAGTCATCGGGCGCTATCAGAGGTCGACTGCCGATGATATCGAGGATGCTGTTAACGCCGCTGTCAAAGCCCAACCCAGCTGGGCAGCTATTCCCGCGCCTGAACGCGGCGAAATATTGCTACGCACAGCCCTGTTGCTCGAGCAACAAAAAGAAGAATTAGCCAAGCTGATGACCCGCGAGATGGGTAAGATTGTAGTGGAGACACGCGGCGACGTACAGACTGCCATCGATGTCGCCAAATATATGGCAGGTGAAGGACGACGCGCCGAGGGTGAAACCATCCCATCAGCGCTCCCCAATAAATTTTGCATGACCATTCGCCAGCCTGTCGGTATTGTCGGCATCATCACCCCCTGGAATTTCCCCATGGCGATTCCCGCCTGGAAAACCTTTCCCGCGCTACTCGCAGGCAACGCTGTAATCCTCAAGCCGGCCAGCGATACCCCTTTGTTGGCACTCAAACTGGCAGAAATATTTTACAATGCAGGGCTGCCTGCTGGCGTGCTGAATGTGGTCACAGGCCCGGGTGGTTCGCTTGGCAATGCACTGGTCAGTCATAAAAAGGTCAATATGATCTCCCTGACTGGTTCGACCGAAGTGGGACGACACGTCGCAGAGATCTGCGGCCGCGACCTGCGCCGCTGTGCACTCGAACTGGGAGGCAAAAACGCTGTTATCGTACTCGAAGATGCAGACCTCGAGCTTGCCGTCGAAAGCGTTGCCAGGGGCGCGTTCGGCACCACAGGCCAGCGTTGTACCGCGACGAGCCGCGTAATTGTACAAAAATCAGTACAGCAGGCATTCACGGACCGCTTGGTAGCAACCGCCGAAAAACTGCGCGTCGGCGATGGCTTGAACCCCGAGACCGACATGGGCCCGCTGGTAAACAGCGGACGCGTCAAGGCAGTACACGAATACACCGAAATCGGCAAGCTGGAAGGGGCTAAACTCGTGCTGGGGGGGTCACCTCTGACCGTGGGTGACTACCGCGAGGGAGCATTCTACAAACCCACCGTTTTCACAGATGTAGGTCCATCTATGCGTATCGCCACGGAAGAGATCTTTGGACCTTTTGTCTCTATCATGCCTGTCGCGTCATATGAAGAAGCTGTGAAAGTCGCCAACTCAACCGAGTACGGCCTTTCAACCGCCATCTTCACTGAAAGCATCCGTCTGACCTTCCGAGCTATGCGCGACATCGAGTCCGGGCTGGTTTACTTCAACGCCCCTACGACAGGAGCAGAGATTCACCTGCCATTTGGCGGCATGAAAGCCAGCGGCAACGGCCACAGGGAACTAGGGTCCAGTGCAGTAGAGGAGTTCAGCGAAATCAAGTCCATTTTCGTCTCGTACCCCGTACGGAAATAGGGAAATATCGGTTCTTTGTTGACTTGGGAATTTTCCTTGCTTAGGATGATTTTGGGAAAGTCAAACTGATCTGCACTGCTCACTCAGATACCCTCGCAAGAAGAAACATTCGCGCAGAATCAACAGAGCACTTCAGGAATGTGGTACCGCTACTCACCCATGAACACGAAGGTAGTCCCGACACTATTAGGTGTAAATGCATCTGGCATCGTCTGAGCAATACGTTGTGTAGCGCGCCATCCTGTGCAGTGGGCAGTCACGACGACCGCCGGGTTGATCTGTTGTAATGCCTCCACCGTTTGAGGAATGATCGGCTCGAAGAGCGCCCCTGTGAGATGGAAGCCTCCCAGCAACGCATAAATGTGCTCAACGCCTGTCTGCGCACGCACTTGCTGTAGAATGTTAATTACGCCGGCATGTCCACAGCCAGTCGCCACCACCAGCCCTTTATTGCGCACATGCATGACGATGGCTTGGTCATCATAGACCCATGGATCAGGTTGCCAGGTCCCATCAATCTCTGCCTGCTGATTCTTCAATCCTTGCTCAAAATCAGTGGTACGCTCGATCTGTCCCGTCACCAGCAGTTTGCCATTGATCAGAAACGATGGGCCACGTTCCACCAAGAGTTCTATCCCCTCCCGCTCCAGATCATGGAGTGATGGGGGTGGTAAATCCAAGACGCTCGTATCGTTATAGACAAGACGACGCTTGAGGAAGGCATCTGGATGGAGCAGGATGGGCATACGCCGTGTGCCAAGCTTATCGAGGAAGCCATCCAGCCCACGCGTATGGTCGGTATGACCATGGCTCAGGACAATCGTCTGAATGGTACCAAGCTCGATGCCCAGCACCGCGAGGTTATGTAGTGCTCCGTCAGGCGTAACTCCAGTATCAAAGAGAATTGTCTCACGCGTTCCCTGGTCGATACTGGTGATCAACAAAGAAACCCCATGCTCGGCACGCAATTGATTTCGTATGAAGCCGTATTGGGGTAGTGGGAAACGACGTGCCAAAGGCGTCGAGGACATCAGCAGATCAAGTGAGTTATCCATGATGGTGGTGATCTCTACACCATCGATAGCGGGCAATGCGAGTAACGGTGACATGATAAAGGCTCCTTTCTGGAGGAGACAACAGCCAGGCCAGGGCCGCCCCACCCAATCTTACCTCCTGGCTTCACCAGTTACTCGAGGGCTCGTTGCTCGGCCTTGCGCAGGCGACGACTGAGAACGGCCAGCAGGTCAAGCCCGACATCGGGGTCGCTGCTGAGGATACGGCGCAGTAGAACGCGGAAGTCCCAAAACGGCAGCACGAGCACGCTGACCTCATCTAGCGCCCTGACCGTAGCCGAGCGCGGCAGATCATCCAGCAGCGCCATCTCGCCAATCACATCCCCCGCCCCTGCTGTCCCCAGGACTTCCTCTGCTCCATCAGGACTGGTTGCCCGGGTAATGCGCACGGTCCCTTTGGTGAGCATAAACAGCCCTAACCCTTTTTCGCCTTGAGAGATCAGCACCGAGCCGGGGCTATACTGGCCCTCCCGACAATGGATTGCCAAGTCCTTTAAGTCCTGCTTACGGAGACCGGAAAAGAGATCTACATGCGCTAAGGCATCCTCATACATGGCCTGAAACCTCCTTTTTCGTCGAGTACTCTGAGAGAGATCGGAAGGGTAGAATCTACTGGACTTATTGTATCATATCTTTTATAACATGATGTCGGTCGACATGTCGATAATGCGTGTCTTCACTAGCTTCTTTCTGCTGATTCTGACAGCATCAGCAGGATTTGATATAACTCATAAAAAAAGAGAGATGTACATCATTCCATGTACATCTCTCCCATTGCTGATTAGCGAACTCCGGCCGCCTCAGCCTCTTCAGCCACCTCTTTGGATTGCTCCTTTTTGATGCTGATCTTCTTGGGAAGACCCGCCTCACTGTAAGGAACCGAGACAGTCAACACTCCATCCTCGTAGCCAATATCAATCTTGTCAGCATCGATTGGTTTAGCAAACGTAACACTTCTTCCAAAGGAACCAGAACGGGTCTCCTTAATCAACCAGTTTCCTTTTTTGTCCTCTTTGTTCGAAGAATGATACTTCCCTTTCAGAGTCAGGGTGTTCTCCTGCACTGTCAGCTCAATGTCCTCCGGTTTGACTCCTGGCAACTGGACTTTCACTTCGTAGCCTTTCTCGCTCTCGAGAACATCCATCGGAGTGAGGGCAGCGCCAGTTATGCTCCAGGTTGGACGTACAAAACTCTGCTCAAACAGCCTGTTCACTGCTCTTCGCAAGCTAAGCGCTTCCCTGAAAGGATCATAACGCACCAGGTACATCATAGACGTTCACCTCTTTTTCAAGTAGTTTGTGGTTGTTCTATCCCATTCCCAATCCACTTGTAAGGTAGAAGGTTGTTCTTGAACCTTACCTCATTCCCCCTTCTATTTACATAGAACAATCAAATCATCTAACATATTCCGTTAGATAATGAGAAGTATGGGTTGGTTCTGACTTACAAACCTCAAAATTGATTGACAGATTGTTTATGTAATGATATAATATAACCATCGTAATAGTTTTAGAGAGTTACAACATCTTTGAAAGGAGAAGCCTTTATGAACCAGAATGTTCTCCTTGATATATTCTTCGTCGTGGGTACTATAGCTGTGATAATTGCGTTTGTTGTCTATCAGATACAACAAATCAAGTGGCTTAAACACCATGGAAAACGGATCGTTGCTATGGTAACGTCGATTCGACAAGAAATGGGAAGATCCCGTGCTGGCTATCCACGTGATAACTACTATGTCACTGCTAAATGGACCAATCCTCGCACAGGGCGAACTCATACATTTTGGACATGGGTCATGAACTCCACTCCAGATTATACAAACGGAAGCCTTGTGCCGGTCGTGATTGATCCCAATAATCCAAATCGATATACAATGGATCTCTAACAGTATCACTGGTAGCCGCTAATAGTAGCTATCTAGCCGGGGCATTCGTTAAGTAAGCCTGGCTTACATCGACTCCCTATACTTGTTCGTAATCGGCAACCGTCTATCCCTCCCGAAAGCTCTTGTCGTGATCTTCACTCCCGGAGGTGCCTGGCGTCGCTTATATTCACTGGTATCCACCATGCGCATCACCCGTTCAACCGTCTTCCGCTCGAAGCCCATTGCCAGAATCTCCTCAAAGCTGCGATCATCTTCAGCGTAGGCCTTCAAAATCGGGTCGAGTGTCTCATATGGCGGCAGGCTATCTGTATCCTTCTGACCCGGTCGCAACTCGGCAGAAGGGATCTTTTCGATCACGGATGGGGGGATGACTGGCTTATCACCCAGCGAGTTGCGATATACAGCCAGCTCATACACCAGCGTCTTCAACACGTCTTTCAAAACCGCAAAGCCACCCGCCATATCCCCATACAGCGTTGAAAAGCCGGTGGCCATTTCAGATTTGTTACCCGTGGTCAGCACAATCGGGCCAAGCTTGTTGGAAATGGCCATCAGGATATTGCCTCGAATACGAGCCTGCAAGTTTTCCACTGCCAGACCAGAATCATCCTCACCAAGCGCGGGCCGGAGCATCTTCAGTGCAGTGCGGAATGTCTCTTCTATCGGGATCGTTAAGTACTCTATGCCGAGGTTCTCCGCAAGTTCAAGCGCGTCCGTCCTGCTTCCTTCGGAAGAATAGCCCGAGGGCATCGAGATTCCCAGCACGTTTTCAGCGCCAAGAGCATCAACCGCGATTGCTGCCGTCAGCGAGGAATCAATACCTCCAGATAGGCCAATAATAGCTTTCTTGAAGCCAGTTTTGTGCACGTAGTCGCGTGTGCCCAATACCAGTGCTGAGTAAATTTCCTCTAAGCGCTCCATCTTCGGCTCGATACGTTGCGGTGCTCCAAGCAGGTGCGGAGGGGGTTGAAAGCGAGGTTCCCTTGGTTGACTATCGCTTAGCGCATTGAAGACCATACTGCCACCATCAAAAACCAGTTCATCCTGCCCCCCGACCATGTTCAGATAGACCACGATTACTCCGTTATCGGCTGCACGGGTGGCCAGCATCTCTTCACGAAAAGTACCTTTGCCGGCATAGTACGGTGAGCCATTGATATTCACAATCACCTCGGCTCCGGCATGCGCCTGCAGTGTCATCGGACCAGTAGGATACCAGACATCTTCACAGATATTGACGCCGACGTGTACTCCATTGATCTGAAAGATAGGAGCCATGCGCCCTGCCTGGAAGTAGCGATTCTCATCGAAAACACCGTAGTTGGGCAGATAGTGTTTGTGATATGTGCCGTAGAGTTTCCCCTCGTAGATAATCGCGGCTGCATTATAGATGTCGTGGTCGCGATCTACAAAGCCAATCACAGCAGCCAATCCAGGCAAGTCTCGACTGGCATCAATTAATTCATCTAACTTGCGTAACTGGGCTGCTACAAACCCTGGTTTGAGCAATAGGTCTTCGGGAGGATAGCCCGCCAGGGCCAGTTCCGGAGTACATACGAGATGCGCCCCAGCAGCGAAGGCATGTTGCATGCATGCCAACATCTTCTCCTTGTTGCCTTCCAAGTCACCCACGGTCACATTTATTTGAGCAAGTGCCACTCGAAGCGGTATGATATTCACAAGAAGGTTCCTTTCTCACAGGTTATCTCTACATAAAAGGAGTATCTCGCGATGGAGATGCAATTGTATCTTTTGCATGTAGTCCCATTTATCGTGCTGGTCTACCTGGGGTTCCTGCTGTTCATGCGCCCACCTAGAGAAGTGATCCTGGCCTCGCTCCTGGGTGGCCTGACCATAGGTATCATAAACGCGCTCGTTGACCTCATCGCCTACTATGCATCCTGGTGGCACTATAGCGCCAGCGGACTGATCTTGCAGTTACCCTTACCCTTCTATATTACACCAATTTTAATCTATGGGGGGCTTACATACCTGCTGATCTGGCGTTTCTGGCATACGCGCTGGCACTGGTTCGCCCTGCTACTGCTGATTGGCATCCCACTTATAGGTTTTGGCCGTGACCTCCTGGACGCCGGAATCACACACTCAAGCTACCTGGTGTGGGATAGTGTTCCGGCGGCCCCACTGGATTTATTACTATGGCTTGTAATGTTTTACGCAGGTTATTTTGTGTTCAGACGTCTCGCTCCAATCAGGAAAAGTGAACCTTTGAATGCGTAGGGTAGGCAGAAGAAAGGATTGTGTTCGTGTCCGATATCCCTGGTTCTGCCGCCTCTCACAACGCATCAGAACACCCCTCTCGCTTGTGGGCATTTGTCACGCTCTTTTTCGCGCCCGCCTTCATCTTTGCCAACATGTACACCACGCAGGCTATTTTGCCGGTGCTCAGCCAGGCTTTTTCCATCAGTGCGCCCACCGCCGGGCTGACTGTTTCGGTTTTGGTCCTAGCTGTAGCATTCGGCTCGCTCATTTACGGGCCGCTCTCCGACCGTATTGGGCGCAAGCCGGTGATGGTCGGCGTCAGCTTCCTGGTCATCATTCCCACGCTGCTCTGCGGTCTCGCGCCAAATTTTGCTGCTCTGGTCGCTTTCCGTGCTGTCCAAGGCCTGTTGATGCCCGGCTTGACCAGCGTGGCAATTTCTTATGTCAACGAGGAATTTGCGGGCAAAGGGCGCGGCCTCGCGATGGGCATTTATGTCAGTGGCTTGACACTGGGAGGTCTGTTCGCAAGGGGAGGGAGCGCGGTACTGGCCAGCCTGTACGACTGGCGTATTGCCATGCTGGCGTTCGCTCTCCCCACGCTCATCGCAGCACTCATTATGTGGCGCTTTCTGCCAGAGACGAACAGCCGAAAGGTGATAGATGCTCGCCGCTCTCACCTCTCCATCGACAGCACCTTCTTGCGTCAGACATCGCACGATATGGGGCTACACTTGCGTAATCGCCGCCTGGTGGGAGCGTTTATCATCGGCTTTACGAGCTTTTTTGCCTTTATCGGCATCTTCACCTATCTCCCCTACTATCTCACTGGACCATCTTTCCGGCTGCCTACGATAGCACTTGGACTGGTCTATCTGCTCTGGCTCGCAGGCGTATGCTCACCTGCCGCAGGTGCGATCGCAGCGCGTATCGGTTCGCGCCCCGCCATCGCTTTCACTATGGGTCTGGGTGCCACCGGGTTGCTGATTACGCTCGTGCCGATACTTCCCGTCGTGTTGTTCGGCTTAGGTTTACTGACTCTCGGCATGTTCTCCACAGTACCTGCAGTCAATCTGTATTTAGGAGAGCAGGCGACGACAGCGAAAGGGACAGCAGCTTCTATGTATCTATCGCTGTATTACTTTGGCGGCAGCATTGGCGCGGTGTTACCGGGGTTTGCGCTGCTCTGGGCAGGCTGGCACGGCGTTGTTTTACTCTGTCTAGGTATGGTCATTATCGCGCTTGTCTCTGATGGACTGTTGTGCCATTAGAAAATGGAGGTTTGTTGGTTGTGGCCGCTCGCCGTTCCTTACTTCTCCACGAAAGCAACCAGCCGGCAAAACGCTGCTTCACCCATATTGAATTTCCAGGGAAAGCAGCCGATCCACAGACGCTGATCGAGTACCTCATCGATCATGCCACCGGCGTTCTCGACATGGAAGACACCGTGAGGGAACAACTGGTAATGCATAAGCTGCAGGTCATCCTCCGGCCAGATTTCCTCGAGTGGCTTGCCCAGTTTCTTTGCACACTTGGCAGCCAGGTCGGAACGTACAATCCGCAGCACTGTATTCATAGGATGATCCATCGAACTGGCATCAATAGCAAACCATGAAATCTGGCGCTTCAGCGTCCAATCGACAAACTCTCGCGTGGGCCCAGGGTGCATGTTGAAATAACGAATCTCGTTTGGCTCACATTTGCCGTACCAGTTACTCTGATAATACTTGTGATAGCCAGTATGCACTACAACAATATCGCCCGGCTCGATACGAATACCTGTTTTGCGCTCCCACTCCTCGAAGTGCGCCGAGGTGTAAATCTCGAAATCACCAAGGCCTATAGCTTCCAGGTCCACTACAACTCCCGGTCCCACTAGCTTGCTCAACGGAATGCTGCCAATGTCCTGTCCATTGGTGATAAAGTGCAATGGAGCATCCAGGTGCGTCCCCACATGCAGTGTAGACGAGATAAACTGTCCACCCACTTTCTCAAAGGCCGGGCGTTTGATCCACTTGACGGTAGGCCCCTCGTAGGTGGCAAAAGAGGGGGTATTCACATCCCAGTTCTGCGACAGGTCAATCACCTGCATGTGGCTAAGATCGATTGATTTCATGGATTTTTCTCCTTACTTACCTTGATTTTCGACCGCCGTAAGAATAATCTGGTCGATTAATTGCTCGACTGGAGCGCGGTCGTCGGTGAAATATACTGTACGAGCTTGTTCCTGACGAATATTGCCATAGGCGATGCTCGCCTGGGCGACATTCTGGAGCAGTGGACTGGTTAGATGAGCACTGTTAATCTGAAAGTTGGCGAGCGAAGTCTGTTCGTTAGTGCCGATTACCAGGCTATTGGTGAAACGTTGCGTATCGATGATGTAAACATTGGGGAATACTGAGTGCATCGTTTGTGCCAGCGCCTCTACCAGTCGGAAATCACTGTTCGTGCGACCCGCGTTAATCACCGTCACACCAGTAGGTGTGAGATGATCGCGTACCGTCTGGAAGAATTCTTTTGTAGTGAGTTGGAACGGCACATACGGCTGCTGGTAGGCATCGATTGCGATCACGTCATACTTCTGAGGAGTCGTCTGCAAGAAGTAGCGGCCATCCTGTACAATCACATGCAAGTTGGGCTCGTTCATGTGAAAATACTGCTGTCCCATGTCTACAATGGTGTTATCGATCTCGACACCATCAATCGGAATAGGCCCATACGCTGCTGTAAATTCACGCACAGCGGTGCCTCCTCCCAACCCGATGATGCCAACCCTGTGTACCTGGTCCTGTGTGAACGGAGGATTGTTGAAATATGGCGCGATCATGAAATAATCCCAGGGGCCTTCAGTAAGAATCCTGTTGGGATCGTAAATGGAATGGATGCCCACGCCTTCATTCAAGACCAACTGCGTCTCAGCGCCAACCTGCACTACCTGGATATAGTTATAGACCGACTCACGTTCAGTGATCAGGGCTCCTCCTCCATTGCTACCAAAGGCGGCTTTGATTGGTCCCTGTATCGATAAAATCGACAGTGTCATTGGTATCAACAGCAAGATCGACAATAGACTACTGTTTATACGCTTCGAACGAGGATGAGAATCATCACCGCCAGGTCGTATGCTTATCATGCCGAGAATCGAGACCAGCAGCAGAGCCACGGCAAACGTAAAAAAAGTGCGATAGGTACCAATGGTTGGAATGAGGAAAAGCACCGGCAAGAACGTTCCCAGGATGCTGCCAGCCGTAGAAATGGCATACAATTGCCCGGCAGTACGCCCCGACTTGCCCAACTGCTGGATACGCAGGCGAATGGCAAAAGGCGAGACACAGCGAAGCAGGATCATAGGGATCGCGAAGAGCAGGATAACCGAGACCAGCGACCCGTAAAAGACGCCCACGGAGTAGGTAGCAAAGGAACTCTGTGACCACAATAGAATGGGTTTCGAGATAAACGGGATCACACTGATCAGAAATGCAGCGATGATCGTCAAGCTGTAGAGCACAGCGGGCCGTGGATAGCGGTCAGCCAGTCGTCCTCCAAGGTAGTAACCAACCGTTAGATAGAGCAGGATGAGGCCGATAAGATTGGCCCACACGAAGAGAGAGGTTCCAAAATAGGGCGCGAGCAAACGTGACGCCGAAAGTTCTACAGCCAGAGAGCAAGCGCCCGCAACAAAAACAAGCAGAATGAGCAACCAGCCCTGTAAGTTGCGACCGGCGGTTTGGGCAACAGCGCCCTCATCCGCCCTTGTCTCGTGTGGGCTGGGAGTGGTGGTGGACATCGGAAAACTCTCTTTCTACACCTGCGGAAAGTTTATATTTGTTAGGGCCGGAGTAAATACTGCGGCTCAGGTTCTCTATATGCATATAAAATATAGCATGCAGTATAGCATGAAGATGCTTTGTAGTGCTAGCAATATTAAGGTGTTTATGTGAGCCCACCCACTCTCCATCAACTGCTCCTGCAATCCCTCGGCCTCCCATTTCAAACGCCTGAACGTCTCTGGCTCCATCTTTCGCTCAAGCGTCTCTAAAAAATGTAGGAGCGATCCGACAGTCTGATCCTGTAACGCATGCCTTAACTGCAATGCTGAATACAGCAGCGCCAACCCCTCTTTCAGGCGTCCCTGCTCGTAAAGCAGCATGCCCATATTCGTAAGGATCATCCCTACGTTAGCATGTTCTTGTAGGTCTTTCGCCAGCTTCAACGATTGCAGGTAATAACTAAAAGCCTCCTGGTAATCTCTCTCGTTTTGACACAGAAGCCCCAGGTTATGCAGCAACACGCTCTCCAGGTGTGGGTCATACTCCTGCCTGTTCAACAGCTGTGCTTGCTCGAAGTTGGTGCGGGCCTGCCAGGTTTCACCCAGGCTGCGCAATAGTTCCCCCTGGTTCACCAACGAGACAGCCTCACCATGTTGGTCACCGATCTCGCGCTGGGTCGCCAGCGCCTGTTCATAATAGAAGCGGCTTTGCTGGTAGTCGCCCAGGCGGCCGTAAAGCAGGCCAAGATGACTGAAAATCTGCCCCTCGTCATGGCGAGTCACAACTCCGAGCGGCGGCACCATGGCTGTGTACAGGCGAATCAATGCGTTCCACGCGCCCCATTGCATCATACTCTCGTGTAATCCCTCGTAGGCGAGCAGGTCATAGGCTTGTTGCCAGTGCCAACCAAGGCACAAGTGATGAGCCAGGACCAGCAGCGGCTCAACATCCTGGGGGCCATTACGTTTCTGAGAAGGAGGGCAGTACTGCTGTGCCAGGCGGGAATAATACGCTGCTACCCGTATATGACCTGCCGCTAGTGCGATCTCTCGCGCCTCTGTATTAACCAGCATCGGGTCGGGTTCGGTTGTGACGCCCAGTGCAATCGTCCAGTCCCCACTGGGATGACGATCACCGCCTTCAAGAAAATGCTGCTTCACATTTTGGCGCAATAGTGGATGCAGGAAATAGTTCGACTTGCCATTGGAAAACTGCTGCACAAGTGCAAACATTGTCAGGACACCAAGTTCGCGTTCAAAAGCTGATACATCGAAAGCGGCAGGGTCTTCCCCCGTAATCGCCATGATCACTGCCTCCACGGGGACAGGTTCGCTAAAGAGGCAGAGCGAACGTAGGAGGGTACGCTGAATCGGGTTGAGGAAGTTATGCACCATGCCAAGCAGGTTAAGCGTGACCTCCCCATTCCACATTGGTGCATAGTCGGGTGAGTTGAGTAGATAGCTCAGAGAAAACCCACTCAACGCACACAAGGTACTGAATAGTACCAGGCCGTAGACATGACCAGCGCAACGTTGCCAGATAAGCGAAAGCTCTTGAGGTGTGCCCTGAACGCCTCGTTGCTGTAGCAGCGCTACACCTTCGGGAAGGCTTATACGCGAAACCAGGTTCGTGCGTATATGCACATTCTCCCCATTCTGAGTGTTATATGGCGAACGGTGGCACGTCAATATTAGCCGACTGCCTCCAAGGTCACTTTGCAGCATATCCAAAAAAAGTGGGATGGCGCCCCGACCGATTAACTCTAGCGAGTTATCTGCCGGTTCGAGCAACTCCTCGAATTGATCTAGCACCACCAAAGCGCGCTCGTACGGACGACACAACATCCGCTTCAGCAAGGCAACCTGTTCCTCAGGCTTGAGCACGAAAAAACCAGGAACACTCTTATCAAATGTAGGGGCGGGGCTTGCCCCCGCCCTGTTATTTATCTCCGCCCTGCTATTCGCCCCCAATCCACTGTTGACCCACACCGCACTACTTTCCTCTAACCCATTGCTTCCCCCCACAGCTCTCCCGACAGTTACATTGATGCTGCTCAGGATGGCTGCAATCACATCAGGTAATGTGGCATTTGGGCCAAGGCTTAGCCAGACAAAATGATGGATGTGTGCCTGGCCAGCCTGTACCAGTATTTCTAAGCGGCGGTATAAGAGAGCTGCCAGGATAGATTTACCCGAGCCGGGATCGCCTGTGAGCACTAGCGTGCTGGTTTGAGCGTTGCTGAGCATGCCTAGGGCTGCGCTGACTTCGTCAACGCGTTGCAACACTACCCGAGGATCAGTCAAAGGCGGTACTGTAGAAAGTATACTGAACCTGGATAAGTACGGTGGTTGTTGCATACGATTCTTCTTATCGTTTTACTAGGATCAGTTTATTAGCCTGACTACCAACTCCGGTGAGAGCAAGTATAGCACACTGTTGCGTTTACCAGGCGAGGAGGTATCTCTTCGGATGACCCGGTAGCCTGAATATGCTAATATACAGGGGTGCACTTAATTTGCTCCAAACCGTCTACGCTACGTAGAAGGGAATGCGACTACTATGTTACGTATTATTTTCATGGGAACACCCCAATTCGCGGTCCCTGCCCTGGAGGGCCTGATCGCGGGAGCCAGGCCAGGCCAGGTGCTTCCCGAGGGCTACGAAATTGCCACAGTGATAACCCGCCCAGATAAGCCGGTGGGACGTGGAAAAGAGATTATTTATTCGCCGGTCAAACAGACCGCGCTCTTCCATGGCATTCCCGTCTGGCAACCAGGCTCACTTAAGCATCCAGAAAACATCGAAGCGCTAGCTGCCTACCAGGCTGATCTGTATATCGTGGCTGCCTTTGGACAAATTTTACCGCAAGCTGTACTCGATCTACCTCGTTACGGCGCGCTCAACATACATGCCTCATTGCTTCCTAAATACCGTGGTGTCTCGCCCATCTCCGAGGCAATTTTGCAGGGCGACACAGAGACCGGTGTGACAATCATACTCATTGATGCAGGTGTGGATACCGGTCCAATACTGCTCAAACGTAGCATACCGATTGCCGCAGATGATACCACTGGAAGCCTCAGGCTCAAAATAGCCGAGTTGGGAGCCAGGGCATTACTTGAGGCGCTGCCACTCTGGGTGCAGGGTAAAATCACGCCGCAGCCACAAGATGAGCGACTAGCATCTCATACTCATAGGCTGCGCAAAGAAGACGGTGAGATAAACTGGGATCGTCCCGCCGCTGTGCTGGCGCGAGAGGTACGGGCCTATACACCGTGGCCAAGCGCCTTTACATACTGGCATGGCAAACTGTTGAAGATTATTTCTGCTCATGCAGTCATATTGGAACCAGGTGAAGAAGTAAAGCCGGGGACGGTCAGCTTACGCAAGGAGGCAGGTCGGCAGATTCTCTCAGTTGTTACCGGTCATGGTTTTTTAGTGGTGGATAATCTTCAATTAGAGGGCAAAAAGGCCATGAGCTCCGAGGAATTCTTACGTGGCTACCCCCAGATTGTAGGGGAAGTGCTGGGGTAAATTGTTTTGTAATAATCAACCGGCAATGAGAGCGAGATGATTATAGCTGGTCGGAGTCATCTCGCTCTCATTGCCGGTTGATTTTTTACTTGTACCTAAACAGCAGGCCTTGGCCGTGTGACGAGTGCACCAATGATGCCTATGACACCGAGGCCAAAGAATAAGACAGCATGCTTAATGTGTTGGCCACTATCAGTAATAACATGCGGGATGCCAGGAATCAGAAAAAACACTCCAAGAGCCACACCAACAATGGCGACAATGATCGCCCCGTAGAAGAGTGCCGGGTTCCTCATGAGAAAATGTATACCTTTCTTCTCTAATTCTAAACTTGCCCCTTTTTAGGCACAGCTATTATATCAGAAACGCTAAACCTTTCAAGAGAAATAGCCCGAAGCTACCTCCCCTAAGAACCCTGTTTCACCCTTCCTACTTGGCGACCGCTTTGGGGCGAGCCATAAACATACCAACCACGCCACCGATAAGCAGGATTGCGCCAACTCCAATGCCAGCATAAGCGCGGGCTGGATGGGCGCCACCCATCAGGAAATACACACCTACTGCGAGGGCAATTACTCCAAGAGCGATAATACCATAGAAAAATACTGGATTCTTCAATTTGCAGCTACCTACCTCTTCTAGATGAGCGACCTTTAGATTTCGATCACTCTAAAATGTCTACCCTGGCCTATCCAGAGCGTATCTATTGTATCAAACGTATAAAGCTCTTCAAGCCACATAGGTACACGCAAAATAGCCATTTTGGGTAATAAACTCAATCTTATCAGAGTCTTTCGAAAGTGCTTTTCTTCTCCCCACCGCAGAGAAAAGGGGAAAGGTGTGGTCACTCCACACCCGCCGAGGGGCTACGGCACCTTGGAATCCTGCTTAATTATGACCTGCCATGTGCGACGGTAAACAGCAAAATGAGCGAAACAAGTCCAAAGGCCCAACAATAATAGGCAAAAGGATAAAGCCGCCCCGTCTCAAAATATCGCATCAGAAATTTGGTACTCAGATAGGCTGCAACCCCCGCCAGTACCATGCCAATACCGACGAGTAGCCACGTATAGGCCGACTGACCAATGAGCTGCGGTATCTCAAGTATAGCAGCCAAACCGATTAGCGGTGTACCCAGTAAAAAGGAATAACGGGCTGCATCCTCGTGGTTAAGGCGCACTCCTAAGCCCGCGACCATGGTCACTCCAGAGCGTGAGATTCCAGGAATCAACGCCAGGGATTGCACAAAACCGACGATTATCGCCTCTTTCCATGTCAGAGATGACAGACTACGAAAACTTGCCTCCCGCTCTTTAGCAGTAGCATATTTCACTTTCCCCTCCGCTCTTCTTCGCAGGCGCTCTCCAGCAAACAGAATTGATCCGTTAACGACCAGGAATGCGGCGGCAATAGGGGGGGAAGCAAAGAGTTGCTTGAGCGGCGTTTCTAACACGAGCCCAAGAATGCCTGCCGGTATGACGCCGATGATGATTAACCAGCTGATCCAATCATCCGTTCCAGTACGAACTTCGCCTTCCTTGATGTTCTTGATAAGCGTGAGAAAAATGCGCAGCCAGTCACGCCAGAAATAGATCACCAGGGCAATACTTGTGCCAAGGTGCAGGGCTACGATGATGGGTAGAAAACAACTCTGCCCAGCACAACTCGTATCGTTAATAAGATTACCCCATCCTAAGAGCCCGGGTATGATCACAGTATGACCCAGGCTGCTGATAGGAAATAGTTCCGTCACACCCTGGAGCAGGGCCAAAAAGATAGTTTGCCAGATGTTTAAGTTCATCGCTTAGTTACTCTCTTGCATCGGTGTTAAGGCTTTAGGTATAACTGCACGTCCTTATCAAACTCCGCTTTCGTCTTTGCATAGACGTTCGTCCCATCCTTTTTAGAGAGGAAGAAGTAATAATCTGTCTTTGCGGGTGTAGCAGCAGCTTGCATGCTGACAAGACCGGGACTACAAATCGGAGTGGGAGGTAGGCCTTTATGCGTATAGGTATTCCAGGGACTTCCAGAGGCAACATTAGCACCAGCATCCTGAAGTGGCTTCCAATAGATTGTTGTTCCTGGCTGCGAATCGCGGGCATATTGTACAGTTGGATCAGCATTAAGCAATCCTACAGTTTCATTATTTGGCCTGTAAATACGGTTCCAATAGACGCTGGCTACAAGTGGTCTATCTTTGTTAAATATGGCCTCGCGCTCAATAATCGAGGCGAGAATGACCATCTGGTATAACGATAACTTGTTTTGCTTTGCCTGAGCATCAAGATGAGAGTGCTGTACCTTGTCGTTGAACTCTTTTAGCATCATGTTTACAACATCTCTAGCAGTAGCATCCACCGGTATCAAATAGGTATCGGGGAAGAGTAAGCCTTCCATACCACTGTCTGTTGGTATTGATTTCAGAACAGGGTACTTTGCAAAGTCGGGGAATTGTGCCGGATTCCTTGCGTATTTCAGAAAATCTTGCACATGGAATTTGGTCAGGCCAGCGGCACCAAGCCGCTGGGCCATCTGATCGACACGCCATCCCTCAGGAATCGAAACAACAATGTAGTCAGGCTGACCATTGAGCAATTGGCTGATGATTGCATCAATAGTCATGCTCGAGTTTAGTTTATAGGCTCCTACCTGTAAATGTGTATCTAAACCCTTAATCCTTGCCCAGATACGAAATGCGACCGCGTTACGGATTAAGCCTTTTGCCTGTAGGTCGTCAGCAATCTGGAGTGTACTTTCACCGCTTTGAATCACGAGGGGGATGGTTTTGCCCTGATCTGTGGTCACTGGTTGGAAGATGTCGGTGACTGTCGTCCATACAAAGTAGAACGCTCCAAAGATCAGGAGACCGAGCAGGAGCACCGCAATGATAGCGCAGCGTCCTCGTCTTTTCATATGTCAGTGCCCCTTGTTTTGCTCAATTGATGATCCAAGTACTCTTGTAATATAACGGTCGCAGCCAGGGCATCAACCTCTTGTTGTTTGCGTCTTCGTCTTGTCCGGTTAGGTTGTCTTCCCCCACCAATCCTACTGTAACTTTTCTCCTGTTCAGTCTCTTTGCGTTCTGCTAGCAGGCGTTCCGCCTCTACAGTTGAAAGTCGTTCATCCCACAAAGTGATTGGGATAGTGATATGCTCTTTCAGACGCTCGGCGAAATCTTGCACCCACTTCCCTTGAGAGTGTATCTCTCCATCCAGGCTAACCGGAAGTCCGATCACAAGCCCTTCCGCCTCTGTTTCGTCGATCAGGCGTTGAATAGCTTTCCAGGTCTGAACTTCATCACGAGAGACATGCAACGTTATATAAGGAGATGCCAGGAATTCCGTTGTATCGCTTATTGCTACACCGATTCTGGCTACTCCTACATCCAATGCCATCAATCGGGCCATGTTGCTCTCTCCATGCAAAAGGGTTGGGATTGTCCCCGCTTCTCTTCCTCTACATCATTCTAACGAAGAAGCTACTGCTTTGTCTCAAATTAACACGATTGGGGGATGTGTTCAGGTTTTTTAACCGTTTGGAATACCTTTCACCGGTCCAGGCAGCACAATGACATGTACTTGTTCAGGTCTGAACGGCATGAAGCCCAGGAAAGGAGGAAACATGTCAATCTTAGTATCAACCACCGTATTGATCCCTGCTTTTCCATTCATGATATCACTTTTCGCCTGATCTACACTCTTTCCCGCCGCCAGGTTACTGATATTTTGTGTAGAAACCTGCTGCATACTTTGCCCTGTAGCAGTCACGTTTATCGACAGCGCTGTCCCATCAGTGGAAGGCGTACTCTTCGTCACAGTAACATTGACAGGCCTTTGGGGAGCAAGCACAGAAACAGGATTCATCTTCTGAGCAGCCTCCATCAGTTTTGCTCTGCCCGCGGCTTGAATAGCAGCGTCACGTATTACCAGCATAGACACATTGACACTGAGTACCCCGGTAAATTTTCCAGCAGTCGCAGGCTGTCCCACAGCCGGTGTTGTCACTAGCTTCTCATCCGCTAGAGGATTGGTGTTTCCTAATACATCTGGCATCAATTTTCCTTTGATATCATTTTGATGGACTACTTTTGCCAGCCAGATATTGATCTGGGCCTGTAGCTGTTGATGGAGAGCCTTTTTCAGCATGTTTGCGTCATTGCTAGTCACGGCCTGTACATTTGTTGCTCCACCACCATTCGTAGCACCAGGATTGGTGACACTCAAGTTCACGGTTGATGAAGAGATTTGATTATTCTGCGCTATCTTTGTAATGCTATCAGGAGGAATGATAGTGATACTGTTGGCTGCAACATTCCCGTTCTCACCCGCGTTTAATGCCTGTACTGGCACAGGAGGGGAGGAAATACCACTACCTTGAGGCTCAACAAGGGGATTAGCAGTTGTGACAAACAGCACAGGGGCTGCTCCAGTGGTGGAGAGAACAGTGCCAGTGGGAATACTCAGGGGTTGAGAACCCTTGTTGGTAAAGATTACTGAACCAGTAGCCGTCGCATTACCCTGTTTGACTGAGCCGGTGACAGACCCTTGCCCCGGGACACTTGCCGTATAGGTGAGTACCTGAGAAGGGATGGTATTGTGTTGGGTATCATGCGGGTTGGTGCTAGCCTGGTATGACGTATTCACATTCAAGGACTGCGTTGGCACTATGATAGTGACAGTAGCATTCGAACCAAAGAAGAGAAATGCCAGGACAGCCAGTAGCAGGACGACAGAGCTGATGAAAACAATGGCCGTAATACGAGCACCCTTGCGATTGGTCAAGGAACTCGCACTACTAGTAATGGGTGGCGTCGTAACAGTACGGCTCCCCTTTGAGGAAACCGGCTGCCTTGCTGGCGGTGGAGTAGGCGGGACCGTAACTTTGCGGGCTTGTGGTGGAGGCTGGATAAGTGGCTGTGGCTCGCGTTTTCCCGGCGTGGGCGGAGTGATCGCGCCAGATGGACGCGCCGAAGGAGTCGGCGTAATACGTGTAGGCTGATCTTGGATTGGCAGCAACTCGTCTTCGTCGTCCAAATCCTCAATCGTTGGTCCCACCATATTCTCCGTTTGATTATTTCCGGGGGTCATACCCTGGATACGCGGCATCTCCTGCCTATCTGGTTCTTCCGATTTTGGCTCGACCAAGGAATGTGGTGCCAAATTCTGCTGAGCTCGGATATCCCCTTCATCACCTAAATCCTCGATTTCAGGTTCACGCACATCGGTTGGGACGTCGGAGATATCAGGTTCACGTATGTCGGTCGGGACATCCGAGATGTCAGGTATGAAGGTCGAAGCTCGCTGCTCTGGCAAGGGGGCGGGCTGAATATCTTCCATATTTGGAAATAGAGCATCATCTATTGGATTTGCTTGAGATATCTTGCTAGCTTGCTCAGGCTTATCAACCGATGACTCAGGCAATTCAGCTGCTGGGAGCGCAGCGCCAGCAACTCCTCCATGTGCTGACTCACGAATCTGCTGTGCAACATGGTAATCTTCCATATAAGGATCGAGCTCGTCATCTTCTCGCTGCCCTGGCACCAGAGGACGAATGGGAG
>WNGJ01001612.1_pt1 | contig 25906 bp, 24 predicted proteins | sample 5400611 | NCBI WGS metagenome assembly WNGJ01 (sample SAMN13153375, study PRJNA577476) | soil metagenome | isolation source: 40 cm soil or saprolite under Garry oak tree replicate 1 | place: USA:California | collected 2016-06-15
CGCAGACTTGGCCTTGCGGACCGCCGAGGACGTGGCCGACTCCCTGGGCGCGATGAAGGGCGTCATGATGAAGCTCGGCCAGATGGCCAGCTACGTCGACGACGGGCCTGGCCCCCGCTGTCCGGCATACCCTCGCCCGCCTGCAGGACAGCGTCCCGCCGATGCGGCCGGAGCTGGCCGCGGCCGTGGTGGAAGAAGAACTCGGCGCCCCGCCGGAACGGGCATTCGCCCACTGGGATCCGCAGCCTATAGCCGCCGCATCGATCGGGCAGGTGCACCGCGCGGTCACCCTCGACGGCCGGGCGGTCGCCGTCAAGGTGCAGTACCCGGGCGTCGCCCAGATGATGGCGGCGGACCGGCGCAACATCAGGCTGCTGCGCCGGATTGTGCGCATCACCGCGCCAGCCCAGAACGTCGACGCACTGCTAACCGAGCTACGCGACCGGGTGCTCGAGGAACTCGATTACCGCCGCGAAGCCATCAGCCAGCAGGCCTTCGCGGCCCACTACCGCGGGCATACGACGATCCACGTTCCGCGGATTATCAGCGAGCTGTCTACCAGCCGGATTGTCACCTCCGAACTCTCGGACGGAGCGCGCTTCGCCGAGCTCATGCGCTGGCCGCAGCAAGAACGCCTGGCCGCCGAGACGATCTACCCTTTCGTGTTCCGCAGCTTGTACGAGATCGGCGCCTTCAACGGCGACCCGCATCCGGGCAACTACCTATTCCACCGGGGCGGCCGGGTCACCTTCCTCGATTTCGGGCTCGTCAAGCACTTCAGCACGGCGGAACTGGAACCGCTGATGCGGATGAACGGCGACATCTGCATCGAGCATGACGCCGGGGCCTTCCGCCGCACGCTGGAGAGCGCGGGATTCCTGCGGCCGGGCGCGCCGGTCAGCACGGACGCGATCGTCGACCATCTTGCCGTCTTCTACGACACCATCCGTGAGTCAGCCCCGCTGACCATCACCAGCGATTACGCCTCGTCAGTGGTCCGGCGCTTCTTCGACGTGCGCAGCCCGGTCGCTCAGTACATCAGCATCCCCCAGTCCTACGTAATCCTCCAGCGATCAACCTGGGCCTGTTCGCGGTACTCGGCGAGCTGGCCGCCACAGCGAACTGGCGCGCCATCTCCGAGGAGATCTGGCCCTTCGCACAGCGACCAGCGTCGACTCCCATGGGCGAGGCCGAGGCCGCCTGGCTGGCCCGGCGCAGCCGCATCGCGGCGTAACTGGCCGGAGCCTGCTGCCTGAGCATCAGGCGGACGCCGGCCAGGCAGGCGGGCAGCACGATTCTCCTTGAACGCCGGAGAACTACTAGACGTGTTAGTAGACGGTTGACAGCTTAAGCGAAGGAGATGCCGTGACTACCACACCCGACATGCAGTTCAAGGCCGGCGAGCAACCGCGACTGGCCGCTGGCACCTGGCGGGTCAGTCCGCCGCAATCACGCGCGTCGTTCGCCGCGCGGATTGCCGGCCGGACCGTGCGAGGACACCTGCCCCTGACCGGCGAGGTGCGGATTACCGAGCCGATCGAGGGTTCAGCCGCGTGTCTGGTCGCCAGGACGAGCGCGGTCCGCACCGGGTCAGCGGTCCTGGACCAGCTGCTGGCCGGGCCGGCTTTCCTGGACGCATCGGCTTACCCGGAGATCAGCTTCCGGACCGAGCTGCTGGTCTGGGTGCCGACCGGCTGGCGCGCAGTCGGCCGCCTGCGGGTCAGGAATGCCGAGCACGAACTGGCCTGCCAGTTCGGCGTGCACCTTGGCGACACCCGGCCGGGCGGCACGCCGCATCTCTTCATCGCCACCAGCTGGATCATCGACTCGGCCTGGGTGACCAGCCAGCGAGTCCCGGCACTCGGCCGGCGCATCGCGATGACGTGCTCCTTCCGTCTCGAACCGGACATGTGAGCGACTGGGCACCGTGCAATGTGATGCACATCTCATTCCGCAGGCCCGATCTTGTTGAACCCTCCCGCATCTCCTATACGTGTTAGTAGTTGAGAGCGGTACTACCACTACCCGGCGCGGCGCAAGGCCTGCCGGGACGGTCCCGACAAGGAGGACACAACATGTTTGCTCGTCTTGGTCCGGCGCAGCCGTCGCAGGGCGCGGATGTCATCGCACGAGCCGTGGGCGCGCTGGCTCTGGCCGCGCTGGCGGTGATCCACCTGGTCGACCTGCCAGGCACGCTCGGCCCGACCCCGCTCGTAGGCGCCGGATACCTCGGGATCATCGCTGCGGCAGTCCTCACCGGCGGGGTCATGATCACCCGGTCGCACTGGCTGGCGTGGGCGGCGGCCGGCGCCGTCGCTGCCTCGGCCATGGGGGGATACGTCCTGACGCGTGCCGTGCCGGGCGGCTTCCTGGGCGATCACGCCGATGTGGGTAACTGGCGCTGCCCGCTGGGCATTGCCGCGCTCAGCGTCGAGACGCTGATCATCCTGCTCGTCGTCCTCGCCGCCTGGCAGGCACGAGCCCGGACCGCGTCCGTGCCGGCCCAGCCGCTGCCTGAGCCGCTCACGCGGCGGACACCCGAATACAGCCGCCCCGGCTGATCCGAGCCTGCCAATGCCCGGATGCCCGGGCACCAGAAGGAGCACTGCGATGCGCATATCCCACCCTGGCCCGGATGGCCAGGCAAACGCGGCCCCGTGGCGGCGGTGGCTGTTCCCGGCGGCCGCCATGGCCAGCCTCGTGACGCTGCTGGCCCTGTCGGGCGGCGCCCCCGCCGGCGTGCCGCTGACCTACACCCAGTTCGTGGCCGATGTCGGCGCCGGGACGGTCCGCGCGGTGACGATCAGCCCGGCGGGCCAGGTCACCGGCAGCCTCGCCGACGGGCAGCCGTTCACCACCACCATCCCGGTCGCCCTCGGCGGCAACAGCCTCGCCGGCGACCTGGCCGCCCACCACGTCCAGGTCAGCGCCACTACCGGCATGTCCTCCCCGCTGCTGTCGGCGCTGCTCGGCCTGCTGCCCCTACTCCTGATCGGTGGCCTGCTCTTCATGTTCCTCCGCACGGCGCGCCGCCATGCCGGCGGGCTGGGCGGCCTGGGCGGGGCGGGCGCCATCACGAAAGCGAAGACGCGGGTCATCGACGCCGAGCGGCCGGCCACCCGGTTCGCGGACGTGGCCGGCTACCCCGCAGTGAAGACGGAAGTCATGGAGGTCGTCGACTACCTGCGCGACCCCGGCCGCTACCAACTGGCCGGGGCGCGCGGGCCGCGCGGCGTGCTGATGGCCGGGCCGGCCCGCGCCGTTGCCGGCGAGGCTCACGTCCCCTTCCTGTCTGTCTCCGGGTCCAGCTTCATCGAGATGTTCGTCGGCGTCGGAGCGGCCCGGGTCCGGGACCTGTTCGCGCAAGCCCGCGCGGTCGCGCCGGCCATCATCTTCATCGACGAGATCGATGCCCTCGGAACGCGGCGCGACCATGGCGGATACGTCGGCAGCGACGAGCGCGAGCAGACCCTCAACCAGCTGCTCGCCGAGATGGACGGATTCGACCAGTCCGGCGGGGTCGTGGTGCTGGCTGCCACCAACCGGCCGGACGCCCTGGACCCGGCCCTGCGCCGGCCCGGCCGGTTCGACCGCGAGGTCGACGTCCCGCTGCCCGACCGGGCCGAGCGGCGCGCCATCCTCGTCTCCCACGGCCGCGGCAAGCGCCTTGGCCCGGACGCCGACCTCGATCAGGTCGCCGCCGCGACCCCCGGATTCTCCGGTGCCGACTTGGCCAACCTGCTCAACGAGGCCGCCGTTACCGCGGTCCGGGACGGCCGCGCCATCCTGGCCGCCGCCGACTTCGCCAGCGCCCGCGACCGCGTCCTACTCGGCACCCGGCACACCACCCCGCTCGCCCCCGGCGAACTCGCCGCCGTCGCCCTCCACGAGGCCGGCCACGCCCTGGTCGCCACCCTGTCCCCGCACGCCGACCCAGTCAGCCGCGTCACCGTCCTCGGCGCCGGCCAAGCACTCGGCCTGACCGAGATGCTGCCCGCCGACGAGCGGCGGCTCTACGGCGAAAGCTACCTCGCCGACACCCTCGCCGTCCGCCTGGGCGGCCGCGCCGCCGAGCGGCTTATCCGCGGCGAGGCATCCACCGGCGCCGCCGACGACCTGGCCTCCGCCACCGCCCTGGCCAACCAGATGGTCCGCGAGTTCGGCCTCAGCAACGCCATCGGACCGGTCAGCTATCCCGCCCCGTCTGGCAGCCACCCCGCCCTCACCGAAGCACGCGGCTACTCCGAGCACACCCAGTGGCTCATCGACCAGGAAGTCACCGCACTCCTGGCCAGGGCCGAGGCCCGCGCCCGCGACCTGCTCACCCGCCACCAGCAGGCCCTCACCCAGCTCACCACCGCCCTGATGGAACACGAAACCATCACCGGCGACCAGGTCCGCGCCCTCGCCCACGCAGCCAGCCCGCGTCCCTGCCGGTCTGCTGACCCACAGCCGCCAGAAAGCCCGGCGATTGAACCGCACAGTTCTACTATTCGTCTTAGTAGATAAGCATACACAAGGAGGCAACTATGAAACGCCCTAGGATCATCATGGCCGGAGCCGGCCTGGTCGCCCTGGCCGTGGTCGGCGGCATCACCGCCGCTTCGGCAAGCGGCACCCCAGCAGCCGGCACGATGAGCGCGGCCAGCGTGCGCACCGCGTCGGCAACCGTCGCAGGCAAGGCAGAGACCATCCTGGTCAATAGCCTCGGCCAGCCGCTGTACTTCTACCGGCCCGACACGGCGACGACGTCGCTCGTCACCGGCGGACTGGCCAGGCTGTGGCCGCCGCTGACCTCGCCTGCGACCGCAGGCTCCGGAGCGGCACGGTCGCGGTGCTCAACGACGTCAACGGCAGGCAGGTCACCTACAACGGCCACCCGCTGTACACCTTCGCAGACGATCATGCCGACCAGGTGACCGGCGAGGGCGTCCAGGACTTTTACGAGGCTACGCCTGGTCTTGCCCCGATAGCCAAGTCCGGGCGATCGCCACGATTTGCGCCGACCAAGCCATCCCGCGGATACGGCTACTGAGGGGCCAGGTGCCTGCGGGTCAGCCGACACTGCCGCCACGGACAGGCGAACATGGCAATCACCAGAACCGCACCAGCTGGCGCGGGCCGCAGACGGACCGTGAGGGCTGCTTCAGCCGCTCTCGCAGTGGCGGCCCTGGCCGTTGCAGGCGTCGGCGAGCGGGCCTCGGTAACCGCATCGTTCGGGGTAATCGGCCGTCTGCACTGGCTCTGGATACTTGCGGCCATCGCGGCGGAGTCGGCCTCCATGGCTGCCTTCGCCTTGATGCTGCGCAGACTGCTTGCGACTGGCGGCACCAGCGTTGGCGTCCGGCCCATGCTGGCCACATCCCTTGCCGCCAACGCGCTCTCGGTCTCGATTCCCCTGGCCGGACCCGAGGTGGCGACGGCCTTCACTTTCCGCCGCTTCACGCGGCAGGGCGCCGACGCTCCGCTCGCGGGATGGTCACTGCTGTCCGGCGGGGTGGTCTCCTCGGCCGCCGGCGCCCTTGTCCTAGCCGGCGGGCTGGCGTCCGGGAACGTCCTGGCAGCCGACATCGCTGTGCCGGGCGGCGTGCTCGCCGTCGCGCTGCTGCTCGTAGTAGGAGCAGCCGCGCGCAGACCGCGGCTGCGCGACGCGCTCGAACGGCCAGCGACGTGGACGCTGCGGCTCACGGCCCGGCTGCTACGCCGGCCGGCCGAGGATCCCAGCCAGATCATCAGGACCTGGGCAGCGCGGCTGGGCTCGCTCCAGCTTGCGCCGTCCGGCTGGATGGCGGTGACCGGCCTGGCCGTGATCAACTGGCTCGCCGACGCCGCGGTCCTCGCCGTGAGCATCCGCGCCACCGGCGGCGCCGTTCCCTGGCATGATCTCCTGCTCGTCTACGGCTCGGGCATCGCAGCGCAAAGCCTCAACATCACGCCCGGCGGTCTCGGGGTGGCCGAGGGAACCCTCAGCCTGGCGCTGGTAGCCACCGGATTGCCTGCCAGCCAGGCACTAGCCGCGGTCCTGCTCTACCGCCTGGCCAGCTTCTTTCTAGTCGCGATCGCCGGATGGCTAGTGCTCTTCTTCCTCCGGCACCGCCAGCAGGGGCAGCACGACACCGCGCCGCGCGACGGGCCAGCCGAGCGGGCACCATCCGGCAAGGACACCGCCGTGACCCACGACGCTGACCGGACTTACGGACCGGGCACGTTCGGTACTCACGAGCTGGTGCTGCTGCATGGACAGCCAGGATCGGCCGCTGACTGGCATCAGGTTGCCGGGCGGCTGCCCGCACAGTTTCACGCGGTCGCGGCAGACCGGCCGGGATACGGCTCCAGTCAGCTGCCCGCCGGCGCGGATTCGCCGCCAACGCCCGCGCGGTTATCGACGACCTGGACGTGCGCGGCGTCAAGCGCGCGGTGCTCGTCGGGCATTCGTACGGAGGCGGGGTCGCGCTGTCGGCGGCCAGCCTGTCACCGGACCGCGTGGCGGCGGTGATCCTGCTCGCCAGCGTCGGACCAGGATGCGCGAACAGATGGGACAAAATGCTAGCCGCGCCCGCCACCGGACCGCTGTGCGCACTGGTGGCGTGGAAGCTGACGCCATGGATCGCTCGTGGCCGGCTCGCTTTGACCGGCAGCAGGAACGGCCGCCCGCCGCGCCCGGACGAGCACGTCAACTGGCAAATCTGGGGTCAGAAAGACCGCGCATGCTGTGCGCTCTGGCGCACGTTCCTCGCAGAACAGCGTGCCCTGCTGGGCGAGCTGGACCAACTGGAGCGTGCCCTGCCCTCGGTCGAAACGCCGGTGCTCGTGCTCGCAGACCCGCGGGACTCCCTGGTTCCCGTCGATACCGCACGCCGCCTGGTGCGGTCCCTGCCGGACGCTCGCCTCCAGCTCATCGAAGGCGCGGGCCATCACCTGCCCAGGCGAGCCCCCGGTGCCGTCGCCGAGGCAATCGTTGCTGCTGCGTTCCGCAAGACCAGCCCGCTCAGCCCGTCCCGGCGTGAACATCGCATCACTCCTATTCGTGATAGTAGGCAACGATGGGCATCCCGCTGAACCAGGTGTCCGGGAGCCGAGAAGGGACGATCACGTGTCTACTACCCGTCACGAACCCGCCGGCCGCAAGTCAGCCAGAGCAGCCAGCGGCGCAAGCGCCAAGCGCCGCTCCAGGCAGCGGCTCGCAGCGCAGCGCGCCGCCCAACGGCGCGCTGCGCTCCTCCTACGGTTCCTGGCATCGGGAGCAGTCGTCGCCGTGCTGGCCGTGGTCGGTACTTTCATCGCTGTCAAGCTATCCGCGACTCACCCGGCCGCGCGGGAATCTCAGGCGCCAGCCGTCGTCGTCCGGCAGGCCACCACCGTGCCGCTGGCCGTGCTGTCCCGCGTGAGCGCGGGCCAGCCGACGACGCCACTGCAGACCGTGCCAGCCCCAGGGCCCCTGCTGACCGCAGCAGGCAAGCCGGCGATCGTCTTCGTGAGCGAGGAATCGTGCCCGTTCTGCGCAGCCGAGCGCTGGCCGCTTGTCGTGGCGCTTTCCCACTTCGGCACCTGGAGTGACCTGGGCTCCACTACGTCATCGGCCACCGATGTCTATTCCAACACCGCCACGTTCTCGTTCCGCTCTGCGCGTTACCACAGCACGCAGCTCACGCTGCGCACGACCGAACTAGCTGACAACACCGGCCGCCCGCTGCAGCCGGAGACTCGGCTGGACGCCAGGCTCATCGGCGCGTACGACGTGCCCCCCTACGTCAACAGCGCTGACCAGTCCGGAGCGGTCCCGTTCCTCGACATCGCCAACCACTACATCCTGGCTGGCGCGCAGTACGACCCGCAGGTCCTCGCCGGCCTGTCCTCGGCGCAGATCGCCAGCCAGCTTCGCGACCCGGCAAGTCCGGTCGCGAAGGCAATCGACGGGTCAGCCAGGGTCATCATCGCGGCCATCGACCAGGTCCTGCACGAGACTTCGGCCCGCTAGGCGCCCGCTCAGCGGCAAGTGCTTCGGGGACACACTGGTTCCCGTCGATACCGCACGCCGCCTGGCGCGGTCCCTGCCGGACGCTCGCCTCCAGCTCATCGAGGGCGCGGGCCATCACCCGTCATGCGTCGTCGGCCCAGAGCACCGAGCTGTCCAACGGGTTTGCCTCCAGCCCCGATCCCAGCCTGCTGCAGATCGGCGACGAGCTGCGGCCCGCCACGATCAACGTGTTTCCGCGATGGCTGCACCGGCTGGCTCTGCTGCTCGGCCCCGCCGTCGACCAGCAGGCCGGCTACTGGTGGGGAATGCTCGCGTTATCGCCAGCGGATGCGCTGCAGCTTCGGCGCCGTTTACTGGGGCTGGCTGTCTTGAGCGTGGTCGCGTCGGTAACGGATGAGGCCGACGACGTCGTCGGGGACGAGCCGTCCGATGATGCCGCTGGAGTACACGCTGACGACGACCCGGCCGACGCGGTCGAGTACGAAGCCGGTCGATTGCAGGTAGGTCGGCTCGTCGTTAATAAAGGCGCCGGTGGCGTGTGCGATAGCGCGGGCGTCGGCGCTGCGCCCGACCGGGAACTGCAGGCTGTGCTTAGCGATCAGGTTTTCGGTAGTGGCTTGGTCGTCGACCGACAACGCGACGACGGAGACTTCCATGTCGGTGAGGCGGTCCAGCGACCTCTGGAACGCGCAGCTGGGCGTTGCAGTACGGGCACCACGATCCCCGGTAGAAGAGGATCACGCTGAAGTGCCCGGCCAGGGCCGCGGGTCTTACCATGTCGCCGCCGGTCACGCTGGCACGAGGGCGGCCTTGCTGCCGAATTGGTGCTCGGTGGGTAGCGTTCTTCTCCAGCGTGTGCCGTTTCCGCCGGGCGCTGGTGCGGCCCGAGTCTATGTATCATCGGTATGGTGCCGGTGAATCACACGGTTCATAACACCACCGTCGCCGCGGCCGGGCTCGATGCTGAGTCAGCGGAGTGGCTTCGGGTGCTTGCCGCTGCGGGCCCACAGCGGGAGACGGCCTTGGCGCGGCTGCATGAGTTGCTGGTGCGCATCGCGCGGAACGAGGTCGCCCGGCGCGGGCCGCGGCTGCGGATCACCGGCCCTGAACTGGAGGACCTGGCCTACCAGGCCGCTGCGGATGCGCTGCTGGCCATCACTGGCAAGCTCGGGCAGTTCCGTGGCGAGAGCCGGTTCACTACCTGGGCATACAAATTCGTCATCTTCGAGGTGTCGGCCAAGATCGGACGGCACTTTTGGCGGAACCCGCCCGTGCCGCTGGATGCCGAGGATTGGGATCGGCTGCCGGCCCGGTTCGGTTGCGACCCCGCGCACGAGGCCGAGTGGCGGGATCTGCTCGCCGCGCTGCGCCGGGCCGTGGACACCGATCTGACCCCGCGGCAGCGTGAGGTCTTCGTCGCGATCGTGCTCAACGATGTCCCCCTGGATACCCTGGTCCTCACGCTGGCTTCCAGCCGCAACGCGATCTACAAGATGTTGTTCGACGCCCGGCGTAAGCTGCGGGCAGCTCTTACTGCCAACGGCTATCTGGGCCATGACACTCCGGGGCGCGCATGAACAGCCGGTCAGAACTGGACCGCTTCTTGCGGACTGACCCGCGCGATGTGGGCTGCGCCCAGGCCATGGACATGCTGCACATCTACGCAGAAGTCGTGGCTGCGGGCGGCCCGGCCGAGCAGCGGTACCCGGGCATCGCGGCGCACCTGCACGCGTGCGGCCCCTGCGGTGAGGACTTCGAGGGACTGCTGGCCGCCGTGCACGACGAGGCGCCCTGACCGCCACCCGCTGCTGGCTTCCTACGTGGTCCGACCGCAGCCGCTGCGTCCCGATCACCGCCGGACGGACGGCGGCGCCCGCTCTGTGGTGACACCATGTGGCGAGCCCTGGCCGGTCCGGGCTCATCCGCACTCCTTGCTGTGTTTTGCGGCTGGCGCCGTGCTCCGGCCAGCGGACCAGCCCTGCGGGCGACGTCCGCCGTGGCTGACCTCGTCCGCGTTCTGACCGCGAGGCGTTTGCGCCGGATGGCAGCAAGGCCTTGGCTGCCGCGCTGCGCATTTCCCTGCCTCGAGTGTGCCGCGATCCGCCGCGCTGCCATTTCTGTGCGGAGGCCAGGTAAGACCCCTGCCGCCGTGGACGCCAACCAGAGGTGGGAGAAACGGCGCGGGCGACGGTTCGCCGCAGGACAGGTTCCGGCCCGCCGGAGGAAAGGACAGCAAATGAAGATCACCTCACGCCGATGGTGGGTGGCGACCGCCGCCGCAGTGGCGGTCGCGGCTTCGGCGGTGTTCGCCACCGTGGCGTCCACGTGGGCGAACGCCACACCATCCAAAGGCGGCGGCCTGGGGCAGAAGTCAGGCCTGCTGCCCCAGGACAAGCTGACCTTGGAGAGCGCGATCCAGGTCAACCTCAGCAAGGAGACGGTGCGCCTGCCGCTGTATCCGGGGACGGCGTATGCAGGCACGCCGCATGCCGAGAAGGTCTGGTACGTCCTGCTGGACGCCTCTGATGCCGGGCTGGCGCACGACCTGGGCGTGAACTACGCGCCCAAGCTCGCCAACATAGCGATCGGCGACCCAGCCGCTGTGCAGACCGTGACGCTCACCAACCCGGCGCCCGCGCAGAACCCGTTCGGCCCGGGCGTAGTGAACTTCGCCGGCGCGCCGAACTTCAGCCCCACCCGTATCGCCGTCCCTGGTCCGACCGGGTTCCCGCTCGCCAAGTTCGCCCCCGGCGCCGTGGCCGGGCCCGGGTACAGCCCGTTCATCCGGTTCGCAGGCTCCAACGTGGTCTACAACGCGCCGATCGTGGCCACCGGCAACGGCGCGTTCGACGTGGTGCACCACACCAACACCGAGGACCGGGCCCTGGGCATCCACATCGCGGGCAAGTCAAAGCCCGGCCAGTTCGCCGAGTCGTGGGTGGACATGCTGTTCGTCAAAGGCTTTGACGCCGGACAGCCGATCCTCTACCTCAGCACCGACGCCGGCCAGCCGCTGACCGCCGTGCTGGAGCGCTCGGTGTACGTGCCCGCGCTGAACAACGCGGCCTTCAACGGCGGCGACGACTTCCTCGGCTCAGCCCGCGAGCGGCTGTTCGGCTTCATCAACGGCCAAAGCGGCGCCCACAACCCGCAAGCACAAGGGTTCGTGCACCTGATCAAGGACGGGCACGCCTCCCAGGACGCCAGCGCCAGCAATACCGCGCTGATCAACGCCCTGCGCAACGGCGGCGACCTGTTGAACGTGTTCGGCGACTTTCCCACTCTGAAAGACCCCCGCCACGCCGACGCTTACAGCCCGCTCTGGGACGCACAGCTCGGCCTATGGACACCCAAAGCCATCAAGGCAGGACTCAACACCCGCCAGATCGACGAGAACGTCGTCCTCAACCTGGCCGCAACCCGGCCCGACCTGCTCACCGGCGTCAACCCGGCCACCGGCCAGCCCGAACCCTACGGCGCGGTCGGGGTTGACATTAACTGCGCGGTGATCGGCTTCACCGCCAACGCCCCCACCGTCAACCTCGCCCCCCCGGCTCCGCAGTCACAGTTCGAACCACGCTAACCACAGCTCCACCCGGAAACCAGGCCGGGTGATGGTCAGAGTGCAGGCCAGCGGCCTGATCCGTGACGCGCATGAGCACCCGGCGTCCACGCTGGGTGCTCATGCGCGGCTGCGGCGAACCAGGACGTGCTGTCGACAAACGCGGGACAATGAGCCGCCGAGCAACATTCCTGCTCGACGACATGGCCGCGGTCGGCAGCCGCCGCTGGCGCGAGGCCCTGCCGCTGCTGCGTCCCGGCGGCCACCTTGTCGACTACGGCCCGTCGAGCGCATTCACCGGGGGCAGCCGCCCACCTGGCCAAGGAGCTACATGACAAGCTCTGCCAGCTGACATAACTGAGCAACGGCGCATCCCTCGCCGCGCGGGTGCCGCCACCGCTACCGGTGCGGCTAGGTTCGGTTGCCGGGGTGTTGACCTTAAATTCGGTGACCCAGCCGCCCGGAGCCGTACGCGCGCCGAAGGGCCGTGATTGGCGCTACTCAGCGTGGCCGGTTCGGCCTTGCCCTCCGCCGGCAGATCTGGACCGCTGACAGCTTCTGGCTTCAGAGCCGCTCGCCTATCTGCGTAACTCGCATCTGCCCAGCTCATACCGCGATACCAATCGAGAAGTGCCCCCGAAAGCGCCCCAGGGGGCACAGAAAATCATCGGATGAACGTTCGAATAGTCCCTACGACCTGGAGCCCCCTTACGGAATCGAACCGTAGACCTTCTCCTTACCATAGACCAACAGAACGTCCCTCAATCGGCCGTAGAGCCGCTAAGCAGGCAGAACACTGACTGTCAGTAGCAGGCACTGGCTCGCGCAGGCCCGCAGTAGCGCCGTTCTGCCCCCCAAATTGCCCCCCGAACCCGTGACGGACGGCGCCCGCACCGACGAGCGCGCACACCGCGTTCTTCGAGTCCACCCGGCAGCTTCCCGGGTCGGCGACCGCAGCCCCCGGCGTCAGCGACCGTGCGATTGCTGCGGTCAGCGAACCGCCGTTCGGTGCCGCCAGCACCCTTCCGCGCTCCTCTCCGCGCACTGGCTTACGGTGGTGGTCGTGCGAGGTGTGCCGTGGTGGGGTGTGGTCTCATCGGCCGTGGCGCCGGTCCTGCTGGTGGGCGGCTGGACGGTGGCTGCCGGGCTGCAGCCCGGTTCCTTCAACGCGGTAGTCAGCACGATCAGCTCCCTGGCGGCGCGCGGCGCCGCCGACCGCTGGGTGATGACGCTCGCGCTCGCCGGAGTGGGCGCCTGCTATGCCGTGACGGCCCTGGCGCTGAGGCCAGCAGCCATTCCGGGGCGGCTAATCCTGCTGGCCGGCGGCTTCGCCACGGTGCTGGTGGCGGTGAACCCGGAGCCTGCCGGGGGCGAGGGTTCGCTGTCGCACGTGTTCTGGGCGGCCATTGGCTTCATCGCCCTGGCGGCCTGGCCGCCCGCCGCCATGAAGCGGCAGCCTTCGGCTCCACCCGGACTGCGGCCCACCGTCGCGGCCATCGCTGCCGGGGTGCTGCTTGGCCTGCTCGTCTGGTTCGGCGCGGAGCTTATCGCCGGCGGCCGCCAGGTCGGCCTGGCTGAGCGGGTCCTGGCCGGGGCGCAGGCGGCATGGCCACTTGCGGTAGTCAGTGTGCTCCGCGTGTGGACCAGACGTGGACCAAGTATCGTGCCGTCCCCGCGTCTGGGCAGGTAGTACCAGAAGGGGCCTACCGTCTCCGGAGCCGTGAGCTACCGGGCATTCGGCAGCACAGCCAGGGACCTGGCCGCCGTCAGGCAGCGAGCCCGTGCCTCGGTTAGCTTCGGATGGAACGGGTGACGACTGTTGTCCCGAAGGTTCAGGGGCAGGTCCAGCTCTTGGATTAGCCGGTCCTCAAGCTCCCATGGCCGTGCTCGCTCGATCCAGCTAACGAACGCGTTCTGTGCCATCCAGTCCGACAGGACTTGCTCGCCGGTGACGAAGGTCGTGCGGCGTCCCGATGACCCGACGCGGCGGAGCTCGAGCCCCAGTTCGCCTGCCAGCAGGCAACCGAGAGTCCTGCGGAGCGTGGAGGCCTCCGCGCTGCGCGCATAGTGCTGGCACAGTCGCTTGCGCAGGTTTGCCTGCTGGCACGTCGGCCGGTCATGGGTGGCCGACTTGGGCTGATCCCTATGTACAAGAGCGTGAGACCATCGCGACGAGCGCACTTACGGTATCAATCGCAGCAGGCAGATGCTGGAACCACCACCCGTACAGTCCATCAGCGGCCGGGACCGGCGACGGTCTGCAAAGAACTTCTTGCCGCGAGTACAGATGCGCAGGATGCAGGAATGCGGCGATCTCGCTGCCTAGTTCACCAGACACGGCGGCAGTGTACTCGGGCCGCTCGCGACAGTACTTGGCTGCTAGTGACTAACTGAGTGATGATCACAATGGCCATTCCAGAGCAATGCTTGAAACCTGTGGATCTGCCGGGAAGGGCATGAAGGAGGGTGGACCTTCCCGGATGATCGAGTAGTCGAGGTCTCAAGCAAGATCGGCGGGCCAACGCCGGTCGGGAAGGTACACCCATGCTCACAGTAGTCCCTGACCTGTCCGTCTCGCTGCCCGCTGACGGGCCGTCCTCGTCGCTGATCGACCAGATCGTGCGGGAGGGCGCCCGGCAGATGCTGGCCGCGGCGCTGCGGGCCGAGGTCGTGGCCTACGTCGGCCAATTCGCCGACGTGCGGGACGAGAGCGGCCGCCGCCTGGTGGTGCGCAACGGCACCGCCGAGCCGCGCACGGTGCTGACCAGCGCGGGCGCGGTGGAGGTGACGGCGCCGCGGGTCAACGACAAGCGCACCGACCCGGCGAGCGGGCAGCGGATGCGGTTCTCCTCGGCGATCTTGCCGCCGTGGGCGCGCAAGACCCCGCAGGTGACCGAGGTGCTGCCGCTGCTGTACCTGCACGGGCTGTCCTGGGCGACTTCGTGCCGGCGCTGGGCCAGTTCCTGGGCACCGGCACTGGGCTGTCTTCCTCGACGGTCACGAAGCTGACCGAGACGTGGAAGGCCGAGGCCGCCGCGTTCATGAACCGGGACCTGTCGCAGGTGGACTACGTGTACCTGTGGGTGGACGGGATCCACCTGGGCATCCGGCTGGAGGAAGGCAAGCTGTGCCTGCTGGTGATGATCGGCGTGCGCGCCGACGGGCGCAAGGAGCTGGTCGCCCTCGCCGATGGCTACCGGGAGTCCGCCGAGTCGTGGGCGGACCTGCTGCGCGATTGCGCCCGCCGCGGCATGCGCGCCCCGGTGCTGGCCATCGGCGACGGGGCGCTGGGGTTCTGGAAGGCCGCCCGTGAGGTGTTCCCGCAGGCCAGGGCGCAGCGCTGCTGGTTTCATAAGATCGCCAACGTGCTCGGCGCGCTGCCGAAGTCCGCGCATCCGGGCGCGAAGAAGGCGCTGGCGGAGATCTGGAACGCCGAGGACAAGGAGCACGCGCGGGCTGCGGTGAAGGAGTTCGCCGTCGCCTACGGGGCCAAGTTCCCCAAGGCAGCCGCCAAGATCACCGAGGATGAGGAGGAGCTGCTGGCGTTCTACGACTACCCGGCCGAGCACTGGGTGCACCTGCGCACGACCAACCCCATCGAATCGACCTTCGCCACCGTCAGGCTGCGGACCAAGGTCACCAAGGGCCACGGGTCGAAGGCGGCCGGGCTGGCCATGGCATTCAAGCTGATCGAGTCCGCCCAGCGCCGCTGGCGCATGGTCAACGCCCCGCACCTGGTCGCGCTCGTCCGGGCCGGAGCGACCTTCGTCAACGGCAAGCTCGCCGAACGCCCGGACGATCCGCAGCCGGCGGACGCGGCCGCCGAGGCGGCCTGACCATGGACACCGCAAGCGGCCGGCGGGCGCCCAGTTCCCCGGCGTCGCGGTGTCTGCATCAGTGGTAGTTGACAAACGCCCGCCCCAAAGGAGAACCGACATTGGAAAGATCGTCATAAGCGAGAACGTCTCGCTCGACGGAGTCGTCCAGGACCCGGCCGGTACCGAGGGCTTCAGGCACGGCGGCTGGATCGGTCGTATTGGCGACCGGGGCCGCGAAGAGGCGGCCAAGGTCGCGCTCGACGAGGCGCTGGGCACCGAAGCTATGCTGCTGGGCCGGCGCAGCTACGAGTTCCTAGCCGCGCGGTGGCCATCCCGAACTGGCGAGTTTGCGGACAGGATGAACAGCAAGCCCAAGTACGTCGTGTCCTCGACCCTCCACGATCCCGCCTGGAACAACACCACGGTGCTCACGGGCGACATGGTGAATGAGGTCTCGACGCTGAAGCAGCAGCTAGACGGGGACATCGTCGTCGCCGCCAGCTTCCAGCTCGTACACACCCTGCTCGAGCACGACCTCGTCGACGAGCTGCGGCTGATGATCTACCCAGTCGTGCTCGGGACCGGCATGCGCCTGTTCGGCGAGGCCAGCGACAAGAAATCGATGCGCCTCGTCGGCAACAAGACCGTCGCTGGCGACCTCGCCTACCTCACCTACGAGCCGGTCCGGGACGCGTAGCTGCCGCTGCTGGCGCCGCCGCCCGCGTATTCGGTGCACACGAAGGTGGAACAAAAGGACGAAGGAGAGGAGGTCACAGTGATGCCGTCCCGTCGCATCGCGGTCTGCCTCGAGGTGAGCCCGAAGCAGGCTGTCGCCTCCGCGCTGGACTGGCCCGGCTGGTGCCGGGCCGGCCGGGACGAGGGTGCCGCATTGGCGGCGCTGGCCAGCTACGCCGGGCGGTACGCGCCGGTGGCCGGGCAGGCCGGGGTCAGCTTCCCGGCCACGGTCGTCTTCGATGTCGTCGAGCGGGTGCCTGGCGGGCCCGCGACCGCGTTCGCCGCACCCGAATGCCGCCGCCCGTTCCCGCAGATAACCGCCGAGGCCGAGCGGGCGGCGGTGACCCCGGCCGCGGCCCGGCGCCTGGCCGGCCTGGTCACCGCGGCCTGGGCGGCCTTCGACAAGATCGCCGCCGCGTCACCGGCCGAGCTGCGCAAGGGCCCGCGGGGCGGCGGGCGGGACCGGGACAAGGTGATCGACCATGTGATCGGCGCCGAGACGGCCTACGCGCGCAAGCTCGGGGTGAAGCTCAAGCGGCCAGCCACCGGCGACATCGCCGCGATCGAGCAGCTGCGGGCGGCGATCGCCGCCGTGGTGGGCGCCCCCTCGGACGGCTCACCGGTGGTGCCGGGCGGCTGGACCACGCGCTACGCGGCCCGCCGGATCGCCTGGCACGTCCTCGAGCATGCCTGGGAAATGCAAGACCGGGCGGAGAGCTAGGCGGTCCAGCCGGGGCGGACCAGCCCGGCCTCGCAGGCGAACACGACGAGCTGGGCACAATCCCTTGCACCGAGCCTGGCCATGGCCCTGGCTGGCTGATCACGAGGTGCCTCAACTTGCTGGCAGCGGGTCCGCTCGATGCCTCAGACACGCTGGCAATGCCTCAACTTCTCTAGCACAGGACAGTTCTCAGCGGCAGCGAACGCTTCCTACCCCGGCAAGCTGCCCGCACTGCTCAGCGCATTCCTCGACGGCCACGACATCGACGAACCGTTCGAGCTGTGGTCATAACCCTCCGCCGCGCGGAACCCGACTCCAGTACACCAACCACCAACGCAAGAAGAAGATCACCGATCCACAGGTATTGACAATTACTCGCCATTCCATGCTGATGGGCCAGCACCATCTGCCGGACGGCTAGCGAGTGCAGTCTTGCCTGAAGTCGGGCACACCCGCGGGCATCGCGGGCCGGGAACTTACGCCAAAAAGGCCTGGTTCCGCGCTGGACGCGCTGAGGGATCAGGGTAGTAGGACGATCTTGCCGATGTGAGTGGTCTCGAGGCGGGCGTACGCGTCGCGGACCTGCGCTAGCGGGTAGGTCGCGGCGATCGGCACCTCCAGCTCGCCGGCTGCGATCAGGCTCGCGAGCTGCGCCAGCACGTCCGCGCTCGCGCCAGCGGCGTTGCCCTCAGCCTTGACGCCGTACTTGGCGACTGCGTCGAACCGCGCGATCGTATCTACCCGGTTCGGTGCGATCCCCAGGTCCTCGACGGCGATCTCGACGTAGTCGCCGCCATAGGTGTCGATGAACGCATCCGGTTCCGGGGCGACCGCGCGGATCCGCGCCGCGACGCCGTCGCCGTAGGTCAGCGGGATCACGCCGCGGGCGGACAGCCACGGGTGGTTCACCTCGCTGGCCAGGCCTATCACGGCTGCCCCGGCGCGGCGGGCGAGCTGCACCGTGAGAGAGCCGACCCCGCCGCTCGCCCCTGACACGACGATTGTGTCGCCAGGATTGAGTGCCACGGCGCGGATCGCCGCCCAGGCGGTGAAGCCGGCCACCGGCAGCGCTCCAGCCACCTCCCATGGCACCGTGTCCGGCTTCGGGGTCAGGTTCGCCGCCCCGACGAGCGCATATTCCGCCTGGCTGGACCGGGTGTCGACCCAGCCGATCACGTTCTCGCCCGCCGCGAACCCGGTCACGCCGTTGCCCGCTTCCTCCACCGTCCCGGCGAGGTCGCTGCCTTGTCCTGACGGGAACGTGGCCGGAAACCGCGAGTCAAGCAGGCCGTCGCGGATCTTCGCCTCACCAGGGTTGATGCCGGCTGCTTTCACCCTGACCAGGACCTGGCCGGCTCCCGGCGTCGGCCGCGGAACGTCTTCCACGTTCAGCACACCAACCGGGCCGTACTGGTCGAACCGCACTGCTCGCATGGTTCCGCCTCCAGCATCGCCCGGATCCGCCCGGTAGTGGTACTGCCCCTGACGCCGCGTCATTGCCGTAGCCCATAGCTATGGATCATGGTACGGACAGCAAAGACGCCGGTCACACAAGCGCTGTCCAATTCCCGCCCGACCCGCGATGACCAGGCTTGATGTCCGCTTGCGGTTGCTCCGGCGCAGTACGGCAGATTGGCCCGGCCCTGTTGGGTGACCGCGGCCGGGCCCGCTTCTCGGTCAGGCCGCTAGCGCCGCGTACCGGCCCTTGCCCGCGACCAGGCTGGCGTGGGTGCCCGCCTCGATGACGCGGCCATGGTCAAGGACCGCGATCTGATCGGCAGTGCGCACGGTTGACAGCCGGTGCGCGATCGTGATGGTCGTGCGGCCGCGGGCGAGGCGGTCGAACGCCTGCTGGACGGCGCGCTCGGTCTGGGTATCCAGCGCGCTGGTGGCCTCGTCCAGGACCAGCACGCGCGGGTCACGCAGCAGCGTCCGGGCGATGGCGATGCGCTGCTTCTCGCCGCCGGAGAACCGGTGCCCGCGCGATCCGACCATGGTGTCGTAGCCGTCGGGCAGGCTGGCGATCAGCTCGTGGATCTGGGCGGCGCGGGCAGCGTCCTCGATCTCGGCGTCGCTCGCCTCATGCCGCGCGTAGCGGAGGTTCTCCCGGACCGTGGCGTGCAGCAGGTAGGTCTCCTGGCTCACCACGCCGACGATCGAGGCGAGGTCGGTGAGCCGCAGATCGCGCACGTCGATGCCGTCGATGCGGACACTCCCGGTAACCGGGTCATAGAGGCGGGAGATCAGCGAGGCCAGGGTGGTCTTGCCAGAGCCGGTCTCGCCGACCAGGGCCACGGTGCTGCCCGCCGGAACGTCGAGGTCGATGCCGGTCAGGGCATCGCGGTCGGCGCCGGGGTACCGGAAACTGACGCCGGAGAACGTCACGTGGCCGGTGATGGCGGCCGGGTCTATCCCGGCCGGGTGCGCCGGGTCGCTGATCTCGACCGGCAGGTCGAGGTACTCGAAGATCCGGGCGAACAGCGCCAGCGAGCTGACTACGGAAACACCGGTGCTGAGCAGGCCGGTCAGCGGCCGGAATAGCCCGTTCTGCAGGGTCGTGAACGCGATCAGCGTGCCGATCGTCATCAGGCCCGCGGTGATGGGCAGGCCGGCCGCGAGGTAGATGACCGCGGGGATCGCGGCGAAGATCAGGCTGAGCGAGGCCATCCGCCAGCGCCCGGCGAGCTGGGACTGCAACTCCAGGTCGATCAGCCGGGCCGAGGAGGCGGTGAAGCGGCGGACGAGCGAGGGCCCGGTACCCATCGTCTTGGCCAGCTGAATGCCGTTGATCGACAGGCCTTCCTCGATGGTGACGTTCAGGTCGGCCAGCTCCCGCTGCTGCTGCGTGGTGATCGTCCGGCGCATGCGCGCCACCTTGCGGGACAGATAGATCGAGGGCGGCATGACGACCAGCGAGATGAGCGACAGCCGCCAGGACAGCGCGATCATGGCGGCCGAAGTCGCCACGGCCGTGGTGAGGTTCGAGGCGATCGAGGTCGCCGTGGACGTCACGACCGATTCCATGCCGCCGATGTCGTTGGTGATGCGGGACTGGACCTCGCCGGTCCGGGTCTTGGTGAAGAACGCGATCGACTGCTGCTGCAGGTGACCGAAGACGCTGGTGCGCAGCCCGTGCATCACATGCTGGCCGACCTTGGTGCTGATCCAGGTCTGGATCACGCCGAAAGCTGAGGTGACGGCGGCCACGCCGACCATACCGATCACTAGCCAGGCGAGCAGCCGCACGTTGCGCTCGGGCAGGGCGTTGTCAATGACCGCCCGGAGCAGGAACGGAGCGGCCAGCCCTACCACGGAGGAGGCGGCGATGATGACGGTGACGATGCCCAGCTGCCAGCGGTACGGGGCGAAGAGCCGGCCAATGCGGCGCAGCGACACCTCGCGGGCCTGCGCCTTCTCGGCGGCGGTGACCGTCCGGGGTCCGCCGCCGCGGCCTGCTCTCCTGATTTGGCGGTTCATCTGTGGGGACGCCAAATGCTTCTCGATTCTGCCGGGGGCTTGCTGTCGGGCGAGCCTGCGCGGCTCGCGGAGGTTACCCAGTCACAGTTGCTGAGGGTACCTCAATGTGAGGGTACAACAGGAAGAGTTGGTACGCTATTCCGGTGGTTCAGGAACCCGATCCGGACTTCCGGGCTGATTCCGGCGACGAGTCGCTGTCGGACGCCTTCTGGGCGGTCGCGCGCCAGCTGCGGGAGACCTCCCAGGAAACCCTGGCTCCCTGGGACATCACTCCGGCCCAGTTCCGCGCCCTGCGGGTGCTGCGCCGGCACGGCGTCATGCGGCTGTCGGAACTGTCGGACCGGCTGAACATTGCCGCGCGGTCCACGACCGAGGTCATCGATGCGCTGCAGGCGCGCGACCTGGCCGGGCGCCTCCCGGATCCGGACGACCGGAGGGCCACGCTGGTCCAGCTGACCGAGCACGGCATGCAGGTTCTGCACGGCATCCGGGAGGCCCGCGGGAGCGAGTCGGAGCGGGCCTTCGACCTGCTCACCCCAGCCGACCGGGCCGCCCTGGCCGCGATCCTGCGCAAGCTACGTGATTAGGCCGGCCGCCAGCGGCCTTCGGGCTCGCTCCCCTTCGAGGCCGGCGAGTGCCGCTCGACCCATCAACCCCTGGTCCGGACCGCCCCCAGATCCGGCGATTCGGCACGACGATACCTACGTCGCGTTCCCGGCGCGGATGTGCCGCAGGAGATGCAGGTCGCCCGCCGAGCCGTCAGACTGACGCTGGATCCGTCCTGCTGGAGTCGCCGATGAAGCTTGAGCCGCTGTATCGCATTCGCTTCACCTATCCCGAGAGCTGGGCGGTCGGTCTGGACGGCGGCTGGCAGCAGTTCTTCTTCCTTGCCGAGGGACGCTGCGAGGGCTCGGTCTCGGGGCGGTTCCGCGGCGCGAACTTCCCGCTGCGGCGCGGCGAGGACGGCCCGTTCCGGCCGGACTTCCGCGCCGTTATCGAGGCCGACGACGGAGCAGTCATCATGGTGGAGTGGCACGGGTACGGGCGGGCGTACCCGCCGGGGCACCGCCAGATCGTGGGCGCCGTGTTCCACCTGGCCGACCGTGATCCGTACCGGCGGCTGAACGACGCGGTCTGCGTCAGTATCGGCGAGGCCCGCGCGCCTGGGGACTCAGGTCACGCGGAGCCGGAACTCGTCGTTGATGTCGCCGAGCTGATCTGGGACCCATCGCCGACTGACCCGACTTCGGCCACATGGCGGCTCTAATCGATCTTGCGGGTCGCTGACCTGCGAGAACGTGGCGTGCGACCGCCAAAGATGCGCACTAGCCCTGGCCGCAGCCGTGAGGTCACCGGCGGCCCGCTCGACGTCGCATCACGGCAGTATCGGCGATCACAGGATCCGCCGCCGCGCCTGGAGCGCGCTGAGCTGCGAGGATGCCGCGCACATGCACCTCGACCATCGCGAGCTGCGGCTCGACGACGTCCTCCGCAGCCCCGACTCCCACGTCCGCCCTGCGAACGCGCACTAGGTTGGCCGAACTCGGGTTGATGTCGCCGAGCTGATCTGGGAACCCATCGCCGACTGACGTCCCCGGCGGGCTGTCGCCGGCGTTGCCCTGCCCGGGCATGGCTGGCCATACCCGTCACTGCGGCCCGCCGCGGTTACTCCAAGCGACGACAGGCCCGCGCAAGGCGCACGGAGCGATGCTCCCTGCCGAATATGGACTTCTTTCGAGCCCGGTAGGCTCTGCGCAACGTGAGCGCAGATCTGCCAGTTAGGTACGCAGTCCACGTATGGGCGCTGTCTTCTCCCATGTCTGGAAGCAAGTAGAACGGTTCTCTAAGGCGCCGACAATCAGCCCGATGCCGAAATTCTCTAGCGACTGCACCGAAATAGGGACTTATTGGCTAGGTGGTACGCGACGGCGAGGTGCTGGGGGGTCCTGAGCAGGTCAGCGCCAGTCAAAGTACTCACGGTAGATGTTACGGCTTGGCACGCCCGCGTGCCGGAATGCCGATTCGAAATTGCGCACCATGCTGGCTGGGCCGCATAGGAAGGCCGACAGCGCGGCAGGTTTCTCGCGGGCGCTGGCTAGGACCTGCTGCGCGGTGAGGCGCCCGTCGCGGCTGTCGACGAAGTGGACATGTACCAGATCGGAGTCGGCCGCGAGCGTCTTTATCTCGTCGGCGTATGGCATATCGGGGCCGGAGGAGGTGTAGAAGAAGTCGACCGGGCCGCGCAACGGCTGCTCCTCTAGCCCCCGCAGCCAGCTCAGGAAGGGAGTGACCCCGATGCCGCCGGCAATCCAGAGCTGTCGGCTGGTGCCCTTGCGGTGGCTGAACCGGCCGAATGGACCGCGGATCACTGCGGGCATGCCCGGTTGTACGACGCCCCGGAGCTGGGTGGTGTTGTCGCCAAGCGCCTTGATGGCGAAGCGCAGCAGGTTGTTACCAGACGCGCTGGTAATGGTGAACGGGTGCCGGTGCCAGCCGTCGATACCCTCCAGATAGAGCATGGCGAACTGTCCCGGCGCGAAGGCAGCCGGACGTCCGAGCGGCGCCAGCGCGATCTCGGTGATCCCGGCGCCGACGTCGTGGACCTCGGTGACCTGGTAGTCGTACAGCGGCACGAAGTGCCTGGCCAGCAGTTCGCGGTAGAGGTAGAACGCCAGGCCGATGCCGCCGATGGCGACGTAACTCCAGCGCAGCAACTGAGCGTGCGGGAACGGCGTGCCGTCGAGCAGGCCATGCAGGAATCCGGCCGCCACGAACAGCCCGGTCAGGCGGTGCACCGACCGCCACAGCTCATACCCGCCCATCCTTTTCCCCAGATCACGCAGACCCGGCAGGCGGCGGACCGCCAGCACCGGCCTGTGCAGGGCGCGCGGAATCAGGGAACGCCAGCGGGGCAGGATGGCCCAGACCGCGAGGATCAGCAGGCCTACCGCGCCGATCACCGCCAGCAGCGGCCCCAGGCGGCTGCGGTGTGGGTTCACTGACAGCAGGATGTGCGGGACCAGCAGGACCATCCCGGTAATGGCCACCCGCCGGTGCCAGATGGCGGCCCGGTCGATGCCGTCGAACACACCCTCGACCCAGGGCAGTGTGCTGATCAGCACCAGCGCGATGGACAAGAGCAGCACAGATTCCGCCCCGAAGAACTGGCCCAGATACGCGGTGGCAGGCTGGCCAGGCGGCTCAGCGGCGAACCACAGGACGGCCCACGCGGCAGCAAGGCCGACGATCACGGCCGGGCCGAGCCGCCGGGCGGGCGGCAGCAGCGCGCGCATCATGATGGCCTCTTCCGGGGATCAGCTAGCTGCGTGCGGGCGGTCGCCCGGAGCGTGAGGCCCGCAAGCGGGAGGAACACGTCGTCGACGATCTCGGCCACAGTGGCTGGGAGGATCGGCGTCGAGGAGGTGAGCACCTCGTGCCGGAACAGGTCAAACGGCAGCATGGCCACGCGCCGCGTGATCCGGTCCAGGTCCACTTCGCCGCGCTCGCTGGCGCGCCGCAAGATCACTGGCATGACCTTGGCCGCGTTCCCGAACATGTCCGAATGCAGTGACGCCGCGAGCCGCGGGTCACGGTAGCAGTCGGACATCACCCCATGCAGAGCCTGCCTGATCGGCCCGTCGTACCACCGTGACGCCCTGGTGAGCACGGCGATCACGTCGCCGCGCAGAGTGCCGGTGTCCGGGATGCTCGCTGGCGTCACCGTGGGCATATGCGCCCGGACCGCCGCGATGACCAGCTCCGCCTGGTTAGGCCACCGGCGGTATAGTACTGGCTTGCTCGTGCGGGCACGGGCGGCGACCCCTTCCATCGTCATGTTCGCGTATCCGGTCTCCACCAGCTCCTTCCACGCCGCGTCCAGCAATGCTCGCTCCAAGGCCCTGCCCCGCCGCCGAGACGGCCTGCTGCTCGCGGTACGGGGCACCCGAGACGCCGCCTTCCCACGGCGCTCCGGCGCGGCGGGCGAGGTTGTTATAGACACGCTTCGTATCTTATGTTCGTCAGGTACGTCGCGATAGATACGGCTCGTATCTTTCATGCGCGAGCGGTCGCCGCGACCCAGACCAGCACCGATGAGGAGGGCCGAAGTGGCAGCCCTGACCCTGGTCGGCCGGGCCGCATCCCACCAGAACGTCACCGGCCGCCAGCGCCCTTGTGACCCCACGGCGGCCTCATTACCGTGACGCGGTCATAAACGGGCGCGCGGTCAGTTGTGACCTCACGACGTTGCTCCAGCCAGTCATGTGAGTCCGGTGCGCGAACCCGATCGGCGCGATGATGGAGTCGTTCCGATGCTCTGCAGGCGGGGCTGGTCTGCCGTGCGGATTCCGCAACGACGGGCATCGGACCTGTGGTCTGACCTGGCGCGCCGTAAGTGAGCATTCGCTGCGCCCAATGCCTTTCCAGATTGCACGCCGATTCGATGTGGTTGTGACTGGCACTCCAATGGGCGGTCAATGCCGCGCTTATTGACCATTCCGGCGGCGTTAACCGCAGCCCTGCCAATGGCCTGCGCGGCACACCGAACGAGCCATGCGCGCGCCGAATGTCAGGTGCCTGGCGCTGCTCAGCGTGGCCAGCTTCGGTTTTGCCCTTCGCCCCCTGAGCTGGACCGCTGACGGATTCTGGCTTTGGAGCCACTAGCCTGTCCTGCGCAACTCGCATCTGGCACAGCTCACGCCACGATGTCAATCGAGAACTGCCCCCCGAAGGAGCCCCCGGGGGGCACCGGTGGTCATCGGATAAACGTTCGAATATCGCTCTCAACCTGGAGCCCCTTACGGAATCGAACCGTAGACCTTCTCCTTACCATTCCGAAGGCTCCCCGCCCTGAGCGCACTAGCTGCACTGAACGCACGCCGGAACGCTCGGAAAGCACAGAAAGCACAGGAGGCTCCAGCCAGCCGGTCCACGACTCGTTCCACGATCAGCGAGCCAGATCCTGCCGGGCCTTCACGCTCTGTGAAGGCCCGGCAGTCACCTCTGCGTGCGGAGCCCGCCGCAGTCGCGATGAAGACCAGGCCGATCAGCTCGAGCGGACCTGCGCCTCATGACTGCCACCGCCTGGCAGCGAGCCCGGGCCGGCGCTAGCCGATCCAGGCGATATCGAAGATGACAATCAGCTCAGCCTCATCATCCACCCGGAAGGTGAGCAGCCCGTACCCCTGGCCGAAAGTGACCTGCCGGTAAACGCCTTGCCCCCGAACCTGACCCGGTAACTCACCCTCCGCCGCGCCGCCGCCGGGCAGCCTCAACTTTCTCGGACCAGCCCGCGACCACGTCCTCGATCGGCGTCCCGTGGCCGGGCGCGAAGCGAGCTGCCTCGAGCCTGGCCTCGAAGTCAGGGTCGGAGTAGGCGGCAGCCCGCAGCCGCCACAACCTCAGCGTCTGACGCAGCTCGTGATACTGGTCGGGCCGCCGGGCGCTGGCCGCGGCCGCGTCATAATCGGCCAGGAACTGGTCGTGGTAGCGGGCGGGCAGGACACGCATGATCTCCATCGGGTCATCCGGATCGAACTCCTGCACTGGCTGCGCGCTCATGTCACCCATCATCTCCCACCGGCCACCCGTCTCGCGGCAGGACCCGCCTCAAGCCG
>WNGJ01009652.1_pt1 | contig 25890 bp, 26 predicted proteins | sample 5400611 | NCBI WGS metagenome assembly WNGJ01 (sample SAMN13153375, study PRJNA577476) | soil metagenome | isolation source: 40 cm soil or saprolite under Garry oak tree replicate 1 | place: USA:California | collected 2016-06-15
CGGCTTCCTAGAGCCGTTTTCCGGCACGGCGGGCTAGAACAGCTGGTTCTCGCCGCCGAACACCTCGCTAACCGAGTCGTCCACGAAGATCCGCCGGATCAAATCGGTGAGCAGGTCCGCGCACGGCAGCACGCGGATGTTTTCGGGGCGATTGGGCGGGATCGGGATCGTGTCCGTCACCACGATCTCCTCGAGGCCCGAAGTCCTCAGGGTCTCAAACGCCTCGCCGGAGAACACCGCGTGCGTCGCCGCCGCGTACACCCGCGCCGCGCCCTCTCCGGCGACGGTCTTCGCCGCCTCCTTGAGCGTGCCGGCGGTGTCGATCATGTCGTCGACGATCACCGCCGTCTTGCCTTTCACGTCGCCGATCACGTAGCCGATCTCCGCCACCTGCTGAGCGGGCCGCTCCTTGTCGAGGATCGCCAGCTCGGCGCCGATCTTGGAGGCGAACTTCTTGTTGAGCTTCACGCGCCCGGCATCCGGCGCCACCACGACGAGGTCGGACAGGCCGAGATCGGCGAAGTACTGGGTCAGCATGAACAGGGCGGTCATGTGGTCCACGGGCTTCTGGAAGAAGCCCTGGATCTGGCCCGCGTGCAGATCCATCGTCAGCACCCTGTCCGCGCCCGCGGCCTCGAGCATGCGCGCCACCAGCCGGGCCGAGATTGGCTCCCGCGGGGCGGACTTCTTGTCCTGGCGGGAATAGCCGAACCACGGCGTGACGGCGATCACTCGATGTGCCGAGGCCCCGACCGCGGCGTCGATCATGAACAGGAGCTCCATCAGCGAGTCGTTGGCGGTCACGCCCGTTTCGGGGTTGCCGCACGTCGATTGCACGATGAACACGTCCGCACCCCGGATCGACTCCTCGTAGCGGCAGTACACCTCGCCGTTGGAGAACGTCTTCAGCGTCACCGGCCCCAACTCGACGCCCAGCTTGTCAGCGATGTCCACCGCCAGCTGCGGGTTGGCCCGCCCGCTGACCAGCATCAGCCGCTTGTTGTAGTCGATCGGCAGGCTCGCGCGCGAGGGGGACGTGTGCGTGTCCATCACGCTCATGACTCCTCGGAGTGTAAAGGGCGCTCCTGGCGGCCGGCCTTCGCGCGCTCGGCATATCGCTCGACGTTGCGCTGCCTGGCCCTGGCCACGGCCAGGGCGCCGGCGGGCACGTCCTCGGTGATCACCGACCCGGCCGCCGTGTAGGTGTCATCGCCGACCGCCACGGGCGCCACGTAGGCGGTGTTGACGCCGCCCTGCACGCGCTTGCCGATCTTCGTGCGGTGCTTCTCGCGACCGTCGTAGTTGGCGGTGATGGAGCCCGCCCCCAGGTTCGAGCCCTCCCCCACCTCGGCGTCGCCCACGTAGGACAGATGCGGCACTTTGGCGCCGGGCCCGATGTCGGAGTTCTTGATCTCGACGAACGTTCCCACCTTCGCGCCGGCGCGCAGCAGCGCGCCCGGGCGCAGGTATGCGAATGGCCCGACGTTGGCTCCGTCCTCGACGATGCAGTCCACCAGGTAGGAGTGCCTGATCGTGCACCCCGCGCCGATCTTGCTGCGGCCGCGAATCGTCGTGAACGGCTCGATCAGGGTGTCGGGGCCGACCAGTACGTCCGCGTCGATCACCGTGGCGTGGGGGTCCACGATCTCGACCCCGGCGCGCAGGTGGCGCTCGTGGATCTGCTGCTGTGCGAGCCTGCGCACCCGCGCCAGCGCGATGCGGTCGTTGACGCCCAGCACGACCCTGGCGTCCTCGACCGCGTGCGCGGCGACGGCCAGCCCCGCTCGCCTGAGAAGCTCGAGCACCTGCGGCAGGTACAGCTCCCCCTGGGCGTTGTCCGCCGCCAGCCGCGGCAGCGCGGCGCCGAGCGCCCGCGCGTCAAACGCATACAGGCCGGTGTTCACCTCGCGTATGCGCCGCTGCTCGGCGCTGGCATCCCCGTCTGCCTTGGTCTCCACAACCCGCTCCACATCCCCGCGTGCGTCGCGCACCACGCGGCCGTACCCAGTGGGATCCTCGAGCACCGTGGTGGCCATCGTGGCGGCGGCGCCTGCGCGCTCGTGCGCCGCGGCCAGCCCGCGGATCGCCTCGGCGCTCACGAGCGGCACATCGCCACTGAGAACGACAACCGGCGCCTCGTCGCGGGGTGTGGCCCCCGTGTCGCCCTGGAGGTACGCCAGCCCCGCCACCACGGCTCCGCCGGTCCCGTCGGGCTGGGGCTGCACCGCCAGCTCGACGCCCTCCGGCAGCACCTCTTCGAGCGCGCGCTCGGGAGAGTCGACCACGATCACGCGACCGGCCCCGGCCTCCAGCGCGGCCTGCACCGGCCACAGCACCAGCGGCCTTCCGCACAGCTCCTGCAGGACCTTCGGCGTCTGCGAGCGCATGCGCGTCCCCTGACCTGCGGCGAGGATCAGCACGATCGGAGCGGCCACCTCGGAGATGCTACTCGGCGTATGTAGCTGGGGGGCAGGGATTCGAACCCCGATTCTCAGGACCAAAACCTGATGTCCTGCCATTGGACGACCCCCCAACGGCCGCTACATGCTCGCATGCCGGCACCCCGAAACCGCACCTTCCGAGCGCTGGCGAGCGTGCAACGCATCTCTCATCCGCGGATTCTGCAAGCATGCCCGCACTCTGTCGGAGCGAGTGCGAACAACGCCGCGGAGGCTTGGCAGCCTGGTTTCGGCCGCGCTGCCGTTTCTGCTCGGCGTGCTGGCGCCGGTCGCGGCCGCGGCCCGGGCCGTCGTGGCGCGCTGGCCCTCGCCCCCGTGCCCGGGAGCGGACCTAAGGCCCGCCCCGGAAAACGCGGCGGCGGTCGCGGCCGCCACCGTGTGCCTGCTCAACCAGCTGCGCCACTCCTACCATCTGCGCGCCCTGCGTGCCAATCGTTACCTGCAGCGGGTGGCCACCGGCCAGGTGCGCCAGATGGTGCGCTGGAACTACTTCGCCGATGTGCCCCCCGCCGGCCCCCCGGCGGCGGCCTTGATCGCCTCCAGCCGCTACGCCGCCCACGCCGCCAGGCTGTCGACCGGCCAGAACATCGGCTGGGGAACGGGGCCCGACGCCACTGCGGCCAGCATGGTGTCGGCGTGGATGGCCTCGCCGCCGCACCGGAGGCTGATCCTGGCCGGGGCCTTTCAGAGCGTCGGCGTGGCCATCTCTACGAGCCTGCCCGCGATCCTCCATCACGGACCGCGGGGAGCCTTGTACGCCGTCGAGTTCGCGGCCCGGTCCGGCTAGCCGCGCCTGGAGGAGCCGCGTGGCACGCGTCCGCCTCCCGCCCCGGCCTCCGAGGCGGGACCGGCCGCCGCGGGGATGCCCAGCACGCGCATCGCCTTCAGCCCGAGGCTGAGCTTCTCGCGTCCGTCGCTCGAGCTCACGTCGTGCCCCGAGAGCTCGCGCACCCGCTCCAGCCGGTAATAGATCGTGTGGCGGTGGGTGAACAGCCGCTGCGCGGTCCCGGCGACGTTGCCGTCGGCGTCCAGAAACGCCTCCAAGGTGCCCACCAGATCGGTCTCGTACTGGTTGTCATAGGCAACCAGCGGCTCGACCGTCTCGCTGTAGAAGCGCTGCAGCTCCTGCGGGTTCTCGCTCATCGCCGACAGCAGCAGCCGGTAGGCGCCGGTCTGCTCGAAGGCCAGCACCGCCCCGTCCTCGGCGCCCTGCGCGACGTTCGCCGCCAGCAGCGCCTCGCTGGCCGCTCGCGGCAGGTCGACCGGGTCCTGCGCGATGCGGCTGCGGCCGATCGCACACGTGCACCCCGCCAGCCCGGCCTCGAGCTCGCGCTGAACGGCGTCGGCCGCGCGCGCGGCGATCGGCTCCTGACCCCCGGGAATGAGCAGCAGCACCTCGGCGCCCGGGGCGCCCTCGCGCTCGGCGAGGGCGGCGATGGAGCGGCTCACGACCGCCCTGGCGCCGCGCTCGGCGATGCTGCGCACGCGCCCGCGCCAGCCCTCGTCCGCCGCGGCCAGCGGGTGCGCGCGCGCCACGATCATGCTCGCCCCCTCATCGAGGTCGAGCGCCAGCTCCTTGGCGCGCGCGAGCAGCTCCTCGCGCCCGCTCAGCTCGCGGGCGAGCAGGGCGCGAAGGAAGTCAGCAGCCGCGGATTCCGATAGCCGCTCCGGGGCCCGCACCCGCTCGACCTCCGAGGCGATCATCGTCGCCAGCAGCCGGCGCATGGATGCGCTCGGCTCGGCCTTGGCGCGCATGTGCAACGCCCCCACGACAGTGTCCGCCACGCGCAGAGGAAGGCTGCTCACGCCCCGGCCCTGGGAGAGCAGCGCGCGCTCCTCGGCCGGCGATCGGGCCGCGACCGCCAGCGTGGCGCCCCACGCGTCGGTCACGGCCAGGCTCGCATCGAGCGCCCGCGCGGCCGCGCGCACGACCTCCGGGAGCCCCGCCCCCGACTCGACCGCCTCGGTGATCGCGTCGAGCGCCGCGAGATCCGACACGGCGCTAGCCCCAGAAGTAGACGACGGCGAGCGCCCCGGCCACGCCAACGCCCACGAGCACGGCCAGCACGTACAGCGACAGCACGGTCGCCGCCAGCCGCTCCCACAGGCGCGAATAGGCATTCCACGCCGGCAGCAGGATCAGACCCGCATACAGCGCCAGGCCACACGTGCCCGCGCAAACCGCGACCAGGGCGTTGATGGTTGTCCTGCTCATCCGTCCTCGGGTGTGATTGTGACGCACCCGCCTGTCGCCTGCCCGCGCCGTGCGAATGGAGCGGCGGGCGCCGGCGCGCGTGTGCCTGGCTGGCTCGGCCCGCCGCCTTCAGGGATGACCGGCGGGCCGCGCGCGGGCGAACGCCGCCGCCACCGAACGGGCGCGGATCGGCGCGGGCTCTCGATCGGCCATCGCCGCGGCGGCCCGCTCGCTTTCGCCGGGCGAGGTGAACAGGGCCACGACGGTGGGCCCCGAGCCGCTCACGAGCGCCCGCTCTGCCCCCGCCGCGCGCGCCAGCTCGAGCGCCCGCCCTATGTCCGGGCACAGCGTGCTCGCTGCCGGCTGCAGGTCGTTCTCCAGCAGCCCGCGCGCCGCCGGCGCCGGCGCGCCGTGCGCGAAGGCCTCGCGCACGTCCCGCACACGCCCGGCCAGCGCCCGCGGCGTGCGCCCGAGGTGCTGGCGATCGGCCTCGGCGTAAACGGCGGAGGTCGCGAGCGCATCGGCCAGCGGCAGCACGAGCAGCTCGAGCGGCGCAGCGGGGTCCGGCAGGTGCTCCAGGCGCTCCCCGGCGCCCGTGGCAAGCCAGCGCCCGGGCGACACCTGGGCGGGGACGTCCGCACCAAGCGCCCGTGCGAGCTCGAGCAGCAGCGCCTCGTCGCCGAGCCCGGACGCACGCCGGAGCAGGCGCAGGGTCGCGGCCGCGTCGGCCGAGCCCCCTCCCAGCCCAGCCGCCACGGGGATGCGCTTGACGATGCTCAAGCGCAGCGGCTCCTCATCCCAGCCCGTCGCGGCACGGAAGGAGCGCAGGGCGCCCGCCGCCAGGTTCTCCCGCGCCGGACCGGGCACGCCCGGGCACACGACCTCGTCGCCCGCAGCCGCGCCGGGGCGGCGTTCCAGCGTCAGCTCGTCCGCCAGCGAGATGGACTGCATCACGGTCACGATCTCGTGCCGGCCGTCGCGCGGCCGCAGCGGCCCAAGCCACAGCCCGAGGTTGATCTTGGCGGGCGCGAGCGCGCGCAGCGCGCTCATGGCCACAGCGCCCCGGCAAGCTCCCGGAAGTCCTCCGGGGAGAGGCGCTCGGCGCGCGCATCGGCGCGGTGCCCCAGCCGCTCGAGCGCCTCGCGCACCTGCTCGCGCGAGCGTCCCCCGGGCGCCCCCGACAGCGCCAGCGAGCCGGCGAGCGTCTTGCGGCGGTGGGCGAAGGCCCCCGCGATGAGCGCGCGCAGCTCGGGCGTGGGCACGGGCGCGCGCGGAGCGGCCGGGCGCCGGCGCAGCCGCACCAGCACCGAGTCGACGTTGGGCACCGGATAGAAGACGCTGCGCGGGAGCGGGCGCAGCAGCTCGACCTCGCACGCGAGCTGCGCAATCACCGACGGCGCGCCGTAGGTCCTGCTCCCCGGCGCCGCCGCAAGCCGCTGCCCCACCTCGCGCTGCACCATCGCTACCCAGACGCCGACGGCGGGCAGTTCGTCGATCGTGCGCAGCAGCACCGCGGCCGCGATCCCGTATGGCAGGTTGGCGACCACCTTCGACGGCCGCGGGCGCAGCCCGCCCAGGTCGATGCGCATCGCGTCGCCCCAGTGCACGACAGCGTTGCGGTGCGCCCCGGTCGCGTCGGCAAGCGCCTCACGCAGGCGCTCGTCGACCTCGACCACGTGCACGTGCGCCACGCGCTCGGCGAGGAACTCCGACAGCACACCCACGCCGCCACCGATCTCGAGCACGACGTCATCGCGCGCCAGCGCGGCCGCGCGCTCGATCACGCCCAGGATGTTGCCGTCGATGAGGAAGTTTTGTCCGAGCTCGCGGTCCGGCCGCACGCCGAAGCGGCGGATCCGTCGCAGGCTTGGCTGCACGGGGCCGTCCGCCAGCGTGCTCACCCCCAGCCGAACACGCGCGCCGCGTTGCGCTCGACCTCTGCGTCGAGCTGCGCCAGCGCCGTGCCCCGCGCGGCAGCCAGGAAGGCGAGCGTGTGGGCGACATAGGCCGGCTGGTTGCGCTCCCGCCGCACCGCCTGGGGGGTGAGATAGGGGGCATCGGTCTCGATCAGCAGGCGCTCCTCGGGAACCTCCCGGGCGGCGCGCGCCAGCTCCGCGGCGCTGGGGTAGGTGACGTTGCCCGCGAAGGAGATCTCATAGCCACGCTCCAGGCACTCGCGCAGGCGGGCCGCCATCGAGAAGCAGTGCATCACCACGCTCAGCCCCTCGGCTTCCGCGCCCAGCTGAGCGAGCGTCTGTGCGTCGGCCGCGCGCGAGTGGATCACCAGCGGCTTGCCGGTCTCGCGCGCGAGCGCGATCGCCAGGTCGGCGTCGTCGAAGCCCTTGGCGGCGTTGGGGTGACGGCCGATCGCCGCGTACACCTGTGGAAAGGCCTCCGCCGCGGCGAGCGCGGCGCGGCAGGAGGGGCCGTCGATGCCGATCGTGAGCATCCGCTTGACGCCCGCCGCCTCGGCCGCCGCCACGAGCTCGGCATCGGGTTGGGCGCACAGGTCCAGATGGGTGTGGGAGTCGATCACGGCCCGCTGACCTACGCGGCCTTGGGAAACAGAGGCTCGACGTGCTTCACGCGCTCGATGGCGCCGGCTCCGAGCCGCGCGGCGGCGAGCGACCGGACGGGAGCGCCCAACGCCGCCAGCAAGCGCTCGGCGCTGACCGGCATGTAGGGCCACAACAGCACCGTCACCGAGCGCAGCCCCTCGGCGAGCGAGCGCAGCACGCGATCCAGCTCCTCGGCGCGCTCCGGCTCCCCCGCAAGCCGCCACGGAGCGCATTCCTCCACGTAGCGATTCAGGCGCCGAACGCGCTGCCAGATCTCGTCGAGCGCGACCGTCAGCTCGGCGCCGTCGATCAGCTTCGACACCCGCTCGGGCAGATTCTCGAAGTCCGCGCCTAGCGCGGGGTCGGGCGCGCATGGCGACAGGCGCCAGTCGCGGTAGCGCCCGATCATGGCGAGCGTGCGGCTGGCGAGGTTGCCGAGCTCGTTGGCGAGCTCGGTCTCGTAGCGCAGCTCGAAGGAGGCCGTCGACACCGAGCCGTCCTGGCCGAAGGGCACCTCGCGGAGCACGTAGAAGCGCAGCGCATCCGCGCCGAAGCGCTCGATGACGGTGAACGGGTCGAGCACGTTTCCCAGCGACTTGCTCATCTTCTCGCCCTCCATCAGCAGGTAGCCGTGGACGAAGATGTGGCGCGGCAGCTCGAGCTCCGCCGCCATCAGCAGCGCGGGCCAGTAGATCGCGTGGAAGCGCAGGATGTCCTTGCCGATGAGGTGATAGTCAGCCGGCCAGAACTCCCTCGTGAGGTCCTCGCTGCGCGCGTAGGACAGCGCCGTGTAGTAGTTCAGCAGCGCGTCGAACCACACGTAGAAGACGTGCTCGCCGTCCCACGGCACGCGCACGCCCCAGGTGAGTTTGTGGCGCGTCAGGGGGACGTCTCGCAGCCCCGAGCGGATGAACGACAGCGCCTCGTTGTAGCGCGTGCGCGGCACCACGAAGTCGCCGCGCTCGGCATACAGGTGCTCGAGCCGCTGCTGAAAGGCCGACAGCCTGAAGAAGTAGTTGTCCTCCTGCTCGCGCGTGAGCTCGATGTGGTGAATCGGGCAGCGGTTGCCCGGGTCGATCTCGGCCTCGGCCTTGAAGTCCGCGCAACGCGGGCAGTACCAGCCCTCGTAGGTCCCCTCGTACACGAAACCGTTGTCCCTCACGCGCGTGAGAACCGCCTGCACGCCGGCTTCGTGCTGGCGGTCGGTGGTGCGTATGAAGAAATCGTTGCTGGCGCCGATCTGGGGGGCGAGCGACTTGAAGCGCTCGGCGTTGCGGTCGGCTAGCTGCTGCGGCTCGACACCGAGCGCGTGCGCAGCGTCGGCGACCGGCTCGCCGTGCTCGTCGGTGCCGGTGAGGAAGAAGACCTGCTCGCCGCGCTGACGATGATGCCGCGCCATCACGTCGGCGGCGATCGTCGTGTACGCGTGACCCAGGTGGGGCGCGGCGTTGACGTAGTAGATCGGCGTGGTCACGTAGAACGTCATGCCGGCCCAGGCTAGCGGCGCGCACGCGCGACAGACCGGCCCCTGGCGCGCGCAGATTCCCGGTAGAGCTCATTGGCGGCGAGGCCGGTCAGCTTCGCCACCGCCGTCGCCGCCGGGCGCGGGCGGGCGCCGGCGGCGATGAGCGCGGCGAGCGCCCGCACGGCCTCGGCGCTGTCGAGCCGCTGCGGCGGGGCGGCGCCGAGCACGAGCACCACCTCACCGCGCAACGGGGCGCGCGAGGAGCGCGCGCCGTAATAGGACGCCAGCTCGGCGGCGCTCGCTCGGCGGACTTCCTCATGCAGCTTGGTCAGCTCCCGGCACACGGCCGCGGGGCGCCCGGGATCGAGCTCGGCGAGCAGGCGCAGCGTGGCCGGCAGTCGCCGCGGGGACTCGAACGCCACCAGCGTCTCGGAGGCGCCGCCGAGCAGGGCCCGCAGCGCTGTCCGCTTGCGCGGCAGAAAGCCGGCGAAGCACCACCGGTCCGCGGGCAGGCCCGACGCCACAACGGCGGTCGTCACGGCGCTGGGGCCGGGCAGCACCTCCACGTCAAGGCCGGCCTGCAGGCACGCCCGCAGCAGCGCGAACCCCGGGTCGGCCACGAGCGGCGTCCCCGAGTCAGAGACCAGCGCCACGATCGCCCCCCCGCGGATGCGCGCGACCAGCTCGCGCGCACGCGCGCGTTCGTTGTGCTCATGCAGGCTCACGAGCGGCGCCGTCAGGCCGTGGCGCCTGAGCAGCACCCCCGTGCGCCGCGTATCCTCGCACGCCACCAAGTCCGCGCTCGCGACCGTGGCGAGCACGCGCAGCGTCACATCCTGCAGGTTGCCGATCGGCGTCGGGCACACGGCCAGCCGCCCGCCTGCGGCCTGCGAGTGAGTCATCGAGCAAATATAGGGTCCCCTCAGCCATGCCCGCCGACGACCCGCCTCCCCAGTACACGCGCTACCGTGCCGGCCCGCGGTTGTTGCCGCGGCGGGAGGGCATCTCGATCAGCCCGCCGCGGAGCGCGGGCGAGCTCGCGGCGGCCTGGCGGCGGCGCCTGCCGCCGAAACGACTCGCGCTCGGCCTGCTGGCGCTCCTGGTCGGCTGGCTGGCGCTGTCGCTGGCGCTGTTCCTGATCAGCTCCCACTTCGAGCGCACCTCGCCTTCGGCGGGCGTGTCGGGCGCGCTGGACCCGGCCTCGTTCCCGCTGATCTCGGCAAACAACATCCTCGTGCTGGGCTCCGATCGGCGCCAGAAGAACAGCAGGGAACCACACGCCAACACCTCGGGGCCGAGCCGCTCGGACACGATCATGCTGATCCGTACCGGCGGAGGGCAAGCCGCGCGCCTGTCGATCCCGCGCGACACCGTGGTGGAAATCCCGGGACACGGCCTGCAGAAGATCAACGCGGCTTACGCCTTCGGCGGGGCGGCGCTATCGATCTCGGTGATCAAGAGCTACCTCGGCATCCCCATCAACCACCTCGTGGAAGTGAACTTCGAAGACCTTCCCCAGCTGGTCGACGCGATGGGCGGCGTGGACTACACCGGCGACTGCATCGTCGCGCGCCTCGACGGCGGCTCTCGCAACGGCGGCTACACGCTGAGGCTCGCCAAGGGCACTCATCACCTCGACGGCAAGGCCGCGCTCGCGCTGGCGCGAGCGCGAGAGAACCTGTGCCGGCCGGCCCAGACCGATGTGCAGCGGACCGAACACCAGCAGGCGCTGTTCACGGCCATGAAGAGCCGGATGCTGTCGGTCTCGAGCTTCTTCCGCCTGCCCTGGATCGCGTGGAATGCTCCCCCGGCGATCATCTCGGACATGAGCGGCCCGACCCTGCTGGGGCTGTTCGGCGCGCTGGCCAGCTCTGGCACGCCGCCGGTACGCGTGCTGAAACCGTCGGGCGCGGTCACCCTGCCGAGCGGCGAACAAGGACTGATGGTCTCAGGCGCCGAACGCCGGGCGGCCGTGGCCCAGTTCATGCGCGGGTGAGCGCACCGCCCTTGCCCTCCCTGCCCCGTGCCGCTCGGGCGCGGGCCGAGCTCAGGCCTTCGCCGAGACCTCGCGCGCGCCGTCGGGCTTCTTGGCCGGCGAGTCCGACTTGGCGGGCGTCCGCCCGGGCGCCCCTTCCTTGCCCTGCGCGGGCTTCTCAGGAGCGGCGCCGTTGGCGGAGCGATCCGCGGACCCTTCGGCCGCGGCCACCGTCTCGCGCTCGCGCTTGCGCGTGCCGTAGTCGGTGCTGTAGAAGCCCTTGCCCTTGAAGTGCACCGCCGGCGGATGCAGCACCCGCTCCACGGGCACGCCGGTATCGGGGTCGACGGTCAGTGGGTCCTCGCTGAATGACTGCTGGAGGTCAAACGTGGTGCCATCGGGTCGTCGGTACTCATAGATCGGCATTGGCAGTCCGATTATAGGAGTGCCAACGGGCGCCGAGCAGATGCACGCGGCGAGCGCGAACCGAGTTTGCGCCGCGCGCTGCTCGCGCTGCCGCCGACGCTGGGCGGAGCGGTGGCGCCGGTTGGCCCGCTCTCAATCCGTCAACAGCGCGCGCGCGCAGGCGATTCCCGCCGCGACCGTCGCCGTGAAGTCCCGGTCGGGCTCGGCGAGCATGCGCAGCGCGAAGCCGTCGGCGAGCGAGAAGAGGATCTCCGCGACCGCCTCCGGATCGGCATGCAGGCGCAAGATGCCCTCGCGCTGGCCCGCGTGGAGCATGCCCGCGACCTGTTCACGGGTGCCACGCATGAGCTCCGCGTACTCGATCGCGATGTCCGCGTTGCGTCGCGACAGCGTGAACAGCTCGAAGATCAGCGTCACGAAGTCGGGGTCCTCACGCACCGTCTGCTGCAGGTTCTGGGCCATCAGGTCGATGAAGTCATCGGCGCTCTGCGCCTTTGCGAGCTGGCGTTGCAGCATCTCCATGCGCAGCTCGCAGTCGCGTCGCACCGCCTCCACGAGCAGCTGCTCCTTGGTGCCGAAGTAGTAGTGCAACAGGCCTCGCGAAACGCCGGCCTCCCGCGAGACGCGGTCGAACGTGGAGCCGGCGGTGCCCCGTCTGGCAACGCTCCGCCGCATCGCCTCGATGATCCGCTGCGCCCTCTCGCCCGACAGCGAGCGAGCCCCGCCCGAGAGCCCAGCCTGCGGGCCGTCGACGCCTCGACGGGCTGCCACCGAGCCGTCCACGGTCAAGGCACCCGCGGCGTTTGCGTCCTTCAGAATGACGCCCTTGGTCTAGGAGGCCGAGGCGCTCGTGGGCGCGGGCTCGCTGGGAGCGGTGGTGGAGCTGTAGTCGAACTCCTCCTCGGCGCCAAACAGCAGATCGAGAACCTTCGAGCGCAACCCCTCACTCAAAGCCATCGCAAGCACTCCCGCCACTGCGAGCAGCAGCAGCGAGCGACCGATCCCGCCGCGGCGGCGGCGCTTGGGCGGCTTGCGCAGGGCGCTCGAAGCCTGGCGAAGGGCGTTCGCCGCCTCCCTGAGCTCCCGTTGGAGCTTGCGGTCCTCAAACAGCGCCTGCGTCGTGGGCTTGCCGTTGGCCATGCGCCCGTACGCGTTTCGGGCCGCGCCATATGCCGCGAGCAGGCTGCCGCGCAGCTCATCGTCCTCCACCAGACGCTGCAGGTAGCGATTGCGCTGAGCCGCCCGCACAGCTTCTCCGGCCTGGCTGAACCTATCCTTCGCTGCCATCTCCGCACCTCGTCTCTGCCGAAAGCTTTGCTGGTGTCGCCCAATATACCCACCAGGGCGCGGCGGATCTGTGCCGTGGCGTGAGGCGCAGCCCGCTCGGGCACCGGAGGAAACGCCCCCGGCGCCTGGGCGCACCCTCACCTGACGGCGCTCTCAAGCGTGCAGCGCCGCCTGCTCCTGCGCCGAGGGAAACGCCCACGCCGCTTGCGCGCGGCGCTCCTGGCGGAACACCAAGCGCAGCTGCTGAGGTGGTTTGAGCTGCGCGTGGTCGGGGCGGAACGTCGCGCAAGGCTCGGTCTCCTGGAGGGCACAGAGGAGGTTGCGCCGGAAGTAGCATTCCTCACAGCTCACCTTCCGGTTGCCCTGCCTGCCCTGCGTACCCGCCACCTGCCCCCCGTGTCTCGCAATTGACCTGAAGCGCTGAAGCGGGCAGCATCAAAGCACCGGCTCACGGGACCCACAAGGGCAGAACCGCGGAACACCCCGCAAAGCGCAGGCAAAACGTGCGTTACCCGTAAATACCCGCCGGCTCGTCACGATCCTGTGACAAGCGCGCGTTTTGTGTCGCTTTTTGCGCCACTTGCCCCGGCTCGCAGTCGACCACGTCATCATCTGCGCACATGCGCGTACTCGTAACCGGCGCTTCTGGCTTTGCCGGCTCGCTACTTATCCCACGACTGCGCTGCGACGGGCACGAGGTGCTCGCGCTTGGGCGCGATCCCGCGCGCATCGCGGGGGCGTCGCCGCCGGGCGACGCGCGCGCCGACGCAAGCGCCGTGCAGCTCATCCGCGGCGACGTGCTCACGGGAGCGGGACTGGCGCGAGCCATGGACGGCGTGCAGGTCGCGTACTACCTCATCCATGCGATGGAGCGCTCGGCCGACCGGTCGGGCGCGTTCGCGGAGCGGGAGCGAATCGCCGCGCGCTCGTTCGCAGCGCAGGCGGCGCGTTCGGGCGTGCGCCGCATCGTGTACCTCGGCGGCCTGCTCCCACGCCCCCACGCTGGGCCCGGAGCCACGGCGGGTCGCGGCGAGCAAAACGGTTCCGTGCCCAGCTTCGGCGACCTCGTGCTCTCGCCGCACCTCGCGAGGCGGCTGGCGGTCGAGCGCATCCTGCTCGAGGCGGTTCCCGACTCGGTCGCGCTGCGCGCCTCGATCATCATCGGCGCGCGGTCGCGATCGTTTCGCCTGCTCGTTCACCTCGTCGAGCGCCTGCCGGTGCTCGCGCTGCCCGCTTGGCGCCGGTTCCGCACGCGGCCGATCGACGCCCGCGACGTCACCGAGATGCTCGCCGCCGCCGCGGGCGCTGACGTCGGCGGGCGCTCACTGGATGTCGGCGGGCCGGATGTGCTGAGCTATGGCGAGATGATCGCGCGCATCGCGGAGCTGATGCTCGTGCACCGACCCTCGATCGGCCTCGGGGTGAGCATGACGCCGCTTACAGCGCGCCTCGCGGCGGCCATCGCCGGCGAGCAACCCGAGCTCGTGCTCCCCCTGATGGCCAGCCTGCGTGGAGATCTGCTGCCTGCCGATGACCACGCGCCGGAGTTGTTGCACGTGAAATTACACTCCTTTGACTCTGCCGTGGAACGGGCGCTGGCGGAGTGGGAAGCGTCCGTGCCGCTGGCAGCGCGCTGATGCGCACTCGCACATCGCCGCGCGGCGCTGTCATTCGGCGGGCTAGCTCTCGGCCAGGCGAGACCGCGAGTAGGACGTGAGCGTCGTCACTGCATCGACTGAAATCGCCGTCACGCCCTCGTGCGTGTGGGCGACGATCATGGATCCGGGACGGCTGGAGAAGTGGGTCACCATTCACCGGCGCCTCCTGCGCGCTGACGACCCGCCACTCCGGGTGGGCTTTCAGATGGACCAACAAATCCATGTTCGCGGGGTCAACCTCCAGGTTCGCTGGACGCTCGTCGACTGCTGCGCGCCCGAACGGGCCGTGTGGGAGGGTCGAGGTCCGGCCCGCTCGCGAGCACAAACCGAATATGCCTTGAAGCCCGAGGGTCGAGGTACTCGCTTTGACTACCGCAACGAGTTTCATGCGCCGTTGGGACCGCTAGGGGCGGTTGTCAGCCGCGCTCTCGTGCGCGGAATGCCCGAGCGCGAGGCCACGCGCACACTCGAGCGGCTGCGTGCATACCTCGAGAAAAGTTCCTCCCAGGAAGTTAGTGTAAGGTGATGGCTCACCGTGAGTTCAATCACATTGACACTAGTGAAGAGGATGAATCGTGAACGACTTCCTTGACGACAAGCGCCGAGAGATCACCGATCGACTGCGGGAGCTCAAGCCCGCCGTGGATGAGTTCAACCGTCTCGAAGCCGCAGCTGCCGCGCTGGCCAGCCTGCGCGGCTCGGGCTCCGCGAGCGCGGCTCCTCGCCGTCGTGGTCCAGGACGGCCGCGTGGCTCGGGCACGCGCACCAAAGCCGCCGGCGCCGCCACTCCGGCCACTAAAGCGCGACGCAAAAAACCTGGCCGGCCGCCGGGCCGACGCCGCGCGGGGCGCCGTAAAGGCAGTGGCACGCGGGCAGCCCAGGCTCTCTCCTTCGTGCAGGGCCAGCCCGGGATCACGATCCCCGAGCTGGCGGCGAAGATGGGCATCAAGCAGAACTACCTGTACCGCGTGCTGCCGGGTCTTGAACAGGAAGGGAAGGTCAACAAGCGCGGTCGCGGCTGGCACCCCAAGGCCTGAGCAAGCCAGCTTGCACGTCATCTGCTGAACCGGGCGCGGCGTTAACGCCGCGCCCTGTTTGTGCCTAGATCAGCCCCTGGCTTTGCACGGTGTCCCGCTCGTCGCAGAGCTCGGCGACCGAGGCGTCGATCTGGGTGCGCGAGAACGCGTCCAGCTCGAGGTCAGGCACGATCGACCAGGAGCCATTCGCGCACGTGCACGGGAAACCGCAGATCAACCCCTCCGGAACCCCGTAGGACCCATCTGATGCGACGCCCATGGAGGCCCATTCCTCACCCGTGCCGCCGACCCAGTCCCTGACGTGGTCGATCGCAGCGCTCGCCGCCGAGCCCGCGCTGGAAGCGCCGCGCGCCTCGATGATCGCGGCGCCGCGCTTGCCTACGCTGGGCAGGAAGTCCTGCTCGATCCAGGCCTGGTCGTCGAGCACGACGGCAGCCTGCTCACCGCGCACCCTGGCGTGGAACAGGTCGGGGTACATGGCGGGAGAGTGATTGCCCCACACGCCCATGTGGGAGATATCGCCCACGGGCACCGCGAGCTTGCTCGCAAGCTGCGCCACCGCGCGGTTGTGATCGAGGCGCATCATCGACGTGAATCGCTCACGGGGCATGTCCGCAGCGTTGCGCATCGCGATCAAGCAGTTGGTGTTGGCCGGATTGCCAACCACGAGCACCTTCACATCGGGCGCGGCGCGCTCGCCCAGCGACTTGCCCTGCGCGGTGAAGATCTTGCCATTCTCGCCAAGCAGCTCCGCGCGCTCCATGCCCTTGGTACGAGGACGCGATCCGACGAGCAGCGCCACGTTCACACCATCGAAGGCCCGATCGGGCTGATCGTAAAGGTCCAGCCCGGCGAGCAGCGGAAACGCGCAGTCGGTGAGCTCCATCGCGACGCCCTCCAACGCGGACATCGCCTGTGGGATCTCAAGCAGGCGCAGCGCGATCGGCTGGTCGGGCCCCAGCAGCTGCCCGCTGGCGATGCGAAACACGATGCTATAGCCGATCTGGCCAGCAGCCCCGGTGACGGCAACGCGCACGGAGCTCATGCGTTCACCCGCCTCGTGTTGCCCACACCGACTCCAGCGCGCGCCCGGCGGGCGTGCTTGATGACCACTTGGCTGCTCACGTTGATCTCCTCGCTGACGATGTCACGGGGTCTCCCGGGCTGCTATTAGGCGACGGGCGGCACTCACGCGATCGCCCGCCGGAGGCCCTCCTCGACCGAGCCGAGAAACTGCTCCGTGGTCTGCCACGGCTGATCGGGGCCCACGAGCAGGGCGAGATCCTTGGTCATCTTGCCGGCTTCAACCGTTTCGACGCACACGCGCTCGAGCGTCTGGGCAAAGTCCGTGACCTCGGGCGTGCCGTCCATGCGCCCGCGCGCGGAAAGCCCTCGGGTCCAGGCATAGATGGACGCGATCGAATTGGTGGAAGTGGGCTTGCCCTGCTGGTACAGGCGGTAGTGACGGGTGACCGTGCCATGCGCCGCCTCCGCCTCAACCGTGTTGCCGTCGGCGCTCATGAGCACGCTGGTCATCAACCCGAGCGAGCCAAAGCCCTGGGCGACGGTGTCGGATTGCACGTCACCGTCGTAGTTCTTGCAGGCCCACACGTAGCCGCCCTCCCACTTCAGCGCGGCCGCCACCATGTCATCGATCAGACGATGTTCATAGCTGATGCCCGCGGCCTCGAAATCGGTCCTGAACTCCGCGTCATAGATCTCCTGGAACAGGTCCTTGAAGCGCCCGTCGTAGCGCTTGAGGATCGTGTTCTTGGTCGATAGGTAGACCGGCAGGCGGTGCTCCAAGCCGTATCGCAGCGACGCGCGCGCGAAGTCACGGATCGAGGAATCGAGGTTGTACATCGCCATCGCGATCCCTCCGCCAGGGAACTCGTAGACGTCGAGTTCGATCGGGGCCCCGCCATCTGTGGGCGTATAGCTGAGCGTCAGCTTGCCCTTCCCCTCGACGACCAGATCGGTGGCGCGGTACTGGTCGCCAAATGCGTGGCGACCGATCACGATCGGCTTGGTCCAGCCGGGCACCAGTCGGGGGATGTTCGAGATCACGATCGGCTCGCGGCTCCTTCAGACCGAACTCCTTCACGCGCGCCTCATCGGGGGTGATCGTCGCGCACTTGACACCCACGCCGTACTGCTTGATGGCGTTGGCGGCTTCGACGGTGATCGCATCTTCGGTGGCGTCGCGATTCTCGATGCTCAGGTCGAAGCGGCGAAGGTCCACGTCGAGGTAAGGGACGATCAGCTGCTCGCGGATGCAGGACCAGATGATCCTCGTCATCTCATCGCCGTCGAGCTCCACCAGCGGCTGCTGAACCTTGATCTTTCTCACGGCGGGCGATGCTATCTGGACGTCGGCCGCAGAGGGGGTCTCGCATCTGCTTCACTTCCTGCATGGCCACCGTGTCGCAGGTCAAGCGCGAGCAGGCCGCGCCGTGGCAGACGCACACGGTCTTCAATCAGGCGCCTCCGCTCGCGAACCTCGACGTGTACTCCACCAATTTGCCTCTCGTGGAGGCGGTCGAGCGCGAGGGCGCCGGATGGATCGGCGACCGGGCCGCGGCGCTGGGACGGTTCGTGGGCGGAGCGCCTCAGCAGTCCTGGGGACGGCTCGCAAACGAGAACAGGCCGGTGCTGCGCACGCACGACCGCTACGGCAATCGCATTGATGAGGTCGAGTTTCACCCCGCGTGGCATGAGCTGATGCGAATGGGCGTCGAGAACGAGCTGCACTCGCTTCCCTGGACCAGCGAGGAGCCCTCTTCCCACACGGCACGCGCGGCGCTCTACATGACCGATGACGGAGAAGCAGGGTGGCTCAGACGTGCGCGCCAACACCACCATCGCCAGCGCGCTCGACGGCGGCGGGCCCGGTGGCGAGTACGAGATCACCGGTCACAAGTGGTTCTGCTCGGCGCCCATGTCGGACATCTTTCTCGTGCTTGCGCAGACCGAGGAGGGCCTGTCCTGCTTCTTGCTGCCGCGCATCCTGTCCGACGGCAGCCGCAACGCCTTTCACATCCAGCGCCTGAAGGACAAGCTGGGCAACCACTCCAACGCCTCCAGCGAGATCGAGCTGCACGGCGCCTGGGCGCAGATGGTGGGCGAGCCGGGCAGGGGCGTGCCCACGATCATCGAGATGGTCGGCCACACGCGGCTCGACTGCGTGATCGGGTCGGCCGCCGGCATGCGCGCGGGAGTGGTCGCGGCGATCCACCACGCCGCCCACCGTCGGGCCTTTGGCAGGCGGCTGATCGAACAGCCGCTGATGCGCAACGTGCTCGCCGACCTGTGCCTCGAGTCCGAGGCCACGACCGCGCTCGCGATGCGCCTGGCGCGCGCCTACGACGAGGCGGACGCCGACGCGCGCGCGCGCGAGAACGGAACCGATGCCCAGCTTTTCAAGCGACTGGCGACCGCGGTGGGCAAGTACTGGACGTGCAAGCGCGCGCCCGGCCACGCCTGCGAGGCGCTGGAGTGCTTGGGCGGCAACGGCTACGTCGAGGAGTCCGGCATGCCGCGCCTATACCGCGAGGCGCCACTGGCCTCGATCTGGGAGGGATCCGGAAACGTGATGAGCCTCGACGTGCTGCGCGCGCTCGCGCGCTCGCCCCGCTCCCTGGAGGTGTTCCTGGCCGAGGTCGAACAGGCCCGCGGCGCCGACGCGCGCCTGGACAAGCGCGTGGAGGACCTCAAGCGGCAGTTCTCGGACGCGGACACAATCGAGACACGCGCACGCCGGGTCGTCGAAGGGATGGCGCTGTGCCTGCAGGGCTCGCTGCTCGTGCGCAACGGGGTGCCCGCCGTCGCGGACGCGTTCTGCGCCTCGCGCCTGGGCTCGGACGGCGGCCTCGAGTATGGGACGCTGCCGGCGGGCACCGACTTCGAGGCCATCCTCGCGCGCGGGCGACCCCGAGCCGACTGAGCGCTCACCGCGGCGCGCGCCGCTCCAGCACCGTGCCGGCGCCAGTCGGCCATACCATGAGGGCATGGCTCCGCGCACCAACTTCCAGCTCGCGCGCATCTTCGGGATCAGGATCGGCGTGGGTATCAGCTGGTTCGCCGTGCTGTTCTTCTTCATCTTCGCGGTCACCGGTCCGTTCCACGAAATGCTCGGCGGCTCGCGCACGACCGCGTACCTGGTCGCGGTGGCGTCGGTGCTGTCGTTCTTTGCCTCCCTGATCATGCACGAGCTCGGCCACGCGCTCGTCGCCCGCCGCAACGGTCTGCCGGTCGCGGGCATCGACCTGTGGGCCCTCGGAGGGATGACACGCAGCGGCGAGCCGCAGACGCCGGGGGTGGAGTTCCGCATCGCGGTCGCCGGCCCGCTCGTGACCTTGGCGGTGATCGTGCTGTGCACGCTCGCGGGCCAGCTGGCGACCAACAGCAGCCATTTCTTCGAAGCCGCGGTCGCCAAAGGCGGGGTTCGAGCAACCCCCGCCCTGGTCTGGCTGAGCTGGGTGGCGACGATCAACGCGCTGGTGCTGGTCTTCAACCTGATCCCCGCGTTCCCGCTTGACGGCGGCAAGATCGCCCACGCGGCGATCTGGCGGCGCACCGGCGATCGCAACCGGGCCACCAACACAAGCGGGCGCATGGGGCAGGGCTTCGCGCTGCTCGTCGGGCTGTTCGGCCTGTGGGGGCTGGCGAGCGGGAGCTCCGGCGGGCTGCTGGCGCTGGTGCTGGCGTTCTTCCTCTATCAGTCGGCCAGCGTGGCGGTCGCCCAGGGTGCGCTGGGCCGGCGCATCGAGAATCTGACCGTTGCCGACGTAATGGATCGCGAGCCGGTCACGATCCCCTCGTCGTTGACCTTGCTCGAGGCCCACGACCAGTTCTTCATGCGCTACCGCTGGCAGTGGTTTGCGGTCGTGGACCCGGCGCGCCATTTCCTCGGCATCGTGCGCGGCCAGCGCGTCGACGCCGAGATCTCGGCCGGCCGCCCCGCGCTGCCGGTGGCGGACGTGCTCGACGATGAGGAGCCGGTTCGCATCGACGAGGAGGAGCCGCTGCGCTCGCTGCTGGGCGCCGAGGGCCTGCCCCGGCTGGGCGCGATGGTCGCGGTCGACGACGAGGGCGTGCTCAAGGGCGTGGTCACGGTCGCCGAGGTGCGCAGGGCCCTGCGGCTGGCGACGTAGGCGCCGGCACGACGGGCCTGGGCAGCAGCGGCCTTATAGAGTCCTCCGGGCAAGCATCCCCTTGCCCAATCACCCTCATCGGACATGCCAGCACACGACGTCTTGATCATCGGGGCGGGCCTCGCCGGCCAGCGGGCTGCGCTGGCGGCCGCGCGCGACGGGGCGACCGTGGCGGTGATGAGCAAGGTGCACCCGGTGCGCTCGCACTCGGTGGCGGCGGCCGGGGGGATCAACGCGGCGATCAGCATCGAGGACGACTGGCGCTCCCACGCCTATGACACCGTCAAGGGCTCGGACTTCCTCGGCGACCAGGACGCGATCGAAATCATGTGCGCCGAGGCGCCCGCGGAGGTCATGCACCTGGAGCACATCGGCGTCAACTTCCACCGCAACGAACGCGGCGAGCTCGACCTGCGGGCGTTCGGCGGCGCGTCGATGAAGCGCACGGCCTATGTCGCCGATATCACGGGGCAGGCGATGCTGCACGTGCTCTACGAGCAGCTGATGAGACGCCACGAGACGGTGGAGACCTACGAGGAGTGGTTCACCACCTCGCTGCTGCAGGATGCCGAGGGCCGCTGCTGCGGCGTCGTCGCCAGGGACGTGCGCAGCGGGCGCATGGAGGCATTCGCCGCCAAGAACGTGATCCTCGCCTGCGGCGGTGCGGGGCAGGTGTACAAGCCAACGACCAATGGCCTGATCGTCACCGGCGACGGGATCGCGCTGGCGTATCGCATCGGCGCTGCGCTGATGGACATGGAGATGGTCCAGTACCACCCCACCTGCCTGGTCGAGACGGGCATCCTCATCACCGAGGGCGCGCGCGGCGAGGGCGCGCACCTGCTCAACTCCGAGGGCGAGCGCTTCATGCAGAAGTCCGCACCCAACAAGATGGAGCTGGCGTCCCGCGACGTGGTCTCGCGTGCCGAGCAGATCGAGATCGACGAGGGTCGCGGCGTGGGGCCGGACGGCAAGGGCCTCTACCTGGACGTCACCGTCGTGCCGCGCAAGCGCACGCTGGAGGCGCTGCGCGAGATCGTCAGCCTCGGCAAGGACTTCGCCGGGGTGGACATCACGCGCGAGCCAATCACGATCCGTCCCGGCCAGCACTACATAATGGGCGGGGTCAAGACCGACGTCGACGGACGCACGCCGATCGAGGGGCTCTACGCCGCCGGCGAGGTGGCGTGCGTGTCGGTGCACGGCGGCAACCGCCTGGGCGCCAACTCGCTGCTCGACACGCTCATCTTCGGCCGGCGCGCGGGCGAGCACGCCGCCGCGCGCGCCGCGAGCATGGGGATGCCAGAGCCCGACACCGCCGCCGGGCTGCGCCGGGACAGCGCGATGATCGAGGCGATCATCGCGCGCCCCCGGGAGGGCAGGCGGGTCTCGGAGATCAAGGACGAGCTCGGCGAGCTGATGAACCGCGAGGCCGCCGTGTTCCGCAGCCAGGAGGGGCTGCAGCGAGCGCGCGAGACGATCGCGCGCCTCAAGGAGCAGTCGGCGCAGGCCTGGATCGATGACCGCGGCACGGTGTTCAACCAGGATGTGCTGGGCGCGATCGAGCTCGGTTACATGGTCGACTGCGCCGAGGCGATCGTGCTCTCCGCGCTCGAGCGCACCGAGTCCCGGGGGGCCCAGTTCCGTACCGACTTCCCGGAGCGCAACGACGATGAGTGGCTCAAGCACATCGACATCTCGCGGGACGGCGACGGCCCCCGGGTGACCTACTCGCCTGTCACGATCACCCAGTGGCAGCCGGAGGAGAGGAAGTACTAGTGGCCGAGGTGCACAAGCCCGCGCAGGAGTTCACGCTGAGGTTGCGCCGCTATGACCCCGAGTCGGGGCAGGCGCCCTACTGGGATCAGCACACGATCGAGCTCGCGCCCCACCGCTCGGTGCTCGAGGCGATCCTGCAGGCGCGCGACCGCTTCGACGGCTCGATCGGCATCCGCTGCTCCTGCCGGCAGGCGATCTGCGGCTCGTGCGGGGTGCGCGTGAATGGCGCGCCCGCGCTGGCCTGCAACACGCACCTCGAGGCCGCCGCGCGGACGGGCAAGGACGCCGTGATCGAGGTCGAGCCGATGGGCAACATGCCCGTCATCAAGGACCTGATCGTCGACATGGACGCCGTTCACTGGAAGAAGATCAGGCGCATCACGCCCTGGCTGCTGGCCAAGCAGCCGGTACCCGAGCGCGAGTACCTGGTGCCGCGCGAGAGCATGGTCGACGTCACCCAGGCAATGGCCTGCATCCAATGCGGCGCGTGTGTCTCGGACTGCTTGTCGATGGAGGTCGACCCCGAGTTCATCGGACCGGCCGCGCTGGCCAAGGCATACCGCTTCGTGGGCGATCCGCGCGATGACCAGCAGTTCGAGCGGCTCAACGACCTGGCCCAGGACCCCCACGGCATCTTCGACTGCACGCATTGCTTCAACTGCGTGCAGGCCTGCCCCAAGGATGTCAACCCGATGGGCCAGATCATGCGCCTGCGGCGGATCGCAACCAGCGATCACCACATCGTCGACCAGAACAACGGCGAGCGTCACGAGGCGGCCTTCACCGGATTGGTGCGCGATTACGGTCTCAACTACGAGGCCGAGCTGCTGCCCCGCTCCTACGGGGGCAACTCCTGGTTTGGCAAGTTCCACCCGGCAGCCGCCAAGGAGCTGCTGTCCTCGCTGCCGGTGATCCTCAAGGGGGTGCTGCGCGGCAAGGTCAACCCGCGCCAGGCCGTGCTCGGCCACAAGCTGCCCAAGTCCGACCTGCAAAGCGTGCAGAGGATCTATGACCGGATCGAGCAGCGCGAGCAGCGCTACGAGCTGAACCTGTTCATCAGCGGCTACGACGAGGATGCGGAGTCACCCGCCGCCTCGCGCGACGGGGCCGCGGCGGGGGGGGAGGCCGCCGCGCAGGCCACGGCCGCTGAGGCCACGCCCGAGTCTGGGGGCGGCGAAGGGTCCGTCGAGCAGGGCGAGGGGAGCGCGTAGCGATGAAGGTCGCCTACTGGCCAGGTTGCGTGAGTCGCGGCTTCACGCCCGAGCTGCACGGGTCGATGGCCAAGGTCGCGCCACTGCTCGACATCGAGCTGATCGAACTGGACCGCGCCTGTTGCACGGGCGCCGGCGTGATCGCCGAGCACAACCAGGAGCTGGCGGACACGCTGAACGCGCGCACCTTCGCGCTCGCCCAGCGGGTCGATGGAGCCGAGCTGATGATGAACATCTGCTCGACCTGCCAGGGGGCCCAGAGCGAGTGCCAGGAGCGCCTGGACGCCAGCGCGGAGTACCGTGCCCACGTCAACGAGACGCTCGCCGGCGAGGGTCTGAGCTACGAGAGGGGTCTGACCAACAAGAACTTCCTGTGGTTGTTGGTCGAGGAGATCGGGCTCGCGCGGCTGCGCTCGCTGGTCACGCGTCCGCTGCACGACCTGAGAGTGGGTCCGTTCTACGGCTGCTACATCGTGCGCCCGCGCGAGCGCCTGGGGATCGACCGCGAGCATCCCCGAGACCAGTACCTGCACCAGGTCATCGAGGCCCTCGGCGGCACCGTGATCGAGTACGCCGGCATGCGCAAGTGCTGCGGCTTTCCAATCATCACGATGAGCAAGCAGGCATCGCTCAAACAGGCCGGGCGCCATCTCGGCGACGCCGTTGACGCTGAAGCCGATTGCCTGGTCACGCCCTGCCCGCTGTGCCACCTGAACCTGGACCTGCAGCAGCCTCTGGCCGAGCGCGTGGTCGGGCGCGAGCTCGACATGCCCGTGCTGCACCTGCCCCAGCTGGTGGGGCTTGCGCTGGGCCTCGAGCCCGGCGAGCTCGGCATGAACCGCCACATCGTGCGGCCGACGTCCGTGATCGACTGGTCAACCGCGGTGGTCGGCGCGGCGGCCTAACCTCGACTGACCCCGAGCTCTGCCGACGAAGACGCCAGCCCCTCGGCGCGCTGCCCGGGCACCCGTGTCCATTTGGCGTGCGGCCGGGCGCCCGCGTAGGAATCGCGCGCCGGGCGCCGCGTGATCCGCGGCCGCGCCGCATAGTCTGAGCGCGTGAAGGTCCTCGCCGTCGTCGGCAACCGACCCCAGTTCATCAAGGCCGCGGCCGTGTCCGGGCTGCTTCGCAAAGAGCACGAGGAGATCCTGGTGCACACCGGCCAGCACTACGACGACTCGCTGTCGCGCGTCTTCTTCGCCGAGCTCGGGCTCGCCCGCCCAGACCGCGAGCTCGGCCTGGGTGGCGGCACGAACACCGCGCAGACAGCCCGCATGCTCGCCGCTCTGGGACCCGTGCTCGACGAGCTGCGCCCGGACGCGGTGCTCGTGTACGGCGACACCAACTCCACGCTCGCGGGCGCGCTCGCGGCCGGACAGGCCGGGGTGCCGCTGGTGCACATCGAGGCCGGCATGCGCTCGCACGACCGCACGATGCCCGAGGAGCTCAACCGCGTGCTCACCGACCGGATCGGGGAGCTGTTGCTGTGCTCATCGCAGACCGCGACCGAGAACCTGCGCGCCGAATCGATCGCGGGCAGGATCGTGCTCGTCGGCGACGTGATGGTCGACGTCGCGCTGCGCCGCGCGCAGGCGGCGCGGGAGGACGTGGGGACGGTGCGCGCCCGCGGACTCGAGCCGGATGGCTACCTGCTGCTCACCGCCCATCGCGCGGGCAATGTCGATGCGCCCGAGCGCTTGCGCGCGCTGGTGGAGCTCGTGAGGGCGCTGCCGCTGCCGGTCCTGTTTCCGCTGCACCCGCGCACGCGCGCCCGGCTGCTGGAGGCCGGGAGGCTGAGCGAGCTCGAGCACGACGGCCGCGTGCGGCTCAGCGAGCCGCTGGGCTACGGCGAGTTCAGCGCCCTGCTCGTGCACGCGCGGGCGGTCCTCACCGATTCCGGAGGCGTCCAGAAGGAGGCGTACCTTGCCGGGGTGCCCTGCGTCACGCTGCGCGCCAACACCGAGTGGGTGGAGACCGTGGCCGCCGGCTGGAACACGCTCGTGGACCTCGACGCCGCGGCCGCGCTGGCGGCGCTCGAGCGCCGGGCCCCGAGCGAGAGACCGGCGCTCTACGGCGACGGGCGCGCCGCCGAGCGCTGCGTGCAGGCGATCGGCGCCCTGTGAGCGGCGGACGCGGAAGGTCGGCCGTGGTCGCGGCAGCCACGCCCGCGGGCAACGGGCATCGCGAGCCTCAGCGCGTGGCGGTGGTGGGGCTTGGCTATTGGGGCCCCAACCTCGCCCGCAACCTCGCCGCCATCCCGGGCTGCGAGCTGCGCTGGCTGTGCGATCCGTCTCCGGAGGCGCGCGCGCATGCCGAGCGCGCGTTCGCCAGCGTGCGCGTGACCGGCGAGCTCACGGAGCTGCTCGAGGATCCCGCCTTGGACGCGATCCTGCTCGCCACCCCCGTGCCCACGCACGCCGAGCTGGCGGCATCGGTTCTTGGGGCCGGCAAGCACTGCTTCGTGGAGAAGCCGCTGGCCACGCGCGCCTCGGAGGCCGAAGCGGTGGTCGCCGCGGCGTCCACCGCCGGCAAGACCCTGATGGTCGGGCACCTGCTCGAGTTCCACCCCGCGGTGGGCCGGCTGAAGGAGCTGATCGACTCGGGCGAGCTCGGCGCGCTGTACTACATCTACGGAAACCGCGTGAACCTCGGTCAGCTGAGGGCCGACGAGAACGCACTGTGGAGCCT
>WNGJ01004468.1_pt1 | contig 25886 bp, 29 predicted proteins | sample 5400611 | NCBI WGS metagenome assembly WNGJ01 (sample SAMN13153375, study PRJNA577476) | soil metagenome | isolation source: 40 cm soil or saprolite under Garry oak tree replicate 1 | place: USA:California | collected 2016-06-15
AAGACAAACGCCCGCACGCGCAAAGGCCCGAAGAAGACAGTGGGCCGCGGTAAGAAGGCCGCACAGAAAACCTAGTGCCCCTCCAGCAAATCTCCACCGGCTCCTGGCCCGCGATCACGCGGCGCGCTGCGGCGTCCTCAGTCGCCCCCATAGCTTCGGCTATGGCGGCTCCCTGCGTCCTTGCAGCGCTTGGTGCTCACGAACCAGAAATCTGCCAACATTCACTGAAGGGGCACTGATGGCTCCTCCTCGCAAGCCGGCGACCAAGGGTCGCGCGCGCCGCCGCGTGAAGAAGAACATCGCGATCGGCCAGGCGCACATCAAGACGTCGTTCAACAACACGATCGTCTCCCTCACCGACACGGACGGGAACGTGATCGCGTGGGAGTCCGCCGGCTCGGCCGGATTCAAGGGCTCGCGTAAATCGACGCCGTTCGCCGCACAGGTGACCGCCGACTCGTGCGCCCGCAAGGGCATGGACCACGGACTCCAGAAGGTCGAGGTCTTCGTCAAGGGCCCGGGCTCGGGTCGCGAGACCGCGATTCGCTCGCTCCAGGCCGCCGGCCTCGAGATCCTGGGCGTGAAGGACGTCACCCCGCAGGCCCACAACGGCGTGCGCCCCCGCAAGAGGCGGAGGGTTTAGTGACCCTCCCGGCAACATTCTGTAGCGCCTGGCCCGCTATCACGCGGCGCCATGCCGCGTCCTCAGTCGCGCCCGGGCTAACTAGCCCGAGCGCTCCCTGCGTCCTTGCCTGGCTTGGTGCTAGCGACCCAGGCATCCAGCAATGTCACCGGGAGAGCCACTAATGGCCCGCGACCGCTCACCGAAGTGCAAGCAGTGCCGCCGCGAGGGGATGAAGCTCTTCCTCAAGGGCGAGCGCTGCCTGACCGAGAAGTGTGCGATCGAGCGCCGCAGCTACCCGCCGGGCGAGCACGGCCGCGGCCGCATCAAGCAGTCCGAGTATCTGCTCCAGCTGCGCGAGAAGCAGAAGGCCCGCCGCTACTACGGGCTGCTCGAGAAGCAGTTCCGGACTTACTACACGAAGGCCGCGAAGGGCTCGGGGATCACGGGCGAGGAGCTCCTCCGCATGCTCGAGACGCGGCTCGACAACGTCGTCTACCGGCTCGGCTTCGCCGCCTCGCGCGCGCAGGCGCGCCAGCTCGTCCGCCACAACCACTTCATGGTCAACGGGCGCCGGGTGAACATCCCCAGCTACCAGGTGCGTCCGGGCGACATCGTCTCGGTGCGGAGCGGTAGTCCCGCCGAGCAGCTGATCCGAGACGCAACCGACCTCACCGCCTCCGTGGCGCCGTGGCTCCAGGCAGACCACGACGGGCTCACGGGCAAGATCCTCAAGCTCCCAGAGCGCGAGGAGATCGACACGCCCGTCCAGGAATCGCTCATCGTCGAGCTCTATTCGAAGTAACACGCTACGCGTTCTAGGATTCACAACCTGCAAGGAAGGACCGCATAAATGGCCACACGCACGTCACTGATGGATTTCCAGGTTCCAAAGATCGTCCACGAAGAGGTCGACGAGAACCGCGGCGTCTTCGTGATCGAGCCGCTCGATCGCGGCTTCGGCTACACATTCGGCAACTCGCTGCGCCGCGTGCTGCTCTCCTCCCTGGAGGGCGCTGCGGTGACCTCGGTCAAGATCGAGGGCGTCGCGCACGAGTTCACGACCCTTCCGGGCGTCCGCGAGGACGTCACCGACATCCTGCTCAACTTCAAGAGCCTGGTCTGCCGCCTCCATGGCGACTCGCCCGAGATCGAGGTACGGCTGACGAAGAAGGGATCGGGCCCCGTCACGGCTGCGGACATCGAGGCCCCGGCCGACCTCGAGATCCTGAATCCGGAGCTCGAGATCGCCAACCTGAACGACAAGGCGAAGCTCGAGATCACGCTTACGATCGGTCGTGGCCGCGGCTACGTCCCGGCCGAGCTGAACCGCGGGCCGGAACACACGATCGGCGTCATCCCGGTCGACTCGATCTTCTCCCCGGTGCGGCGCGTCTCGTACGACGTCGAGGCCGCCCGCGTGGGCCAGCGCACCGACTACGACAAGCTGAAGCTGGACATCACGACCGACGGCTCCGTCGAGCCGCGGGAGTCGATCGGCCAGGCGGCGGAGATCCTGATCCGGCAGCTCGCGATCTTCACCGACCTCGACCGGATCGAAGGGTTCGGCGAGCCTCCCGCCGGTGCCGAGGCGCCGGCCGAGCCTGCGCTTGCGCGCGGGATGGAGAACTTCCCGATCGAGGAGCTCGAGCTGGGCGTTCGCTCGTACAACTGCCTGAAGCGAGTCGGCATCGAGACGATCGGCGACCTCGTCGTGAAGAGCGAGAACGAGCTCGCTGCGATCCCGAACTTCGGCAAGAAGTCGATTGAAGAGGTCAAGGAGACGCTGGCCACGCACGGGCTGACCTTGAGGGGCGACGAAGGCGCGTAGATGCGTCACCGCCGCTCGGGACGGAAGCTAGGCCGCGACGCCTCGCATCGCAAGGCGCTGTACGCGAACCTCGCGTCGGCGCTGATCGAGCACGGGCGGATCAAGACCACCGTCGCCAAGGCGAAGGAGGTGCGGCCGATCGCCGAGCAGATGATCACCCTCGGACGCCGGGGCGACATCGCTGCTCGCCGCCAGGCGATCAAGTACCTCCGCTCGCAGGAGATCGTGCACAAGCTCTTCAGTGAGGTGGCGCCCCGGTTCGCCGACCGGCCGGGGGGTTACTCGCGGATCGTTCGTCTCGGCCCGCGCCAGGGCGACGCCGCCGAGATGGTTTACCTCGAGCTCGTCGACTACGTACCTCCCGCGGTCTCGGCGGTTCCGGCCGCCCGGAAGCCGGCCGAAACCGCCGCTCCGGCTTCCTAGCCCTCTAGCCGCCGATCTGGTTTCCGAGCCCTGCGCTCACGGTCGCGATAATGACTCCCGCGACCGTGACGATCGTGAGCGCGCGTATGAACGTGTCGCCGAAGTAGCGCGCGCGTAGCCAGGCGAGCACGATCAACTCCAGAGCGACGACCACGATCGCCGTGATGATCGCCACCTGGTAGTGCGGAATCAGAAACGGCAGCGTGTGCAAGATCCCACCGACGAACGTGCCGCCGCCGGTGATCGTGCCACGCATAATCGGGTTCCCGCGCCCGGTCAGCTCGCCGGTGTCGGACAGTCCCTCCGAGAAACCCATGCTGATCCCAGCCCCGATCGCGGTCACGAGCCCGGCGACGAACGCAAACAGTGGCTTGTGCGTTGCCAGGGCGATCCCGAAGATGGGCGCGAGTGTCGAGAGCGAGCCGTCGATCAGCCCGACCATGGCGGGCTGGACGCGCTGGAGCAGAAAGTCGTGGTCGGACACAATTAGAGTGTATCAACTAAAGCGCAAACGCATAGAGCGTAAGGCAGTCCTTACAAGTAGCGTCAGGAAGCCCTGACGTGCGCCTCAAGCTAACGCTCGAGTACGACGGCACCGGCTTTCGCGGATGGGCCGCGCAACCTGGGCTACGGACCGTGGAGGACACCGTGCGCGCGGCGCTCGACGCCGTCTTCAGCAACTCGTCGGCCCTTGCCGTCGCCGGCAGAACGGATACGGGCGTGCACGCTCTTGGCCAGGTGCTCTCGGTCGACGTCGAAGGCGGCCCGCCTGTCGATCGCGCCGCCGAGGCGCTGAATGCGGCTCTTCCGGAAGACGTCGCCGTGCGCGAAGCCGGAGAGGTTGCCCCGGACTTCCATGCCCGCCACTCCGCCCGGTCGCGCACCTATCGCTACCGCATCTACCGCCGTCGCTCGCGCTCGCCCTTCGAGGCTCGCCGTAGCTACTGGTACCCACGCCCCCTCGACGAGGAGCGCCTCGCCGAGTCGGCCAAGCTCCTGCTGGGCTCGCACGATTTTCGCGCCTTCACGCCGACCGAGACACGGCACGACTCGTTTGTCCGTACGGTCACGGCCGCGCTCTGGCAACGCCGGGGCGACATGCTCGAGTTCGAGCTCACCGCCGGCAGCTTCCTCCGGCACATGGTGCGGACGCTCGTCGGGACGATGATCGAGCTCACGCCGGAGGAGCTCGCGCCGCTCCTCGAAGGACGCGACCGGGCGGAAGCCGGCACAACCGCCCCGCCGTGGGGTCTCTACCTCGTGGAGGTCGAGTACTAGAAGCGGTACGAGTGCTGCGTGCTGAGGAAGAACCCGTGGCGCGCGGCGTTCACGCAGCGTAGGCCGATTCTCCTCGAGAAGCAGGTGAAAGCGTCCTTGTGCCACTTCGAGCCGTAGCGGAGCAGCGGCGAGCCGTTCTTGTACACCGAGTCGCTCACGCAGAGCACCCGCGCCGTTCCGCGTGGGCTCAACGAGTACCCGCCGCCCCAGTCGAACTGGCAGCTCCTCGGCTTGCGCGGGAGAGGCTTGAGCGGCGTTCGCATGTCGCAACGGAGCTCCGGCGAGATCCCGCCACCCTTCATGTATGCGCAGTAGATGTTGTTCGAGGGCATGCGGAAGTAGTAAAAGCTCGCCCCGCTCGCGCCGACCGGGCTCGCCGAGACGAGCGCGACGCTCGCTACCAAGACCCCACAGACCCACGGCAAACGCACGCCTGGATGGTATGTCAGAACCGGTACGAGTGCTGCTTGCTCATGGAGAACCCATGGCCGCTTCGATTCTTGCAGCGCAGCCCGGCGAGCTTCGAGGTGCAGGTGAAGCCCCCTCGCGCCCAGGTCTTGCCATAGCGCAGGACTCCTGCTTTCGGGTCGATCACCGTGTCTCCGTGGCAGGTCACGACCACGCGGCCCTTCGCCGCCATCTCGAAGCTGTCGCCCCACTCGAGCTCGACGCAACCCTTGGGCCTTGGCGGCTTGGGCTTGAGGCCGGTGCGGATGTCGCAGCGCAGGTGGGCCGCGACGCCTGTTTGTGCGGTTGCGTAGTAACAGCCGATGTTCCCCGAGGGTGTCCGGAACCCCGGGATCGTGGAGGCGGACGAAGCTGGAACGACCGCCGCGGCGGCAACGGCCAAGACGAAGATGACGACCCTCATGGGTGAATCGTATGCCGTCGCTAGCATCACCTCAATGGCATCTTCAGCAACCGTCGAGACCCGCGCAGCCGAGTTGCGGAAACGGCTGGCGCACTACTCCTACTGCTACTACGTCCTCGACGAGCCCGAGCTCTCCGACGCCGAGTACGACGCGCTCTACGACGAGCTGGTCGAGCTCGAGCGCGCGCATCCGGAGCTCGCGACGTCGGACTCGCCCACCCAGCGCGTCGGGGCACCGCCCTCGGAGCGCTTCAGCAAGGTTCGACACCTCACTCCGATGGGCTCGCTGGAGAAGGTGACGACCGACGAGGGGCTCGCCAAGTGGGCGGACGACGTCCGCAAGCGGCTCGACTCCGACGAGCCCGTCGCCTATGTGATCGAGCCGAAGATCGACGGATCAGCAGTCTCGCTCGTCTACGAGGGCGGCGTGCTCGCGCGCGGCGCGACCCGGGGCGACGGCTACGAGGGCGAGGACGTCACGGTCAACCTGCGGACGATCAAGGCGATCCCGCTGTCGATGCGAAACGAGGACGGCAGCGCGGTGCCACCTGTCCTCGAGGTGCGCGGCGAGGTCTACCTGCCGATCTCGGCCTTCAACCGTTTGAACGAGCGTCTCGTCGCCGAGGACAAGAAAACGGCGCCGAACCCGCGGAACGCTGCGGCGGGCTCTCTGCGCCAGCTGAATCCGAACATCACGGCGGAGCGTGATCTCTCGATCTGGGTGTACGGGACCGGGCTGCGCGACGGCCTCGAGACCGAGACGCACTGGGAGACGCTCGAATGGCTGCGCGAGCACGGCTTTCGCGCGAATCCCTTCGCAGAGCGGCTCGAGACGATCGAGGAAGTCGCCGAGCGCTGCCGCGCGTGGGAGAAGCGCCGTGCCGAGCTCGACTACGAGATCGACGGGATCGTGATCAAGGTCGACTCGCTCGACCAGCAGGCCCGCCTGGGCGCCCTCCACGAGCGGCCGCGCTGGGCGCGCGCATTCAAGTGGGCGCCGATGACCGCCCAGACAAAGCTGAACAAGATCGCGATTCGCGTGGGGCGGACCGGCGCGCTCAATCCCTGGGCGATGCTCGAGCCGGTCGAGGTCGGCGGCGTCACGGTCTCGAGAGCGACCCTCCACAACGAGGAGGACATCAACCGCAAGGAGATCCGCGAGGGCGACATCGTGATCGTCCAGCGCGCCGGGGACGTGATCCCGCAGATCGTCGGGCCGGCCGGCAAGCACCAGCCCGGGACGAAGGAGTTCCGAATGCCGAAGCGCTGCCCGCTCTGCGGCGTGCCTGTGGTCAAGCCCGAGGGAGAGGCGATGCACCGTTGTCCAAACCGCGCGTGCCCCTCGCGCGGGCTCGAGTCGCTGATCAACTGGGTTCAGGCCGCCGCGGACATCGAAGGCGTGGGCGAGCAGCTCGTCCGCCGCCTCTGGGCGCTCGATCTCGTCCGCTCGATCCCCGCCCTCTACCGGCTGACGAAAGAGCAGTTGCTCGAGCTCGACGGCTTCCAGGAGCGCAGCGCGTCCAACGTGATCGAAGCGATCGAGCGGTCGAAGGGAATCTCGTTCCGGCGGATCCTGTTCGGGCTCAACATCCCGGACGTGGGCGGCGTCACCGCCGGCGTCCTCGCTCGCGAGTTCGGCACGATCGACCGGCTGCTCACGGCCACGATCGACGACTTGCAGGACGTGGACGGGATCGGCCCCGACCGCGCCGAGTCGATCGCCGGGTGGTTCGCGGACACGCAGAACCGCGCGCTCGTCGAAGAGCTCCGCGAGCTCGGATTCCATATGGAGGCAGGCGTCGGGGAGCTCCGCGAGCTCGGATTCCACATGGAGGCAGGCGAGGAGGAGCGCCCGGTCGAAGGACCGCTCACGGGCAAGAGCTACGTGATCACGGGGACGCTGGAGAGCTACAGCCGCGACGAGGCGCGCGCCGCGCTCGAGGCGCTCGGGGCCAAGGTCTCCGATTCGGTCTCGAAGAGGACCGCGGGCGTGATCGCCGGCGAGAGCCCGGGGTCGAAGCTCCAGAAGGCTGAAAAGGCGGGCGTGCCCGTCCTGACAGAGAAAGACCTGGCCGCGCTACTGCGCAGCTAGAAGCGTCGCGAAACGATCCTGGGCACGCTGGGCCGCCCGGACCGAGACCGGGTGCCCGTTCTCCAGCACGGAGAAGAGAAAGCGCTCCCTGACGAAGCCGGAGAGGGCGGAGGCAATGTCGGTCGTCCCGGTCTTCGCAAAGACGTTTCCGCGTGCCGGCAGCGTGCGCATCCGGTGGACGAGTGTGCCATTGCGCCCGGCGACCGCCAGCGCTGCCACAAACGGCGCGCGGACGTCGGGGTCGGTCCAGGCGGCCCGCAGCAGTCCGACGATCGTCCTGGCGGTCAGGCGGTCGAGCCGCGACAGCCCTGAGCCGTCGACGATCCGGACTCCGGCGAGAGGAATCTTGTGCGCGGCGAGAACGGCCCTGACCGAGGCTGCGCCCGCCGGAGTCGTTCCGTGCCCGGCTTCGACTGCGCCGAGTTGCTTCAACAGGAGCTCCGCGGTGTAGTTGTCGCTCTCGCGATCCATGAAGCGCAGGATCTCCGCGAGCGGCGGGGACTCGATCGAAGCCAGAGGGAACGTATCGCCGGTAGCGCGTCCGGTCGTCGCGATTCCGCCGACGGAGACCCCGATCCGGCGCAGGGCGCCGCGAAACAGGATTGCCGAGGCGAGCGCCGGCGCGGCAGTGTAGTGGTTCACGTACCAGGCCCTGTCGACCGCGAGCGCCGAGAGCGGCGGCGATTCGGTGATGTAGAACCAGGAGAGCCAGCCGGGCGCCGTCCTGCGGGAGTCGAAGTAGGACTCGTCGCCCAGGATGCGTCCGGTCACACGGGTGATTCCGAACGCACGGACCTGTCGCGCAAGGTCGGCCAGCCCGCCGTGACCGAGCGTCGGATCGCCGTGACCCTGAAGGATCAGGTCGCCGGTCCAGATCGTTCCCTGGAGGTCTCCCCGGCCGAGGACGTCCGTCTCGATGCGATAGGACGAACCGAGCTCGACGAGCGTCGCGTAAGTGACGAGCAGCTTCTCGTTCGAAGCCGGAGCAAGCGGGAGCGCTTCGTTCCGCGAGAAGATCGTTGCGCCTGTCGTGAGGTCGAAGGCGACGCCTCCCGTGCGCGCGGGCGAGAGGGCAAGCGCCTGCGCCAGCCGCTGCACGAGTGGCGGCGCGGCAAGCGCGGAGCCCTCCGCCAGCGCGAAGACGGCGACTGCGACGAACGCAGCGAGGAGGCGGCGGCCGCGCATCGAGCCATTGTTGGAACGAACCCGCATATCGTCAAGGGTTGTGGGTCTTCGCGCGGGTGAAGATGGGCCACGCGGCCCATGTTGAGGCCAGGGGTCGCTCCCATAATCAGAAGTGGCCCGGTGATTTCCTCGACTGACAACACGACTCTGCACGAGCGGATCGACGCGCTGATTGCGGCGGTCGGCGGCGATCCTGCGCCGTCCCTCTCGCGCGTCGAGCACACGCTGACCGACGGCTACGCCTACGCGCTGTCGCTCGAGGCCGAGCGCTGGCGACTCGAGCGGCGGATCGGCGAGGCGGCGGCCGAGCTTCACGAGGGAAACGAGCGGTTGAAGTCGGAAGAGATCGCCACCCTGGCGCGGCGCCTCGCCTCAGCCGGTGTCGAGCTGGCTGAGCTGCGCGAACGTCTCAGCGTGCTGCGTGATCGCGCGGCTGCGGTCAAAGCGGCCTAGCCTCCGCGAAAAATGCTGCGCATTTTCCGCGGGACTGGTTTGTGCCCTCGCTTCGCTCGGCAGGGCTAGACAAGACCGCTTCTGACCGCAAAGACCGCGGCCTGGATCCGGTTCTCGATCTGAAGTTTCATCAGGATGTTCGAGATGTGGTTCTTGACCGTCTTCGGGCTGATCACGAGCTCGGCTGCGATCTGCGAGTTGTCCTTGCCGTTTGCGATCAGCTTCAACACCTGGATCTCACGGGCTGAGAGCTCACTCTTGATCGCCTCGGCCGCCTGGGGCGAGGTGGCCGAGGCACGGATCCGCTGCAGCACCTTCGAGGCGATCGTGGGCGAGACGAGCGACTCGCCGACTGCGGCCGCGCGAATACCGGTCAACAGGTCCTGGATCGAGGAGTCCTTCAGGAGGTAACCGCAAGCGCCGGCGAAGATGGCCTCCATTACGTCTTCGTCGAGGTCCGAGATCGTCAGCACGATCACCCGCGTCAGCGGGGCGATCCCGGCGATGCGGCGCGTCGCCTCGACGCCGTTCATACCGGGCATGTTCAGATCCATCACGACGACGTCAGGCGTGAGCTCGTCTACGAGTTGCACGGCCTCGGCGCCCGCAGAGGCTTCTCCGACGACCCGAACGCCCTGCTCCTCGAGCAGATTCCGCAAGCCCGTGCGAAAGAGATCGTGATCGTCGACGAGCAGAACGCGAAGCGAATCCTTCGGGGCGGCGCTCGCCGGCTCCGCAGTCTCGCTCATTCTCCCCCTTCCGGCCTGGGCGCAGAGCCCAAAAGTCTAGCCGCCTCAGTGGAGTGTGATCGTCACCGTGCGCCTGCCCCAGGCCGCTGCCTGGGCGGTGGAGGGGAACCAGAGGTCGATCATCGCGCCGCGAACCCCGCCGCCCGTGTCCGCTGCGACGCCTGAGCCGTAGCCGGGAATCGTCATGCTCGTTCCGAGCGGGATCACGCTCGGATCGACGGCGACGACACCCCAGCCGGCGGGCGCCCCAGTGGCGGTTCGGCCGCGCATGGCGTAGCCGGTGGCGACGACGGTCATCGTGCGGCCGGATGTGACCAGGACCGGTTCCGGCGGAACGCCGATCGTCCCGACCGACGGTGACCCCGCCTCGCGAACGGCAGCAGCCTGAGCTTGCGCCTGCATGGCCTGTGCCTGGCTCTCGAGCGATGAGATCTGGGCGCGGTTCAGCTGCGCCTGCGCGGCGAGCTCGGAGAGATAGGCGATGCGCGCAGCCCGCGCGCTCGCAAGCGACGACTCCGTCGCACGTGCCGAGTCCGTCACTCGCTGCAGGCGCGCGTCGCGTTCGGCGAGCGAGCGGGTCAGGCCCTCCAGCTGCCGCCGGGCTGCGCGAGCCTCTGCCATTAGATTCTGATCCTGACTCGCCGCGAGCTTGAGATTGTCGATGCTGGTCAGCGCGGCATCGAGCGAGGCGGAGCCGAGCAGAACCTCGAGCGGGTCTACCTCTCCCTGCTGGTAGAGCGCTCGCAAGCGCGTTCCGAGCGTCGTCTCGGCATACCTCAGCACCCGGCGCGTGATCTCGACGCGCTTGTGCACCTCCGCGCGCTTCTTTGCAAGCTCGGCCTGTTGTGCCCTCAGCGACGCCAGCTCGCTCTGAACCCGGGCGAGTCGCGAGTCGAGCCCGTAGAGCGTGAGCGCCGCGCCGCTGGACCGGGCGGCGAGGGCTCCGTTCTCTTCGCGGAGCTGCTGTGCGCGCGAGCTGAGGCTGCCTGATGTGTCTGCGACTGCCGCGGGAACGGCCACCGCCACCGCGAGGACACCTGCGACGAAGCCGAGCAACCTGGCCCGTCTCATGGTCAGGACGGCCGGCACGGAGCTGGACCGTAACAGGTTTGTGCGGACCCCGAATCGACCCGGAAGAGTCGCTTTTTCTGACCACTGCTTGTTTGCGGCTGTCCGATGGGGCTGTTAGGGTGCCGTGCTCGTGACGCACCGGCCCCCTCCGGGGCGCCTGCCGAGCGTGCGACGCATCGCCCCCCGCTCGCGCAGATGGCAGGCCCCGTCAGTTCTCATTGGGTTATTCGCGGCCCTTCTAGTCGCAGCCCCTGCGCTTGCCGACCCCTCAGTCAGCTCGAAGCAGGCTGAGGCGCAGCAGGTTCTGGGGCAGATCCAGCAGCTCGACTCGAGCCTGGAGAAGGCAGTCGAGGCGTACGACCTCGCGAACGTCAGGCTGCAGAAGATCAGGCGCGATCTCCGCGACAACGCCCGCGAGCTCTCGGTGGCGCAATCGAGCCTCAAACACGCCCAGAAGGCGCTCTCGGCCCGGCTCGTCGCCCTCTACACCTCCGGGAACCAGAGTTCCACGATCGACGTGATCGTCGGCTCGACGAGCCTCGACGACATGATCAATCGCATCGACGCCGCCAACCGCGTCTCCGACCAGGACGCGCGAGTGCTGAGCGAGGTCGTCCAGCTCCGGCGCGCCGTAAAGGAACACCGCGCCCGGCTGAAGCACGCCCATGCCGAGCAGGCCAAGGTCGTGGCCGAGCGCTCCGCGGAACGCGCTTCGGTGCAGCAGCAGCTTGGGCAGCGCAAGGCTCTGCTCGGCTCGATCCACGGCGAGATCGCCCGCCTTCAGGCTCAGGAGCGCGCCCGCCAGGCTGAGCTTCAGCGCCAGCTGGAGGCACAGGTTCAGAGCCAGCAGCAGCAGGCGGCGGCCGCTCTGGCAGCCCCGTCGATTGGCGTGACCACCGGGACGCCGACCGTGATCCCCACAGCGCCTCCGCCCTCGCACGGAGGTGTCGTCGGGATCGCGATGCAGTACCTCGGCACTCCTTACCGCTGGGGCGGCGCCTCACCGGGCGGCTTCGACTGCTCCGGGCTCGTCATGTACGTCTTCGGCCAGGTCGGAGTCTCGCTGCCGCACAACGCCGCCGCTCAGTACGGCTACGGCTCTCCGGTTTCGCGCGACCAGCTCCAGGCCGGCGACCTCGTCTTCTTCGACGGGCTTGGCCATGTCGGCATCTACGTAGGCAATGGGAACTTCATCCACGCGCCCCACAGCGGCGATGTGGTCAAGATCTCGAGCATGACCGGCTGGTACGCGTCGAGTTACGTCGGAGCGCGCCGCATTTAGCGGCGCTGAACGTACTAATCCTGGTAGAGCGCCTCGATCTCCGCGGCGAAGTGCTCCTCGCAGACGCGGCGTTTCAGCTTCAGCGTCGGCGTGACCTCGTCTTCTTCCGCTGAGAAGTCGCGAGGAAGGATCGCGAAGCGCTTGATCTGCTCGAACCGTGAGCGGTCATGGTTCGTGCGGTCGACCGCTTCCTGAACCCGGGCGCGTTTCTCTTCGTCGCTAAGCCCGTTTGCAACCGCATCGTCCAGCGTCACGAGCGCGGCCACATAGGGCCGGCGGTCGCCGATAACCAGCACCTGCGAGATGTACTTCGACGCCTTGAGCGCGTTCTCGAGGTTCTGCGGCGGGATGTTCTTGCCACCCGCTGTGACAATCAGGTCCTTCTTGCGATCGGTCACGGTCAGAAAGCCGTCGTCGAGGTGGCCGATGTCGCCGGAGTGGAGCCAGCCTTCGTCGTCCAGGATCTCGCGCGTCGCGGCTTCGTCCTTGTAGTAGCCGGCGAAGTTCGTGACAGTGCGGATCAGGATCTCCCCGTCGTCGGCGATCCGCAGCTCGACTCCCGGAAGCGCGGGACCGACCGTTCCGAACCGAAAGCGCTCCGGGCGGTTGACCGTCGCCGCGGACGTGCACTCGGTAAGGCCATAGCCCTCGACGATCAGGATCCCGAGCGCGTGGAAGAAGCGGCCGATCTCCGCAGGAAGTGGCGCGCCGCCGGAGATCCCCAGCCGGAAGCGCCCGCCTAGCTTCTTGCGCACCTTCGAGAAGACCAGGCGGTCGGCAACCGCATTGCGCAGCGCGAGCAGCGGCGGCACCCGAGCGCCCGCCTCGCGGCGCCGGCTGACCTCTGTGCCCACCCCGAGCGCCCGGCGAGCGATCCGGCGCTTGAGCGGACTTCCCTCGTCGAACGCAGCCATGACAGCCGCATGGAGCTTCTCGTAGACGCGCGGGACGCTCGGGAGCAGCGTCGGGCGGACCCGTGGGAGCATCTCTGCGATCCGCAGCGGATCGGGGCAGAAGGCGAGCGTGAAGCCGACATGCGCAGAGAGCAGGTGCATCAGCCGGCCGAAGTTGTGAGCCAGGGGCAGGTACAGCAGCATCACGTCGTCGGGCCTGACGACCGCGCCGAGCTTGTCGACCACCGCCACCATGTCGTAGTAGTTGCGCTGCGTGATCATGCAGGCCTTGGGAGGCCCAGTCGTCCCCGAGGTATAGATGTAGGTGAACAGGTCGTCCTCGCCGATCGTGCTCGCGGCCTCGTCCAGGGCATCCGGTTGAGCCGCCGCGAACTCACGGCCGCGGGCCCGAAGCGTGTCGAGGTCAGCGAAGGTCAGCATGTGTTTCAGCCGCGCGCCTGCGATCTTCTCCCGCTGCTCTTCGTCCTCGACGAGCACCCCGACCGCATCCGAGTGCTCGAGCACGTAGGCGGCGTCTCGCGGAGAGCTCGCCATGTACACCGGCGCGCCGATCGCGCCGACGAGAGCGAGGGCGAAGTCGAAGAGCACCCATTCCAGCCGCGTGGAGGCAAGAATCCCGAATGCGTCGCCTTTGCGAACCCCGAGCGCGAGCAGACCGTTTGCAAGCTCGTCGACCGCGCGCTGGGCCTCTACCCAGGAAACCTCACGCCAGCCCCCGTTCTCCTCGACGAGATACGCCGGCCGCGGCCGCTCCTGCGCGGTTGCGTTCTGCCAGAGCCGTCCGATAGTGCGCTCGGTCTCCAGGCTCACAGCTTACGTTCGAGGCGAGGAAGGGAAGCGCACATCCGTGGAGAATCCCTGCTCCCCCGGTAGAGTTCGAGGGAGCGACCCATGCGAACAATCTGGAACGGATCCATCAGCTTTGGCCTCGTCAACATCCCTGTTGGCCTGGCTCCTGCAACCAAACCGGCCGCACGGCAGTCGGACATCGCGTTCCGGACTCTGCACCGGGAATGCGGCACGCCGATCAAGCAGAAGCGCTGGTGCCCCACGCACGAACGTGAGGTCGAGGCCGACGAGCTCGTCAAGGGCTGGGAGGTCTCAAAGGGCCAGTTCGTGATCGTGGAGGACGCCGACCTCGAGGCAATCTCGCAGCACGACAACTCGCGCGCGATCGAGATCACCCGCTTCGTGGAGCTCGACGAGGTCGACCCGATCTTCTTCGACCGCACCTACTTCCTCGCGCCGGCCAGCGAGCCGGCTGCGCGACGGCCCTACGTGCTGCTCCTGAAAGCGATGAAGGAGACCGGCCACGCCGCGATCGGCCGCTTCGTGCTCTCCGGCAAGGAGAAGCTCTGCCTGATCCGCGCGAAGGGCGACGCGCTCGCGCTCGAGACGCTCTTCCTGGCCGAGGACGTCTACTCCCAGGCAGAGATCGAGGAGGCCGTGTCGGACGCCGACGTGAAGGAGGCCGAGCTCGAGCTGGCGCGCCAGGTGATCGAGAGCCTCGTCGGCGAGTTCGATCCGAGCGAGTTCACGAGCGTCTACCGCAGCAACCTGAAGGCGATGCTCGAGGCGAAGCTCGAGGGCGAAGAGATCGCACGTCCGGAGCCGGTCACCGAGACGCCCGTCGTCGATCTGATGGAAGCGCTCAAGCGCAGCGTGGCCGAGACGAAGGGCCGCAAGCGAACGCCGGCGAAAGCCTCCAACGGCAAGAAGGCAGCGGCGCCGAAGCGCCGTGCCGCCGCTCGGAAGTAAGCCCCGCTCGAGTCTCCCCGCGAGATCGGTCGGCGGAGCCGGGCTTAGCCCGGCGGGAGCCTCACTGCGGCAAGAAACGGTGGCAGCGAGAGGGCGTTTCGACGGCTCCTGAACCGGCTGATCCGCGCTGCCGCTGGAAAGGAGGGGTCTCGTAGGGGAACCAGGGGTTCCCCTACGCTAGTGCGCCTGCGGAACCGCGCCGAGCGCTTCGAGTTGCGCCTGGAAGAGGTACTTGTCGATCTTGCCCTGGTAGATCGGAATCGCCTCTTCGAGGCAGAGCCGGATCACTTCCTGCCGGTCGATCCCCAGCTCTTTCGAAAGCTCCTCGGGCGTCAGGTGGTTCGGCATGCTGCGAGTTCCCCTTTCGGTCGTTCGGCCATCAAAAAACCCGCTCGCGCATCTGCGCGAACGGGTTCAGTCCCGTGCTCCCTTGGTGTCGTTGGCAGGAATCAAGGGGCCTGCCTCCCCAAGCTGCTCATCGGTCTAAGGATAATCATCCGGCGTGACGGACGCAAAGGCCCTCTTGCCGGGCTTCGAGGAACGCCTCGCCGACGTGAAGGGGGTCCGGCTCCGCTACTTCGTCGCCGGGGCAGGCGATCCGCTGCTGCTCGTGCACGGACTCGGCGGTGCGGCCACGAACTGGACGCTGCTGGCGCCGGGACTGGCGCGCAGGCATCGCGTCTTGATCCCCGACCTGCCCGGCCACGGCGGCTCGTCGCCGCTTCCCGCTGTGCCGAACATGAGCGTCTTCGCGGATCGGATCGCCTTGCTCGCCGAGCGCGAACAGGCGGTGCCGGCGGCCGTCGTCGGCCATTCGCTGGGCGGAGTGGTGGCGCTTCGGATGGCGCTTCGCTATCCGGTACACGTCACGCGCCTGATCCTCGCGGCTGCCGCCGGGATCTCCTCGACGACTCGTCGAGCCGAGTACGCGCTGCGGATGGTCGGCCTCGTCCAACCCGGAAAACTGATCTCGCCGTGGCGCCGTTACGTCGCGCGGAGCCCGCGGCTACGCGAGCTCGCCTTCGGGTCCTGGAGCGTCTCAGATGCGGCTGCTTTCTCTCCGCGCGCCGCCGCGGGCTTCCTCGCCGGACCACCGCTTCACACAGACACCGCGAGCGCGATCGGAGCGCTTGTCCGCGATGACCCGCGGGAAGACCTGGGCGAGCTCGAGTGCCCGTGCCTCATCCTCTGGGGCGCGCGCGATCCCCAGCTTCCGCTCTCGGACGCGTTCGACTACGCGCGGCGCCTGCGATCCCCGCTGCGGGCGATGGCGGACTGTGGCCATCTCGTGATCGGCGAGAGCCCGGAGGCGTGCCTTGACGCAATCGAGGGCTTCCTGTCCGCCTGAGCGGGGCTCGTGGGGGAACCAGGGGTTCCCCCACGCTCCTATCGGGGTGCCCAGATTTGAACTGGGGACCTCTCCGACCCGAACGGAGCGCGCTACCAGGCTGCGCCACACCCCGAGCGAGAGAAGGTTAGCGACTCGCTACTGAGCCGGCTGTTCGCGCAAACGTCGTGCGGGTTCGGCCGATTACCAGGGTCACAACTGAGATCAGGAGGGCCGCACCAAACACGCCGACGCCCCACCAGGTGCCTGAGATGTTGTCGTCCCAGCCCGAGGCGCGGTCGAGCGAATAGCGACCGGGGCCGGTCGCGGCGACGGCCACAGCTGTGCTCAGCAGGACGAGCGGGAACTCGATCCCGCCCGCGCCGTTGAAGAAGCCGTTCTTCCAGTGCACTGCCCAGATCGCGTTCATCATCACGACGGCGATGCCGAGCGCGGCGAGCGGCGTCAGGAAGCCCGCGGCAAACGAGATTCCGCTCGTCTCGCCGAGTCCCGCGAGGAGCGCCATCGCAAGTGGAGCCCGGTAGCCGAGCTGGCCGAAGGCGCCGGCCGTCCGGCGGGGCCCGCCGCCGCCGAACCAGCCGAAAAGTTTCTGTGTGCCGTGCGAAGCGATCGTGAGACCGACGACGACTCGGAGGATCAGGAGTCCGAAGGACATGCGCCCCCTATCGCTAGTGGTCTCAACTGTTCCCCCGGAGCCGGATGAGTAACCGCTGGAGGAGCGACGGCCCGCCCTGCCTCTGCGCGGCCGCTTCGCGGGCAGCCTGTCGTTTGACCCACGCGCGGTGGCGCTGACCCCGTGTCGCGTACTTCGGTTTCCAGTACACCGGCCTCACGCCAGGTGGGATCGTAGACGTCAACGCAGCGCCCGCAGCCGTCCCGAGGCGAGCGCGACCACCCAGAGCCCCATCGAGCCGATCGCGCCGATCGAGATGATCACGGCCGGGGAGGCGAGACCCGCGACGACGGCCGCCAGCGCGTACCCGACGGGTAAGAGCGCGGTCGAGCCGAACCAATCGAGGCTGATCACGCGCGAGAGCCTGTTCTCGGGGACTCGCTCCATCACCATCGTCTCCCACATCGAGAGGCTGAATCCGATGCAGGCCCCGCGCAGGAACGAAAAGCCCGCGGCGAGGTAGTACCAGGGCGCGATCGCGACCGTCAGGCGGAAGAAATCGGTCGCGGCCCAGAACCCGTACGTGACAAGGATCGATCGTCGGGCGTTCAGCTGCCCGAACGTGACGGTCCCGATCACCATCCCGACGCCGGTCAGGGTGAACAAGAGCCCGTATGAGCCGACTCCCCGGTGGAAGTGTTGCTTGACGAGCGTGGGGAGCAGCACCTGGAAGGGCGCGACGCCGATCATCAGGATGATCGAGGCGATTCCGATTGTCATCCACAACCACGGGATCCCGGCCACGTAGCGGACGCCGTCTCCGATCCCGGTGAAAAAGCCCTCTGACGCCTCAGCCTCGACTCGCCGGGGTCTCGCGAAATAGACCAGCCCCGCGGAGAAGACGAATGAGCAGGCGTCGATCCCGAAAACCGTCGCGGAGCCTTCCGAGTAGTAGATGCCTGCGGCAATCGTAGGGCCGACGAGCAGGCTGCCGTGCCGTGCGAGCGCGATGAGCGAGTTGGCGGAGGCGATGTGGCCTTCCTCGACGACCTGCGGAACCATGCCGCCGAACGCAGGTTGGAAGAAGCCGTCGCCGAGACCGACTGCCGCGGCGAAGACGATCAGCCACGTGAGGCTCAGATGTCCCGTGGCGTCCACGGTCGCCAAGCCGGCGACGACAGCAGCGCGTACGAGGTCCGAGGCGATCATCAAGCGCCGCCGCGAGTAGCGATCCGCGAGCGCGCCCCCGATCAGAAGCGTGCTCAGCATCGCCGCGGCGTTCGCCATCAGCACGAAGCCCAGCGATCCCTTCGAGTGCGTGAAGCTCACCGTCTTCCAGGCGAGCGCGATCAGGAACGCCGAGTCGCCGATCAGCGAGACGGTCTGCCCGAGCCAGAGCAGGCGGAAATCTCGGCTTCTCAGCGCGTGCAGGGCGCGTGCGCGCGCGGCAAATCGGGCGACGCTCGCCATACCTCAAAGCTATCCTCTCTTCGTGTCAGACCTGCTTCGTGTCGCCTGCGTCCAGCTGACCTCGAGGGCGGACAAGGCGGAGAACCTGGAGGCAACGGAAGCGCTCGTCGCGCGGGCCGCTGCGACCGGGGCCGACGTCGTCGTGCTGCCGGAGAAGTGGAATGCGATCGGCGACTCCGAGGCGCTGCACGCCGCGGCCGAGCCGCTCGAGGGCGGCGAATCGGTCGAGGCGATGAGCGGCTGGGCGCGCCGGCACGGGATCACGCTCGTCGGCGGCTCGATCACCGAGCGCCGCGAGGGGCGCGAGAAGCTCTCGAACACGAGCCTCGTCTTCGACCCGGACGGCGAGCTCGTCGGCCTCTACCGGAAGATCCATCTCTTCGACGTCGAGGTCGGCGGGCACGTCTACCGCGAGTCGGAGGCCGAGGAAGCCGGAGACGAGCCGGTGGTTGTCCACGGTGAAGGCTGGCCGATCGGGCTCACGATCTGTTACGACGTCCGCTTTCCGGAGCTATACCGGATTCTCGCGCTCGAGGGCGCCGAGCTCGTGACCGTGCCGTCGCATTTCACGCTGCAGACCGGCCGCGATCACTGGCACGTGCTCCTGCGCGCCAGGGCGATCGAGAACCAGTACTACGTCGCCGCGGCGGCCCAGGTCGGCGAGACGCTCCCGGGCCGGCCGAGCTACGGGAGATCGCTGATCGTCGACCCCTGGGGGGTCGTGCTCGCACAAGCGCCAGACGAGCCGACGGTGATCTCCGCCGAGCTCGACCGGCGGCGGCTGGAGGAGGTGCGAAGGCGGCTGCCGTCGCTCGCGAGCCGGGTTCCGGGCGCGTACCGCTGGCCCGCCGTGCAAGCGTGAATCTGCGCGCGGTTCTCTTCGACATCGACTTCACGATCGCCAGGCCGGGGCCGGAGCTCGGCCCGGAGGGCTACCAGCGGCTGGGACGCCGGTTCGGGCTCGAGCTCGATCCGTCGACGTACGCCGATGCGCGCGCGAAGGCGGTCGAAGGCGTCAAGCACCATCCGGAGTTCCTGCACGACGAGGAGATCTGGATCGACTTCACCGAGCGGATCATCCGGGGCATGGGCGGGAATTCCGATCGTGCGCACGAGTGTGCGGTCGAGATGACCCGCGCCTGGGAGCACTCGGAGAACTTCGAGCTGTTCGAGGACGCGCTGCCCGTGCTGGAAGAGTTGCGGCGGTACGGCCTGAAAATCGGCCTGGTCTCGAACACCGGCCGCGACCTGGAGGCCTTCGTCGCGCACCACGCGCTCGAGGTGGACGTCGCGCTCAGCTCCCGCGTGCACGGTGTGACGAAGCCCCACCCGACGATCTTTCAAGCCGTGCTCGACCGACTCGAGGTGGCCGCCGAGCACGCGGCGATGGTCGGGGACTCGCTCGCAGACGACGTCGAAGGCGCGAGGGGCCTTGGCATGCAGGCGTTCCTCCTCGACCGGGAAGACCGCCACCCCGAGGTCGAGAACCGGCTGCCCGATCTGTTCGCTCTCCCAGCTGCTCTCGGTCTCCGGAGGCCCGGTTGAAGCCTTCAAGTGAGATGATCAATCCGTGCCCGCCTGGTTAGCCTGGGCGATCGCAGCGGCTGCGCTCGCGGTGGGGGAGATCTTCACGCCGGGTCTCTTCTTCCTCGGTCCCGTCGCGATTGCTGCCGTGCTCGCCGGGGTCACCGATCTCGTGGGCGGCGGCCTCTTGCTCCAGCTGATCGTTTTCGTGGCCGCTTCGATCGGATCGCTCGCGTTCCTTCGGCCGCTCGCGCGCAGGCATCTGCACATGCCGGCGGAGCTCCGCACGGGCACAGCCGCGCTCACCGGCTCGAAAGCGCTCGTCCTTCAACGCGTCGACGCCGACGGCGGACGGGTCAAGATCGGCGGCGAGGAGTGGTCGGCCCGCGCGTACATGGAGGATCAGGTCTTCGAGCCGGGAGCCCGGGTCGAGGTCGTCAAAATCGAGGGCGCGACGGCGCTCGTCTACGAATAGGAGGTGGGGTCATGGTCGGCTTGATCGTGCTCCTCGTTGTCGCAGCGCTGGTCCTGGTCGTCCTGGCCCGGACGATTCGGATCGTCCCGCAGGCTCGGGCCGGGGTGGTGGAACGGCTCGGCCGCTACTCGCGGACGCTGAACGCGGGCCTCGCGATCGTCGTCCCGTTCGTCGATCGCATCCGAGACATGATCGACCTGCGCGAGCAAGTCGTCTCTTTCGACCCGCAGCCGGTGATCACCGAGGACAACCTCGTCGTCTCGATCGACACGGTCATCTACTTCCAGGTCACCGACCCCAAGGCGGCCACGTACGAGATTGCGAACTACATCGCCGGGATCGAACAGCTCACCGTCACAACGCTGCGAAATGTGATCGGCGGCATGTCGCTGGAAGACACGCTCACCTCGCGCGACGAGATCAACGGACAGCTGCGCGGCGTCCTCGACGAGGCGACCGGCAAGTGGGGCATCCGGGTCAACCGGGTCGAGCTGAAGGCGGTCGACCCCCCGGCATCGATCAAGGACACGATGGAGAAGCAGATGCGCGCCGATCGCGAGAAGCGGGCGACGATCCTGACGGCCGAAGGCGTGAAGCAGTCACAGATCCTGACCGCGGAAGGCGAGAAGCAGGGCGCGATCCTGAAGGCCGAGGGACAAAAGCAGGCGATGATGCTCCAGGCCGAAGGCCAGGCGAAGGCGATCGACACGGTCTTCCGGGCGATCCACGAAGGGAACCCCGATCCAAAGCTCCTCGCCTACCAGTACCTGCAGATGCTCCCTCAGATCGCCCAGGGCGATGCGAACAAGGTCTGGATCATCCCGAGTGAGTTCGCCCAGGCGCTCGGCCAGGTCGGAGCGGCGCTCGGCGTGGAGAACGCGAAGCCGCCGGCTAAGCGCTGAACCCGAGCTCGCGGCGCCAGGCATCGGTGTGGGCGCCCAGCGCTACCGGCTCGCCGTCGTCCGCGGTGCCGAACTCGGCCGCGGCCTCTTCCAGCGTCGCGACCGGGCCGACCGAGACATCTTCTCCGTCGAAGAGCTCGAGCCAGGTTGCGAGCGGCTTCGCAGCAAAGATCTCCGCGAGCGCGTTGCCGAGCTCCTCCTGGGCGGCCGGGTCGTACTGCCGCTCGACAAGATCCTCTCGCCCGACGAGCTCGCACAGGCGGCGGAAGAACCTTTCCTCGAGCGAGCCGACGGTGAGCCACCGGCCGTCGGCGGTCGCGTAGATCCGATAGCAGGCAAGACCGCCCGTCAGCAGGCGGGGGAGCGGGTCGCCGCCGACGCGATGGGCGACGAGCCGATGAACGTTGTGGGTCAGCGAGAGCTCGATCCGCCGGCCCCGCCCGGTGTGCTCGCGCTCGAAGAGGGCGGCGCCGAGGTAGTTGAGGTCGTGCCCGGCGCGGAGCGCGCGAGATCCCTCCGAGCCGAACCCGGTCAGCGAGCAATAGACGACCGTCTCCGGGACGTCGGCGGGCCCCACGCCGAGGCGCGCGGCAACGCCCGGTCGAAACCCTTCGAGCACCACGTCTGCGCACGCGAGCAGGGCTCGCCCGAGCTCTGGCTCTCGCTTCAAGTCGCAGACGACCGACTCCTTCCCAGCGTTCAGAGCGCGGTCCCAGGTGGGCGCGAGCGAACGCAGCGGGTCGCCCTCGGGCGGCTCGAGGCGCACGACACGGGCGCCGAGCCGCCGCAGCTCGCGGCTCGCAAACGGCCCCGGCAGGTATCGCGTCAGGTCGATGACAACCAGGCCGTGAAGCGGTTGCACGGCGCGAGAACGTATCACTATGCTCCGCGAGCCTTGACTGAGCTCCTGGCGCCGTGACCCCGACCTCGTCCGCGTGCTCGTGCGCGAGGTCGCCCGCAGCCCCCATCTTCAGCATCAGGTGGACGAGATCGGCCAGCCCTTCTCCGCGATCGAGCGGATCGTCGAGCGGGGCCAGGCGGACGGGAGCTTCCGCGCCGAGCTCGACCCACGGCTCGCGAGCTTCATCTTCTACGGTGCGCTCGAGGAGATCCTCACCGGCTGGGTGCTCGCGCAGCTCCACGACGACGACGAAGCTGTCGCAGAGGCCGAGCGAACGGTGACCGAGGTCTTCTGCGCCGGGCTCGGAGCGGAGCGGGCTCCGGCACCAGCCTGATGGCCACCTCGGCGCTTCCGGAGCGCGTCGTCTCGCTCCATGCGCCGGATAGGCGTCTGCTCTGGAAGCTCGGCCTGGGCGCATTCGGGCTCGCGTTCTCGATCACGACGACGGCGGCCTACCTGCCCTTGCTCCTACGCGAGTTCACGCGCTCGGGTGGGGTGATCGGGCTCGTGCTCGGCGCCGAGGGCGTGTTCGCGCTCTTGCTCTCGCCCGTCGTGGGGCCCTGGAGCGACACCTTTCACACCCCGTTCGGGCGCCGGCGGCCGTTCATGCTCGCCGCCGTCGGCCCGATGGCGTTCTGCCTGCTGCTGATGCCGTTCATGCCGGATCTGTGGACGACCACGCTCGTCGTCCTCGGCTTCTTCTTCTCCTACTACGTGTACGAGCCGCCCTACCGGGGGCTGTACCCGGATCTCCTCCCGCGGAGCGCCTACGGGCGCGCCCAGGGCGTCCAGCACCTGCTTCGGGGCGTCGCGCTCGCGCTGGCGTTTGCCGGCGGGGGTTACCTGTTCAAGCTCTGGAACGCATCGCCGTTCCTGATTGCGGCCGGGGTGTCCGTTGCGGCGTGCGGGGGGACGATCCTGCTCGTCTCGGAGGACGGGGGACACGGCCGCGTCTTCGAGGGCGTCCGCGCGTACTACCGGCACAGCTGGCGCATCCTGCGCCAGGAGCGGGACGTCCGCCGCTTCCTGCTCGCCAACTCGGCCTGGGAGGGCACCTTCGCGGCTGCCCGCTCGTTCGTCGTCCTCTATCTCGTCGAAGGGCTCCACCGGCCGAAGACGTTCACGGTTCCGGTGATGGGCGCCGTCGCCGCGGGATACGTCGTCGCGGCACTCGTCTCTGGACGACTCGGCGATCGCTTCGGACTGGCGCGGGTGATCTTCTTCGCCTCGTTCCTGTACGGCGGAGGGCTGCTCGCGGCGGGTCTTGCGGAGCAGTGGCACGACTGGTACTTCGCGCTCATCTTCCCCGTCTCGGTCGCGGGCGGAACGGTGATGACGCTTGCCTGGGGCCTCCTCTTCAAGCTGACGCCTGCGCAACACCGCGGAGCGATCGCGGGTCTTGCGACGACGACGAAGGGCGTCGGCCTCCTGATCGGTGCCCCACTGGCAGGGCTGGCGATCGACCTCGCCCGGCCCTACCTCTCCGACACGCACGGATACCAGATCCTCTGGCCTGTCTGCGCCCTGCCGATCCTCGCCGCGATTCCGCTCGTCCGCCACCTGATGGAGGTCGAGCCGACCGGCCGGGTCGAAGCCGCCTAGCGAGCGGCGAGCGCCGGACCCCAGGCGGCAAGCGGCGAGATCTCGCCGTCGCGGCCGTTCAGGTTCCGGTAGCCGAGGGCGTGCTCGGCCTGCATCAGCTTGTGGATCTGCGTCGTGCCCTCGTAGATGATCGGGGCGCGCGCGTTGCGGAAGTAGCGCTCGATCCCGTACTCGGCGGAGTACCCGTAGGCGCCGTGCACCTGGATTGCGAGGTGCGCTGCGCGGAAGGCAGACTCGGTCGCATGCCACTTGGCGAGTGAGGTCTCGCGAGTGTTCCGCTGGCCCTCGTTCTTGAGCCACGCCGCCTGCATCACGAGCAGCTTCGAGGTCTCGTAGCCCAGCACCATCTCGGCGATCATGTCCTGGACGAACTGGTACTTGCCGATCGGCTCGCCAAAGGTCTCGCGCTCCCGCGCGTACTCGACCGAGCGTTCGAGGCAAGCCCGGATCACCCCGCACGCGCCTGCGGCGACCGTGAACCGGCCCTGGTCGAGGCCGTACATCGCGATCTCGAACCCCCGGCCCTCCTCGCCGACGAGGTTCTCGGCCGGCACCTCGACGTTCTCGAAGAAGAGCTCTCCGGTCGAGCCGGCCCAGATCCCGAGCTTGTGCTCGGTCTCGCGCGTCGTCACGCCCGGCCACTCGCGCTCGACGATGAACGCCGAGATGCCCTTGTGCTTCGCGCTCGGGTCGGTCTTGGCGAAGACGAGCTGGTGGTCGGCGACGGTGGCGTACGAGATCCAGTTCTTCTGACCGTTCAGAACGAACGTGTCGCCTTCGCGACGCGCGGAGGAGCGCATCGCGGCGACGTCGGATCCGGCACCCGGCTCGGTCAGCCCGAAGCACGCGAGTTTCTCGCCGCGAGCCTGCGGAACGAGATAGCGCTGTTTCTGATCCTCGGTCCCGTAGCGCAGCAACGAGAGCGAGTTCAGCCCCACGTGCACGGAGATGAGCGTGCGGAAGGCCGCCTCGCCGCGCTCGATCTCCTCGCAGGCGAGCGCTTCGGAGACGTAGTCGAGCCCCGCTCCGCCGTATTCCTCAGGAACCACGATCCCCAGCAGCCCCAGCGCCGCCATGCCCTCGATCACGCCCAGGTCGAGGTGGTGGTTGATGTCGTTCTCGATCGCGTTCGGGAGCACGCGGGCATCGACGAATTCGCGCACCGTCTCCTGGATCAGCTGCTGTTCCCCGGTAAGGTCGAAGTCCATGGCCCGGAGTCTAGTCCGCACCTACTCGCAGCTTGCCGAGCTGCCGCTCGCAATCGAGCGGTATGAGCTCGAGCGGCTTGAGCAGTCCGTGTCGCGCGGGTTCAGCCGCGTGACGACGGTTGTCCACCTGCACGGCGGCGGTGAAGAGGGTGTCGGTGAGGACGTCACCTGGTACGCGGAGGCCCACAACGAGCATCAGGCTGCCGGCGCCGTGCTTCCGCTCGAAGGCTCGTGGACGCTGGAGTCGTTCTCCGCGGCACTCGAGATCCCGGAGCCGCATCGCCGCTGGGCCTACGAGAGCGCGGCCCTCGACCTGGCGCTGCGCCAGGCGGGCCACTCGCTCGCCCAGGCGGTCGGGCGCGAGCCCCGGCCGGTTCGATTCGTCGTCTCGGCCGCGCTCGGAGACGAGCCCTCCGTCGCGCCGCTTCTGCGCTGGCTCGAGCTGTACCCAGGACTCCGCTTCAAGCTGGACCCGTCGTCGAAATGGGACGACGAGCTCGTCGCCGAGCTGGCCGGCACCGGCACGGTGGACACGGTCGACCTGAAGGCCTTCTATCGCGATCCGGCCGTCGACCCACCGCCCGACCTCGCTCTCTACCGGCGCGTCGCCGAAGGGTTTCCACAAGCCTGGATCGAGGATCCGGCGCTCACCCCGGAGACCGAAGCGGTGCTGAAGCCGCACCTGGAGCGGATCACCTGGGACGCGCCGATTCACTCGGTCGCCGACGTGGAGGCGCTCGCGTTCCCGCCGCGCACGCTGAACTCGAAGCCCTCCCGGTTCGGGTCGCTCGAGGGGATCTGCGACTTCTACGACTACTGCGAGGAGCGGGGGATCGGCCTGTACGGAGGCGGCATGTTCGAGCTGGGCCCCGGCCGGGGCCAGATCCAGTACCTGGCATCGCTCTTCCATCCGGATGCACCGAACGACGTCGCTCCGGGGGGCTACAACGCCGCCGAGCCCCAAGCAGGCCTGCCGGAGAGCCCGCTGGAACCGGCTCCGGCACCCACAGGCTTCCGCTGGGTTTGAACTCTGGCGGTGCGCGCTTCGCCGCCGACACGTCGACACCCTAGGCGGCCGCTCAACTCGACTCTCGCGGCGCTTCTTGGTTACGAAGTCGCGCATGAAGAGTGGCCCGACTGGATCGACGATCGGGCGAAAACAGTCGAGGCCAAATTTCAGGACTGAGGCGGGGAGAATCGCTTGACTCGACGGCCCACCGGCTCGCTAGACTCCGGCTCTTGCGCGTGGAGGCAGGGACCGCTCCCGGTCGTGTCAGGGGTACGCGGCGGAGGGCAAAACGCTCTCGGCTACTC
>WNGJ01001355.1_pt1 | contig 25880 bp, 5 predicted proteins | sample 5400611 | NCBI WGS metagenome assembly WNGJ01 (sample SAMN13153375, study PRJNA577476) | soil metagenome | isolation source: 40 cm soil or saprolite under Garry oak tree replicate 1 | place: USA:California | collected 2016-06-15
ACGTCCGGTCCCATCCGGCGGGCCAGTTCCACCTCGTAGGCCGGGGACCGAACCTGGGCCCGTACTAGCGGTCGCAGCCAGTCCAGCACCTTATCTGCCACCAGCTCACCCTGGGGCCCGGGGCGCGCGGCCATCGTGGCCGCGCCGGCCTGGGATGCCGACGCGAACGTGGACAGCTCGGCGCGCAGCCGGTCCACCTGGATCCGGGCGCGTTCCGTCCGTTCCCGCCGGGCCAGTCGCGCACGCCGGCCAAGGCTGCCGGTCTCCGCGGGTGCCTGCTCGGCTCGCGCCGGTCGGGCCGCACCTTCCTCCCGAACCGGGCGCTGCGCCGCGACAATCGCGCCCGTGCTGTCGTCCTCATCAGCCGCCTCGTCCGGCGCGGGGCCGGGGTGGGTGCGCAGCCGGGCGGGGGTGACGGCTTCGTCGAGGAGCCAGGCGGGGTGGCCGGCGGCGGCGAGGCTGCTGCCGAGCCAGCCGGCGGGGGCGGGGGTGCGGTCGATGAGGGCTTCGGCCTCGGGGGGGAGGGTGGTGTGCTGGGGGGTGCCGTCGTCGGCCCAGCGGAACTGGGTGATGGAGGTGACGGCGGGGGTGGTTCCGGCGGCGGCGAGTTCGGCGATGATGGTGAGGGTGGCGGTCCAGGCGGCGCCGGGGCCGGGGAGGGTGGCGATGATGGGGGCGACGGCGGTGAGGTGAAGGTTGCCCTCGCGGGTGATGAGCTGGCGGGCCAGGGTGGTGATGACCCGGGTGACGGCGGTGGTGACCTGTTCGGGGGTGGGCGGGGTGGCGGGCACCGGGACCGCCGACCGCGACCAGCTCAGCTCGCTGCCGTAGCCGATGGCCTGATCCGCGCGGACCAGCCGCCGATCATCGAAGGAGCGCGAGAAGCTCGTGGTGGATCCGCCCGCTGCGGCGCACGAGTGAATACCGCAGCAGGTTCTTCAGGTGGTCCGCATAGTGCTGGGCCATGACTTCCAGGCCGCCGAACAGCTCGCACTGGGTGAGCAGGTACTTGGCCCGGCCTAGTTCGCGTCACAGGAGGATGGCGGGGTGGCGGGCGGGGGCGATGATGAGGTGGTTGTTGACGCCGTTGTGCAGGATGGGGGGGGTGAAGGCGTGGGGGGAGGCGGCGACGGCGTCCAGGAGGGCGGGGATGGTGCCGGGGAGGGGGGGGTGAAGGCGTGGGGGGAGGCGGCGACGGCGTCCAGGAGGGCGGGGATGGTGCCGGGGAGGGGGGTGTCGGCGGCGTTGCGGTCGAACTGGTTGTCGCCGTCGACGTAGGCGCCGCCGAGCAGGTGGATGATGTCGAGGCGGAGGTGGTCGCTGGCGCCGGCGTAGCCGCGGGGCAGTTGCTTGTTCATCTCGGCGGTGTACTGGGCGTGCATGGTCATGGGGTGGTGGGCGTGGAAGACCTCGTGGACGCTGATGAGGTGGATGCCGTGGTCGCGGGCCCAGGCGAGCATGGAGCGGGTGGTGGCCAGCGGGTCGGGCTGGCCGGGCGGCGGCGGTGGGGTGGTGTCGGCGGCCTGGAAGCTGGCGCGGGGGACGTCGGTCCAGACGGCGAAGTCGGCGTGGCCGGCGTAGCGGCGGGCGCCGGCGGCGAAGTTGGCGCGGATGCGGCTGTGCTCGGGGATGGGGCCGCCGAGCCAGATGCCGTGGACGATGTGCGGGATGACGGTGGTGGGGGGCAGCAGCGGGGCGCCGGGGGGCTGGTCCCAGCGCTGCTGGTCGGGGGTGCGGTGGTGGCGGCTGACGGGGCCGGGGTCGGTGTCCAGGGCGGCGGGGGTCAGGTCGGCGGCGCGGGGGGCGGGGCGGGTCATGCTGATGCGGCGCAGGAACGGGGCGACGTGCTCGGGGGCTAGGGCGGCGGGGTCGGCGGCGGCCAGGAACGGCGGCGGGGCGGGCAGGCGGAGCAGGCCGAACACGTCCGGTCCCATCCGGCGGGCCAGTTCCTGCTCGTAGGCCGGGGACAGGACCCGCAGGCCGATCAGCGCCCGCAGCCAGCCCACGGTCGCGTCGGGCACCAGTTCGCCGGACGGCGACACCACGCCGGCCGGGCGCCCGCCGGCCCGTGCCCGAGCGCCGGGCCGGCCGCGGCGGCCCGGACCAGCTCAGCGCGCAGCCGGTCAGCCAGGTCCCGGGCCCGCTTCGCGCGCGTCCGGGCGAACGTCGGCTGCTGAGTCGGCTGCCGTGGCCCGCTGATGCCGGCCGTCGCCCTTCTCCCGCCGCTGTCGCCGGTCATCAGCCAGGTCGGCTGGCGGCTGCGGGCAACCGGCGGCGGGACTGCGACCAGGGCGGTGCTGTCGACGAGATCGTGCACGAAAGGATCCCTCCTGGCGGCTGAAGTCGCGACGCGCTGCTCCTGTCGCTACGTCAGCGTCCGCATGGGCGGTTCATCTCACACCCACCCGGGCCAAGGCCGCATCCGGGGACGATGCCGCGGATCCGGGCGGCTGCTGGCGGGGCCACCTCCAGCCAGAGCCGCCGCCGGGTGAACCGCGGTCACCGATGGCCTCGTAGCCGAGTCCGAATGGTCAGCAGGCGACAGCCAAGACCGCGCTCTCGCGGGGTGAATCGCCCGTCACTGAGGATGGAGATCGAGGATGACTGAGCCCTGCGCGTCACTGCGGAGCATTCCGGTCGGTGACGCCGCGGATGACGGCCAGAGTTCGTGCTCCCGCATCCAGGCCCACGATGCCGAGAAAATGGTCACGCAGCTATACATCGACAACGGAGCTTTCGTCCTCAGTTATGTCACGGGCTTGCTGAGGGATCGTCACCTGGCTGAGGACGTTGTCCAGGAGACGATGCTGCGCGCCTGGCGTCATTGCGCCCAGTTCAGCGCTGACAAAGGCTCGGTGCGCGGCTGGCTGATCAGGGTCGCGCACAACATCGCGATGGACAAGATCCGCATGCGCCGGTCGCGGCCGACGGAGGTGGCGGAGGATTCCGCGGTCGAGGCGCTGGTGGAAGACCACGCGGACGCCGTCGCGACCGCCTTGCATGTGCGGCGTGCGCTGGCTGGCCTGAGCCCCGGCCACCGGGCCGTGCTGGAGCAGATCTACCTGAACGGCTGCACCGCCCGGGAGGCCGCCGCCCGGCTGGGCATTCCGGAAGGCACCGCGTTCTCGCGCGCCTTTTACGCGCTCCGCATCCTGCGCCGGGAGCTAGGCATGGCGCAGCCGGAGTCTGAGCACCAAGCCGCGTAAGCGGGCTGGGATAAGGCGGTCTGATGGTTTACGATCCGCAGTTCTCGCCGAAAGCGGCAGAGTTCTTTTTCGTCCTGACGGGGCTGCGGCCGCCGGCGGCTAACCGCGAGACCATGCTCGCGGTGCGGGATGCCCTGCTGCAAGCGGGCGACCGGGTGGAAGTTGAGCTGTCCCCCCAGCTTTCGGAACTGGTGTCGCGGGTGCTGATGGGGATGGACACGGCGGTGTCGCCGGAGTTCGCCAAGTCGATGGAGGCGTTTACGTCGGCACCGCCGTTCTACCTGCCGGCGGTGGCGGATCAGTACCGGCAGCTGGCGAACTACACCGAGACCAGCGCCGATGAGTTCCTGAAGATGAAGGTCAACTCGATCGTGATCCTGGCGTCGCTGCTGGTGGCGATCGCGATTGACATCGCGATCGCGGTCTTTTTCCCGGAGTTGGGGCTGGAACTGCTGGCGGCCGAGTTCGTGATCGTGCGGTTCTTGCTGTTCACCACGATCGGGCGGCTGCTGATGCACCTGGTGCTGACGATGGTGATGAGCATCGCGATCCAGGAAGCGCTGGACATGATCGGGCAGCTTGTCATCGACAAGGTGCTGCACCAGTCGTGGGACTGGGAAGAGACGCTCCAGATGCTGGAGGTCGGGGCGCTGGGCGGGGCCATGGGCCTGGTGCTGATGCCGGTGGACCACATGCTCGGCGACTGGCTGGGGCACTTGCTGGTGACCGGCGCGAACAAGGCGCTGGGCAAGGCCTTTGGCGTGGCGCTGGGCGACGCCGGCGAGGGCCTGCTGCACGGGATCGGGGAGTTCGGCTCGGGCGTGCTGGTCGGCGGGGTGCACAACGCCGGCCACGAGACGCTGTTCCAGGGGATGCAGGGCAACGGGTGGAACTGGAACTGGGGAACGTTCGCCGGCGGCGCCGCGCAGGGCGTGACCGGGGTGGCGGCCAGGGGGCTACTCGGCGCGTCCAGGCTCCCGAACCTGATCGCCACCATGCCGGCCGAGCTGCTACTGCTCCGGGGCGTGGGCCCGGTGAACCCGGCCATGCTCGGCGACATCGCCACGTTTGGCGGCGACAAGCCCGGCGGCGGCGGGGCCCTCAGCGGCGGGGAGGCAGCCGGGGCGGCGGTTCCGCCGGCGGTGGCGCTGCTCAGCGCGGCGGGTGTCCCGGCAGGGCCGGACACCGCCTACCGGATCGCGCTGCGGACCGGGTTCGTCCCGACGATCGGCCAGGCTCACGAGCAGGGCGCGTTCTCTAAGCCGGTGCTGGCCAGAGTGCCCATGTCGGGGTTCCTGGTGCAGCCGGGCGCCCAGCCCGGCCAGCAGGCCGTGCAGGCCGGCGGCCCGCCGCTGGCAATCGGCAGCGGCAGCCAGCCCGCGGCCACGCCCGTCATGCCCGCCAGCCCGGCCCGCACCGGGCAGTCCTCGACGGTCCGGCCGCTGGTCGCCGGATCCTTGACGGTGCAGCCGGCGGTGGAGCCGGTGACGCAGCAGCCGCTGACCGGGGCGCCTGCGGTGGAGCCGGTGACGCAGCAGCCGCTGACGGGCCAGTCAGCGGTGGAGCCGGTCACCCAGCAGACGCCGACTGACCCGAGACCGGATGGCCGGCCGGAGGACTTGCGGCGAGCCAGTCAGCAGCCCGCCTCGGAGGTGACGACCACCGACGCGCGGTCGTTGGAGCCCGCGCCACCAGAGTCGGGGCCTCTTCAGCCGGACGTCCCACTGACGGACCGGCCGCTGCCGAAGACGGAGCTGCCGAAGACGGAGCTGCCGAAGACGGAGCTGCCGAACGCCGACGGCACCGCGCTGGTGGTGGAGCGGCCGGTGGAGAACGGCGGCACCGCGCCCGGCGAGTGGCTGGCGCTGTCCCCGCAGCCCAAGGGCGAGCCGGGCCAGCCCGGAACGCTGGATCCAGTCAGCCAGTCAGGCAGCCAGGAGCCTGTCGGCCAGACGACGGACCCGCCCGCCGGGCAGCCCAATGTGCAGGACGGCGGCGCGGAGCGGTTCGGTAACTCCAGTAACGATTCATCCGCGGCCGGTCCCGCATCCGGACCGCCGCCCGCCGAGCCATCCCCGGGCGGTCCCGAGGGCCGGACGGGCGGGCTGCCCGCCGGCGATCCTGGCCAGCCCGGGGGGCCGGCCTTCGCCGAAGATCCCGTCAAGGTGCCGCAGATGTCTGTCACGGACCCGGTGGGCGGCGGTGGCGGCCTGACCGCGGGCAAGGACCCGGCCGGCGTGCTGGGGGTGGGGGATGCGGTGGGGCCGCGTGCATTGTCCGCGGCGGGGACACGGTGGATGCGTAACAGTGATGGCTGGTACGTGTCGGAGCACGACGGAGTGCTCGAACGCGGGCCCGGCGCTGATGGGCAGTCGGCGCTGGTCGAGGTGCCGGCGGGGTCGAAGTCGGTGTTCGACGGCTCGGGCGAGTTGCGGCACGTGGTGTTGCCCGGCGGTGTCAGCTACGAGCGTGGCCTTGACGGGGTGTGGTCCCCGCCGCGGGAACGTCCTGGTGACCTGGTGGTAATCAAGACCGGCGAGCCGGTGGAGCTGAGGTCGGGTGACGGGACGACCACCATCGTGCTGCGGCCGGAGAACGAGGTGGTGCGGGACGAGAGCACGGGTTCCCCGGTGGCTTACCGGCAGGTGAAGGCCGGCGACGGCTCACGGCTGGGCCAGCCGCGCACGTTCCTGTCCGACGGCATGGGGAACTGGGCGCAAACGCGCTCTCCGGTGGACGCTGCGACCTACGAAGGGTGGCTGGCCAGCGCGAACAAGGCCCACGACGCGGCGCAGACCCTGTATGACATCGCGGCCCGTTCCGGTCCGGGGGTTCCCGAGCAGGAACGGCTGACGAATCTCGACGCCGACGCCCTGCGGAACCTGTTGCACGGCACCCGCGACGACGCGATCGCGGCGATCTACGAGACGGTGCGGCGCGCCGAGGGGGTGGCGCTGCGGTGGACGCAGCTGTCCGCCTCGCACGCGTTCACCGAGGGCAAGATCGTCAACATGGCGGCCGGCGAGGGCAAGTCGTGGCTGTTCCTGGTCGACGCCGCCCGGCAGGCCGTGCTGCCCCATGTGGACTCCGTGCACGTCATCACCACCCGCGGGAACCTGGCCGACCGGGAGTTCGAGCACTACCACAAGCTGCTGACCCCGCTGGGTTTTGCCGTGCACCGGATGAACTCTGATGCGCCGCCGCCGCCGCGGGATGGCCGGCCCACCATCTACGTGGGGACCAGCCAGGATGTTGGCTTCACCTACCTGAAGACGGACCTGGTGCCCGGCCAGCAGGACGCCGGCCACCTGGTCATCCATGCCGGCGTCGATGAGATCGACGAGGCGTTCGTGTACTCCAACACCCAGTACATCCTCAGCGAGGGCGTGCAGGGCGCGGCGTCGGCCTCGGTCGCTGCTCCGGTGAAACAGGCCACCACATTCCTTGCCGGCCATCTGAACAGCGGGCATCTGTCGGAGGCCGATTTTGGTCGCGCGCCGGGGCAGGCCGGCGGTCCGGCGGCGCTGACCGGCCACGGCCAGCAGAAGGTCGCCCAGCTACTGGGTCGGCCGCCGACCGGCGCTGAACTGGCCAAACTGAACATGGCGGCCACCGCGCACTGGGAGTACGTCGAGAACGTGCACTACGTCGTGCACGACGGCAAGGTCTACATCATCGATCAGACCACTCATGAGGTGCTCTACAACCCCGAAACCGCCACCGAAAGCCGGTGGAACGGCGGCCTGGCCCAGGCGGTCGAGGCCAAGCACGGCCTGACGATCCGCGACGATCCGTCCACCAGCAAAACCGTCACCGCCCAGCAGCTGTATGCCACCGACGGCTACCAGCGGGTGGTGGGCGCCTCCGGTACCGCGCTGGGCAAGGGCGAGCGGTTCGCCCAGATGGGCCTGTCGCCCCAGATCGAAGACATCCCCCGCTACTACTCCTCCCGGCTGGGCACCGCCGCTGACCATGTCAGCCCTGACCTGCCGGCGAAGCTGGATGTGATCGCCGGCCACGTCCGCGACATGCAGGCCGGCCCCGACAACCAGCCGCAGCTGATCCTGGCACACCGCAACGACCTGGTGGCCGGGCTGTCGCAGCGGCTCACCGACATGGGCGTGCCGCACACCGCGATCGACGCCAGGTGGTTCCTCGACCAGGGCACCAGCCGGGAAGCCGCGTTCAAACAGGTGATCGACCAGGCCGGCCAGCCCGGCCAGGTCCTGGTCATCAACATGCAAGGCGCCCGCGGCGTGGACATCCCGGTCAGCGACCAGGCCAAGGCCCTCGGCGGCCTGCACGTGCGGGTCACCGCCCGCTCCGGCGTGTCCCAGGACATCGACATCCAGGCCGAGAACCGGGCCGCCCGCAGCGGCGACCCCGGCAGCGTCAGCTACTACATCTCACCCGACGACCAGGCCTTCCACCTCTCGCACAACCCGGACGTCCAGCTCGCCGTCATCAAATACACCGAAGCCTTCAACGCCCACACCGACGCCCTCACCACCGGTGACAGAACCACAACCAACCAGACCCAAGAAGCGCTCACCCAGGCCGAGACGGTCCTGCGCAACCTCATCCCCCTCGCGCAAGCCGAGGCCGCCGGGCGCATGGGCATGTACACCCCCACCCACCTGCCCAACGCCCCACCCACCGGCACCAGCCCCGCCCCTGCCACCACAACCGCCTCGCCCCCGACCAACCCGCCGCCCCAGCTACCATCCGGTCAGCCCTTCACCTCGGGCGCTGGCGGCTCCGGTCTGTTCACTCCTCCGGCGCCGGCGGTGGTCAAGACCAGCTCCGGGGTGTACTTCGCCACCGGCACGGCGTCGAGCAGCCTGACCGAGCAGGCCGCCGCGGCCGTGCCGGGAGCCGTGAGCGGGAACGGCGGGCGGTGGAAGACGGTCGGGGGCCACGCCACCCCCAGCCACATCGAGATCCATGGCACCGCCCGCCGCACGGCCGAGGCGCTGGAGCTCCCCGGCGTCCAGGAGAGTCTGCAAACCGCCGAAGCCATAGTCCTGAACCTGTGCTATGCTCTGTCCCCGGCCGAAGGTCTCCCGTCCGTGGCCGAAGACTTCGCCGCGACCGGCAAGCCGGTGCTCGCGGCGGACCAGCAGGTCATCGTCGCGGGCAAGGAGGTGATCTCGGGCGAGATCGCCTACGACGAGAACGGCCTCCCGCGCGTCGTGCGCAGCGGCACCTGGAAGCTGCTCGCCGGCGGAGCCGTGCGCGACCTGCAGACCCCCTCGCTGCTGGATGCCTACGCCAAGCTGGGTCTCACGCCGCTGTCGGCCGGGCCGGCGCCCGCCGAGCTGGTGGCCTTCTCCACCCCCGAGCCGGAGCTGTCCGAGCAGGAGCAGCAAAGGCTCGATCCCTTCCGCCGGGCCGCGCTGCAGTACATGGGCCAGCCCCGCATGGTGTATCCGCCGGGTGTCACGGAGCAGGAGGCCATCGACGGGCTGGCGGCCGTTCTGGCCGAGGCCGGGGATGCGGCCGGGGATGCGCCGCGCACGGCGGCCTGGAACGTGGCGGTGACCCTTGGGCTGGGGATACTGAGCCCGGCGCCGAGCTTGGATGCCTATGCCGAGTCGCTGCCGGGCATCGATCCGGCCAGCCTCAGGCGAGGCCAGGTGTTCACCGTCCGCCAGTCGGCTGCCGGGCACGCGGGCGGGGTACCGGAGTCCGCGGCGGGCACGGTCTATGAGATCGAGGTGCCGAACGCCGCGAGCCTCGCGCCGCTGACGGGCACGGCCGGCATGCTCATGTTCAGGCCGGGCACGCGGTTCGAGGTGACCGGCATCGTGGAGGGGCCGGACGGGCGGCGCACCATCGGCTTGCGGCATCCCGCTCGCCGCCTCGAGCTCCCCGCCCTCCCCGTGGGGCCTGCCGGGCCATCGGCAGCCGCCGGCGGCACAGCGCTACCCCAGGGCTGGGAATGGCTGGACCAGGGCCGCGGGCTCGCCATTCCGGTGGACCCGGTGCTGACCGGGGGGATTGTGACGGACCGGGAGGGCTGGCGCTCGGCCGCTCCGGGCGACGGCCGCGACTACGCGGTACACCTCCCCACCGGGGTCATGGTGCTGGCCGACCGCACCGTGCTGAGGCTGACCGACGGGGGCTGGGTCCGGAATGGCAGGGACCTGGTCCATCTGACGGCCGGGGTGTCCCTCCGCTTCGGCGGCGCGACCGTTGGCCAGCCGGACCCCGGCGAGCTGGCGAACTTGCGGGCGATCGACCTGGTGGAGCACGACGCGCAGCTCAGCCGGGACGACCTGGTGCAATGGCTGGTTGCTCACGGCGGGCTGGCCGGCGAGGTGCCGGGGGTGGCCACGGGGCTGGGATGGCAGCACGTCCTGGACGAGGCCGGCGGCCGGCGGTGGGTGTGGAACGCGACGGGTCCCACAGACACGCTGCCGCCCGGGCTGGAACACGGCACGGCCAGCGGGGCGGCCATGCGCTGCCTGATCGACTCGCTGAGCCAGCTCATGCGGGCGATTCTCCCGGACGGGCAGCGCCAAGACATGACGCCCGACTTCCTGGCCGACTGGTTCGCCGACCATCTTCCCTTCACGAACGAGGCGTACGAGCAACTCCTGAACGAGGAGATGATCGACGTCTGGAGCACCCTGGACACCTTCACCAACATGTTCCAGGTGCGGGTCCAGGTCTTCGAGTACGGGCCGGACCACCCCATTTCCCCCCGGTTCGTCACGGTAAACCCGCGCCCGCTGCGCGGCCCGGCGCGCGACCAGGACGGCAACCTCACCCCGGTCCTGCACCTGTACTGGCGCGGCGCGCACTTCGAGCCGCTGCTCGCCGAGGATCCGGGCACGCTGCCGTTGCGCGAGCCGCTGGGCGCCGGCCCGCAGGCGGTCGCCGCCAGGGTCCGGCTGGACCGCGAGCGTCACTTGCTCACGCAGGAGATGGCGGCGCTGGCCGCACACACCGGTCTTGCACGTGAGGCCAGCGATAACTTCACCCGGACCGCCGAGGAGATCAACCAGACCTGGCGCTCGCTCGAGATCACCATCGACCCCCAGACCGCACTAGCTGCCACCCAGCCCCTGCGGGACGTGGTCGGCCGCCTCGCCGGCCTGCGCGACACGCTCCGCGGCGTCATCGATTCCCTCACCGGAACGGTAGATCTGACCGAGGCCCAGTGGCTGGCGCAGGCTGCCGATGTCCGCACCCGGGTGGCCGAGGCACTGAAGAAGGGGCTCTCGACTCACGTAACGCATACGCAAGATGGCGACGGGCGTACCTGGCCGCCGGACCGGGCCGCCGTGCACGAGGAGATCATCGAGGAGCTGTCGCAAGCACCGGGCGTGCCGCGGGAAGGTGCAGCCCTGATCGCCGGCGGCCTCCCGGGCGCCGGGAAGTCGACGCTGGTTGCGCAGCTGTACCTGGGGGACCAGCCGCGGTACCTGCTGGTGGACATGGACGACATCGTGCTGGCGATGCACCGGCACGGCCTCATTCCCGAGGTGGAGGGCCTGACGCCGCGGGAGGCCGCGCAGCTTGTGCGGCAGGAGGCCAACCACATCTGGTACCGGCTGATGGACCGGGTCTCCGGGGAGCGGATAAACCTCGCCATCGTCGGCATGATGAGCACTCCGGGGCATGTCGACGAGCCGATGCAGATCCTGCGGCCCAGGGGCTACACGCGCTTCGAGGCGCTGTTCGTGGACGTCCCGGTGGACGATGCCCAGGCCGCCACCGATGCCAGGCACCGGCGCGGGCACGAGAGGTGGCGGCGCGGCGAAGGGCCCGGCGGCCACTACGTTCCCCCGTCGGTGTTCGTGCGCGACCAAGAGTTCGGCAGCGCGAACCGCCGCGTGTTCGAGCGCGCCCGGGGCACGTTTGACCACTGGAGCCTCTATCGGCGCCGTTTCGGCGAGGCTGCTCACCTGGTGGCGCAGGGCGGCCCGGGCGTGCTCTCCCCGCTGACCGACGGACAGTGGGAGGCCCATGTCACGGGGGTCGCGGATTCGCTGCTCAACGCCCGTGCCGCCGGACAGGCCACCCACCTGACCCAGGTGTCTGCCCCGGGCCACTGGACCCGGGCGCGGGCCGCCGTGCAGCAGAGCGTCGCGGACCATCTGTACCAGGCGGCGTCCGGGGTGCCGCAAGAGGCCGAGGCCGTCATCACCGGGGGGCCGTGGCTTGCCGGCGCGTCCGCGCTGGCGCAGGAGGTGTTCCGGGGCCCGGACGCGGAGGGGCCCGCGTACCTGGTCCTCGATCCGCACGTCATCGAGCGGGAACTGGCGCAGCGTGGCCTGATCCCCCAAGTCCAGGGCGTCGCGCCGCTCGAGGCTGCCTTCCTCGTGCAGCAGGAGGTCAGGCAGATCGCGGCCCTGGTGCTGAGCCGCGCCATCGAGGACCGGCGGAACGTGCTTATCGCGGACGACATGACCGACCGGAGGCTTACCGGCGAGCGCATCCGCCAGCTCAGGATAGGCGGCTACGAGGTGGCCGGGGTCTTCCTGGACGTCAGCCCCGACGACGCGCTACAGCGTGACCAGCGCGAGCACCGCCTCGGCCACGAGCGGTGGCGGGCGGGGCAGGGGCACGGCGGCCGGTTCATCCCCCCGGAGACCATCCCGCTGGACGGGGGGATCGGCACCAGCCTGAGTCGGCGGAACTTCGACGCGCTGCAGGACCGTCTCAACTCCTGGCGCCGGTGGGAGCTGCACCCCTCGGATCAGCGTCCGCGGCTGACCGCAGAGGGCAGCGCGGAGCACCGGCCGCTGCCGGTGCTGCCGCCCCCGCCGGGCACCCAGTCCGGGCCGACCCGTGAGCAGCAGGCGGCCCTGAGAAGGTTTGGCTACCAGTCCGGCTACGACGCCGCCCAGGCCCACAGGGCGGGTTCGTTCTTCACCGCGCTGATGGACGCGGCGGCCCCGCAGCTTCAGGCATGGTTCGCGGCCCGGGGCGTGACGGCCCGACCGGTTTCTTCCAGCATGGTGCGCCGGGCGATGGCAGACGCCCTGGCCCTTGACCTGCAGGCCCAGGCGCCGCGCTATGAGCGCTTCCTGCCACCCGACCGGGGGCTGCGGCACCTGCGGAACCAGCTCGCCGAGGAGGGAGAGGACGGGCTGGACGAGGCGGTGCTGGCGGTTCTCGCGCCGCATCTGGCCGCCGATACGTTCGGCCTGCGGCTGGCCGTGATGGGCGTGCAAGGGCTGGTATACGGCGCTGGCGTCATGCCGGCCCGGCACACGGCTGGGGGACCGGACGGCCGGGAGCTGATGATCATCCGGATGCCCCGCGGCCGTTTCGCCGCTGCCCAGTCGCTGGCGGCCTCGCCAGGCCATCTCACGGACGCCTCCGGTCTTCCCCGCTGGCCTGACCTGCAGCTATGGCCGCCGAGTCCGGTAGCAACCTACGGTTCGGTGCCGGCGACTCACGCGGGCCTGATCGAACAGGAGGGCGAGCATGCGGTCCTGGACAACTCCGCCCGGATCCAGCGGGAGGCGGATCTGGCCCGCCTGGAGGTGGCCCAGACCGAAGTGCCGGACCTGCTGCCCGACGGCCCGTACTGGGAGGAAGTGCGGGACATCATCGCAGAGGCGCTGAAGCCCGGTGGCGACGAGGCGTGGCGGGACCTGGGCATCCTGGAGTACATCGGCCAGGAAAGCCTGTTCCGGAACGAAAACCGGATCATGGCCGAGCATGAGGCCCAGCGGATAATACCGGTCCTGCGGCGCCACAGAGAATATGTCACAGCGCCCAACGGATGGGCACAGGAACCCTACTTCGGGGCGATGGCGGAGCTGGTGGCAAGGCTGGAGCTGGCGGAGGAGATCCTCGGGCCGGCCGAGCGGATCATCAGCAGGGACGCCCAGCAACCGCTCACTCATCAGGACCTCGGCGTGCTGCAGCATGAGCTGCAGTATTACCGTCAGATCCCGGCTGAGCGCGAGCGGGCGCAGCGGGAGGCTGCCGCGGCCGAGCAGGCGGCCTGGGCCCAGGCGGCTGGCCTGGACGCAGAGGCACAGCTGGAGGCGGCCGGGCAGGCCAGCGAGCTGGTCTACCGCGAGAGAGCGGCGGCCATGATCGGCCGCACCGGCCGGGACGTGCTTGCCTGGGTGCGGTATGCGATCAGGCATCCGGACGACCTGAGGTATGCGGTCCAGCAAGCCCGGCAGGCGGCGACCCGTGCCCAGCGGGACGAAACCGACCTGGTGCGCCAGCCGGCCAAGAAGGCCGCCGAATGGCTGCTGCTGGAGCGGTTCGCCCAGGCGGCGCAGCTTGACCAGCAGCCGCCCCGGCTGCTGCCGCCGGGGTTCGGCCAGGCCGTCGCCCCCGCGGAGACGGGATTCAGCATGGGGCCAACCGGCCTGGCCGAGCGGCTGGGCGACGCGGACTTCTCCGACGACGAGGCAATCGCCAGGGAGCTGCTGCGGGCGATGCCGGCGGATGCCTTCGACACGCTACGGGGAGCGATCGCCAGGGCGCTGCGCAGGGAGCTCAGGAGGCTGGGCCCGCGCAGGGTCGCCCAGCGGATGCTGGAGGGCGGCCTGGAGTTCGGCGTCGATGTCGGCGTGCTGGCGTACCCCCACCGCCTGGCACGCCGCAGGCACCTTCTGCCCACCCTCTACATCGTGCGGATCAGCCTGGAGCCCGACCTGAGCCGGGCCGAGTACCTGTCACCCGCGGCTGCCCGGCGCGACCAGAAGAGCGCGCCCGTACACGACAGCCTGCTGGGCCAGCGTCATCACATCCCTGTGGAGGCGGCTCACGAGGCGCTCACCAGCGCCCGGCTGAGCAGCTCCAACGCCCGTTCGGTGTCGCTGACGGCCAACGGCCTGGTCCCGCTCCAGTTCATCCCGACGCTGAACCGGGCCGTGGGGGTGACCGGCCAGGTGAGCGCCGGCGCCGAAAGCACCGTGGCGTATTCGTCCGGCAGCGACAGCGTGTCCGGGATGAAGCGGGTCTTCGACCTGAGCGGCGAGCGCGCACGGTTCGACGTCCCGGTGGCCCGGCTGACCATGAGGATCCAGCGGGTTCCCAGGCAGCGCGCCCGGATCGACAGGATCGTCGACTCGGGCGCGCGGACCTACTACCGAGCCGGGGGCAGCCTGCCCGGGCCAATTCGGATCACGCCGCCCGTCGGCGCCCGGCCATGGGCGCGGCGGCCGCCCCCGACCAGGGTCCGGATCGGCACGGCGGAGACCTCCATGCGGCTGAGCTTCCCGCGGGAGTTCGCGCCCCCGACGGACTGGCGCCGCCCGGGACCGGTACTGTCGGCCGCGCCTGCCTGGGCGGCCAACCCGGTGCTGGGGCTCACCGCGGCGGACCTGGCCGTCGGCGCGCATCTTCCGCCGGGTCCGCAGCGAGGCGCTTTCGAGGCCAGGGCCAGGCGGGTTGCCGAGGTCCTGGGTCTGGTGTCGGCGATGCCGGAGTCGGCGCCTGGCATGGGCCACCTGGCCAGGCAGGTGCTGGCGGCGATGCCCAGCGACCATGCCGAGCCTGGCAGCAAGCTGCACGAGGGCATCACCGAGTACGTCAGCGAGCTGACCGTCCTCATCGAGTGGGATGACGTCATCGCCGCGGGCGCGATCTCACCCGCGTACACGGCGAAAGACACCTCCAAGGCAGCGAACCTGTCGGTGCAGGCCGTGATGCGCAGCGCCCAGCGCGCCATGACCAACGAGGAGAGGAGCTCAGCCGCCGACCCGGTCGGGCTGAAGGCCGAGCATCAGCGCTTCGTGAACAACGCTGCCGCGTCGGTCTCCGAGGGCGGCAAGGCAAGCCTCAGCGGCGCGGTGCGGGCCGGGCCAACGTTCGGGAGTCCCACTGCCCCGTTCGGGCACACGCAGGCGTTCGCAGGCCAGTACGCATTCGGGGCCGGGATCGGCGCCAGCCGGACGTCGGCCGCGAACGTGGGCTCGGGCGAGGTGCGCGGTCTTGTCTACAAAAACAGCGTGCGCTACCGGCTCATGCTCCAGATGACCGTGAGCGCCTACACCGACATCCACGGCGTCGGGCGTGGCGTGCTGGTCACCCGCGACGTGCCGGTGTTCGTGTGGATCCCGCGGCACGAGACCGCCCGTTTCGAGGACCTCATCCGGCGGGCGCTGCTGGAGCCGGGCACCCGCGCATACACCGCCGCGACCAAGAGCCTGGGTCCCGCCGCCGATCCTGGCCCCGGCCCGGTGGCGGTCCGGTACCCCCCGGCGTCGGTCGACACGCTGGCGCCGCTGCGCGCCGACATGACGGCGGCGCTCAGCGCACAGCCCGGGGCCGCCGGTTTGGGCATGGGCCTGCCGATTTCCAGAGGTTTCTCCGTCATCGAGCAGCTCGCCGGCGCCGAAAAGATCATCCCGACCATCACGCGGCTGCTGGCGGAGGGTGAGGCGGACAAGTACTGGGCGCCGCGGTGGTCGCCGCTCGACGAGGCCGCCATGCTGCGGCAGCTCAGCTCCAGGTACAGCCGGCAGGCGCTGACGAACGGGCCGGACCTTTTCGGCCCGGCCGGGGTCCGCGAGATCCTGGCGCGCGGCGTCAACGGCGGCACCGAGGTCATCGAGATCGAGGCGTTCTTGCTGCGGCCGGGGGAGTGGAGCGCGATCGACCGGATCGCCGAGGCGAAGGCGGAGCTGATGCCCGCTGCCTTCTCCGGCGCCAGCAGCGGCGACAGCCTGGCACCGGAGGCGAGCCACTCGCTGCAGCCGGCCGGGGTGTTCGGGCTCGGCGGCCACCCCCAGGCGCACCGGCTGCGCCAGCTCGGCCCGGCGTATCAGCACGCCTGGAAGGCGGGCAACCGGCCGGCCACGGCGACCACCACCTCGGCGTTCCAGCTCATGGCGATGCTCTACGACGGGCCGGTCCGGGGGGTCACCTATGAGCAGTCCGCCTACTTCGTAACGGTCCGCGTCACGTACCTGCCGAGCCGGGAGGCCCTGACGCGGCTCGGCGAGACCATCCGAGGGCTCGCGGTCGGTGCCGTGCGGGCCATCCAGGGGCACCTGCTCGGCGGGTACCAGCTCCTGACGCCGGCCGAGCCGGACAACGCCCAGCTGCACGGCGCCCTGATCATGGGCGGCCAGGTCCGGTACGTCTTCGCCGAGCCGGTCACCCCGACGGTCCGCCGCCAGGCGGCCGGTATCGGCGATCTCACGGGACCCGTTGTCCCCCGCACCGTCCCGGCCCGGCTTCCACCCGCGCTGGCTGCTGGCGGTGGCGTCATCGGCTTCGCCCGCCGACTGTTCTCGGCCCGGGAGCTGCACGACCTGTTCGGGCCGCCGGCCTTGGGCCCCGGTAACCGGCACACCCAGATCACCACCGCTGATGTGGTGATGGAGCCGCTGGGCGCCCAGCATCTGCAGGAGCACCTCAGTATCCTGCTGCGGCGGGCCGGGCTGCCCGATCACTACACGGGCGACATCTCGTGGACGGTGACCGGCGCGGACTTCCAGGCCGCCGCCGCGGCGGGCGGCCCGTCACCGATCCTGGCCAGCGTCGTGGCCCAGGGTTACTGGAGTGACCGGCACGCGACCATCGTCATCGAGGGCTTCCCGGTCAACGGCCAGGAGGACGGTGAGCGCTTCGCGTTCCTCAAGATGCGGGTCGCCGAGGGTGGCCCCGAGGTAACCGGATCCCGGAGCCGGGAACGGAACAGCGCGTGGCAGTTCAGCAACTTCTTCGGGGCCGTCCATCGTCGGCATGGCATGGACACCACGTTTCAGTTCTTCCCCGGCTTCACCGCCCAGGGGGACGTGAACGCGTGGGTGATCACCACGGCGGAGACGGCCAGGGCGATCTCCGGTGCGCTGGTGCAGCAGCAGGGCGAGTTCAGCCAGAACGTTGCCGACATGCTCTGGCGGATCACGGTGATCCGGCAGGACAAGAACCTGCTGTGGACGTTTCCGCCCGCCGCCTTCCAGGCCATGCTCACCATCGGGGAGGGCCTGAGCTACCTCAGACCGGTGCCCGCGCGGCGGGACCTGGACCACCCGCCTGCCCCGGCCGCACCCGCGCCCCGCCTGATCCGGGCCGCCCGGCCAGGGGAGGCCCTGCCCGGGAACGGCCAGAACGGCGACCAGCGGCTCATCCCCACGTTCCGCACCACGCCCGGTCAGCTGGACGTGATCCCCCGGGAGCCGATCGTGCCGCACCTTGCGGCCACGACGGACGTGCTCCCCGGGCCACCCTCCGCGCGACGGCCGGCCGGGCAAGACGGGACGGGGGAACGAGCCACCGCGGAAGACAGGCTGATAGCCATGATCCGCGCCGCCCTGCGGCAGGCCGCGCCCGGTGCGCTGGATGCTCTCTGGGAGCGCGCCGACAACGGCCAGGCCGTCCGCCTGGCCCCGGTGCGGCTGGAGGCGTTCTTCCGCCCCGGCACGCTGGCCTCGGTCATGGACACCCTGCTCTACGGCCTGAGGCTGCGCTCCAGCCGGTCCCTGCCGGGGTGCAACGAGCGGGTGGAGATCGAGATCACGGCGTACCGCGACCCGGGCGGCCACGGCTACCAGTTCCAGGAGTACGTGCCGGAGTCCACCGTGTCGCGGTACATGTTCAAGCTGAACCGCGAAGGGCGGGAGAAGGTAACGTCCAGCAGTCTCGCCACGGCGGAAAACCTCCGCATCGCCGACAACCCGCCGTTCCTTGGCCGGTACGCGGGGTTCGCGGTGACGCCCCGGCACTCCTCGTCGCGCGGGCGCAGCGCCGCCCTCTCGCAGACCGGGACCAACGCCAGCCGCAATACCATCTTCCTCAGCCAGACCCCGGAGGAGGGCAAGGCCTACCACATCGCCGGCGAGCTGGAGATCGCGGTGGAGGTCAGGCGGGTCCGGATGTGGGGCCCCCTGCTGAACGCCGGGCTGGGCACCGTGCCCCGCCGGCTGACGGCGCCATTCTCCGACCCGGGTGATCCACTGGCGCTGCAGCCGGGCAGGCCGGATGCCCGGGAGGCCGGCCGCTTCACCGAGATCGTGCTCGTGCCCCCGGGCCTGGACAAGCCCGACCTGGAGCCGCTGCCTGGAACCCCCCGGGGCGGCGCCCCTGACGCCGGTTTCGCCGTCCAGGTGATACCGCCGGCGGCACTCCGGAGCCCACAGCGGGTTCCGTTCCCCATCACCGGCCAGCACATCCGCGACCGGGCCGTGCTGGTGCTGGGCGTGGATCCCGTCCGGATGCGGCTGGTCAGGAACCTGGTCCTGAGCAGCGTGCGCGGCTACCCACGCCCACGGCTCCGCTGGCGGGAGCCTCAGAGCGCGCTGACGCGGGTGGGCAACTGGCGGGCGCGGAACTCGCCGGCCATCCGGGTGCTCTCCCCCGGCACCGCCGGCCTGGACGGGCTGTACGCGATGTTCGCGCCAGGAATGATCGGCCTGCAGCTACCCGAGATGCTGGACGGCTTCTTCGAGTTTCCCGGCCTGTTCAGCGAGGGCGGCCTGCTGACCGACAATCACGTGGACGTCGCCGCGAGAGCCTGGCTGGTGAACCCCCGGGTGCACAGCTACTTCCAGGGCCGGCTGGAGTCCGTCAGCTACCACTTCGACGAGCAGGGCCAGCGACGCGAGATCAACACCTCCCACGCACTGGACGTGACCCCCGCCAGCACCGGGACCAGCGGCAACATCCTGGCCCCACCTGGTTCCTCCGCACAGCAGAAGATCACCGGGATCGGGAATGTCTCGCTGTCGCGCAGCCGGGGCCAGTCCGGTGCCCCGGGCCGGAAGCTGATGACGCGGGCCACCCCGCGCAGCCAGCAAGGGCCGTTCCTGCGGGTAACCGCGGACCTCGTGCTGCACATCGTCGTCGACGGCAGCAACAGGCGGTGGTGGCTCACCGATCGGCTGCCCACCGCCACCGCTCAGCAGACGGTCACCACCATCTGGATCCGCGACGCCGTCGAGCTGGCCGTCGCTCCCTGGTTCGTGCCCTCGGCCGGGCTTCCGCAGCCGCTCGCCATGCCCGCCCCGTCCGGCCTGTATTTCCCGGACCGCCGGCTCGGCCGGCCAGACGAACGGATGCGCGCCGCCTTCGCCGTGCCGCGTTTCGACGACCTCGACATGCTGCACGTCGCGACGAACGGCGGACAGTTCATGGTCGGGGGACGGGACCTCACCGCGGAGCAGTTCGTCGCGCTCCTCACCGAGCTGGGAATGAACGCACGGGACCGGCGGAGCCGGCCTCTCGTCCTGATAGCGAACGGCACCTCATACGCCAGGCACGACCGGGGGTCGCTCGCGGGCGACGTCGCCACCGAAGCCAACCGCCCGGTTATCGGCACCGACGGCCACGTCATCATCACCCCCGATGGGGCGGTCCTCGCCTGGACCTTCCGGTACGACGGCCTCGACCGTCCCATCGCCGGGAGCTGGCAGCGCGGCCGGTGGTACCTCCACCTGCCCGGCGGCCGCCGCGTCGCGCTGGGCCAAAGCCCCGACCTGATGGTTGCGCTGCAGGACGTCCAGCTCCGCAGGTTCCTGCGCAGGCCCGGTGCGCTACAGTTCACCCGCAGCGCCGACCACCCTCCGCTGACCGCCGTCCGGTGGGGCACCGCCCAGGCTCCCGACATCACGCCCGAGCCTTCCACCGCCGCTGGGCTGCTGACGGTGCCCTCCACCGCCGCTGGGCTGCTGACGGTGCCCACGGGGCCGCAGCATTATGCCCCGACGATCATCTCCGGGGTAAGCATCGTCACCTCCCGCCCGGGCGAGGCGCCCGGCGAGATCATCGACATCGTCACGGGCCTGTACTTCACGGCCGCCCCGGAATACTCCACCAGCCTGGACGAGGCGGCCGCGCGTTCGGTGCCGGTACCCGACGGCTGGGTGGTGATCGCCGGCCACGGCGACCGCAACGGTCTTCGGTCCGGTGACATCCAGCTCACCCCGGACCAGGTGGTCCGGCTGGACGCCTTCCAGGACATCCTGCGGGATGCCGAGGGCATCGTGGTGGCGATGTGCGAGGCCGACCAGCTCGCCGGGCACATCCATGGCAGCACCCGCCTGCCCGTCGTGGCCAGCACCCACCAGTTCATCGTCACCCCCGACGGCGATCCCGTCTCCGGCCGGCTCGACCCGGTCGACAGGACCGGCCGCCCGGTCGTCCTCGTCGGTGAGTTCGTTGCCCACGTCGGTGGCCAGCGGCATCCGCTTGGCACCCGGTCCCTGATCGGTGCGTACGCCGCCCCGCATGGGCCGGGCGGCGCGCCGCTCGCCGATCTGTCCCGCGACGAGGCCATGCGGGCCCGCCGCCAGGCTCCTCACAGGCACATAGCCTTCCCCGTCGCCGGCCCCGGCAGCCTGGCCAAGGGCGTGGACAGGGAGGACGACGCCGAAGCGGCCATGCCCAGCCTCGCCGGCCCGGGGATCGATGTCGGCAGCACGCCCGGCTACGGGACCCTCGCCGAGCTGGCGGAGCAGGTCCGCCGCTACCGCGCCGGGATCGGGGTCAGTGAATGGACCGATGCTCAGCGGGAGCGCGCCGTATGGCAACTTCTCGCCGGGCCCCGCGACGCGGTCCACGCGGCGCTGGCGCTGATCTCGGCCGAGAGTGATCCCACGCTGGCCCGGCTGTTCGGCGACGGCCGGCTCTTCGCGGCGCTGGCATCGGCGATTCCCCCAGGACATCTGCTGCACCCGATCCTGCAGCGGCTGGTCGGGGCACGGTTCGCCGGTGGCTGGGCCGCGCTGGAAGCGGGCCAGGTACAGCCGACGGGCCAGCCGGACGGCACGTTCAGCCTGGCCCAGATCAGCCCGGACCTGGCCGGCCTCGACGTGGGCGCCGCGCTGACCGGCGAGCAGCTGGCCAGGGTCGCCGCCGCGGTCGCCGCGCTCCCCGCCACCGCGATCCCCGGCATCGGCCGGACGCTGCTCGCCCTGCCCCTGGCGCAGCGGGCGCTCGCCGCGTCGTCGCTGGCCGCCATCCGCGCTGCGCTTCGCCGCGCGGCACCGGAGCCCGGCCCGGCGGCCGTGGCGGCGGACCGGCTGGCCAGGCTGCTGACGCCGCTGCGCCGGTCGGCGGGTGGGCTAGCCGCGCGGTTCGGCTCCCCCGGTGATGTTCCGCTGGGGCCGCCCGCCGGCGCGCCGCTTGACCCGGCCGAACATCCAGACCCGGCCAGCCTTCTGCCCACCAAGGTCACGATCCTGCCGCAGGGCCCCGCCCGATCACGCGCTCCGCGGCCCGTGGCAACCGCCCCCGCGCAGGCCGACGAGGCGGCGCCCACGAGTTCCCAGCAAGATGCGGTACCGGACGGCGCAGCCGGCGGCGATGCCGGCAGGCTCGTGGCCCAGATGAACTACCTGGCGCTCTTCCGCGCGCCGGAGTCGAGACCGACACAGGCAGAGCTCAGCGCCGCCGCAACGGCGGTCCGAGAAAGGGTCGGACAGGTGCTGGCGCGGCGTGACACGCCCGACGCCCCCCCACCCGAGCAGGCCATGGCCGAACTCGAGGCGGCGGAGCGCTCCGGGCTGGTCCTGTACGCTGCCACGCGGCTGCAACATCGTCTCTACCAGGAATTCCAGCGCGCCGTGCAGCAGATCACGCCGGTGACCGGGATGGACGAGCGGCAGGCGGAGGCAGTCCGCGCCAGCGCGCTCGAGAGGAATAACGCAGCCGCCGCTCGCGCGGCGCGCATTGGGATGCTCAGCGAGCTGCCGGAGGCAATGGAGACCGCCCTGGCCGCTATGACCAGTCCTCCCGCCGGCGGCATCAGGGAAGCACTGGAAAGCGCCTACCGCCTGGCGGAGCGCCGGGCCCAGGAAGCCTCGGACCGTTCGGGGGACGCCGAGGGCGCGGCGGAGGCGTTTGCCGCCTCCATTGGTGCCAGTCTTCCAGCCCTGGCGGGATGGATCGTGTCGCTCGCGTCCGCGTTGGCCTCCAGCGAGGCCCTCATGCGGACGGCGCGCCAGCTTCCGCCGGGCCTCTACCTGGACGATGGCCCGGGTCCGCCCGGGCAGGAGCCCGGCTACCACGGCAGCCCGCAGCCGGGCGGCCAAGCGCTGCAGAATCGCGCGCTGGCCGACGAGCTACCCAGGCAGGACCCACGACTGGAGGTCGGCCTGCACCCGCAGCCACCGCGGTTCCCGGCTCGGGACGTCCGCTGGCTGGTGGCTCCCCCCGTGGGCGGCCGCACGAACGAGTCCCCTCCGAAGCACCAGCCGTCGGCCAGCGGCCCCACGCCTGGCCCGGTCCTGGCAAGGCGTGCCATCACCTGGAACCTTCCCGGATCCAGCCCGAACCCGGCCTTTGCCCGGGCGCCTCAGCCGGCCCCCCCGCAGCCTACGCCGGCGAACCCGGAGCCGGCCTCCGGCGCTCACACCTCGCCTGGCGCTGCCTGGGATGGCGTGGCGGGCGCTGTCCGCGGCGTTGCGCGGAACCTTCTGGATCAGGGCCGCCTGCGGCCTCCGGCGGGCATGACGCGGGAGGAGGCTGTTGACGGGCTGGCTGCGGTGCTGGCCGAGGCCGCAGGCAGGCGTGGCAAGCAGCCATCGGAGCAGTGGAATAGGCTGGTGGCCGCCGGGCTGCGGCTGCTCCCGCTGACCGGCCATCAGCTGGTTTATGCCCGGTCGCTGCCGGGCATCGATCCCGGTCGGCTCACCGAGGGCGCGGTGTTCACCGTCGCCGATCCGGTGACCGGCCGGGCCGGGCTGGGGGATGGCACGCCGGACGGCACGTTGTACGTGGTGTGGGAGCCGGAGGCCAGGGACGTGTCCGGCCTGGTCGGCCAGGAGCCCGGGACCGTGATGTTCCCGCCGGGCACCCGGTTCGAGGTGACCGGGATCTCGGCCGGGGACGACGGTCGGCGGATCGTCCTGCTGCGCCACCCCGGCAGCCGCCCGGCCAGCCCCGCCCCCGGCACCGGCGAGCCCGGCTCCCCCGCCCCCCAATGACAGCGGGCGCTCCCCCCGCGGTGCGGGTACGTCCCCACCCGGAGCTCCGCAGCCGCCCGGCGGGCAGAGCCCGGTGGTGGAGTCCACGCCTTCGGGGTTCTATGCGCGGGCCGCGGGTGCCGGGGGTTTGCGGGACGGGCCGGAGGACCGGGTGGCGGCGCAGTTCTTCCCGCCGGTGCCTGGGGCGACCGTGCTGCATGTGCACTACCGGGATGGCCGGTTCCTGGTCCGTGGCCGGAAGCTAACCCCGTCACAGTGGCCGGGGGCCTGACGCTGCTGCACGGCCCTGGGTTACATCCGCCCCGAACCCGTGACAGGCGGTATCCGATTCGTCATCGCCCAGCCGGACGCCCGGGACGTCTCCCGCCTCGACGGCGACGCCTCCGGCCACATCATGTTCGGCGCCGGCACCGGGTTCCGCGTCGTCAGCATCACCACCGGACCCGACGGCCGGATCGTCATCCACCTCGCACACTCCTGACAGGAACGGCCGCCACCCCCGGCAGCACTCGGCCTAAGTTGTTGTGAACCGGGCGCCTGCGGGCGGCGTAGCTCAGGGCAAGCGCCTGCCGGCATCCCGCCTGGGCAGGTTCTCGCGGAAGGTAGACGCCTGTGAGCACGGGACAGCGCGAGCAGTCAGACGTGGCGGTGCATACGTTCTTGCAGCTACTCGCCGGATGGGTGCCCGATCAGGCTCTCGCCGAGGCGCGGCGGACGCTGGCGGACGGCAAGCCGGCCGCAGCCGCCGCCGCAGCGGCGGCGATGGTGCGCGAGCACGATGTCCCTCTGCTGGCGCAGGACATCGACGCCGCTGGGTCGCTGGCGGGTGAGCCTGGCGCCCTGGACGGCGTGCAGCCGGTGCCACGGTACCCGCGGCTGCCGTTCTGGTTCAGTGCTTTCGGCCCGGACGAGCGCCTGAAGCCCGACGACCTGGACAGAGCCATGATGGACGCGGCGCAGGCACGCGAGGCACAGATCGCCGGCCTGTGGCGCTCCTGGCGCTTCCCCCCGGACGGCTTCGATGAGCCAGACTTCTCTGACGAGGACGAGAACCAGGACTACCTGCCGGATCCGGACGGCGAGGAAGACGCCGACGACGGGGATCCCGCTGACGATCTCGCAGCGGAGGAAGAACTCCGGCCGAGCGCGGCGATAGATCCCGAGGATCCCGACCGGGCACACCGGGTCTACGTCGTCCAGGTCCCGGACGGTACCAGTGCCCCCGCTGTCTCGGGCGCACTGCATGCCGTCCTGGCCGGCCGCGGGGAAGCGGGCGTGGAGGTCATCGCGCTGGAGACCGAGCCGCCGCCCTACCAGGCCGGGGCGCTGGCGCAGTCGGCCCTGCTGTGGGCCGCTCCGGCGGACCTCGAACCGCCGTTCCGGCTGGCCCGGGTCTTTGACTTCGCGAACCCGGAGACCGGGCCAGGCTTCGCACTCGGGCACCGGGTGATCGCGGACGCCTCCGAACGTGACCGGATCCTGCAATATCTGCGCAGCGGCACGGCCGTCCTGTTCAGCACGGCTCGCACGAAAGACATACTCGACCCCGGCGCCGGGCAGGTCGTGCCGACGAGCTTCCGCACCGACGGTGAGTGGATCTGGACCGATACGGTGACGTACTACCTGGAGCGGTACGGCCTGGCGCCCGACGAGGAGCTGGCCGGGCACATCGATGCCCGGTGGCAGGCTGGAAGTCTCGTCGGGGAGACCGATCATGACACCGCGATGCAGGCCGCTGACTTCCTGCTGAAACCGCCGCCGGCCCATGCCAGAAAGGCAGTCTGGACACCGGGAGCCGACGACTGACAGCTCGAGCCGGCCGAGCTCGAGCCGGCGGCGATGGATAAGGCGCTGGCCGGCTGGCGGGCCGGATGGTGCAGGACCTCGGAGATGATCTCGGCCCGGGACCGCGCACCGAGCTTGGCCAGGATGTGCGACACGTGGGTCTGCACGGTGTTGCGGGACAAGAACAGCTCCGTCGCGACATCCGGATTCGACCGTCCCCTGGCCACCAGGCGGCCACCTTCGCCTCGGTTGGCGTCAGCGCGTCCCATCCGGTAGCCGGGTGCGTCCGGTACGCACCTCGCCCCGGACGGTCTGCCCGGACCAGCGGCGAATTGCCTGTGCGTCCGGCGGGGCGCATTTTTGGCCCGGCGCTTGCCGGGGCTGGGCGGACGCTGGCTGGCGGCGACGCTGGGGCTACTGTGGCGGCGCCTGAGTTCGAGCTTGCCGCGGTGTTTGACTTTGCTGACCCGGTCACCGGGCCAGGGTTCGCGCCTGGCCACGCCGTGATCGACGATCCCGGTGAGCGGGAGCGGGTGCTCGGGTACCTGCGCGGTGGCTTCCCGGTCTTGATGACAGCCGCCGCGAGCTCACCAAGATCGCATTGCCGTCTTGATCGCCAGCGGCTCGGCTTGCGCCACTTGCGCCGCCGCCTGCGCCCTCCGCCAGCACCACCCCACCAACTCCCGCAGCGACCGCCATCAGCGCCTCGCGTTAGCCGTTAAGTTAAATCATTCATTTTCCTTAACGGCTGGCGCGCAGTGCCCGCATCGTTCCTGGAAGGGACCTTGCCGCCGCCGGCCCGCCAGCCTGCCACCGCCTGACACCGGCTGCGCCCGCGTCGGCGGGCGCGATGACCGTTACGTATCCGGGGGCCGGTGGTTACGATCGGGGCTTGTGGACACTGAACTGTTCGTGGGGCGCCGCGGCGAGCTGGGGTTGCTGCGGGATCTGCTGGCCTCCCTCACGGCGGGTGTCGGGGGGGTGGTGCTGGTGGTGGGGGAGCAGGGGGTGGGGAAGTCGGCGTTGCTGCGGG
>WNGJ01008554.1_pt1 | contig 25870 bp, 32 predicted proteins | sample 5400611 | NCBI WGS metagenome assembly WNGJ01 (sample SAMN13153375, study PRJNA577476) | soil metagenome | isolation source: 40 cm soil or saprolite under Garry oak tree replicate 1 | place: USA:California | collected 2016-06-15
GGGTATTCGGGCCGGGATGTGACCAATGTCGTCGTCGGGGGTGAGACGGTCGTGCGGAGGTGAATCGCCTGCGCAACATCGGCCGGCTCTTCACCGGAACGCAGGCCGGCGTGATCGAGGACGCCGTGGTCATCTGCGACGGAGAGGAGATCGCCTGGTGTGGCAAGCATCGCGACGAGCCGCGCTCGCTCATGGAATCCGTCACCGGCGAGCACGACTGCGGGGGTGGTCTGGTCACGGCGGGCCTGATTGACGCCCACACCCATCCCGTTTACGCGGGGGACCGAATGGCCGAGGTGGCGATGCGCTCGGCGGGTGCTACGTATGAGGAGGTCGGAAAAGCCAGGGGCGGCATCCGCGCGACGGTGACGGCGACACGCGGGGAGCCGATGAGCGCCCTTGAAGTGTCCACCGCGCGCAGGCTGCGGTCGTGGCTCGAGGGCGGCACCACTACCGTCGAAGCCAAGACCGGGTATCACCTCCGGCGCGAGGGCGAGCTCGAGGCCACGCGTCTGCTCGTGCGTCTGGGCGGTCGCAAAGACCTGCCTCGGATCGAAGCCACCTTCCTGGCCGCGCACGCGCTGCCGCCGGATCGGGGGGCGCGCATGGGCGCCTACGCGACACAGGTCGGGGCGTGGTGCGAAGACGCGTACCGGGCCGGGGCCCGGTTTTGCGATGTGTTTTGCGATCGTGGCTACTTCAGCGTGCCGCAGTCACGGAGCGTTCTGAAAGCGGGGCTCAAAGCGAAATTGGCTCCGCGCATCCATGCTGATGAGCTGGACCGCACCGGCGGCGCGCTTCTCGCCGCGGAGCTTCACGCGGTTTCGGCAGATCACCTCTTACGCGCCAACCGGGGCGACGCGATCGCCCTTGCCCGCGCCGGCGTCGCCGCCACGCTTGCTCCCGGCACCGCTCTGTCCATCGGCCGGCTCCCCCCGGTCCAGGATCTGGTTGAGGCCGGCGCCGTGATCGCCCTGGGCACCGATCACAATCCGGGCACCAGCGGGCTTACGAGCATGAGCCTGGTGATCGCGCTTGCGGTTGCCGTTTTCAAGCTGTCGGTGGAGCGTGCGCTCCTGGCCGCGACCGTGGGCGGCGCCACGTCACTTTTGAGATCAGATCGGGGTTTGGTGGCGCCGCGCAAGTTGGCCGATCTGGTCCTCTGGGAGGCCGAGCACGAAGGCGCTTTTGCTTGGGCTTATGGACTCAAGCCGAGGGTTGTGTGGCTTCGGGGTGCGCAAGTTTTTGCGCGATAACGTGTTGCTAAATGCGTGCAATCAGCCTATAAGTTGCACCTGAACGGCCGCCCGCTCAGCAAAAATACGAATCAACCGCGGTCGAAATTGGAGGAAGGCAAGTAAGTGGCAAAGTGGAACCCCTTGGCGCTCAAGCTTCTCATGTGGGTCATGGGAGTGTTGCTGGTAGTTAGCTCCGCTTCGACCTTCGTCGCAGCATCGATCTTCCCGACGAACACGGGCATCGCTGGTGCGGTCACCGGGCCTGTGGCCGGCATCGCGTTCGGCGCCGGCGTGATGATTGCCGGTTTTGACCCGATTGCAAACATCAGCTGGGTCCGCGCGGTTGTTCTCTACGCGATCCTCGAGGTCGTGTACCAGATCTTTACCCAGATCACGATCGGAACCTTCGATATCGTCGCGTTCATCATCGGCATCCTGGTCGCAGTCCTGATCCTGGTGCTGTACCCGAACAAGCCGGCGCTCTGGATGCAGGGCGGCATGTCCTCCGGAGCCCGCGCGTAAGCATCCGACCAAACCTGTCTAAGGGGCGGCACATGCCGCCCCTTTTCTTTATCTAGTCGGAGATCACGTCGGTGGATGCGAGCTCGTCGTGCACCGGCCGCTCACGCGCAGGCCGCACAAGAAGATCGATCCACGCTGCAGGCAGCAGGGCCAGCCGCAGCAGCGATTGCGTCGGCGTCAGGCGCGAGCCATCCACGGCGACGACGCGCTGCCTCAACACGAGCCCGCCCAGAGTCCGGCCCGAGATGCTCCAGCACCCGACGTGGTACGCGATTGCGATCGCCAGGGTCCGTCGCAGCCGGCGGCGGCCGCTGAGCCGCGCGAGTGTCAGGCAGAACGCGACGTCCACGGCCGCGGCGCGAAATCGATCCTGTGGCGCGGCGCGAACCCCGGGAGCCGGCTCGCCGCCGCGAACTCTCAAGAGATAAAGGCGCGTGAAGAGCTGGTGGACCTGCAGGTGGCTGAGTGTGTAAAGGAGTCGAGGCAAGCGCGGCCTGTAGCCGGTGAGGATGGCCTCGACCCGTGCGCTCGAAGCCTCCACCCGCCAGTGACCGCCTGGTCGACCCGCGAGCAACCCGCCCTCGATTGGCCAGTCGACGGCATCGCGGGTGACCCTGGGTGGCCCGAAACGCAGGAGCTCCAGCGGGCCGAAGACCAGGGAGTTCGCGCGCATTGTCACCAGTCCGAAGGTCAGTGCCCGGACCGCGTCGAGGTAGCTGTCGCGGAGCCTCGCGCCGGTGAAGGGTCCAGCCGCAGCCACCGCAGCCCGAGTCGAGACGCGATCGTCATCCCACGTGACCACACGCATATCTTGCTTGGGTGGCTCGGATGGAGTTCTCGGCGGCGGTGACCGTGAAGACCACACCGGAGCGCGCATTCGACTACTTCGCCGACCACCATCACGTGGCCGAGGTCCTCGAGGGCGTCAGCCGCTGGGATCCGATCGGAGGACAGACGGGTGGCATCGGCGCCCGCTATCGCGTCGAGATGGTCGCGCTCGGACTCCCGCTCCGGAACGTGCTCCGGCTGAACCGTTGGCGGCGGCCGCACGAGATCGGCTGGATCTCGGAGTCCGGGCTGGTCAAACAGGATGGCGGGTTCACTTTCACGAAGGTCGCGCCCGGGGGCGTAAAAATCGGGCTCCGCATCGCCTACGAACCTCCGGCGTCGGTGATCGGAGCCGCGGTCGCGCGCCGCCTGGAGGGGATGGTCCGCCGGCGCCTCGAGCGCGCCCTGGAACGAATTCGAGAATCCCTAGAAACTTGAGCCTCTAGAGTTTTTCCCATGAAGCTGACCCGCGAGGCGAGTGCGATCCTCGGCCGGGCCTCGATCGGCATGCTCGCGCTGCGCTCAGGGCGCCTGCCGCTCGTGAACCCGGCCGTGTACAGCTACGCGATCGGGTCGCTCTGGATGACCACCTCACGTTTCGCGGCCAAGACGATCATCGTCAAGCGCGACCCGCGGGCCGCGTTCCTCGTCGACGGCGGCTCGCCGGCCGTGCTGCTGCGCGGCGCGCTCGAAGTCTTCGACCCCCTCAAGGTCTCGAGCCAGGTCCGCGCCATGTTGGACGGTCCGGGCTACCTCCTCGGCATGGCCGGTTATGCGCTGCGCAATGCACCGTTCATCGCCGGTTACGCGCTCGACCTGGCCCGACTGCCGCGGGAATGGATGCCGTACAACCGCGTCGTGCTCCGACTGAAGCTGAGCCACGCCGACCTCGTCGAGGGCGCCCCATTCCCATCCGCCCAGGCGGCCCGCGTGCCCGCCGTCCCGGCGGAGGTCAGCCGGCGCCTCGCCGGCGTCGCGCGCGGCTATGCGTGCTGGATCGAAGGCGGCCTGCCCATCATCCGCCCCGCCTTTTGGGAGGTCGAGCATGGTCAGGTCACGCTGGCGCCCACGAGTGGACATCCACGCTCTGGCTCGCCGGGTGCCCTGGTGGTCGAATCGCACCACAGCTTCCGACCTTCACTGATGGTCGGCGCATGCGTGCGAGGCACGTTCACAGCATCGAGCGGCGGCGATGCGATCGCCGAGCGCTACGGCATCGTCGTTTCGGAAGTCCCACCGGTCATCGACCTCAGGCCAGAGCGAGTCACTTCGTGGCGCGGATTTGCAATCACGACCGCGGTGCCGCGACCCGCGCGGCAGCTGCGCGTCGCCGAAGGCTAGATGGCGAAACCGCCCGCGCCCGGCGTACGCGTCCGCAAATGGTCGTCCGGTGCATGGAGTGAAGTCCCCGACGCCGTCGTCACAGAAGAGCCGCTGCAGTTGATGCTCGACGGCGTCCCCCTGTCTGTCGTCATGCGCACGCCAGGTGAAGACATCGAGCTCGCCCTCGGCCTGATGTTCGCCGAGGGCATCGTCCGTTCGCTCGACGCCATCGGGCACGTTCGCATCAGCGCCGAGTCTGGCGAGACCGTGTCCAGAATCTCGGTCGATTCCTCCCTGGTCGAGTCGAATCAAATCGATGTCCAGCTCACGGAGGCGCCTCGCCGCAGGCCCGAACGGTCGATGCTCTCCAGCTCCGCCTGCGGCGTGTGCGGCGCGGTCCTGATCGAAGACCTCCGGCGCGACCTCGCCCAACTTCCCGCCGGCCCCACCATCGATCCCGCTCTGCTGCCGCCGCTGGTGGAACGGTTGCGCTCTGGCCAGGGCGTCTTCGAGCGTACCGGGGGCCTCCATGCCGCCGGGCTGTTCAGCTCCGGCGGCGATCTCATCTGCATGCGCGAGGACATCGGCCGGCACAACGCGGTCGACAAGGTGGTCGGGCGGATGCTGCTGGACGGCCGGCTTCCGGCGCGGGACGCGATCCTGGTCGTGAGCGGGCGCGCCGGTTACGAGATCGTCCAGAAATCGATCACGGCCGGGATGCCTCTACTGGCCGCGGTCGGCGCCCCGTCGAGCCTGGCCGTCGCGCTGTCACGCGAGTTCAACCAGACGCTGGTCGGATTCCTTCGTGGTGAGCGCTTCAACGTCTACGCGGCGCCCGAACGGCTGGCTAGTTGATTTCGGCGGTCAGAAGCCGGTCGGCACTCCGCGCCGGACTGGTCGCCTCCTACATCCTCCTGGTCGAATGGACGCGGGTCCTCCTCGCTCAAGATTCCCATTTCACGGTCGCAGCGCTGCTGCTCGGCGGCGCCGCCCTGGCGGTGGTAGCGCTTGGCTGGCCCGCGAACGGGTTGGGGCTGCGCACATCGCATTTGGCGCTGCGCGTCATCGGCGGTCTCGCCCTCGGCGCCGTGCTCCTCCTGCCCGCGGCCGCGCGGAGCGGCGCCGTGCCCCTGCTGCCGGCTGGGCTGGCCGCCGCGGCCATCGCGGTATCAGTCGGAGAGGAGCTTGCCTTCCGCGGAGCCCTCTATGCGGCCCTCGATGAGCTGGGGGGGGCGCCGGTCGCCGTCGCCGGCAGCACCCTGATCTGGACGGTCGCTCACGCGCTCTCGCACCCGCCCGAGTTCCTGGGCGCCGTGGCTGCCGCGGGCTTGCTGCTTGCGTTGTGGCGATGGGCTTGCAAGGACCTGGTGGCGCCGATCGTCGGCCACGTGGTCGCCGACCTCGCGCTGTGAAGCGCCTGGCTGTCCTCGCGGCCGCCGCGATCGCATACGTGCTCGCCGCATGGATGGTGACGCCCGGCTTCTACGATGGCTTCGGCCCGCTGCAGCCCTATAACTGGACGTGCCCACCGCCTCAGGCCGGCGCCAACACCAAGCCAAGCTCGGGGCACGCCGACATCAAGGTGATCGACGGAAAGAGCGACGCCAATTCGGCCTACACGCAGGACGGCCAGATCGTGATCGGTTTCCTGCCCGATTCCTTCGACGCGGCCGGCAAGACCTCGATCTCGGTCGACGTTGCGCCTCTCAACACGTGCCCGCAGCCGAAGAGCGTCCAGTTCGTGACCAACATCTACAAGATCACCGCTGACGCGCCCCTGAAAAAGAGGGCGAACGTGACGATGCTTTACTCCAACCTCGAGCCGCACCCCGACGCGATCTATCGTGCCGACGATCCGAGCGGTGCGTGGACAGTGCTCGAGCGCTCGCAGCAAGGGCAGCCATACACGATCTTCGCGTCGACCGACAAGCTGGGCAACTTTGCTGCAGGTTATGTCGCGTCCTCGCCGCCGCCCGGGGCCGTGACCGTCGGCGGTGGGCAGACGCTGCCGATCATCGTCGCAGTGCTGATCGTGGTCGTCGTGCTGGCGGGACTACCGCTGGCGGTGATGCGCCGGCGCCGGTCCGCGAGGCGACCAGGAGGATGAAGCCTAGTCGTACTTGATCGCTTCGAACACCGTGCCGCACCGCCGGCAGCGGTACTGAAGCGTCATCGCCTGCGTCCCGAACAGCGAGATGACTTCCGCGTCTCGCGCGCTGCAGTGCGGACAGCGGGGATCAGGTACTTCCCCGCCCAGTGGTGAGGTCGTCTCGGACCGCGATGCGGGCCTAGGCGCGCGGAGCTGCTTGTTTCGCGGTGGGCGGCGCATATTTCTTCTCCTCGAGACCACGCAGCATGCCGAACGTGTGCGCATCGATCGAGCCTGGGCGGGCGCGGCGGCGGATAGGGTCCCAGCCCTTCCAATCGCTGGTGACGGGCGGCGCTTTCATCTCGAGCCGCTCTTCGAGGCGCGCGTGCAGCTCGGCCGGGCCCAGGCTCAACTTGCCTTCGCGATGCAGCTTGGCGGACTCACCGTCCGGTGGCCCGAACCACTCGATCGCCTCGCGCCACGCGCGCTGCAGCGGTTCGCTGTCGATGCCCGAGCGCAGCCAGCTGCGACCGTGCAGGAAGTGGTAGCGCTCCTCCAGCAGCATCTTCCGCAGCCGCTGCTGCAGCACGTCGACTGATCCGCCGACGCACGCCTCGATCATCACGGTGAACGCCGTGTCGAGGATTGCGTTGGCGGCCACGAACTGCGACCACTCGGTCCATGGATCGTCGAAGTAGGCAAGGTTGCGCAGGCTGGCCGGATCCGACTCGCGCTCGGGGCCACGCGGGTCCACGCCGAGCGGCTCGAGACATCCGTACAGGACGCGGCTGTGGCCGAGGTCGTCGAGACCCATGGCGGCCGCCGCGATGTCCGCCTCGAGCGAAGGAGCGCGGGTCGCCCATTCTGCGTAACGCAGTCCCAGCATCTGCTTGTTGTCCGCGAGGCTGAGGACGAGGTCGGAAAGGCTCACGCAACTCCTCCCCGTTCATGTGGAGGTGGCGCCAAGCGCCGGAGGGGCCTCACGCCTCACCCGGTGACCAGAGACGAATCACATCGTCCTTGCGCACGATGGCCATCTCGCACCAGCGCTCCTCGTCGTAAGTCGCGCGCGCGTATGCCATCGCCAGGTCGTCATCCGGCGCAACCACGCTGCCGACCTGGTGCAGCGGCTCGACCCGAGTCTTGCGCGCGAAGACCTCGTACTCGACCGCGTCGCCGCTCACACGCTGGTACTTCATCAAACTGCCAGTCCCCAGGCTTCGAGCGCGTCGCGGCCCGCCTCGGTCACGCGGGCAGTCGTCCACGGCGGATCCCACACAACGTTGATCCGCACCTCACTCACGCCGGGTTCGCGAAGCAGGCGTTCGCGCACGTCTTCCAGGATGAAGTCGGAGGCGGGGCAGCCCATCGCCGTGAAGGTGAGGTCGACCTCCACCACACCGTGGTTCTCACTGATGCCGTAAATCACGCCCAGGTCGACGAGGTTGATCGGCATCTCGGGATCCTGGACTTCCGCCAGGGCGGCCCAGAACCGCCGGGTCATGAATCCCCGCGGTGCGTCTTTCGGAAGTTGTGGAACTCTTCCTGGAACATCGCGACCATCTCGGCGTTGCGAGGCCCTCGCTCGCGCCAGCGGGCCAGCACGCCGTCCCATGTGATGGGCTGCTTGAAGTCCCAGCGCTTTGCCTCCGCGTCGAACTCGCACGGGAACGGATAGTCGAGCTCCCAGACGTCCTTGCCGTCGCGCGTCTCCTGGTGCGCAGGGACCTTGACGCCAATCTGCTCGCAGTACGGCACGACTGTCGACAGCCACCACTGGCGCAGCTGGTCGTTGGTCAGGCCCTTGAGCCTGTACTCGAGCTGGGTCGAATGCATTTTCTTCGAGTCGGGCAGCCCGAACCACTCGACGCTGAGCGGAAACATCCAGTCGACGGCACGCTGCAGCTCGTCCTTGGCCGCACCTCCCGAAGCGCTGATGCGCTTCATCCAGGTGCGACCGTTGCGAAGGTGGAAGTTCTCCTCCAGCATCACCTTGTTGAGGCCGCGCTTCCAGGGGCCGTACGAGCACTTGTCGTGGATGTCGCCGAGGAGGCAGAAGCCGGCCTGGTCGTAAAAGCCGTTGGCGACGACGAGCTCGGTCCAGGTGTCGAGCGGGACATCGAAGGCGTAGGGGTAGCGGAAGCTCTTGGGATCGCGGCTGAAGATGAGCTTCTCCTGGTCCTCGCCGAGCTCTTCGAGGATGTGGTACGCGATGTGAGCGTGGGCGAGCTCGTCCTGGATGATCGCAATCCCGGTCATGAAAGCGTTGATCGACGGCGCCCTTTTGGCGGCCAGGTAGTAGGCGGGGGCTGAGATGAGCTCGGTGTCGCCGGACACGATGAGCGTGTGCTTGAGCTCCCGCAGGTATTCGGGAGTCATCTCGCTCGTCGACTCGATCAGCTCGCCCGACTTGATCATCTGGTCGAGCTCGCTTGAGCTTGCCATCAACTCATTCTCCAACAAGCCGGGCGGTAGAATCGTGGTCTTCCCCAGGCAGCCGTTCCTGCCGCGCCGTGGTGGCTATAGCTCAGCAGGCAGAGCACCAGATTGTGGATCTGGGTGTCGCGGGTTCAAATCCCGCTAGCCACCCGTCTTTCATCAGGACTAAACGGGTCCTTTTTGAAAGCCAACGCTTGGCGGGAGCCGGCAGTCGCGCCTTCGGCGGCCCGAGCCAAAATTCACCGCAAGCGCCACATCTCCACGTCGATCGTGATGAAGTCGGGAACGGGGAGAACCCATCCGTACTGCTGAGGCGTCAACTTCACTCGGCGTTTTGAGGTGTACCGGATGCCGTTTGACTCTCCATGTTGAAACACTACGTTGGCCACCTGGGCACTCGGAGTGGCTGCCACCGGCGTGTAGTCATTGCGCTTCAGCAGTCCGGTTTTTCTGTCGAACCAAAACCGCTGGATGCGGCTGTGAACGGGCAGGTTGGTTCCAAAGTCCGCTTGCAGCAGGCCATCCCGGAGCTCAGTCCATTCGATGGCGCTTCGCGTCAGCTGATAGGGCAGCGTGTAGTAGCCCCAGAAGGCGTAGCCCAAGAAGTACAGGAGGTTCAAGCGATCCCATTTGTCGGTGACGCTGGCATTCTGCAGATGCTCCCGAGCGTCGGCACGTTGTTCGATGATCCTGCCGTCCGGCGCCACGATCATGACGCTGAAACCGTCGAGGACACCGACATCACCAGACGTGTCCATTGGCGTGATGACGGTGTGGGGCCGTTGAACGTCGACCGTGATCCTTGCGTGAGGCGGGATGTTGATGCCCTTGAGTTGAAACAAGAGTCCCCCCACTGTCACCTCGCTGTCCACCGCGGTCGCAGCCTTCCAGATCGCCTCTCCACCGTAGGCTTCCAACGCCCGAGCTGCGGTGGGGGAGAGCTCAGGCCGGGACGAGGGCTTCGCGTTGCTCAGTGAGCCCTGGTCCAGGGCGGCAGGCGTCAGCGTGTTCTCATACACCGTCCAGAGGGCATAGCTCAAGAGCAAGGCGAACAGGCAGACCAGGATTGCTGCGACCGCTCTGAGCAACCTTGACCTCCGCCGTTTCCGCAGCATCGTTGTGGGCGCAGCGAGGTCGCCCATCACCTTTGCCGGGCAGCTTTCCGTTTCGTTCCCTTGGCCATGACCCTCAGCATCGTGATGAGACGGATGCCATCAGACCGGTGAGGTCGGGTCCGTGCAATAAACGTGTCCGAGCCACGGTACTTGCAAAGGCAAGTTTATCGATTTTCTACCTGAACCAATGGAGGAACAGGCCATGGCCACTCAAATCGACACAGCGCAGCGCGAAATCGTCCTGGTCGAGGACGCCCACATCCGGCCGATGATGGGCAACCAGGTCCTGGAATCCCTGCCGTCAAGAAACATCCCCTACTCGCTGGTCGACCCGTACATCCTCGTCCACGAGGCCGTGGTGAGGATCGACCCCCAGCAAGAGCAGGTGGACACCACGCATCCGCATCGCGGGTTTGACAACCTCTGGTATGCGATCTCGGGCTCGTCGAGCACGGGCCACAGCACCGGTCCCGGCGGGAGCTTCGAGCGTGCCCGGCTGGACGAGGGCGCGGTCCTCAAGATCCGAACCGGTCGCGGCGTCTTGCACGCGGAGGGTCTCGGTGAGGACGAGCGCCGTGAGGGCAAGGTCAGCGAGATGCGCGGCCTTCTCTTCTGGGTCAACCTGGCGCGTAAGGACAAGAATGTCGAGCCGACCGCGCAGGTCGTCTCACCAGACGAGGTGCCCGCCCGGCAGGAGGGCGACGCGACCATCCGGGTGCTGGTCGGCGAGGGCTCGACCATCGAGCTCGGGACCCCGGGACTCATCCTGGACGTCGAGCTGCCCAAGGGAGGAAAGATGAGCATCCCCGTCCGGGCCGGCTTCAACGGCTTCGTCCACATGCTGGAAGGCGAGGCGCGCTTCGGCGCCAACCGAAGCCGCGCGAGGCGAGGGCAGATCGCAGTTCTTGGACCGGGTGGGGTATTGGCTGTGGAGGAGGCGCAACCCGGGACGCGGTTCATGCTCATGGCCGGCGAGCCCTACGGAGAGACGCCGATCTTCAATGGACCGTACGTGGACTGACGCCAGTCCTGCTCGCGGCCACTGGAGAGAATATGGGTACTCATGAGGGCCGTCGTCTACGACAGGTACGGGCCGCCCGACGTCCTGCGACTCGCGGACGTTGAGCGGCCGGTACCCAAAGAGGACGAAGTCCTCGTCCAGGTCCAAGCCACGACGGTCAACCGGTTGGACGTCCACACGCGTGAGGCCAATCGCCGCGGCGGGCTAGGAGTCTCGTTTCTCAGCCGCTTGGTCTCAGGAGTCCGGAGGCCGAGGCAGAGGATTCTCGGAAGCGAGTTTGCCGGAGAGGTCGCGGCTGTCGGGGCGGGCGTGAGCGAGTTCGCGGTCGGTGAGGGCGCTCGAATCGCGCACATGCCGGCCGGCATTGGCTTCGAGGAGGCTGCGCCGGTCAGTGACGGAGGGCTCAACGCATTGACGTGTCTGAGGCAGGCGGACCTCCGGGAGGGCCGCACGATTCTCATCTACGGCGCATCCGGTGCCATCGGCACCGCTGGAGTGCAGCTGGCCAGGCACTTTGGCGCCGACATCACCGCGGTGTGCAGCACCAAGAACCTGGAGCTCGTGAAATCGCTCGGAGCCGATAGGGTGATCGACTACACGCGGGAAGATTTCGCCAGGAACGGCCAAACGTACGACGTCATTTTCGACGCGGTCGGCAAGCTGTCGTTCACGCGCTGCAGAGCCTCAATGAAGGCGGCGGGTATCTTTCTGCCAACCGACGGTTTCGGGAATCTCATGCGGGCGCTCTGGCCGTCGCGGCGCGGAGACAAGAAAGTGGTGTTCCAAATCCCGCCTCGACAGACAAAGCAGGACATCCTCTTCCTCAAGGACCTGGTCGAGGCGAGGAAGTTCCGCGCCGTCATCGATCGGACCTACCCGTTGGAGGACGTGGTCGAGGCGACGAGGTACGTGGAGACGGAGCAGAAGACCGGGAACGTTGTCCTTACGATCGGCTGATGTCCTTCGCCACACCACACCTCCAGGGTTCTGGTCACATTTGCGCAACGCCTTTCGTCAGACGGGTTGAAGACTTAACCCGACCCGGATCTAACCAGGAGGTCAAGATCGATCGCATGAGCAACATTCTTTTGAGCCCGTACGTCAACTTTCAGGGCCGCGCGAGCGAGGCCATGGAGTTTTATCACCGAGTGCTGGGCGGCAACCTGGTGCTCCAAACGATGAACGAGCAGGGCGAGGTCAGGCCGGCCGGACCTGGGGACCGCATCGCGTACGCGCGACTTGATGCTGAAGGCGCGCGGATCATCGGCTCGGATGGCCACCCCAAATACCCGGCCAAGGTCGGCGAAAACCTCGCCATTGCTCTGAATGGGACGGACAGGGAGCGCATCACCAAGATCTTCAAGGCCCTCGCCGAAGGCGGTCAGGCGAAGGCGCAGCTGACCAAGCAGCCCTGGGGAGGCGAGGCGGGGTATCTCCTGGACAGGTTTGGCATCAACTGGGTGGTAAGCATCGACATGGCCTAGCCAAGGCCCTGGCGGATGAGCCTGCCGTAACATCCGGCTGGATGAGTCGACCGTCGTTATTTGAGTTTGCGGGTGGCGATCAGGCTTTTCTCGCTCTTGCCGCCGCCACCCACGAGCGATGTTTGCAGGACCCCGAGTTGAACCATCCCTTTTCTCACGGCCTGAGCCCGAACCACCTCGAGCATCTCGCCGCCTATTGGGCCGAAGTGTTCGGAGGTCCGCCGCGCTACTCGCGCGAGCTGGGCGGGCATTCGGGCATGCTCGGCATCCACGCCGGCCAGGGCGGTCCCGATGAATTCGGCACCCGGTTCGCCGCCTGCTTCATCCGGGCGCTGGATGATGCGCAGCTCCCGCCCGATCCCGAGTTCCGCAGCGTCATGCGCAGGTTTATCACGGCGGCGACGACCGAGGTCAACTCGTACTCACCCCCAGGCACGCGCCTCGAACCGGATCTGCCGATGCCTCGCTGGTCCTGGGACGGGCCACAGACGTAACCCCTCGCCCTGAGCGGCCGTTACCTCGGCAGATGGCGCGGATCAAGATGGTCGGCGAGGCGGAGGCCAAAGGCCCGCTGGCCGAGCTCTACGCCGGGAGCAAAGCCCGCAGCGTGGCCAAGGTCGTGCCCGACATCCTGCGCACCATGAGTCTGCGCCCCGACTTCCTGGCCGCGATCGACCAGGCCTCGCGCCTCCACTTCACCGATGGCGCGCTGACCCGGGCCCAGCACGAGATGATCGCCTCGTACGTCTCGACTCTGAACCGCTGCCGCTATTGACTCAGCTCGCATAGCTGGTTCCTGCAGTTGCAGGGCGAGGCGTACGGGACGGTGGCGCAAGCGCTCCGCGACGGCGACCTGGACGCGGCGGGCCTGGATGAGCCGCACCGCTTGCTGATGGAGTTCGTGGAGACGATCACCAGGCACGCGTACCGCGTCACCGACGAGCAGGTGCAGTCACTGCGCGAGGCCGGATGGACCGACGAGCAGATCGCCGAAACGGCCTACGACACCGCGCTCTTCAATCTTTTCGTCCGTCTCGCCGACACCTTCGGCATCGAGCCGCCTCCGATGTACGAGCCAGACGGAATCCCGGCCGCCGCTAGGCCAGGGTCAGATCAGTGAAGTTGGCGCTTATGACCTGGTAGGTCGTGCCCTCCCTGGTGACGCCGACCCCCCAACTCTTGGCGTAAGGCTGCGTCTGCTGCGAGACAACCTTTCCTGAAGCGTCCCGTGTGACCAGTGTCGTCGTGCCGTGCAGGGTCACGCCGATCAGCCTCCGGGCCTGGGTGCTGAACTTGGGCAGGAACAGGTTCAGGCTGACCCGGTCGAAGCTGTAGCTCTTCTGAATCACCGTGCCGGCGGCGATGTCCTGCTTGATGACGTCGGTGAACTCGGTCAGGGCATCTCCCTCCGCGCCGCCCTCCGCAAGGTTGAGGTCGTGTAGACGTCGCGCCTCAGACTCGATGACCAGGTCGAGCACGACATCGTGCGCCCACGTTTTGGCCGTCGGCGCGTTCATCGACGGGTCGAAAGCGATCACGTTCGTGGAGATGCTCACGGCCGGTATCGGCGGCAGCACCCAGACCCTGGCGGAGGCGGAGACCGGACCCGAATTGTTGGGTGGTGGCAGGGCGGCGCCGGCGCTTCCTGAGAGCCAGGTCGCGACATCCGGTCCCGAGCCAAGTGTCAGCGCCAGCTTTGGCGTCGAACCGTCGGGCAGCTCGGGCGCGGGCTCTGGGCTGTGGGTCGAAAACTGGGCCGAAACGGGCAGGGCAGTGATCAGGAGCAGCGTGACGCCAAACACCGCCGGCGCCGTCCACCCCAATCGCCGGACGGCGGCGAATGGACCGCCAGCTTCTTCCAGCGGCGCCAGCAGCCGCACCAGCGCGAACCGTCCGGCGCACGCGAAGACCAGGCTCGCCAGGAGCGCGGTCTTGGTCCAGAACTCGAGCGTGGTCGGGCCCAGCAGAAGCACCGAAAGGACAGCGACGATGACGCCGAAAACAAACCTGCCCACCTGGCCGTCGGGCACCGTTCGCGGGTCGGGGACCATGAAGAAGGCAAAGATCAGGACCTCAGGCGAGGTGACCAGGATCTGCCACAGGTCGCGGCCGCAGATCGCGGTGGCGTGCCAGCTCGCGACCAGGCAGTGGTCGGGGACCGGGGCGAGGGCGATCGCGACGCTGATCGCAAAGGCGGCCATGTAGCCGAGCTCCAGGCCAAGGAGCTTCAGCTCCCAGCCGATCAGCAGCCCGCCGCCGAGCAGGATCGCGTACGTCACGATCATCCATGGCCCCATCGGGATCCACCACAGGTCCTGCGGCTCGGTGTACGCCGGCCCCAGGGCAACGAACGCGAGCACAAGCCCGAGGTTGGAGGGGTTGAAGATGTGCCTTCCTCGCCACCGGATCAGATACTTCGAAGCCATGGAAACCGCGACCACGCCGACGAAGATCCAGATCCCCCGGGTGCTCCACCATTGGCCATGGAAAGTGCCGGGGACCCGAAGGATGAAGGCGGTGCTGTTGCCGGTGAGCAATCCGCTCGCCGGCCACAAGATGACCTTGTCCTTGAAGAAGCCGACGCCGAACTCGATCAGGGCGCCCGTGGCGAGACAGATCAGTATCTGCGCCACCGAGAGCCGGAAGTCGAGCACCGTCTGGCCGAGGACCTGGAGCGTGAGCAGCACCGCCGCGACATGCAGTCGGGGATCTCGAAGGCTGGGCAGGAAGACGGGATACTCCCGGCCGCGGATGCGTATCGTCCTGCGTGTGGGCGGCGGCCGGCGCGGCGTCTCGCCCGGGACGCTCAACCCGCGAGAGGACGGCGCGTCGGTGGTCGCCATGGTCGGGTAACGGTCATGGTAAACAGGCCGTTACACGCACGGGTCGAATTGCAAAAACCATTGCTGGCCGCCATAGCATTTGTCTTCGCCCTCACGGCATGCGACGCGCTTGGCCTGAGCCTGCCGAGCGAGCGGGCGCTGGAGGACGGCGCCGCCAACACCCTCAGCGAGGCGAAGAGTCTTGGGATCAAGGGCTCGTACAGCACGTCCCAGGGCACCTCATCGATGATCGACCTGCAGGTCGTGCGCCCGAACACCCAGCACGCCACCGTCACCACCGGAGATGAGAAGGTGGAGGCGATCATCGTCGGTGACACGGCATATTTCCGGGGCCAGAAGTTCCTGGCCGGTCACATGGGCAACGATCCGCTCTCGAAAAACCTCGTCAAGGCGGCGGGCAATTCGTGGTGGAAGGGCTCGCCGGGCAACATACCCTCAATGAAGGAATTCACCGACGGCGCGTCCTTCCGCGCCTCGTTTCTCGGCTCCGCCAACACGCAGCGGACAGACCATCAAACGGTCGACGGGCAGGGGGCGGTAGAGCTGTCGGGCGCGCGTGCGGACCTTTTCATCGCCGCCGCACCTCCATATCACCTGCTGCGAGTGCATCTCAAGGAAGGCGTCTTGATCGACGCCATGTACAGCGTCGATTTTCATTACAACGACTTCGACCGTGACTTCCAGATCACTGCTCCCCCGGACGTGATCGATTTCTCGAACCTGTCGACACTCCCGCCCGTCTACACGGTCGTCTCGGTCGATACGTCGAGGTGCGGATCCCCGTGCATCGTCTCAGCCCAGCTGAAAAACCTGGGCGGCGCGACCGGAGCCACGGGACCGTCGACGGTCACCTTCACCATGGCTGCAGCCATCTCCAACACCGTGCTGGGCAGCTGCCAGTCGACGGTTGCGCCCGATGTGGGCTACAACGGGACGACCACTGCCAGCTGCACCATCACAGTCGGCAGCCAGCCGGAAAACGCAGCCGTGGTCACGGCCACCGCCAACAACCCAGGCCGGGGCTGAAAAAGACCGACCAGCGATCCCCATCATCCGCCTTAAAGCCTCCTGAGAACCCGGCCCGGTAATCTCGGAATCGATGAGGCGGCCGGCCGCGCTTGCATTGCTTTCCATGCTAGCTGTGCTCGGGGCCGCCTGCGGCCACAGCCCAGCCGGATCGAAACCGCAGGCACGCCATGTCTTCATGATCGTGATGGAGAACCACTCACCCGACCAGGCCCTCAGCGGCGAGTTCACCTCGTCGCTGGCGGCCAAGTATGGCGTCGCGGACAACTACCACGCCGTCGCGCATCCAAGCGTGCCCAACTACCTCGCCCTCACCTCGGGGAAGACCTGGGGAGTGAGGGACGACAGCTACCGCGTCCTGCCGCGCGAGGACATCGGGAGCCAGCTGACGAAAGCCGGCGTCACGTGGCGCGCCTACATGGAAGGCATGAACACCGGCGCGTGCCTGGACAGCCCACTGCCGTATGACCCGGGCCACAACCCGTTTGCCTTCTACGGCGGCGAGTGCCCATCCAACGTGGTGCCCCTGACGGCGCTGGCCGGCGACCTGGCGGGGAGCACTCCGCGCTTCTCATGGATCACGCCCGATCGCTGCAACGATACGCATGACTGTGACATCTCAGTCGGGGACGACTGGCTTCGCCAGCAGGTCGGCGCGATCACCGCCTCCAAGGCCTGGAAGGACGGCGGGGTGCTGTTCATCACCTGGGATGAAGACGACCAGAGCGCCGACAACAGGGTGCTGACGCTGGTCATCGCGCCCGGCATGAGCCACATCACCAGCACCAAGGAGTACACGCACTACTCGCTGCTGGCGACGGTCGAAGACCTGCTTGGTGTCCCGCGGCTCGGCGATGCAGCGCGGGCCACCGCCATGACCGACCTGATCAGGTAATCACGTCCCGAATTTATGGTGAGGTGGCGGCGAAGCCGCCGGAGGGTCTCCTCCCCATTCATGGGGAGGTGGCGGCGAAGCCGCCGGAGGGTCCTCCCCATTCATGGGGAGGTGGCGGCGAAGCCGCCGGAGGGGCCTACCTTATCTATGTGCCCCTGACCGTCTGCGACGTCGGACCGCGTGATGGTCTCCAGAACGAGGCCAAGACCCTGGATCCGGCCGTTCGCGCCGAGCTGTGCGACAGGCTCGCCGCCGCGGGACTGAAGCGCATGGAGGCGGCGAGCTTCGTCAACCCCAAGCTCGTGCCGCAGATGGCGGGCGCCGAAGAGGTGATGGCCGCCCTGCACCGCAAGCCAGGCACCGTCTACGCCGGCCTGGTCCTCAACGAGAAGGGGTACGATCGCGCGCTGGCCGCCGGAGTCGACGAGATTCACTACGCGTTCTCAGCCGCTGATGAGTTCGGGCGCCGCAATCAGAACGCGACCACCGCCGAAGGCTTGAAGACTGCCCTCGCCCTGGTGGCGCGGGCGCGCAGCGACCGGATGCCGATCACCGTCACTGTCAGCGTCGCGTTCATGGATGCCGATCGAGACCGTCACCTTCAGCCGCCGCGCCGCCGCCTGGATCGGCTTCAGGTCGCCGGCCTTGAGGTCGACAGAGTTCTCGATCAACCGGCGGTGAATCTCCGCGGTCAGCTCGTAATCCATCGCCACCGAAGACCTGGTTTACCTGCTCCGCGGCCTTGGTCTTGAGACCGGCATCGACCTCGACTCGCTGATCGACACGTCGCGTTGGTTGGGCGCACAGCTCGGCAAGGAGCTGCCGGGCATGCTCGCACGGGCCGGGGACTACCCGTACAAGAACTAGCCGAACCCGGCATGGTGCAAGATGTGCGCGATGCCCAAACGATCCACCGAGCATCGAGTCGGGGTAGTCCAGCACGCGCCCGTGACCCTGCACCGCAAGCGGACGCTCGAGCGCGGCGTCGCGCTGATAGAGGAGGCGGCGGCGACCGGCGCGAAACTCATCTCCTTTCCGGAAACCTGGGTGCCCGGGTACCCGGAATGGCTGTGGCGGCTGCGCCCGGGCGACGATTACGAGCTGACCGCGGAGATTCACCGCCGGTTGATCGAGAACTCTGTCGACCTCAAGGCCGGCGACCTGAAGCCGATCCAGGCGGCGGCGCGGCGGCTGAAGGTGACGGTCTCGATCGGCATCCATGAACGCGACGGGGCCGGATGGCGCCGTCCTGAACCGGCACCGGAAGCTGATGCCGACCAATCCCGAGCGCATGGTGTGGGGGATGGGGGACGCGAGCGGCTTGCGCGTCAGCGAGACCCCGATGGGTCGCGTCGGCGGCCTCATCTGCTGGGAGAACTACATGCCCTTGGTCAGGTTCGCGCTCTTCGCGCAGGGTTGCGAGATCTACGTCGCGCCGACGTGGGACGAGGGCGGAACGTGGATCTCATCGATGCGCCACATCGCCGCGGAGGGGCGCTGCTGGGTCCTGGCCAATGGCTGCGCGATGCGCGGCAAGGACATCCCAAAGGACTTCCCGCAGCGCGCCAAGCTGTTCCCTGACCTCGAGAGCTGGTACAACCCGGGCGATTCGGTGGTGGTGGATCCTCGGGGCAAGATCGTGGCCGGGCCCCTGCACGAACAGCACGGCATCGTCTACGCGGACTGCGATCCCGCGGTTGCGTCGGTCGCGAAGCGGACGCTTGATGTCGCCGGCCACTATGGACGGCCCGATCTTTTCAGGCTCGAGGTCAAACGCGAGGCCCTGGCCCCCGTCGATTTCGGCTAGTAGCGCCCTGCGTGCAGCGCGTAGAGGGCGCCGAACTTCCGCTGCACGTACGCGATCCACGGCGCGGCGGTCAGCGGCTGGCCCGTGGCCCGCTCCATCAGCTCGTTGGGTGTGAACTTGCGGCCGTGCCGGTGCACGTTCTTCCGTAACCAGCCAAGCAAGGATGCGAACTGTCCCGTCTCTATCTGCGCGTCGAGGTCGGGCATGTCGGTGCGAATCTTCTCCATCAGCTGGGCGCCGATGAGGTTGCCGATCGTGTAGCCGGGGAAGATTCCGAAGCTCACGTACGACCAGTGGATGTCCTGCAATGCGCCCTCTCGGTCGTTGGGCACGTTGAGCCCAAGGTACGACTTGAAGAGCGCGTTCCACGCCTCGGGGAGGTCTTTGACCTTGAGCGTGCCCTCGAGCAGCTGGTTCTCCAGCTCGAATCGCAGCAGGACGTGCATGTTGTACGTGACCTCGTCCGCCTCGACGCGGATCAGCGATGGGTATGCCCTGTTGACGGCGCGGTAGAACCCTTCCTCGTCGACTCCCTGCAGTGGCTCCGGAAAGACAGACCGAAGACTCGGATAGAAGTGACGCCAGAATGGCTGGCTGCGGCCGACCAGGTTCTCCCACAGCCGCGACTGCGACTCGTGGACGCCGGGCGAGGCGCCGCCCCATAGGGGGGTGCGGTCGATGTCGTGGCCCATGCCCTGGTTGTACATGGCGTGGCCGGACTCGTGGATCGAGCCGAACAGACACTCGTTAAAGAAGTCTCGCGAGACGCGCGTGGTGATCCGAACATCGCCAGGACCGAACGCCGTCGAGAAAGGGTGGGTCGATTTGTCCTGGCGCCCGCGCTCGAGGTCATAGCCCAGCCTCTTGACCACCCCGAGCGCGTACGAAACCTGCAGGTCAGGATCGAAGCCGCGATACAGGACGCGATCATCGATCGCGTCGGCGTGGCGCGCGATGTCGGCGATCAGGGGCACGATCGCCTTTTTGAGCTCGGCGAAGATCGCTTCCAGCTGCGCGGTCGTCATGCCTGGTTCGCTGCGGTCGAGGAGCGCATCGTAAGGACGGTCCTCGTAACCGATCGCATCTGCGATCCGGCGGTTTAGCTCGACGTTCTTTTCCAGGTACGGTGCGAAGAGGCCGAAGTTCTCATCGTGGCGCGCCTTTTCCCACACCGGCCGGGCCACGGATCCAGCGCGCGCGACCTCGGCCACGAGATCGGGCGGAAGCTTGCGCGCCTGGTCGTAATCGCGGCGGGTGACGCGGACGAGGCTGGCCTCATCGGAATCAAAGGGCCGGCCGCCGAGCTCATCTTCGAGCTCGCCGATCAGCCGGCCGACCTCGTCTGATGTAAAACGCACATGTGACAAGCGCAGCAGCGTCGAGAGCTGCTCGGCGCGCGACTGCACGCCGCCCGGCGGCATGTACGTTTCCTGGTCCCACTCGAGCAGGGCGGCGGCCCGGCTGAGGTCCGTCACCTCGGCCAGGAGCTCTTTCAACTGTTGAAGCTTGTCTCTAGTGTTAGCCGCCACCCTCTACGGGTATTCTCGCGAATGGCCTTGCCGCCCCGCTAGCTCAGTGGATAGAGCATCTGTCTTCTAAACAGAGGGTCGGGGGTTCGAATCCCTCGCGGGGCACTTATTACGCCGCTCGGCGGTTGTCCAATTTTTCGATGAACGCGCGGTAGCTTCGCATCACCAGGCGCAGCTTCTCGGTGTCGGCGTTGCCTTCCACGTCACTGTGCATGCGCTTGACATGCTCGTGCATCGACTTGGCCATGTGGTCGACGGCCTCTTCGATCAGGCGCTCAGCCTTCTTCACAGCCTCGCGCGGCTCGTCGATGAACTGCGACTGAATCTCATTCAATCGCTCCCGGAACTGGTGCATCTCAGGCCAGAAATCCATCTGCTCGGCATGCGCCTGCTGTTCAGGCCGCCCTTGAAAGCCCGAGCGGTTCATCTCGACGGGCTCGGTGCGGCCCATGACCTCGGGGTTCGTCCGCATCGGCTCGGCGTCGGTGCGGTTGGCTTGAGGCTGCGAAGACTCCATCACTGGCCGGTGCTCCATTGCACGCCGGTCTGCATTCCTTCGTTCGTTTTCGGCATCGTTGCGTTTATCGGTCACTTCACGCCGATTGGTAGCCCTTCTTTCGTCCACTGACTCGTTGCGTGTTTCGCTCATCACGCGACCTCCCTGCGAGAAGTTTCGCTCGGCTTCTTGGCGCCGCCGAGTGCGTCCTCGACGATTCGCTTGTAGTGCACCATCGCCTTGCGCATGCCCTCCGTGCCCTGCCGTCCCTCATCGCTGGAGGCTGCCGCACGCGCGCGGCGCAGATCCTCCGGCACGCTTCGTCCGTCGTGCATCGTCGCACCACGTTCGCCAAGCATCATCACCACGACCCGGTCGGCTTCCTGCACCGCACCGCTCGGATCGTCGATGAACCGCGTCTCGAGCGCCTGCCACGAACGTGAGTAGCGGTCTTGCGATTCGGGCGGCAACGCGCGCAGCCGAGAGCGCCGGCTGAGGGCCACACCCAGCCCGATCAGAGCCAGGATCACGATCGCGACGATCAGGATGACTACCGTCTGACTCAAATTCAATTTACCTCCTAGGAAGAAAACGGGAGGCTCTGCGACCTTACTTGTGAAGTCCGACTACGGTTAAGACATGTCGAGCAATGCAGGCAAGCCGCAAATTCCGTCCGATATGAAGGCGTTCAACCTGAAGGTGATCGAGGAGTTTCGGGCCACTGGCGGCCAGCTCAGCGGCCAGATGGCGGGGCGCCAGATCCTGCTCCTGACGACGATCGGTGCCAGATCAGGCGCGGAACGCACCACGGTCATCGGTTACCGACCGCGCGGCCGCGAATTCGCAGTGATCGCCTCCAACAACGGTGCCGACAAGGCGCCGGCGTGGTACCACAACCTGCTCGCCAATCCGATCGCGACGATCGAGGTGGGGCCGGAGAGGTTTCAGGTCAAGGCGAGGGTCGTCGGACAGGACGAGCGAGCCAAATTGACGGAAATCATCGACTACCTCGAGCGCCAGCAGGCGCTCACCCCGCGCCAGATCCCCATCCTGATCCTGGAGCGGCTCTAGCTGATTCCTCCCCATTCATGGGGAGGTGGCCTTGTCCTCCCCATTCATGGGGAGGTGGCGCCGAAGGCGCCGGAGGGGCTGGGCCGGAGGGGCCGAGGTAGAGCTGGCTTAGGTAGAGCTGGCCTAGGTGGTGCTTCGTTTGGGCGCGCGAGACTTGGCCGGTTTCGCAGCCGCTCTCCGTTTCACCGCCGGTTTGCGTTTGGCGGGTGAGGCTCGCCGGGCAGCGGGCTTTGCGCGCACTGAGGCGCGACGCCCGGACGCCGTAGCCTCGAGGCTCTTGCGGAGGCCTTCCATCCGCGATTTGTTGAGGTTGGTCTTCATCACCCACGCGACGTCCTTGTCGGTCGAGCGCAGCCACTTCTCGACGTAGGGTTTCGCGTTTTGCGGCGCGGCCGCGGCGGCGACGCTCCACCCGTAACCGAGCGCCTGCCGAAGCACGCGGAACCCATCACTGCGTCGGTTGCCGGCGGCCGCAACGGAACGCGTGATCTCATCGAGGATGACCAGCACCGCCACGGTGTCCTCGTTGTTCTTGAGGATCGACGGCTCGCAGAGTCCCGCCACGACGGCTCGCTGCACGAACGGCTCATCACGCGACCAGACCTTCATCTCGGCGAGGAGCCTTGGCATGCTCTCGCGCCCGAGGCGCTGCAGCGCGATCGCTACGCCTTCGCGAACGCGCCAGCGCGGATCGGAGGCCAGCTCGCGCAGCCAGGTCATCACGGTCTCAGGCTCAAGAAGCGCGATCCGGCCGAGTCCCGCCGTCCCGCACAGCGCCAGGAACTCGTCACGCGACGCCGCTTCTTCAGGAAGGGGTCCCAGTCCTTGAGCCTGCGCAGCTCGGAGCGGTAACCCTCGACGCGCTCACCCATGCGCAGGCGATCGTACCGGCCGCGCCTCCGGACGCGGGATTCCTTACCCGAGAATTCGATCATGGACATCACGCGCGGCGCGGCGTTGAGGCGCGGGGTACGTCTCGAGGTCGCAACCATAGCCTGGATGCTCGTCGAGGCCGTGATCGCGCTGGGCGCTGGGATCGCGGCTCACAGCGTGCTGCTGACCGCGTTTGGGGCCGACTCGGTGATCGAGCTGCTGAGCGGGATCGTGCTCTATGTGCGGTTGTCGGCGGAGTCGGCGGGGACGAGCCGCGATGTTGAACGGCTCGAGGCCACCACGACGCGGGTCTCGGCGGTCTTGCTCGTGCTTCTGTGCGCTTACGTCGTGCTGTCTTCCGTCGCCGGCATCGTCCTGCGCATCACGCCGTCGGACTCGATCGCCGGCGTTGCGGTCAGCGCCGTCGCCATCGTGGCCATGCCGCTGCTTGCGCGAGCCAAGCGCCGGGTCAACCAGGTCATCGGCAGCGCCTCTCTGCGTGCGGACATCGCCGAGACGATCAGCTGCGCCTACCTGGCCGCGGTCACCCTCGCAGGACTGGCCGTGAGCATGCTCACCGGCTGGTGGTGGATTCAGTACATCGCCGCCCTTGCACTCCTCATCTGGATCGTTCCCGAGGCTCACGAGGCGCTCGAACATCGGCGGGATAATGGGTCGATCACAGGGGGGAAGGCATGAAGCAATGAGCGATCGAGGTGTGGACGGCGATATGGAGCAATCGACGCGCCTGCATGACAAGCGGCGGCTGATGGTCACGCAGCTCCTGCGCAGCCCGGTCCTCAACCCAGCCGGAACGGAGGTCGGGCGGGTCGAAGACTTCATCGTCAAGCTCGCCGACGGCACCTACCCGCCCGTGACGGGGCTGAAGGTCCGCGTCGGAGCGCAGGACGTGTTCATCGGCAAGGACCTGATCGACTCGCTCGAGCCGGGTGGTGTCCGGCTGAACACGCACACCATCCGCACCGAAGCTTTCCAGCGCCGGCCCGGCGAGGTGCTGCTTGCAGCGGACGTGCTCGGCCGGCACCTGGTTGACGTGGTCAAAGGCCGAATCGTTCAGGCGCACGACCTGGTCCTTGCCCCCGGCGACGAGGGCTGGTACCTGGCCGGCATCGACCGCAGCCCGCAGGCGATGCTGCGGCGCCTGCTCCCGCGTCGCGGCCGACCCGACCTCCGCCGCCACGCCATCCTCGACTGGAAGGACATCCAGCCCTTCGTGGGCCACGTGCCTACGGCCAAGCTGCTGATGCCGCTGCAGCGATTGCGCCGCCTTCATCCCGCACAGATCGCCGACATCGTCGAGGACGCCTCGCACGAGGAAGGCCAGGAGATCATCGAGGCTGTCGAGAGCGACCCCGCGCTGACCGCCGACGTCTTCGAAGAGCTCGATACCGAGCACCAGGTCGAGTTCCTCAAGTCGAAGTCGAATGAAGACGCCGCGCGAATCCTCGAGGGCATGGCGCCCGACGATGCGGCCGATCTGCTGAGCGAGCTCGCACAAGAGCGCCGCAAGCCCATCTTCGAGATGATGGGGGCGAGCCAGCAGTACAAGCTGCGCAAGCTTCTTCAGTACCACCCGACCACGGCGGGCGGCATGATGAGCCCGGACTACGTCTGGGTCGTCCGCGAATCCACGGTCGAGATGGCGCTCGAGGCCGTGCGGACGGATGACAAAGCTCCACACCAATTGCTGACGACCGTGTTCGTCACCGATCACGACGGCCTGTACATCGGAAGTATCGGCGTGGTCGAGCTGCTTCGAACGGATCGTACGCATCGGGTCGAGGAGCTCGAGCTGACGATCGTCTCGGTCCACGGCAACGCCGACTTCGCCGACGTCGCGTTGATGATGGCCGACTACAACCTCATCGCCCTGGGGGTAGTCGACGCCGCCGGCAACCTGATCGGCGCGATCTCCTGTGACGACGTCATCGAGGCCTTGGTCCCAGAGGACTGGCGCAACCGGGTCGAAGCGAGCACCGGGGTATAGACCGCTGATGTCCGAGCGCGAGCCAAACCGCAAGGACTCGCGCACGAAGCCAACGTCGGCGGTGCTCGACGAATTGCACCAGGGCGACATCCACGGCGCGTTCGGAACCATCCGCGTCAGCGATGTCACGCCTCGTCGCACCTGGCGTCGTCGCCTGCTCACGCTGGCGGCGATCATCGGACCAGGCCTCATCGTCATGGTCGGCGACAACGACGCCGGCGGCGTTTCCACTTACGCCCAGGCGGGCCAGGACTTCGGCTACTCGCTTTTGTGGACGCTACTCCTTCTGATCCCCGTGTTGGTCGTCAACCAGGAGATGGTCGTGCGCCTCGGCGCGGTGACAGGAGTCGGCTACGCCCGGCTCATCAGCGAGCGCTTCGGACGCTTCTGGGGCTGGTTCTCAGCCGGCGGCATCTTCTTGCTCAACTTCCTGACCATCAGCACCGAGTTCATGGGCATCAGCCTGGCTGGGCAGTACTTCGGCCTCAGCATCTTCATCGCCGTGCCCATCGCAGCGCTCCTCCTGATCGGCATCACCGTGAGCGGCAACTTTCGGCGTTGGGAGCGGGCCATGTTCGTGTTCCTCTTCGCGAGCTTGCTGGTCCTGCCGCTGGTATTGCTCAGCCACCCCGACCCCGGTGCGTCGCTCAAGGGGTTCTTGGTGCCCGGGGTGGAGGGCGGCCTGACGTCAAACTCTGCGCTGCTGATCGTGGCCGTGGTGGGAACGACGGTCGCACCCTGGCAGCTCTTCTTCCAGCAGTCCAACGTGATCGACAAGCGGATCACCCCGCGCTGGCTCGAGTACGAGAAGGCGGACACGGTGATCGGCGCGTTCGTCGTCGTCATCGGCGCGGCCGCGATCATGATGGCCACCGCATCCGCCTTCACCGGGAGCTCGGAGTTCGGCCACTACCAGGACGGGCTTCACATCGCGCAGGGCCTGGCGAGCCACGTCTCGCCGATGGCCGGCACCATCTTTGCCCTCTTGCTGTTCGACGCCTCGATCGTCGGCGCGTCGGCTGTGACGCTCGCGACCTCCTATGCGTTTGGCGACATGTTCGGTTTGAGGCACTCCCTGCACAGGGGCGTGCGCGAGGCCAAGCTTTTCTACGCCTCCTACACCGGCATGGTCGTGCTCGCGGCGGCCATCGTGCTCATTCCGCAGGCGCCCCTGGGGCTGATCACGACTGCGGTGCAGGCGCTGGCAGGGATCATGCTTCCGAGCGCGACCGTGTTCGCCGTGCTGCTCTGCAACGACCGCGC
>WNGJ01001678.1_pt1 | contig 25864 bp, 21 predicted proteins | sample 5400611 | NCBI WGS metagenome assembly WNGJ01 (sample SAMN13153375, study PRJNA577476) | soil metagenome | isolation source: 40 cm soil or saprolite under Garry oak tree replicate 1 | place: USA:California | collected 2016-06-15
GCGACCGGCGACCTGACCCAGCGCAAATTGTTACCCACGCTGGCGCACCTGGCGCACGATCATCCCTTGCCCGAGGGCTTCTCCATCGTCGCCTTTGCGCGTCGCCCCATGACCGACTTGCAGTGGCGAGCGATGGCGATGGAATCGGTCAATAAATATTTGCCCGAAGGTGACAAATTAGACGAGAAAGCACAGCAGGCTTTCGCGCAAAAATTATACTACTGTCAATCCGACTTCAATGATCGCGAGGGCTACCAGAAACTCGCCGATCTGCTTGATCGACTGGATGAAGAACAGAGAACAGAGGGCAATCGCCTCTTCTACCTGGCGACTCCCCCCACCACTGACTCTGAGATCATTCATCAACTCGGCGGCGCTGGATTGGCCCGCCAGCAGCGCAACAACGGCGATGAAGAATCCTGGACGCGCATCGTCATCGAAAAACCCTTTGGGCGCGACCTGGCCTCGGCACAAAAACTGAATCGCGAACTTGGCCGTGTCTTCCGTGAGAATCAAATCTATCGCATCGACCACTATATGGGCAAGGAAACCGTGCAGAACCTCCTGGCGTTCCGCTTCGCCAATGGTATCTTCGAGCCACTCTGGAACCAGAAGTACATCGATCACGTGCAGATCGTGGTCGCTGAAAGCCTGGGCGTTGGCACTCGCGCCGAGTATTACGAAGAGTCAGGCGCGATACGTGACATGGTGCAGAACCACATCATGCAGGTGCTCTGCCTCACGGCAATGGAGCCTCCGGTGGCCTTCGATGCCGATGCTATTCGCGATGAGAAGGTCAAAGTCATGCGCGCTATCCCACCACTCACTCCTGAGCAAGTTGCAGTCAACACTGTGCGCGCGCAGTACACCTCCGGCGTAATTGACGGACAGCCAGTTCCAGGCTATAAAGAGGAAAAAGGCGTCGCGCCCAACTCGACGACAGAAACCTACGTCGCGTTGAAGCTGTTCATTGAGAACTGGCGCTGGGCGGATGTGCCTTTCTACATTCGCACGGGCAAATGCCTGCCCAAGCGCTGCACCGAAGTCACCATCCAGTTCAAGCGCGTGCCACATCAACTCTACAAGCCATCGGAGACAAAGGGCCTGGTACCCAACCGCCTGACTATCAAGATTCAACCCGATGAAGGCATCTCGCTCAAATTTGGCGCGAAGATACCTGGCGCGGCTCGCCACCTCAGCTCGGTTGATATGAACTTCTCGTATGCCAGCGCCTTCGGTATACAATCACCCGAAGCCTACGAACGCCTGCTCGCTGATGCTATGATCGGAGACTCCACCCTCTTCATCCGCCGCGACGAAGTCGAGACATCCTGGCATATCGTGGATAGCATCATCAACGGCTGGAAGAACATGCCCGCCGATTCAGTCACCACCTATCCCGCCGGTACCTGGGGGCCCAAGGAAGCCGACGACCTGATCGAGAGAGATGGTCGCGCGTGGGATAACCCTTAAAATATGCAAAAATATTCGCCGGCTACTCCACAACTGCGCCTGGCCGAGATCATCGCTGCCCTTTCTCTTGCTTCCGATCTTGGAAAGGGCCAGCCACTGGAATATGCCCGACACGAATAATTCCTGGAACATGCTTCGTCTGGGAACGATTGCCTGTTTGACCGCCTGGAGCTACGACCATGCTCATGCCTAGAGAGGGGAGAAAAGAAGAGAGGAGAAGCGTATGCCGCTTTTTAGAAGATCTAGCTCACCCGATGTCAAGAAGCTACAACTCTTCCGCCGCGCCAGCACCATTCCCGCACCCGAAGCGCCTACAGACCAGACTGGCCCAGTCTTAAGGAAGGAGAGACTATGAAATCGCTCGGCGATCATGGGCCCGTGCGCCCATCGGGACAGCCCCGCACGGACGGACGGAACGGTGACGATCGGTCCGCAGTGGTCGGCAACGAACGGATGACAACGCTGGCCGGCGCGGTGCTCCTCGTGCTGATCGTGGTCGAGCTCGTGACCGTGCCGACCCTGCGCGCGCTGCTGTCCGTCCACGTCCTTGTTGGGGTGCTCTTGGCCGGCCCGCTCGCCGTCAAGATCGGCTCGACCGGCTACCGGTTCCTGCGCTACTACACCGGATCGCCCGCCTTCGTGCGCAAAGGTTCGCCCCGCCTGGCGCTGCGGGTTCTCGCCCCGCTGCTCCTGGCCACGACCCTCGTGGTGATCGGCAGCGGGATCGGACTCCTGGTGACCGGCCCGACCCAGGCTGGCCCACTCCGCATCGTGCACGTCCTCAGCACCCTGATCTGGCTCCCGGTGATCGCCATTCATGTATTCGCCTACATCCGGCGGGTCCCACGTAGTCTCGCGGACGACTGGAGCAAACATCCCGCAGAGCAAGCACCAGGACGCGGGCTCCGGCTCGGCGTGAACCTCGGCGCGCTGCTGGGCGGCGCGATCGCTGCCATTCTCGTGCTCCCCGTCACCGCACCGTGGATCGCTTGGATCAAGACGAGCGAGATTGGCCCGGGTCCCTTCATCGCTGGCATGATTGTCGCCACACTTGCGCTCCTTGCCACCAGACCTCTCAGGTGGAGGTAGATGGACGGTGAGGCAGGGGCTGGCTTCGGACTGCGAGGAAAGGCCATGTTTGCCTTCTCCATATCGAGCAGCCAGGCCACCATCCCGAAATGATGGTACAATAAGCAAGAAGACAAAGAAGCTCAACAGAAAGGCCGATAATGGCACGATCAGCTGCTCATACCTCTAAAAACCAGGCAGATCAAATTTCCCAATCAAAACCGGCAGACCGTACCGAACGCAGGCTCCGGCGAGTGGGCGCCTGGTTCCTGCTTTACCTGGCGCTGCAGGCAGAACTTGGACTGGCGTGGGATAGAAACTGGCATGATCTCATTGGACGTGACCAGTTCTGGACACTGCCGCATATCATGCTCTACGCGGGTATTGGGGGAGCAGGTCTCGTGGCGTTGATTGTCATTTCGGCGGATACGCTGCGCTATAATCTCAAGAAACCAGGCGTTGACGATACCTCGACCATTCGTATCTTCACCTTTCACGCGCCTCTTGGCTACGTGTTATTAGGCTTCGGCGCGCTCATCGATCTCCTGGCCGCGCCATTCGATAACTACTGGCACCAGCTCTACGGAATTGATGTCACCCTGTGGTCGCCTTTCCACATTATGGGTACGCTTGGAAGTATTATCGTAGGCCTGGGTATCGTCTATGTTTTCGCATCTGAGGTCGTCATCGAGCGCCAGGCAGCACTGGCCGGGCATCCTCCGCGCCGCTTCCTGGGATGTAGCGCCCTTGAATGGGGAACGCTGGCCGTACTTGCTGCCTATATGAACCTGACTATTCCAGCATTAACGGCCTTCGTTGCCATCCCTATCGGGCCATTGCAACTCTTTACCTACCCTTTCGCGCTAGTTCTCGCGGGCGGTTTTAGCCTCGTCAGCGCTATTCAATTGACGCGCAAACCCGGCAGCGCCACCATAACTGCCCTGCTGCTCTGCATTCAGACGTTGTATACGCAGACCTTTGTGCCATTCGCCATTAGCACCAGCGTAGCATTGCTTGGAATATCCTATCGCTTTGTAGATCGCAGGCCCGCCTTCAATCTCACACTGGCCCTGATACCACTCCTCTTTTTGATCTCGGCTGTCCTGATAGATTGGCTTACCTACAGGCACCGGCAGCGCCATAAGTCAACATTAGATATCCTACCGGGAACGTGGCTGCTGGCAATCGTGATAGCGCTTCCAGCGGTCGTCATTCCACCACTACTCGTCATGATCGTTTCAGTCATCCCAGCTTTCTCGCCATTACCGGCAGGCATGTTCGCCCTGCAAGCGCAGTGGTTAGATATGCTCATTGCTCTACCAGTTACGCTGCTCATAGCGATTGCTGCGATTGAGTGTGGGAAAGTCTTCGGAGATATCTGGTATATGAACCAGCGTTAACCTATCAGCCCAGCAATTCTTCCATCTGCGCCAGGTAAGACCCGAACAACTGGCAGGCCTGCCGCACCGGCTCCGGCGAGTTCATATCGACTCCGGCTTTTTTCAGCAGCTCAATACTGTAATCCGAAGAACCGGAGGAGAGGAACTTCAGGTAGCGATCAACGGCGGGCTTGCCTTCGTGCAGAATCTGCTGTGCCAGCGGCCTGTCGCGTACTGGTACACATAAAAGCTGCTATAAAAGTGGGGGATACGCGCCCACTCAACATCGATCAACCCGTCAACCACTGCCACGCCGCCATAGTATTTCTCATTGAGCGCGTGATACATCTTGCTCAGATTATCGGCGGTCAATGGTTCGCCCGCCTCGGCCTGGCTGTGCACCAGTTGTTCAAACTCAGCAAACATGGTCTGCCTGTAGAGCGTTCCCCGCAGGTCTTCAAGCGCGTGATTGAGGATGGCCAGGCGAATTGCCGGGTCCGTGTTCGTCTTGAGCAGGTAATCCGTGAGTAAGGATTCATTCAGAGTAGAAGCCACCTCTGCGACGAAGATGGTATAGTCGCCATACTGAAATGGCTGGTAGTTGCGCGTAAAGAACGAGTGCATAGAGTGACCCAGTTCATGCGCCAGGGTGTACATGCTATCGCGCTTGTTCTGGAAGTTGAGCAGGATAAATGGCTGGGTTGCATAGCCTCCGCCACTATATGCCCCGCCGCGCTTCCCTGGTGTCTCATAGACATCAATCCATCGTTCACGAAAGGCTTTTCTCAGCGTGTTGGTATAGTTCTCGCCCAACGGAGCTAATCCGGCCACCACCGTTTCACAGGCATCCTTGTAGCTAATCTCGTCGGCGGTTTCCTCCACGATTGGAACATACAGGTCATACATGTGCAGTTCATCGAGTTGCAGCACACGCTTGCGCAGTTCCATGTAGCGGTTAAGCAGAGGAATATGTTCACCAACCGTTTTGACCAGGTTATCATAGACGCTGACCGGAATATTGTATTGGAAGAGTGCGCGTTCGCGGCACGAAGCATACCCACGCTGCCGTGTATAAAAGATATCCGCCTTTACCTGGGCGGAAAGCGTCGCGGCAATGGTATTGCGCTGCTTGAGGAATGGCTCGTGCATCCCTTCAAATGCCTCTTTGCGCACACGCCGATCCGTGCTGCGAATATAGACCAGGTAGTTGCCCTTGGTTAGCTGCACATCCTCGCCCGCTTCGTCCCGGATGAGTGGCAAACGCAGATCAGCATTATCGATCATTGAGAAAACGGAGTCCGGCCCGTCGGAAATTTCACCTGCGGCAGCCAGTACTGCCTCTACCTCGGCGGAACGTACGTGAGGGCGTTTGCGATTCAAATCGCGCAGTTGCTGCCCGTAGAGTTGCAATCCAGGCGTCTCCTGCACATACTGGTGCAGTGTCGCCTGCGACAACGCCAGGATTTCCGGTTCAATGTATGAAAGCGCTGTGGAAGTACGCACAAACAGCTGCATGGCACGATCGTACATCCCCTGGTACTTGCTGTTGGTTGTATCTTCATCTTTGCGCATGGATGCATACACGAAGAGCGCTTCCAGTTTCTCAAACACCTCGTCACGCTTGCGCAATACATTCAAGAGCGCCTGCCCACTTTGTGCAAGCGTTCCCTGTAGCGCCTCAAGTTCAGGTATGCGCTGCAGCAGCGACTGAAACGTCTGTTCCCAGTCTTCATTGGTAGAGAAGATACTCTCCAGGTCCCAGGTATATTCCTTTGGGACATCACTTCGCTTTGTCAATGTCAGCAATGTCAAACTGCCTTTCAAAATGTAATCAAACACTGCCACACAGGCATGTTTTCATGTATTTGCAGAGATGGCACATTTGGGTCGTTTTGTGTTTACTTATTATAACGAGTTCTTTCCCAAAGCGCAAACATTTAGAGGCAGGCGTTTGCGCAATGAATAAAAGGTGATGACTCATGTAGACGAGGAAACAGACCCAATGCCAAAAAAGGACGAGTCACCTATCAAGAAGTGGCACTAAGAAGGCAGACATGGCCTATTTCTTAACGCACGCTCTTAATGCGTTGGATCAGCCCCGCCCCAAGCAAAGCAAGTATGGCTGCAAGTACAAAGAGTAGCGTGTAACTGTGAAACGTGTTCACCACGAAGGCGGCAATGCTGACACCCACGATTTGCGGGAAAGCGTTGGCAATATTGATCACACCAAGGTCTTTCCCACGAGCGTTGGCCGAGGGCAACAGCTGGGTAATCAGCGCGATATCGACGCCTAGATAGGCTCCAAAGCCGAGACCAAGCACTCCACCGGCAATCTCGACAGCAAGCCAGGTTTGGAAGAACGCCAGGATCAGGAAGGAGAGCGCGATCACCAGGCTGGCACCCACGACAAAGGCCTTGCGGCGCTGGAGCCTGTCAGAGAGCACACCACTCGCCACCGAGGAGAGAAGGAGTGTACCGGTGAGGATGATTTGAAAGGTGGTGACTCCCTGCGCTGCCTTCTGGTAATGCACCGCATCTTGCAGAAAGTACAAGAGATAGCCAAGTGCAGTAAAGTAACTCAGATAGACCAGGAAGCGCGTGAGCCAGGCCCAGCCAAAATCAGGATATTTGACTGGATTGACCCAGAAGCCTGCCAGAAAGGTAGCGAGATGAAAGCGCGGTGCGGCTTCCTTGGGGAGCGGCTTGTCACGTAGCACCAGGATGAAGAGCATCATGACTATGAGCAGCAGGCCGATGAAGATGTAATAGGACATCTGTGTTGACGTAGCGACGCGGGTGACGAGCAGTGCACCCATGACCGCTCCCAGAGGTAAGGAGAGGCTGACAAATGCCGAGACCGTCGCACGCTGGCGCAAGGGCACTTGATCGGGGACGACCGCTGAGAGTCCAGCCAGTATCGCATTGGCCGCAATATGAAAGATCGCCCACCAGATCACCAGCGCGACAAGGCTGGTGGCGTTGGCCATCAGCGCAAGGGTCACTGCCGAGAGCATGGATCCGACGAGAAACCAGGGTCGTCGCCGACCCAGGCGCGACGTAGTACGATCGCTGAGCGCACCGGCAATGGGATTGGTGATGACCGCGGCAAGGACACCTACAACTGTAGCAATGGTCAGGTTCGTGAACTTATTCGCCGCACCTAGAGCCGCAATCTGCATCGGCAAGAGGATCTGGCTGATCGGCAAAATGCTCAGCCAGATGACGAGGTTCGCCAGAGACAAGAACATTTGAAACCCTGCATTGACCGCTTTGGTCGGCACCTGGAGGGCCTCTATATCGTTCAGATCGTCCTCTAAAGCAAGCTGAGCAGAAGCATTGGTCATAGGGATACTTTCCTTATCTATTATTCAAAAGACCCGGAGCTTACCGCTCATATGCTTCCAAGGCATCTCACCATTTCGTACCAAGTTGCCGATGAACCTCTGCCATATCATAGTAGAGCGATTCGCGCACGATCTTGCCATCGCGGCGAACCACCACCGTGACACCGGGAATAGAGAACGCACGTCCAGTCGCGGGCAGACCGGGATAATCATGGACATGCGTGCCGCTGGCAACCCACTCGACCGTTAACTGCTCGCCACGCGCGATACGATTGGTGACAGTGATGCGCATATCAGGCATTGCCGCAAACCCCGCGCTCTTACGAGCCATAATAGCGGCGCGACCAGCGATCGGATGCGGGTACATACTATCTTCGACAATGGCATCCTCGTGATAATCATGATCTGACACTCCCCATGTCTAAAGCCAAGGGGGTTCTTGGTTCCTCCAGGCGACTTGCCACAAGCGGGCTTCCCACTCGCAGTAGCGGTCGCCTGTCCCCAAGCGTTTCACGCTCTCAGCGGAGCGTCGGTTCCCGAATGCCCTGCGGTACCGTCCAGTGCTTTTGCCAAGATGTTCAAGGCGGCATTGTGATCTCTGTCCAGCACCACGCCACAGCTCGTACAGATGTGAGTACGGATCGAGAGACTCTTGTACACCCGCGTGCCGCATTGTGAGCACGCTTGACTGGTGAAGTGGGGTTCGACCGCGATCACGGGGATGCGATGCACCGCCCCATAATACTTCACCCAGCGCAGAAATGCTCCCCACCCGGCATCGTGAATGGACTTTGCCAGGTGGCGGTTCTTGAGCATGTTGCGTATCTGAAGATGCTCATAGGCAATCAAATCGTGAGATGAGACGAGCGTGCTTGCCTGTTTGCGGGCAAAGTCTTCACGCTGCCGCTGGACCTTCAGATACCCCTTTGCCAGGGCGCGCCTGGCTTTCTTTCTATTGTTACCGCCTTGGCGTTTGCGCGAGAGGCGGCGGTGCAATCGCTTCAACCGTTGCTCGGCACGGCGAAAGTGCCGGGGGTTGTTGACCGTCTTGCCATCGGAATCAGTGTAGTAGGCGAGCAGCCCCACGTCGATGCCCACCTGCTTCCCCAAAGGCTGGTGGATGATGGCCTTGTGCGCGGCAACCCCGAACTGCACGTAGTAGCCATCGGCACGCTTCACCATGCGCACCCGCTTGATCTGTTTGGTGGGGAAGGCTTCGATCTGCTGCTGCTTGTTTCCCACCAGCCGCAGTCGCCCGATGCCACAGCCGTCCGTGAAGGTGAGATGACGCCCATCGGGGTCAAGCTTCCAGCCCGTGGTTTTGTATTCCACCGAGCGGTTATCGTGCTGGAATTGGGGATAGCCCTTCTTGCCTGGCTTGTTCTGCTTGCAGTTCTCATAGAAGCGCGAGATAGCAGACCAGGCACGGTCTGCCGAGGCCTGGCGTGCCTGAGAATTGAGACGACGGACGAAGGGGTACTCCCTGGCAAGTTCGGCGCAGGAGCATTGCAAATCGTTCTTGCCGGTGCCACGAGTATCCATCCACAAGCGCACGCACTTGTTGCGGATGAATTGCACCACCCTGATGGCCTCATCGATGGCGGCATATTGTGCAGGAGTGCCATCGAGTTTGTACTCGTAGATCAGCATGCCGCTTGCCTTTCTGCTGGTGTTCTGCTATACTCACTATACACGTAGAGATGGCATATGTCAAGCGAAAATGAGCATGAAACGAACCAATGTCTACCTCACCGAAAAGCAACTCGAACGTCTGCACCTGCAAGCACAACAGGAAGGGGTCTCAATGGCCGAAGTGATCCGCCGGGCCGTCGAGGTGTACCTCGTGTGGAATGATCCGACCTATGCCCCGCCACCCCACTCCAAAAAGGACCGCCGCCTTCATCCCCATGGCGAGAAGTCAGGGGCTTTCGGCGGCGGTCGGTAAAGTGCTGGAGTTCGGACAGAAGCCCCACCCATTAGGGTTGGGGCGACTGACGCAGCAAATCGTCCCTATGGCCCCACTTATCGAGGAAACGATAAAAATTCCTCCTGGTCAGGCGGGTGCGCTCGGCATCAGAGAGTTTGGCGTTCTGCAGCTGAGGGTGGCAATGAACGGGTAAACCGGGCGTGACGACGGCGCTTTTCCCACAATTTCTCACCGCGAAATTGAAATCGATATCCATATAATAAGGGAAACGATAGCGCTCGTCGAACAGGCCCGCGCGCTCGAGCAGCCTTCTTTTAAAGGCCATACAGAGCCCCGCGATTGCCTCGACCTCTTGTTCGTTGGCCTCTTCAAAGTGGCGCATATCTTCTGTGAGCAGGCCGCGCAGTCCGGTAATGCCAACATCGCTATCCGACAAGACTTCGCCAAGTGGCGCAAACACATCGCCGGTCAGTTCAACCGAGCTATCAAGCAGCAGCACATACTGCCCCCTGCTGCTCTTCAGCCCGACGTTGCGAGCTTCGGCTTCACCTACCGGGCGCGCAACGGTCACCAGGCGCAATCGCTGGTCGTCACGCTGCATCACTTTTGCCCAGGAGTTCAGTTCATCCTGCGATCCATTATCGACCAGCACAATCTCAACAGCATGCCCGTCAGCGAATCTCGCTACGCTTTCCACGCAGCGTTTTGCTTCTTCAAAGTTATCACACGCCAGTATATTTACCGAAAATGCGCAGCTATCTGCTTCATCCAGCAGCGAGGGAACCTGGCGCGTGGTGCGATAGACTGTGCCGTCAACCTCGACGCTGGGAAGGATGATGAGATGCGCTCCATGGGGATTATCCTTGATACCGTAGCCTGCCTCCTCAATCTGCCGTTTCAGATCATCGGCCCGATCATATTTCCCTTTCCTGCGCAATTCATCACGCTCGTGTGAGAGCGCCAATATATCTGCTGGAATACCAGTGCGAGATGGTTGTACAGTCATTTGCTTAACCCTTCTATAGGCCAGGACAGGCCTGGCCGCTACATGTCTATTTACGCTGCAACGGGCTGGAAAGCCTCTGTCATTCATTCAGGGGATGAATGATCTCTTCTCCTCGGTTCATATTTCGTGTGGAGTCCCGCCCGAGGAAGAGGATGCTTCGCTACCCTTCGATTCCTCTCGGAAGTCTCCAACGACTTGGACGTCTGCTTATCCAGCGTTCCCCAGGTCTTCTAAATTTTAACACACGCGGCAATAAAAGTGACTAACGTACTCTTACAGTATCCCACTCATGAGGAACGCGTCAGGTTTCTCGCTTCGCTCCCTGGGCTCCATCGTTTTTTGAGAATACATTCGATAAGAAGCTTTAGATTTGGTGGTGCTACATGTAGGATTCTTGCTTTGTGAGCAGGGGGACGGGGTTGCATTTCAGATGATGAGTATACTGGATGATAAGGCTAATTAGTTCTGAGCCCGGCGCTACAACTCGTATTGAATATTTGAGCAAGGGTGAGTTTGATATGATTGAAGATTTTCAGATAGGCGCTGATAGTGGTGCGCCTACCCTCAATGGTATTTATGATGATCAAAGTACTATTGAGGGTAGTGATGAAGGAGATTTAAAAGTGCTCATTCCTAAAGAAGGAGTAAGCATTGAGAAGAATGATAGAAGTTTGTCTGAGTTCGAACGCTGGTACAAACAAGGGCGTCTAATTATTGATCCAGAATGGCAGCGTTCCTATATTTGGGATAGATCTAGAGCATCTAAGCTTATCGAATCTTTTCTTGTTGATATTCCGGTTCCCGTAATATACCTCTCTAAAAATGAGGGAGGGAAATATGAAGTCATTGACGGAGTGCAGAGATTAACTTCTATATTCAAGTATTTTAATGGCGAGTTCCCTCTCACTGGTTTAGTGATGTTAAAACTGATGGATAAAAAGAAATTTTCTGAGCTTCCCTCAGAAATGCAGAACAAGCTATCGGACGCTACTTTAAGAACTTTTGAATTATCTCCCCAAACCTCTAAGAATCTGCTTTTTACTATTTTTGAGCGGCTGAATACTGGAGGCGTGGCTCTCACCGAGATGGAGATAAGAAATTGTATCTATCGAGGAAAAACCAATGACTTGATAAAGAAGTTGGCGGTTTACGAGGAGTTTGTGAAGAGTGTCAATCAGAAAGATCTTAGCAGAGGAATGCTTGATCGCTCCCTGGTATTGAGATTTTTGGCCTTTTATGAGAAAGGGTACCAAAAAGCTCAAGAGGGTTTGAAAACTTTTATTAATGACTTCTTTGAATATTACAAGAATCCGTTAGAATCGAAACTAGATGAGTTTGAAAAACAATTCAAAAAAGCTACCCGGGTCGCTTATACTGTTTTTGGCGATTTTGCATACAGATTGCGCCGACAGGATAGTAAGGGCGGAGGTGAGTGGGCTACTCGCGTTAATGCCGCCGTTTTCCAGGTGATCGCCGTATCATTTACAAATTATGATCCGAGTCAAGTTACCCAGAGACGAGATGCTATCCTTGAGGAGTATCTTGATATGGTTACTTGTGATAGTAACTGGCTAGATAGTGTCTCCAGGTCTACCGGAGATGCTCGAAGAATTCGTTACACGTTTCAAACTTGGAATGATCGCCTTGGTGCGGTTATGGAGGGTTCAATCCCTCTTGATACCAAGCGCATATTTTCTGCGAACTTAAAAAAAGAGATGTTTAAACAGAATCCCACTTGTTCTTTATGCGGTCAAGAGATAAGGCTCATTAATGATGCTGCATTAGATCACGAGGAACACTACTGGCGCAGCGGTAAAACTATTCCTTCTAATGCAAGGCTTGCTCATAGATTGTGTAATATGAAGCGACCAAAATAAGTTTGGTGTTTGCTGATATTACGAATAGAATCTTTGGCAAACAAGCCATTTCAAATGCAGGTGGACAGGGAGACTCAAATTTCGATTAGAGCCTTTACTGATCCTCCCTGTCAACAGGACGAACCTCTCTAAATCTGTCCAGGTCCGATCGACGGTAGTATAACCGCTTAAATGCCCCCAACTGATACGCCTGCAGCTGAGGTTGAACGTTGTTGTAAAAGGTCTCACGAGAAATGCCGAGATATCTGGCCGCTTCAGATGCCGTCACATAAACTTCTCCATTTCGCTCTAGTGGCATGCACACTCCCCTCAGTTGTTTCCCACATCATAACGTGGTTAGACAAATTTTGTCAATGCCAACCTAAAATTCCTTGTTAGACATATATTGACACTTCAAACAAAAGCTACTATAATACACATAAGCAGACAGATAATGACAGTCATTCACAGTTGATGGTTGGAAACAAGGGGGAAGAGGATGGCTGCCGTCTCTTCCGGTTGTCGTTGTCGTAACACATGGCAAGGAGACGTTCGGTGAAGAAAAGCAAGACCCCGACCTTTCTGTTAGAGTTGCCTCTGCGAGTCGATGCAGGGCAGGCCAAACGTCTCCGTGCGCATTTCGAGGCGGCGCGCTGTCTCTACAATGCGCTACTGGGCGAAGCGATGAAGCGATTGCGGCAGATGCGTGCCGACCCGGCGTGGCAGGAGGCACGCGCCATTCCCCAGGCGCAGAAGCAAGAGCGCAAGGAGGCGTTCTCACGATTGCGGCATGCCCATGGGTTCTCCGAATATGCCCTGCATGAGTTTGTCAAGACGGCCAATTGTAGCTGGATCGCCGAGCATCTCGATTCGATGGTGGCGCAAACGCTGGCGACTCGTGCCTATCAAGCGGTGAATCGCGTCTGTCGGGGCCTCGCAAAGCACGCCCGCTTCAAGAGCAAGGGGCGCGGCCTGGACAGCGTCGAGAACAAATGGAATAGGTCGGGATTGCGCTTTGTCCTCCAACCCCCCGAAGAGGGCGATCAGGGATGGCTCATTTGGGGTAAATGCCGCCTCCCTGCACTGATCGACTGGGACGATCCGGTCGTTTGTCACGGACTCAGACATCCCATCAAGTACGCGCGGCTTGTCCGACGGAAGGCGTCCAGTCCGAACGCGCAAGGGGCAGACGTACAGGGCTACCGTTACTGCGTGCAATTGATCTTACAGGGTACCCCTCACCAGAAACCCAAGCACACCGTTGGAAAGCACGTGATCGGGCTTGATCTGGGTCCCTCGACCATCGCCATTGTGCCACGCGAGGGGGAGGCGAGACTGTCGCCCTTGTGCGAGGAACTCAAGCCCGATACTCGTGCCAAGCGTCGCCTGGAACGCAAGCTGGACCGGCAGCGGCGCGCGAATAATCCAGGGAACTACGATGAAAAAGGCCGCGTCAAGAAGCGCGGCAAGCAACGCCTCGTCTGGCATGACAGCAAAGGCTATCGCGCCACGAGACGACGGCTTGCCCACAAGGAGCGGAGGCTTTCGGCTCATCGCAAGAGTCTACATGGTCGACTTGCCCATGAGATCATCCGTATTGGCAACGACATTCGTATCGAGAAGATTTCTTACCGCGCCTGGCAGAAACAGTTTGGCAAAAGCGTGGGACGCTCTGCCCCAGGGATGCTCATAGACCACCTGAGACGCACGGTTGCAAGCACCGGCGGCACCCTGCACGAGTTCCCCACGCGCAGCACCAAACTGTCCCAGTACTGTCACGGCTGTAAGACGTACGTCAAAAAGCCGCTCTCGCAACGCTGGCACGAGTGCGCCTGCGGCACCGGCCCGGTGCAGCGCGACCTGTACTCGGCATGGCTAGCCGCTCATCTCGACCCGGCAAACAACATTCCCTCTATCGCCCAGGACTCCTGGGAGGGCGCGGACCTGCGCCTGCGGGCAGCGGTAGAGGCGTTAGTACAACGCGCGAATGAGGGGCAGGTCTTGCCCCGAAGCGTGGGCGTCCCCCGCGCCGGAGCGCGTCTGCCCCAAAGTCTTGACCCGAACCAACTAGGGCTGGTCTACCGACGGGGTAGGCTAGCAGCGTTGGGGTAGGGACAAGAACCTCCCGCCGGAGGCGGGAGAGTGTCAGGCTGCCAAACACAGCTACCAACCGAGGGCCAGACCATCACAACGAGGGTCGGCAGCGCCCTCAAATATACGGGTGTCAGGGCTCATACGGATCGCCTGCGCGTGGCCCATCCCATCTCCCCACGACTCTTCAAGCACTATACGGTGGCCGAGTAGCTCCAGCAGGAACGGCACTCCGCTGGAGAAGCGCCGCTCCAACACGACCACTTCAGCGATATCGCGTTCCAGGTGTTCATCAACGCCGCTCTGTCCCGCGATCAAATCCTCACGCCTGCCCGATGCATGTATCCTCATACGGCCACTGCGCCAGCGCGGCGCGGCTATGGCCTGCTGCGTATTCATCCCAAAATCAAGCATGGCCGAAAGCAATTGTACGTGTATCTGCGGCTGCGCATCTCCACCCATCGTCCCCAGCGCCATATACGGTGTGCCGTCACGCATCACCATCGCCGGGGTAAGCGTGTGCATCGTGCGCTTGCCCGGTTGCAAGTAATTGACGTGGCGCGGGTCGAGCGAGAAGTACGAACCCCGGTTATGCAGCATCACGCCTGTATCGCCGCCAATCACGCCGCTTCCAAAGCCATTATAGAGGCTTTGAATGAGCGAGACCACATTACCCTCGCCATCGGCGGCACACAGGTACATCGTATCGCCCTCTTTTTCCAGCCCTCCCGCGACACTGACCGCCGCCTTCTGCGCATTGATGCGCTTCCTCTGTTCTTCCGCGTAGGCTTTACTGAGCAGCCGCTCGACCGGCACATCCACAAACGCCGGGTCTGAAACATAGCGATCGCGGTCCGCGAAGGCCAGTTTCTTCGCTTCGAGCAACAGGTGTAGATATTCAGCCGTCCCATAACCGAGTGACTTGAGATTATAGCCCTCAAGAATATTGAGCATTTCAAGCGCGGTGATGCCCTGCGTATTCGGCGGGAACTCGTACACGTCATACCCGCGATAGTTCGTGAAAATCGGTTCGACCCAATCCGAATGGTGCTGCTGCATGTCTTCCATGCTCAAAACGCCGCCGCTCTGCTGCACATAGTCGGTAATCGTGCGCGCCAGCGGACCGCGATAGAATGCATCGCGCCCTTCTTTCGCCAGCATGCGATAGGTGCGCGCGAGATGTGGCTGGCGCAGGATTTCCCCGGTACGCGGCGGTCGATTGCCGGGCAGATAAACGCTCGCGCTGCTTTCCCAACGCTTGAGCACTGGTTCAGCCGCCCTCGCCAACCAGCCGCTCAACTTAGCGGTGACCGGCACACCCTCTTCCGCGTGCGCAACCGCCGGGGCAAAAATCGTCTCTACTGGCAGGCTGCCAAAGCGGCTCAACGCCTCAAACCAGCCATCAACTGCCCCCGGCACGTTGATCGAAAGCGGGCCACGTTCGGGAATATGCTTCATACCTTTTGAAGCGAAGTACTCCGGCCTCATACCCAGGGGAGCGCGGCCACTGCCGTTCAGCGCGTAAAGCTGCTGGGATTTGGCGTCCCAGATGAGCATAAATACATCGCCACCCGCGGAACAGGTGGATGGATAGACCACGGTCATCGTGACATTAGCAGCAATTGCCGCGTCTATCGCATTTCCACCCTGCGTGAGTATGTGTAAGCCCGCTTGAGTTGCGAGATAGTGCGCGCAGGCGACCATTCCACGAGTTGCATACACTGGCTGTTCGGAGAGCATGGCGGGAAACTCCGTTTCCTGATCTGGAGGGGACCATCTATCTTTTCGTTGTGCATTACCATTATTATAGTTCCTGACCCCCAATTTTGCAAAGGCATCTGATTCAGGGCTATCCCTCTTATGCCTTTTTGAGCTGGCTCTCCGCCAGCTCTTTCACGCGCTGCACAGAATCGATGTGGCAAATCAGCGTTTTATCCTCCATTTCCACGACAATCACATCCTCCAGACCAATCGTGAAGACCTGGCGCTGCGTGTTGTTGTAGACAAAGATATTCTGGCTTCCCAGTCCATGATGTGCCCCAACCGATCGCACGCCCGCGTCATCCGAGTCAAACAGCGAGGCGTATTGCTCCCAGTTTCCCACGTCATTCCAATCAATATCCACCGGAATAACCACCAGGTTTTGCGTTTTCTCCAGCACACCATAGTCAATGGAAATACTTTGCAAGGTAGGCCAGAGTTCGTCAAACAGGGCGCGTTCCTGGGCAGTTCCCATGGCCCGCACCAGCGTGTCAATCCTGCTTGCCAGTTCGGGCAGGTGCTGGTGGAGTTCAGCCAAAATAGTCTCGACCCTCCAGATAAACATGCCGCTATTCCACACGTAATGGCCATCCTGTACGTAGTTCACGGCGGTCGCTAGATTGGGCTTTTCCACAAATCGCTCGCCATGAAATGCCTGGTGATCAAATCCCTCGGCCAGTGGGGCCGCGTAGCGAATGTACCCGTAGCCGGTTTCAGGCGCGGTGGGTTTGATGCCCAGCGTCACCAGGTAGCCCTGCTCCGCTAATCGAGCCGCCAGGCGCAGCGCCTGGTTAAATACCTCTATTTTTCTGATGACGTGGTCAGCCGTCAAAACCGCCATGATCGCCTGTGGGTCCTCCCGCGCAATAGTCGCGGCCGCCCAGGCGATTGCCGCCGATGTATTGCGTCCTACTGGCTCGCCAAGGATATGCGAAACCGGCACCGGTGGCAGATGCTCATGCACAAGGTCCGCCATACTGCGGCCCGTTACCACCCAGGCATGCTCTGGTGATACAAGCGGCTCAACCCGCGCCAGCGATTCCTGGATCATGCTTCGACCATTGGGAAGAGGCAAAAACTGCTTTGGGAAACTGGGGGTGCTCAGTGGCCAGAGGCGCGTACCGCTCCCTCCGGCGAGAATAACCGCGTTGAGATGTTCCATAACGCTCTCTACAACCTCACTATGCTGTATTTCCGCAGCGAGTAGTTACTCGTATCTGCTACACTTATATGATAGAGGAATTGTATCGGGCTTCGCCTTTTGTGTCAAATACTTTCTTCAGCCTGACACGGGTGCATTTCCAATTGCACCAGGGGTCTTGCTCACTTATACACAAAACGCTACAATACAGCAAAAACAAATGTAAACACTAGACCATGCAAAGGGAATGTATGTTTCGCAAATTAACAGCCATCGAGATCGCAGAAGGGGCGTTGCTGGCGGATATCGGCATCATCTTTCAACTGCTCGCTATCTACATACCGATTGGCAAGACCATCTTCCATATACTCACTCCCATCGTTTTCGCCATTATTGTGCTGCGACGCGGCTTCTACGTTGGCACAATGAGCCTGGCTGTCGCACTCTTCGTCATCAGCATCTTCCGTGGGCCGGGAGCATTCTTCAACATGCTGCTAGAATGTGGGGCGGGCCTGTTTCTTGGTTTGACCATGAGGCATCGCATGCGTCACTATTTCATCATTTTCGTGGGAACCACCTGCGGTGCGGGCGCGTTTTACCTCTTGCTGCTCCTCTTTAATTTTCTGAGTGGTCTTCCAATCACAGACCTTGTCAAGGGTCTGCACGGAGCATATCAGAGCGCCGTCTCTCTCGTTGGCCTGGTTGCCGCGAGTTTTGGACTCACTCAATTCTGGCAACACTCGCTCTTTCCGGTTATAGACGCCATCGCCAACCTGGCTTTTACGTACTGGTGGGCGGCGTATTATATAGTGAACTGGGTATTTCTCTTGCCGGTGGTGATCGTCGTCTATTACATCACCAACCTCTTTGTGCGCCGGCTTGGGTATCCGGTGCGCCCATTCCCCAGCGGAGTGCTCGAAAGCTTACAGTACTGGATACTGCGCACGCTTACCAGGCTCATTCCTGAACGCGGCATCGGCAGGCACTGGCTCGCCCAAACGCTGAGGCGAGAGGTGCGCAGACTGGGGATAGCGAGGCACAAATCAAGCGTATGAACCAGACTCCTTTGATCGATATACAACACATCAGCTTTACCTACCCTGGATACAAAACCAGCCGGGGAGAGGTACAGCCTATCCCGGCGCTGCGAGATGTCATCCTCTCGATACAGCCGGGAGAATACCTGGCGCTGCTTGGTCACAACGGCAGCGGGAAATCAACGCTGGCCCGCCAGTGCAACGCCCTGCTCACGCCCGATAGCGGACGCGTGCTGGTAGCGGGGCGAGATACTTCAATGCGGGCCAAGCAGAGAGCCATACGAGATATGGTCGGCATGATCTTCCAGAATCCAGATAACCAGATCATCGCAACCGTGGTGGAAGACGATATCGCCTGGGCGCTCACCGTACGGGGCATGCCCGCCGCGCTCATCGTCGAGCGCGTCGCAGACGCAATGGAGGCGGTGGGCATTACGCACCTGCGGGGACTGCCTCCCCATAAGCTTTCCGGCGGTCAACGCCAGCGCTTAGCCCTTGCCGGAGTACTGGCGCTACGCCCTCAGTGCATCATCGCCGACGAGGCTACCTCGCAGCTTGACCCGCTCTCGCGTCAAGAAATTGTCGCGCTGCTCCAGCAATTGAACCGCGAGCACGGACTGGCGGTTATCCAGGTAACACACCTGCTCGAAGAGGCGGCCCTGGCGCAGCGCATTATCGTGATGGAACAGGGGCAGATTGTCATGGAAGGGCCACCCCCTGTGATTTTCGCCGACCTGGAGCGGTTGCGCCAGCTCAAACTGGCAATCCCTGAACCCATCGAACTGGCTGCACGCCTGCGCAGAGTGGGTTTCCCTCTTTCACCGGGGGCGCTGACGGTGGAGGCGATTGCGCGGGAGTTGGTGCAGTGAAAGATCCCATCATTCTTACCAAACACCTTTCGCATACCTATCAATCAAAACATGCTGGCCCGCTGCAAAAAGCGGCGCTTATCGATATCAATCTGGAGATCGCGCGCGGAAGTTGCGTTGCCATCATCGGTGTGACAGGTTCCGGCAAATCAACGCTGGTGCAGCATTTTAATGGCCTGCTCCGTCCTACTTCCGGCACCGTGATCGTCAATGGCATCGATGTGAATGCCAGGAAGATAGACCTGGCAGCGCTGCGTCAGCGCGTGGGGATGCTTTTCCAGTTTCCAGAGGCACAACTGTTTGAGCGCACCGTCTATGCCGATGTCGCTTTTGGACCTCGACGCATGAAACTCGGACGAAGGGAGATACGCGCGCGCGTGATCAACGCACTCGATATGGTTGGACTGCCCCACAAAGAGTTTGCGCAACGCAGCCCATTCGAGCTAAGCGGCGGTCAGAAGAGGCGCGCCGCCCTGGCAGGAGTGCTGGCCATGTCACCGAGCGTGCTGGTACTCGACGAGCCAACGGTTGGACTCGACGCCGCTGGGCGCAGCGAATTTTACGCCTATCTCCAACGCATTCAACAGGAGCAAGGCGTGACTATCGTCCTGGTATCCCACGATATGGCCGAGGTGGCAACATTGGCCGACTGGCTGTTTGTTCTGCACGAAGGTCAACTGGTGATGCAGGGAGAGCCGCGCCACGTCTTCTCCGAGAGCGATGCGCTGCGCCGATACGGGTTGGCAACGCCCCCGCTCAGCGAGTTGCTTTCGCTGTTACGTAAAGCAGGAATGTCTATCCCCGAAGAGGTTTTCACTCTTGAAGAGGCCTTTTCTGCGCTTTCTGCCATCAAAAAGGTACCAGGTAAAGGTTACTGACCTATGTTTAACACTATCCCTATAGGCATCTATTATCCAGGGAAAAGCCTGATCCATCGCTTGCAGGCCAGGACGAAGTTGCTGGTCATGTTCTGGCTGGTCATTTTTTTCATCCTGGCCAACCACCATTTCTGGCACTTCGCCCCCTACATCATCGCGGCTGTACTGCTATTTGCCACCATTGCCTTAGCCGGTATCTCGCCGCTGTATCTCTGGCAGCGCATGTGGCTGCTGGTGGTCTTTGCTCTTATCGGCATCTTCCCTACCATACTCTTCTACAGCGCTTCAGGTACCGCACCATTGCGCACGCTTGGCCCTTTGCTGGTCTCTTATGGGCTGCTGCGCCAGATAACCGCCGTCTATGGTGTCCTGCTGGTCATCTGCCTCCCGCTCTTCATCCTGCCGCTCCCGGCATTGCAGCGCACGCGGCAGCGCGGCTGGTTTAAATTCGCCAGGTTTCTGCTCATTCTCCTGACGTTTGTTGCCCTGGGATTCCTCTGGATCACGCGCAGCATGCCGTCGAGCAGCAATTTGCCGCTGGGACCGATCGTGATAACCTATGACGGGGTATGGCTGGAGATCACGCTCTTCGTCGTCTTCCTGGCCCTGTTTGCCTTCTCGCTTCTCCTGACCATGACCACCAGCCCTATCGCCTTGATTGAGGGTTTGACGAAACTCTTGACGCCCTTGCGCTGGCTGCGCCTGCCCGTCGATGACTTCGCGCTGATGACCTTGATCTCGCTGCGTTTCATCCCAACACTCTTCGAGGAGGTTGAACTGCTGGTAAAAGCGCAAACGGCTCGCGGAGCAGATCTAATGCACGGCAGTGTGCGCGAGCGTTTACAGAGTCTGTCCGCGCTATTCATCCCATTTATCCAGGCCACGCTGCGCCGCGCTGCCGACCTGGCAACGGCGCTGGAGGCACGCGGCTACGAGGTGGACGGACGCCAGACATTTTTGCATGAAACGTCTTTTCGAGCGGCCGATTACCTGGTGATGGCAACAGTTGCCGTAGTCACGATCGGGGCGCTTCTCCTGTAGAGCGCACCATTTTGCTATGCTAGTACGTTATGATCCGTAGGGGCGAGGGCGGACGACGAGGGGTGGTGTGGGCCTTTAGGGTCGCCCGCGGGGTGGGGGTGATCGTGTTCCCCCAACATGGAAGCCAGATGAACAGGACGCGGGCGACCCTAAAGGCCCTCCCTTCCACTCCCCACCGCTCTCGCCCCTACGGATGTTGATGGGCTTGGTCTTCGGGTGATGCGTATTGGAAGGCCTTTATGGTCGCCCGGGGGGGAAAGGTGGGGTCGTGTTCTATGACTTTCGGCTTTGGCACGTTGTCAGAATACAACCAGTATGATATGCTTGACAGGCAAAGATTTCCAGATAACTGAGCGAGAAATTGGGTAACGAAGGACAACAACCGCCCTTGCCTCCACAGGGACCGCAAGGACAACAAGACTATTATGGCTGGCAGTACGACCAGGATCAACCAGGTCCGGTGGTACAACAATCGCCTGTCATCCCCCCACAGCAGCCTGTTTATCCAGGTCAACAGCAGCCGACCGTCTATCCACCACAGGCCTACGGGCCGGGAGGACCGGGAATGCCGCCACAGCCGATGCCGCCACGTTACCAGCAGCCAATCAAGGATATGGGAACGTCGTTGGGGTATGGACAGGGCATGGAATACCAGTACTTCAACGCGCCGCAGCCTTCGCAGGCTTTACCACAATTGCGCCAGGCACGATTACAGCAGTTGCGCGAGGAGCGTATGCGCCGGTCACAGCAGCGCATGCGCCCAGATTTCACAGGATTGATCCGGCGTAAGGGCAAGCGACCGCCTACTCCAGGTGCGCCCTCTTCACCCCCAGGAACTGTACCACAGCCGCCTGTATGGAACCAGAATGGGCAGCAGCCACCAGTAGAAATGTCACCCTTGATAGCAATGCCCCCAACCGAATTTTCGCCCAGGCAACAGAATAACCTGCCGCCTATTTTGCAGCGCGGCCCCTCTGGCCTGCCTGCAAGAAAGGATGCGGGGCTTCAACCAGCCGGGCAGGTTTTCCAGGATACGGGCATGCTGCAAAAGGCGCGTATCGGCAGGGCAACCATGATCCTTTCGGGCGCGTTCATTGCCAGCCGTATACTTGGCCTGCTGCGGACGAGCATGTTCGCGTATGTTTTTGGCACGAGCATTACCTCTGACGCTTTCCTGCAAGCCTTTCTGGTACCTGACCTGATCTTCAACATCGTGGCCGGGGGCGCGCTCAGCTCGGCTTTTATCCCTGTCTTCACCCATTATATGATCGGTGAACATGATGAGAAAACCGGGTGGCATATCGCCAGTTCCGCGTTAAACCTGGCGATTGCCATTATGATGTTTCTTGCGCTGCTGGCCATTATTTTCGCGCCCTGGCTCGTGCCGCTCTATAACCCAGGGGTACCTCAGGTTGAGCTTAATCTGATCATCTCGCTTTCACGCATCATGTTTTTGCAATCGATTATACTGGGCGGCGGTGTGATTATCACTTCGATTCTCAACGCAAAGCAGAATTTTTTGCAGCCTGCCATTGGCACTGTGCTGTATAACTTCGGCCTGATCGCGGGTCTCATTCCCGGTATCTTCATCATCTCTCATATCAACACCGCGCATTTGACTGCAGCCCAGGTCACAAACACCTTCCTGGCTCATCAGACCACTGCCGTCTATTTTGCGACCTGGGGTGTCGTGGTTGGCGCGCTGTTACAGGTAGGCACGCAGATTCCCGGCATCATTCAGGTGGGCATGCGCTATCAATTTTCGTTTGACTACCATCACCCTGGCGTGATACAGATTGGCCGCCAGATGATACCACGCATCATCAACGCCGCCATGCTTTACTTTTCAACTTTCGTCGATCGCGGCTTGATTTTATTGCTGGTCATCGGCCTGGCGCTTAAAACATCCGAGCAAAACGGCTACATCACGCAGTATTACCAGGCTCTCCAACTGGTCCTACTGCCCCTGGGCGTTTTTGGCATGGCTATCTCTACCGCGGCTTTTCCGACAATGGCCGAGAATGTGACGAGGGGGCGCTTGGACAGGGTACGCGCTATCATTCAGGACACCCTGCGCAGTATCCTCTTCATGTCTATTCCATCGAGCCTGGGACTGATCGTACTGGGGTTGCCTATCATCCAGGTATTATTGCAACACGGCGCGTACTCGCTGAACAGCGCAGAGAGTACAGCCATTCCCCTGGCATTTTTCGCTCTCGGCCTGACCGGTCTGTCCTGCGTCGAAATACTGACGCGCTCGTTCTATGCCATGCGCGATAGTAGAACACCCGTCACCATCAGCATCGCCCAATTTATCTTAAAGATCGCTTTAAGCATCGTCTTAATTCAAATGGTAACAAACATCTCGTGGGGCCTTGGCGTACTCGCGTTTTCAACTTCACTGGCGGGTCTGCTCGAAGCGTTCGTACTGTTGTGGCTGCTGCAACAGCGTATCGGCGGATTAGCGTTGCGCGAACTGGGCATGTTCGTAGGTAAAGTACTCCTGGCCTCGCTTGCTATGGCCGTTGCGCTGCTGATAATTCGCTTCATCCTTGACCATATACTGGTCACAACAGACCCTGGTCAAACGCTTGGAGGCGGTGGCACACTCGAAGCCTTGATTAAGCTGTTGATTGAGTTGGCTGCCGGCCTGTTTGTCTACATCCGTGCCACTCGCTACCTCGGCATCGAGGAGTTCTGGAACCAGGGACCGGTGAAGCGTGTACTCGACCGCCTCCGCCTATCCTGGCTCTAGCTCACCCCCCCGTCTTCTCTTCTTCAGACTCACCGCGTTCCGCGTTCTCAACAATATCTCCATCGCGGAAGAGAATGTTTTTTGCACCTACGCGCCATTTTGGGGTGCGCCGCAGCAGAAACTCAAGGTCCATCGAGAAATGCAAAAACTCTTCTTCCTGCGCGTGTTCCATAATCTTCTTCGCATCAGGGTCCTGCTCAATGGAAATACGCTGCTGATACCAGCCGATGGCCTCGGATTCTTCTTTCAAAGAAGCGATGACGCGTGCAAACGTGCGTATCTCCTGGGATAATTCGCCTGCTGGCTCGTGATACTGATCAAAGCCCATGCTCTTTACCTTCCTGTCTCTCTATTCATGACAATGATATTCATCGTAATGGTATTCACCACTGTCTATGATAGGGCAGGTGCTAGCCACAGAGCAAAGTGAGCAGTTGCTATGACTTACTGTTCCTTCAAGCCAGGCACATCCTTCATCCCCGGCACGCGAAAGATCAGGCGCACCGAACCGAAATGCAGCACATCCCCATGCTGCAATAATTCAGCTTTGAACGGAAGCAGTGTCAACTCACCCAGGCGCGATTTATTGCGGCTCTTGAGGTCTTCAATATAGAAGAAAGTTTTCTCGTAGCGAATGCGCGCGTGCTGGCGAGAAACCGTCATGCGTGGGTCGACGGTGCTCAAATCAATCTCAGGAGCGATACCCCGTTTCGGATCAAGACGCCCCACCACTACGTAATTATGCTTAATCGCAAAGCGTTGACTCTCACTGCCCTCCTGCTCAAAATAAAGATAGGCTAACACACCTTCTTCTTCAGGAGCGGGCCCTCCGTTGCTGAGAGTAGCCCGCCTGATCGTCTTTTCACCGCCAACCAGAGTCTCGCGCAGTGTCACATCCTCCTCAACCTGCATCGAGGGCATTTCACCGGTCAAACCTGCGCTCTTCCCAGGAGGCGCAGTAGGCCTCTCGGCTGTGGAACCTATAGCAGGCAGTGCATCCGAAAGAGGAGGGAGTGTAGTACTTCCTCGATACGCAGGTGGTTTGCCGGGCGCGGGTATGGCAACTAATGCCCTGAGCAAAGCCTCAGCATTGGGAAAACGTTGGGCCGGGTCTTTTGCTAAAGCGCGCTCGACCAGGTTTTGCAAGGCCTGCGGCGTATCATGATTGAATTGCGCCATCTGGGGAGGCGGGCTGGTACTTTGCAGAATCCCTGTCTCCACAGAGTTGCGTCCCACGAAAGGCAGCCGCCCTGTGACGACCTCAAAAATAAGCAGTCCAAGCTGATACACATCGCTCCAGGGGCCGATCATGCCATGTGAAATGCTCTCTGGAGCAGCATAGCCAGGATCAAGATAGCCGATGTCATCTCTGCGTTGACCACTGACATATCCCAGTTGTTTCAACAGTTGGCGCAGGCCGATATCGTCTAGCTGCACGCGGTCCGTCGTCCCCACAATATCAACCGTGACTAGCTGCGGGCGCAGATCGGTATCGACGACGCCCTGAGCCTGTAACGCCACCAATCCGCGCGCCATCTGCCGCGCGATATCCATGGCGCGCGGCAGATCAACGTTTTCCATATCAAGAACTTGACGCAGGGTAATGCCCCGCGGCGGACCGGTGGCAATATAAGCGCGCTCACCATCGATACCCCAGTCGTACACGTGAATAACATGTGGCGATTGCACCAGCCGTCGTCGCTCCAAAGGCTGCAACAGGTTCTGTGCGAAACCTTCATCCATCGTCGGAGGCAATTCGATCACATAGAGTCCTACCACATCACCTGTGTTGCGATTATAGGCAGTATGTATCGTCAACGTTGGGCCAGAGGTGATGACCTGCCCCAGTTGATAGATACCAGCAACCATGCGGGGATTGCGCTGCATCATACGTGCCTCCTACCTTGGGCTTTTTTTAATTGTACAATCCTTGCTTCACATAGTCCACAATGGTCTGCCAGTCATTATTTCTGGGCAGCAGGATGGACTGACCATCATTTGAGGTCGAGTCAACCAGCACATTATCATTCGATAATCCCAGGCGGTGCGCACCGTTCAAATCCATTTTGAGTGCAAACTGTGTCAGGTCGGCCAGCGATAGGTTTGAATACATGGTCTGTTTCAACGCATCCAGCGCGTTATAAATGCTGGGCCAGGTATGCCAGTCCTTCAGTTTCGATAAGGCTGCCTTCATAATGAGCTGCTGGCGTTGGGAGCGCGCAAAATCGGAGCCTTCCG
>WNGJ01001126.1_pt1 | contig 25851 bp, 34 predicted proteins | sample 5400611 | NCBI WGS metagenome assembly WNGJ01 (sample SAMN13153375, study PRJNA577476) | soil metagenome | isolation source: 40 cm soil or saprolite under Garry oak tree replicate 1 | place: USA:California | collected 2016-06-15
TGGACTGCGAGCGAAGCGCAAACCAGTGCGGGAATAATCTCTGCTACAGGTGGTGCCCATTTTGCTGACGCATATCCTCGCCAAATTGATGTATTGACGCATATCTCCCCGTTTTGGCGAACTTATTCGTCAAACGACACAGACGGATGATAAGTATCTCCTCATTTTATCATTTTATGGGAATAACTCCATCATTTTATGGGGATAACTTGTGGATAACTTGTCTGCTGAGCCAATAGAACTATGTATACGAATGGAGTTTTGGTCAAGGTGTGGAGCGGCTTTATGGCTTTATCTGTGGTCAAACCAAGAGTATAAAGTGGATGGACAACTATTCAAGGCTAGAAGGGTTTTATGGCAAACCAGTGACCTGCTAGAATTGCCTGGCATATGATTAGAGGAGATATAGACCAACTTGGAAAACTAATTGAGGCGAAGCTGGAAGCCGAACGAGCGCATATCAGAAAGCTCGTTCAGGAAGAAATCAAAACCACTGACTCTCTAGATGAACTATGAAGGAGCGATACGTAAGTCAAAAGAGCTTGATAGGTTCCCTTATTTCGCTGGTATCTGTCCGTTGTACGCTAACACTACCATAAAGAAATTATTGCCAAAATAAAGCCGTACAGCAGAACAATGCGGTACAGCCACACTAACTGGTGAAAGAGGAGGAAAGGCTTGAAAAATTCGACGGTTCATAACAAGCCGTTACTTATATAACACCAACTGTATAGAAAGCGTTTATTTCATGTTGGTGAAGCATCTGCTTTGTACGCTCAACGTCACGAGATAAAGTGGGTGTTGCTTGACGAATAGACTGGCTTACAATGTCTTGCTCTTTGTAACGGCACAGGATTTCGGTGATACGCTCTTCAAAAGAGATGTGTTTCCCTTCTGGACTTGTTGTCATATCACAAAAGGTCAGTGCGTCAGCCACGGCCGAGTATTCGCGTGGGAACGCATGAAGAGCATGAGCATAGCCTCGTAGTCGTGCTTCAAATGCAGCTTCAGAATGATGGGCAACCAGTGAAGCAAGTCGTACATCCCGAAAGGACTGTATCACATAGTTTGCGCCATCAAGAGGATGAAACCCTGTCTTGTTGAGTGATGGCGCATAGCCGATATCATGGAGATAGGCTGCGGCAATGAGATAGCGTTGGTCTTCTTCTTCAAAGTGTGTCCTCATCCTGTATGCTTTTTGAACGACACCTTGGACGTGTAGCCAACGATTGCCCAATGGAGAGAGAAGAGCAGCTGCATGTTCAGTTGCTCGTTCAACGAGATACTTATCGATGTTCATAGGTTCCCCCAACATCTCAAAAAGAGAACGAGTATGTTAGAGCCCTTCCCACAGGCTCACAAGGACTCGTGCTTCAATACCTTCTAAACGTGCGATTTCGTCCTGACCGTCCATGCTGCTCACCTTCACATGCACCTGGTCAGGGCTGATGCACAATCCTTCAGCGATATTACGCTGCATTTCTGACGTGCGCTTTTTCATCCGTGGTTGCTCTCCACACAGGATGGTGACATCGATGGTGCCGAGAACGAGTTGCCTTGCTTCAATGAGGCGTTGGCGCATTTCTGGCAGGTATTCCATTGATCTCACAGCGGTTTCTCCCTTGTCGGGAAACCAGTCGTCAATATCACCTGTATTGGTAGCTCCGGCCAAGGCCATGACGATGGCGTGAGCGACAACATCCCCATCGCTTCTCTTTGTGTTCGGCCCTTTCGGAAAGTTCTCAAAAGAAACTCCTGCCAGTATCAGTGTTCGCCCTTCAGCAAAAGCGTGGAAGTCTGAAGCAAAGGCAAGGCGTTGCTTTTTTGCTAGTGCTGTTGCTATCTCTCGTATGAGCTCAGCTTTTGTGTGTTCATCAAGCGTGATCATTTGCTGGCTTCCTCATCAATGTCATAGGAATAGGTGTATTCGTGCAAAGCTGCATTCGCAATGATGTGGGTGTACTCGAAAAGCGTGTTCTCATGCGCCCAGACCCAGCGATCCATGTCAACGACTGGTTGCGACCTGGATATGTTGAGGAGGGTAGCCTCTTCTGACGATGGCATACGTACGTTCATTTTTTCGAACGCTTTTGCGGCTCGCAAGCCAGTGTGTTCACGTAACCATCTGAACAGTGGAACATACCCTTCATCTTGTCCAAGTAATCCACCGAGTAAAGATGCAAGATAGTAGCTATCAAGTATGCGGTACGGGACTCTGTCCACTAGATGAACACGATATCGGCGTAATACTTTTGTGTCTGGGCTGGTCTCCATTTTTTCCCCGATTTCGTCCCCTGCCGGAATAATTGAAGATGGTTCGATGAATCGAACTAATGTTTGATGGCCTTGCGCTTGCATAGCTCGAATGAATGACCCTGCCCGTTTGAGTTCAAGTCCTTTGGCGATCGTCGGGTTGGGTGGCCCTATCACGACTTTAGTACTGGAAGAACGAACAAAAGCTCCGCCTCTTGGAATGATGTCAACGATATTGTCTGATTGTAGTCTTAGTAAAGCAGCTCGTACAGTGACGCGACTTACGCCGAATTCTTCAGCGAACTCTCGTTCTGAGGGTAGGCGTTGCCCTGATACGTATTGGCCCTGATGAATTCGTTGAAGGAGTGCTGCTGCTACTTCATCAATTTTTGTGTCTTTTTCCACGAACATATATACCCCTCTCACAATCCTCCCTGGTAGTTACCACAGGTCTACCAAGAGCATACCATAGATTTGGCCAATTTTCCAGGTCATCTATTTTTGGCCTCATTTGGTATTGACATCTGGTAAGTACCAGCATTATAATCTGGATAGTGTCACTGGTATCTACCAAATGAATGTTGTGGCTAGATAGCAAGCCATTAGTAGAAGGAAGTTCTATGGACAGACACCCATTACGTCGTCAATGGCGCGAACGGACAGAGGCTCATGATCGATATGCACATCGTGTTCGTCAATTCCAGTGTTCTTGCGAAAGCTGTAGCAAAGTCCTCCGTCAGACCCATGACTATGTACGGTATGGCAATTTGTGTTGGACCTGCTGGCGTCTCACCTATCGTTATGGGTTGTGATGGCTAGCCATTAGAGCAGGAAAGGAGAAAGCCTATGCAGAATGTTGAGTTTGAAGTCGAGGGTGATCAGCTGATCATTCGAGTTGATCTCAGTCAAGAGCTTGGGGTGTCGTCTAGTGGGAAGTCGGTGATTATCGCCACAACCGGTGGCAATGTGGCGGTGCCTGGCTGGGAAGCGGTCAAGGTGGGGTTGAACGTCTATCGTCCACAACAGGCTGGCCACACCAGTCGCCGTATGGCAAGCCAATGGTAGGGGGTGAAGTGTATGAGAAATGCGCGTGTGATCTGGCTGGTGTTTCTGATCGTCATGGCGTTGTTGTACCTGTACCTGTATTCGCCTTGGGCCTCGGTTCTGCCTCGGTTCTAGCACTGGCTCTCTTCAATGGCAAGCCATTGGTGGGAGATGAAGGAGATACACAGGTGGTTCTGGTCGATGGTGCCGATCATCCTGGCGGTTCTGACGGTGCTGTCCATCTTGCGTCATGATGTCCCGCTGCCTGTGGAAGGATGCTCCTCCATTGCTGCGAACAGTGAAGGAGCTAAGAACGTCGTCGTACGTTGTCTCGCAACAGGCTGGGTTCTCAGGGGTCATTCTCTCCCCTGAGAACCCGCTTGTCAAGGCAAGCATAGAGAGGGGGTCGAGGATGACCAATGGTGAAACATCGCTGGTTGTATCCCCAGGATTGGGAGGTCTTAGCCTGGGAGTGTAAGGAACGTGCAGGCTGGTCTTGCGAATTCTGCGGCATGGCTCACGGGACGGAGGTGGTTTCTGAACGGACAGGGGTGGTCTACACCGTGTATCTGGCGGCGGCGCATCTGGACCATGACCCGTGGAACCCGCAGCCACGGTTAGCCGCGCTCTGTCCCTCCTGTCATGGTCGCTATGACTATTCCTGGCAGGAGCGGCAACGCTGGCTGGAACTCGAACAATTGCGTCATCGGTTGTGGGTCAATGCTCGCTTGTTCGAGGAATAGCTTGCTACTAACGGATTCGTAATGCGGTTGAAAGTCAAGGAGGTGTCCCATGGATATGCAAGGATTAGTTCTCGGTGTGGATGTACGCGATTCAGTGTTCTATGACCAGTTGACAGGGGAAGAAAAGCCGGCCTATACCCTGGTCTTAGAGGTGGTGGATATGGGGGTGAAGGCTCGCCCCAAGCACACCTGTCAAATTCAAGAGGGTTATCCTCTTGTCGATGAACTCAAGGAACTCAAGAAACAGAAGCGGCCTGCTATCGAGTTGCAGCAGATCGCCGACCAGTTGAAAGCGCAAGCCACGCAACTGGAACTTCAGCAGGTGCAATTGGAGGTGCAACAGGTGCGTGCCAATGGCGGCTTCTCCAAACTCATCTGCCGCTTACTGTCCTAGGATATCGTTCTCGGGTGTCGCCTGCTTGCGTGGGTGACACCCCATTCGTGTGCTAAGGGAGGTTGTCTATGGGAAAATTGCTTCAGCTGTTCCAACATCAGAACTGGGTTCGGGCGGGTGAGCATGTGGCGTTGCGGGTTGGCTCGCTCTTGTTCTCGATGGTGTCCGCTCATGCCATTCTGTGGTTCTATGACTCGCTGGCCAAGGTTGATAACTCCGACCCCATTCAAAAGTACGTACCGTATGTCATCGCGGGCGGCTTTGGCCTGCTGGGCTACTTTGTCTCGCGTGGGCTGGTCTACCGCATGATGCACAAGGAACGTATTCGGGTCTACATCGCCATTAGCGCCCTGTTTGAATTTGTGGAGATCGTGTGTAACTTCGCGCAAGCGGTGAGTTCGGTGCCCAAAGTCATGTGGTTAGCCAACGTCCAGGGCGAGCTTCATGCCATCTTGTTGGTGTTGCTCTACATCGCCTATTCCATCGTGCCGGTGGTGACCTTCGTTCTGGCGGTGGTGGATATGGACTTGGAGAAAGCCAAGTACAGTTCCCTGCGTCCAACTGCTGGCGGGTATCGTCCCCTGGCTGCTCCGGTGGCCGCTCCTCGTGCGGCTACTGTGCCCAACCGGTCCTTACCTCAGCCGCAAGCGCAACCAAAGTTTGGCATGAATGGCAATGCGGCGCAAGCTCCCGCCTCCTCTGGGTGGAAATTTCCTTTCCGGAAGTCATCTGTGAATGGTGTGGCTGAAAACGGTGCGAACGGTGCCGTTCCCATAGTGGTTGAGTAGGTCGCTGGGGCAAGTGGAATGCTGATTGTTCACTTGCCCAGAGCTTGTGATCAAGGAGGCTGCTTATGGATTATGACATGATCAAACAGCTGGCGAAAGAAATGGGGTGCAAAGTGACGGACCTCATCCCGTTGGCTCCCCAAAATGACCCCTTTTATACTGGTACTCCCACCGATTGGGCGGTTGCCGAGTGGTTCGCTCAGCTTTGGCAGCAGTTCGGCTATCGGGACAAGGTGCATATCCGTCGTGTGCATTACCAGGTCGTCAGCCAGCGCACTCCTGTGCTGATGCCTAATGGCAAGCCGTATGAGAATACCTCCGAGTGCTGGGACATGCTTAACATGGCTTCTAAAGCGGCTCGTTACCTGCAACTGGTGAACCCTGCCGCTTTCAGTGATCGGCGCAATGATGACCCCGTGATCTTTGCTCCATCCTCGTCAAGTCGCCCTCATCTTCGGGTGTATGGCAACCTGTGGCAATCCTCGCTTGACCTGCCCGACTTTCCTGAGGTGCCCGAATATGGCACAGCCGGCTTTACCGGTGAGCAACGCTACCATCTTGAGGTGTGGTGTGAGAAATCGACCATGAATGACGTGCTCATTCCGCTTTGTCAGCGCTACGGTGCCAATTTACAAACCGGCTCGGGGGAGCTCTCCATCACGGCCACCCTCGCCCTGGCTGATCGCTTGCGGGAGGTCAACAAGCCTGCCCGCATCTTCTACGTGTCTGACTTTGACCCTGCCGGTCAATCCATGCCGGTGGCCGTCTCGCGCAAGCTGGAATACTTTATCCGGCGCTCGGGGCTGGAACTGGACGTACGCGTTTTTCCGGTGGTGCTGACCCTCGACCAGGTGCAGTACTACCGCCTGCCTCGCACGCCCATCAAGGAGACGGAACGGCGAAGGCAAGGCTTCGAGTTGCGTCATGGGGAAGGGGCGGTAGAGCTTGACGCACTAGAAGCGCTCTACCCTGGCGAACTGACGAGTGTGTTGAGTCAGTACATCGAAGAATACTATGATGCCTCTCTCAACGGCCAAGTGGCCGAGGTGGAAGCGCAGTTGCGGGAGCGTCTTGAAGCGCTGCGTGAACAGATCGTCAGCCGCTTTGCTGATGAGATCGACCTTGTGCGAGAGGAGTATAGCCAGCTGCGTGAGGAGTTCACCGGACGCATGGAGGGGTGTCGCACGCGCCTCCTTGACCTCTGGCAAGCCATGAAGCAAGACATGGCCTTGTCTGCTCCTCGTCTGGATGGCTACGCCCTGCCTCAAGCGGCCATTGCCAACGAGATTGGTGAAGGTCTTTACGATAGCACTCGCGATTACATCGAACAGATCGAAGCCTACAAGGAGTTTCAAGGCAGGGTCTAGCGCGTCGTGACGTGCCTGGATGCATAGTTGGTGTGAGTGATGATCTCGGTCAGAGCTCACACCTCAAAGGGATAGGAGGTGGCTTATGATCACTGATAGCTTGTTGAATGAATATAGCCGCATGTTTGTCAGTCGGCGGGATGACTACGCCATCCAGCAAGGGAATGGTCGCTACCTGCGTGTAGGTAGCCCCTTGACGAAAAGCGCGCTGCGCAATCACCTGGATGGGGCGGAGTCGCTTGGGACGTATGTGATTGACGAGCGGGGACGGTGCCGCTTCGCCGTCTTCGATGCTGATACCCATGACGGCCTAGACGTGTTACTTGGTGTGCAAGGATGGCTTGCTAACGATGGTGTGCCCTCTTACCTGGAACGCTCCCGCCGTGGCGGACACCTGTGGGTCTTGCTGTCAACGCCTGTGCTGGCTTCTCAGGTGCGAAGCTTTCTCTTACCGTATTGCCCTGCCGGTGTCGAGTTCTATCCCAAGCAGGACAAGGGTAACGGCTACGGCTCGCTCATCCGTCTGCCACTCGGGGTGCACCTGCTCTCGGGCTGTCGCTACCCGTTCGTGGAGTGGATGGCAGGCTCGCTGGTGGAAGTGGCTCCGGCCATCAACGAGATGATCGAATGGCTTGCTGTAAGCGAGCGGGTCGCGGTACCGGCCCCTGCCCTGGTCACTGCTGCGCCCGCTCCACCGCACGACCTCGGGGGCTGCACACACATCGTTAGCAATCCCCACGCGACGAGTGCCGCACTTCCACCCTCACCTGAGATGACCATTCATGAGTGGTGTGCCATGCAAGACCCGTTTGCCCTGATCGGTGGCTACGTCGAGCTGGATGACCACGGCATGGGCTGCTGTCCCTTCGGCTGGCACCACGACGATGGGCGGGACGCTCACCCCTCCTTTCGCGTCTATCAGCCTCGCTCGGCCAGTTCGGCCTGTTGGTACTGCTACACCGGAGCGCTCGGCGGCAACGTGTTTGATTTCCTGTTACTCTACCATCACCTGGACACCCGTACCCTCTGGCATCGCATCCTCTCGGGAGAGATGTCCTGATGGCGGGGCTTGCACGGCTTTGCATCGTGCAAGCCCTGTTGCCGTCGGCACGCGGCAGCGACGGCGGCGGGGCTCCCCGCTCCGCCGTTTGCCGACGGCAACCCGTCCAGTCTGGGCGCGAACGAAGTAACACGCGCCCCTAAAACTACCTGGAGAAGAAAGCGAGGCCGCCTATGGATACGAAAACTTCACCGCTGGTTGTGGGACGTGGGGTAGACACCCTCGTCCTCAATGTCTGCTACCGTGATGGGCAACACAAGCCCTGCAAACGGGAGATACCCCATGAGCTCAAGGAACAACTGGACGCCTGGAAACAGGAGGCAATTGTCGCGGAAGAACCAATCCCCGTGCCGCTCTCCTTCGAGGGCGTCAACCTGCACATGTACCCCAATGGGGCCGGCAAGGGTCAGTGGCGCTGGTTGCTGCGCTGTGAGAGCTTCAACCTGCTGGTCTCCATGGGACGACTCAACTGTGTGGCGCAAGTGCGCTTCTCGTCAGAGTTCTTATGGTCGTGCCGTGGTGTGGATGACGCGATTGTCCGGGTGGAGGAGTTCCTGGTGCATCATTTCTTGCGGGAATGTGTGTACCTGCAAGTCTCCGAAGTCCATCTGTGTGCCGATATTGCCGGATGGGATGTGGAGTCCATCGATCAACGTCGTGATTTCGTCTCGCGCTCCCGCAAGCGCGGCACCTATGAAGTGACGGATTTGGAGATTCAAGACTTCTCCTATGGCCTCACTCGCTCAGGGTTTCTCTTCTCGCGGGGTGGCCCGATCTCCTGTGTGATCTACGACAAGACGCGCGAAATCCGCCAGCAAAGCCAGAAGTGGTGGTTCCATGACCTGTGGCAAGCCAACGGATGGGATATGGAAGAACAGCCGGTGGTGTGGCGCGTCGAGTTCCGTTTCAAACGGGAGGTATTGCATGAACTGAGCGTGGAAGGCCAGTTCGAGGGGGTAGAAGATGCCTTCTCGCTGCTGGAACGCATCCCGCACATGTGGGCTTATGCGGTGGGTCATGTCGGCGGGGATGAAGATGGTTTGCCCGATGGCTGGCTGCGCCTGGTCGTGCCTGGGGCGGATAGCAACCGCTCGCGCTGGGTGACCCATGCGGTCTGGACAGAGGTGCAGCGGGCATTTGAGGTGATCTCTGAGGAGGAAGAGCGGGTAGAAGACAAGGCGAACATCATCCGCAAGCGCAAGTACCAGGCCAATCTTGAACGTGCGGTGGCAGCAACTGGGGGGTATCTGTCGAGTATGGCGGCCTGGCTCGGGCGAGATGGGGAGGCGGGTGAGGAAGCGGATTTACTCTATATGATTGCGTGGTTACGGGAACGGATACCGGTCTACCTGGGCAAGCGGGCGCGCAAGTTTGACAAAGAGGTGGTACGGAAGCGCATCCGTTTTGAACGGCAGCGGGCCTATGAGCGCGATTGGTTCTCTGGCACGGAAGCGGCGTAGAGGTGATGACAGGTTGTCAATGGCAAGCCATTGGAGAGAAAGGAGGGTGACCGATGAGTGAAGAGACGCGTGAGCGGGCAATGCAGACCTACGACGTGGCGCTATGGTGTACGTTGCTGTCGCTGTTCCCTGACTATGTTGGGGTAATACAGGCGAGTGGGACCTATGCGGCAGTGGTGTCCCTGATGGAAGTCGAGAGGGTTGAAAAGGTGGCGTATGCAGCTGCTCGCAAGGTCGGGCATCCTCGCATTGATCGATGGAGCAAGGTGTATATACCCTTAACAGCTGAAAAGAGGGGGCGTAGGTAGTGGAGGTTCGCCAATGGTTAGCTATGAGAGAAAGGAGGGTTGTTCAACAGGCGTTTGAAGAGGTTTAGCAAGCCATGAGAGGAAAGAGAGGTGGGCCTATGATGAGACAGAAAAAAGAGGTGATACGACAACCGTTGTTATTGACTATTCCAGAAACGGCGGTGTCGCTGCGGCTGAGTCGGGCGAAAGTCTACAGGTTGATCGACTTCGAGGGTTTACCAGTGGTGCGGTTTGGTCGGGCGGTGCGTGTGTCGGTAAAAGCGTTGGAGCAGTGGGTAGAGCAGCGTGAGCAGAGCGCATAAACTCTGCTAGGGAGGTGGTACTATGGCGCGAAGAGGGCACGGCGAGGGTTCAATTTATCAACGGAGGGATGGCCGGTGGACAGCAGCTATCACCCTGGAAGACCACAAGCGTAAGACGTTCTATGGCAAGACTCGTAGGGAAGTGCAAGAAAAGCTGAAAATTGTACTCCGTGAACAGCAACAGGGAATGTTGGTGACAGGGCCGCAACAATCATTAAAGACATACCTGGAAAAGTGGTTAGAGCAGGTCTATAGGCCATCTGTGAAATTGGGAAGCTACCGACAGTACCGCGTAGTGGTGACAAGGCACCTGATTCCAGGTCTTGGGTCTTTTTCATTACAGAAGCTTACACCAGAAAAGATACAGGATTTCTATGCACAAAAGCTCGATGAGGGGAAATCTCCTAAGTTGGTGCAGCTTATTCATGCTGTACTGCATCAAGCGTTAGAAAATGCGGTCAAGTGGAATTTAGTTCCGCGAAATGTTGCGAAGTTAGTATCGCTCCCACGTGTTGAGCGATATGAGGCACAAACGTTGACCGTTGAACAGGTAAAGCAGTTGTTGGAAGTAGCGCGGGGTTCGCGTATTGAGGTGATGATACAGGTGGCGTTGAATACTGGAATGAGGCGGGGTGAACTGTCTGCACTGAGATGGGACGATATTGATTTTGAAAATGGGCTGATCTTTGTGCGTCGTACCGTGAATTATGTAGGGGGGTATGGATTTGTGGAGACAGAGCCGAAAACGAGATCAAGTAGACGCAAGATAGCTGTTTCCGAGAAGGTGCTGGAAGCATTGAATAAGCATCGTGAGCAGCGAGGTCAGATGCGTTTGAAGGCTGGTGAGAAGTGGCATGAGCAGGGATTAGTGTTCTGCAATAGGTATGGTAGGTACCTGTTTCCTGAAGTCGTCTTAAATCAGTTTCATGCTTTGCTTGCAAAGGCTGGTTTGCCTAAGATGCGCTTCCATGATCTGCGGCATACGATGGCGACAGTCCTTTTAGAGTCGGACGTGCATCCGAAAAAGGTACAAGAGCGGTTGGGACATACTACGATTGCTATAACGATGGATACCTATTCCCATGTATTACCTTCGATGCATCAGGATGTGGCGCGTAAGCTTGATGATGTGTTTGGAGATGAATAGTTTGCTGTAGGGATGGATAGCGTTTACACTGCCCGTTGATATTCTCATTGTGTGGTAAACCTCATTTCTCCTTGTCTCTCTATGAGTCTAGCTTTTCGGTGAACGAGGCTTCCTTAGGCATAGCACCAAGGATACGTGATTTACTTCCTGAGAGATTACATTCTAACCGAGCAGTTTTCGGATGTTCAGGAAGACAGCGTACATCCACTGTGTCTTCAATGTCCACCGTGCGGTAGACCTCGCTATCCACCTCCTCCTCACGGCAATAAGTTGAGCCATTGTAAGAGTAGCGATATACCAGGGTGTAGCTGGGGGGGCTACTCCCTACAAAGCGATAGGTGATGCGGCCTGCTATGCTGACTCCGCGCCGACGTAACTTGCCTGGCAGGCGTGAATCGTTGATCCGAAGTATCACAAGGCAAGCAAGCCCACCAAGAAAGAGAAGAAAGACCAGGCCCATAGCTTGCATAGCTTGACTCTCCTTTCCTCATAGATATACAGGATTGCAGGACAGAGTATTTGTCCCTATCTCAACATGGATAGTCATGCGGTTTTTGTCAGTGAAAAGATGCGATCTTATGAGAAAGACGTCTGAAGCAGTCGTTTTTGGCGCGCGCGTCCTTTTCGCCCTAGTCACTCCAGGTGTGTATACTTCTAACTATGGTCAAAGCCCGGGGTTGCTCATGGTCTCAAAAAAGGCTTCGGTTTGAAGCGCCGGTTGAAATGCAACGAGCACATGCGTCTCTCCTTCCCCAGCCTTCCATATCGTGTGTGGCGTCCCAGGTGGAACAGCCACGCTTTCGCCCGCACGCAGCACCTGTTCGCGTCCAGCAATTCGCACACCTAATGATCCCGAGATCACCTCGAAGTGCTCTTGTTGGTGCGGATGAACGTGCTCTGGTGGACTCATATATCCCGCCAGCAGGAAATCATCGAACTCCAACAATGTGCCATTCGTGTCTTGTGCTGTCGCGCGGAAGATGACGCGGTCATGCGTGACTGGATTTTCTATCATTTCGCCTGTGTGTGACATACTGTCCCTCCTTGGAACGTGATACATGACCCTCTCATTCTTCATTGGTCTGCTCCTGCAACAGAGGGAGAGTTGCAGGAGTGTTCACGCGCCTCGAGCATGTCCAGCTTCGCTGACGTAGGGGCGCAGCACTCGTATGTAGAGCGTCACACCCTGCTCGATCTCTTCAGGCAAGACCAACTCTCCGTCGATCTCAGGGCCCTTGCCGTTTAGGTGAACCAATGCAATGTGAGCGCACATCATGGCCCCAGTCGGCTCCAGTATTTTCGAATACGAAATGGCCGCTAATGCATGCTGAGGTCTACGGCCACGGGATCACGAAGTCGGGGCGGGGATGCGTTCGCCTGGTTTTTGGGTCCTCACGCCGATCACGAGCAAGTAGAGGACCATCGAGATCTCCGCGATTGCTGACGGGATCCAGATGAAGGCATGGATATTTTGGCCGAAGTCGGGGACCAGGAACTGTGCGAGCAAGTCCACGAGGTAGCAGGCACCCCCCACGATGAGCAGGACGCCCAACCACTTGGGAAACCACCCTGCTGACTTGTAGGCGAGATACCCCAGCGGCACCAACCATAGGCCAAAGAAGATCTGCGCGATGAAGATCCCATAGTGCTGGGTGTCGAGCAAGAGCAGCACCAGGGCATTCGAACCCGCGGTGCCGAAGGCGGCCAGGTTAACTGCACCAGTTGCGGCCCGCAAGCCCTCAAACTCGAAGACCGCGTTGAGGCAGACGATGCTGGCCCCGATTGCGACGAGGACGACCATTGCCCTCGCCACGCTCTTGTTCACGTGCTTGAGCAGCAGGTAGAGGGTCAGCCCGAGGAAGACCCAGACTGTCGCATTGAACAGGTCGGCGACGACGGCGAGACGCACAAGTGCGGAGTTCGCGACTACGTTTCCAGCCGTGGTCGCCGCGTTGCTGGCAGCGTACATCTTGGGTTCCACAAAGCCTTCGGCAAAGCCGCCGAAGATGCCGACGAGCAGGTAGAGGACACCGGCGATTCGCGCGAGGCGCTTCGGTGAGGTGGGCATCTGTGTCTCCTTCTCATTGGTATATGTTTTCGTTTGTGTCATGAGTGTGCTCCTTCTTCAAGTTTTGCTGCGATGTTTCCTTGAGCCATCGCATATCTGTTTTCTCACATCAAACGCCTGTGGTGAGAGCGACCGCCTTCTGGACAGCCGCCACGATCGGGTCGCGGGTACCAGCAAGAGGGAGCTCTCTGGAAACGTATCAGCAGGGCCTTTGGCAACGCTCGATGATGCCTGTCACGACTGGGACTGGAAGCATTGATGTGCGCTCAAAACGGAAGGCCAACAATCTCAGTCTTGATGGTCAAGGGTGAAGTATGTCCAACACCCTGTTGCTCGTTCGTTTGTCCAGCTCTACTTACGCATCCAAAGCTTTGACTTGAAACCCTGTCTTTCTGTTTTGCTCTTTCCTCGTCTTTACAAGATTACAGGAATATTCTACATTCAATATATCATATTACTACTATCGATGATAAGTCTTTCACCAGCGATGCTGCGGAAGAGCCAGGAATATTGGCAACTACTTACCGGGCATTTTGAGTGGTTACCTATTTGTTAGAACTGTTGAGCACGGGAAATGCGGAAGAGCCAGAAAATAGCAGGGTAAAGGCACGATGATGTGCTCCTACCCTGCCTGTGGTAAACCACCTGTTAACGGTAGCCCCTGGGACGTGCCAAACTTACTCCTAGCAATACACCTACGAGGAGGGTTACCAGAATGACGATGATCAGCGTTTGGGGGTCAATAAGCATCAATGGCCTCCTGCTCTTCTCTATTAAACCAGGGGGGGTTACCTATAAAGTATACTCAATATTTATTGTGTTTTCAAGCAATAGCAACATAAATTGTAACAATTAAGGGCTAATTACTCAGGTGGGTATCCTGACAAAGACCATTCTCAAGCCAGCTCACGAGATATCCTCGTTATCATTGCCTTTGACTCGTCAGACTTTAGAGGCGGCTTGAAAAGGGTACCTGAGTAGTTGTAATTATTCCCATATCTTTGCAGTACGCTGGACGCATAATATTGCAGTAAAGAGCTATCCGCACGCTCAAAATCAGAGAGTCAAAGGAAGAGCTTTTTGATGATATGGTGTAAATTTTGAAATTCTATGGGCGGAATCTGTCTCATTACGCGGGCGGTAAGACGAGCAATAGCAGAAAGAAAAGGCATACTTTCATCTTATCAACCGTCCCACTTTGGCTCGATAGGCTGTTCCGCGCAAATTCCCTCTTCACCAGCACAATGAGACAGATTCCACCCGTCTAATCTCAAAATTTACAGGAGAACCTGGTAATTAAGGCGGAAGAGTGAGCCGGTTTTAGGGCGAAGAGTGAGCAATCGGGGCGAACCATGAGCAAAAGTCGCGAATGTACCTGGGAAAACCGCTCCATATCTGGTATACTTCTTCTGGAAGGTGTAAGTTGCGTTCTTTGTCGCGAGACTGATTGACCGTTGGAACACTCCATAGACCGCTCTTGTAGGAAGGTGACTTATGGTCGCACCGGCTGTAGAAGGCATCGATCTGTTCAACATTGCGGGTCGCTCCATTTCGGGGTGGATGAAGAGCCTCAAGACGGGTACGGCTGCCCATGTCCGTCAGCCGTTCTGTAGCCAGCTCGAAGAGCGCCTCCTCCTCTGGCTCGAATATACCCCCCAGGTGGCCTGCTACGCGCGTGGCGACATTGGTCAAGAGTTTGCCACGACCTATCGACTGCCTACCCCGAAAACCGCACCATTCGCGATTGACTACGCTTTTGAGGGCAACCCCGATGACTACCTGCCCGATGTCGTGGGGACGCTCACGAATGGGAGGCTGTTCAGAGCCTCGGCTGGCATGGAGGACGACAAACGGCAAGATCGCAACCGAGCCTGTGCGGAGGCAGCACGCCGCCTGGCACGTATCCAGCGAAGCGTCTCCTGGATTGGCACGGAACGCCCTTGCTCTCGGTCATGAGTGTTGAACCCGAACAAGCAGAGGTGAGATGCTGGATGTCAGACCGTGAAACTCCTCACGATCGCTCAAGAAAGGAGACACAAACATGATGAGCATGATGACCCGTTCCCAAAATACTACCCGCGTCCGCATCGCCCTATTAACCGTCGCCGCCTTGACACTCGTCTTGGCGGCCGCTCCCCCTGCCCAGGCCGCAGGCGCCCCGGTTTGCAGTGAGTCCAGGCCGCAGCACTGCACCGAGATGGTCTGGGTGAACGGGGTCCAGGTCACGATGACGTTTGCCCTCGCCCCATTCCTCGCGACACCCGGCGCCACAATTGACCCCTTCTATGTAATCGCGCCACAGACCGACACCCCACAGGGGGGCCCTGTGCCCTTCTTCCACGACCACGTCGTAGGCGACGCGCCACAACAGAACCATGGCGACTACAACGTTATCCTGCACGGCTTCCTAGTCTTTTGTAGTGCTCAGGGCATCTCCAGCGGAGGCTGCGTGCCTACGTTCACCTCAACACCCCAGGGAATCATACCCTTAGCTAAGACAGTAAACGGGCAGATGCTGACATCGGCCGACCCCATCGAGTCACCCGCAAACTCCGGGCTCCTCGTGCTGGTCGACACAGGGGCATTGATCGTCGGCACAATCAACCCCGGCGGGTAGCCGGCCTCGATGCTGAAGCGGCAGTGGTCCCCCACCCGCTGGTAGCAGCGGGGCGGCCAACTATGTCTTCGCCCGCCCCGCCGCGGAGTTCGCGGCCAGCCTGTTCTCCTTTCACTCTTGGTAATAAGCGCGAAGGGTTAGCAGGTTTTGGCGCGAAGAGTGAGCAGTTTGCGTGAATGGTGAGCAGTAGTGAGCCATCGTCTGAGAGCATGGGAACATTCGCGGTTCACGGCGCTCGGCGGTTGTAAATTCACGGCAGAATGGTCGGGAAATTTCCGCCTCTTCTGGCTGAAAAGAGACCGAAGGATCGAACAAAATGCCAGGTCGAGAACTTCTGTCGAACCTTCAGCCCGTTTTCCTGTGTGGACTGATGCAGGTAAAGCGCGAGATGCACTCCGTCTGACCACCCGAATTTACAACTATCGCGTACAACAATCCGTTTCAGAAGCGGTTTTTCAGGCGGTCAGTGGTTGTGCTGCTCACTCTTCGCGCCAAAACCTGCTCACTCTTCATCGAAATTACCATATGCTTCGCAAGTGTGGCCATTGTTCAGAGAAAATCACAATCGGTTATATGGGAGTTAGAATTAGAGAGCAGGAAAGCTCATTGGAAAGCTTTTTTTGTTGTCAAGTTTCTGGCAGCATAAAATTGCATGAAAAATTGGAAGCATAACCTTGCATTTGCTGCAAAGAAGTGGGTAAAGTCACAGTAGTTACGAATATTGTGTCAAATGAGAGGATATCTGCTCGTTGTTGAGCATGAGTCCTGGGTGTTTTGTTTTGGAGAGGCGTGGGCTTTTGCTGTCAACTTTGCTGTATTGGGGTTGTTTGTTGTGTATATAGGGGTCCTGAGTCTAGGTCTGTTGCGGGTTTGTAGGGGTATGTCGTTGGAAAGTTTAATGATGATGTTATTGTATCACTTGCCCGAAAGGGCGTTGCTTGCACGTGGTTGGATGCGATAGAATTTGGCGAGAATCTGTCCGAAAATGCGACATAAAAGTTTTGGGGCGAGGGTGAGTTGTTGGAGGAAGGCGATGTACGCCTTGAGCAGCGGTGTTGTGGCAAGCTGGCGGCGATCGTGGTGTTTGTAATGGGTTTGGTCATGGTGGCCTCCATGTGTTTGTGTGGGTTTAGTGTCTGTATATATTATACTGATGGGACCAAATGTTTTTGGTGGAGTTGAGGGATCTCGACAAAATTCGGAGTTGAAAAACAAGCGAGAGATCGCGCATAATTGCTCCCGCCTCCTTCTTAGCGATGACCAGCGTGCGTATTCCCAGGCGAGTAAGCCAGCAGGCCAGCATCAGGCAGGTCGGTCCGGCGCCAACGATCAAGACATCTGTATCCACGTGTGCTCCTTATTGACTGATCAATTAAATTTCTCGCGAAAAAATGAGCGCGGAACCTCTACTCCGAACGTGCAGCCTCCCCCACTGTGGCGGGCTTAGGCTCGATGACCTTCACCCGCACGAACTGCTGCACGCCACTCAGCCTCAACATCATCCTTGCAGATGAAGAGAACGCTGGCAGGGCTGTTCTGCCATCGATCGGTTCCGGTTTCCCAACAGCATATTCCCTCCTATGCCAGAGCAGCGTCCCGTGTCCAGCAGCTAGAAGATTGCGATACCAATCTACTTTTGGCCCATAGGTTAAGGCGATCACAAAACCATCTCCCATCGGCCAAACCATGATCGTGGTCTCATACGACTTTCCGCTCCGACGACCGACGTGACGAATGACGGCAAACGGGCCGCGGGAAGCGTTGGCAAACCTGCGCAAAAGCGGATTGGTGATGTACTTATTGAAGTAGCGAATGCGATTGGGAATCATCTTATCCTCCTTGAAAAGAGTAAATCAACAGCTTACGGTATCAATGCGCGCATCATGACCTCAACGAGCGCATCGGCGCGGTCGAGCGATGGAAGCCGGGCCTGCTCGCCCGCAAATAGCAGATCCGTCAGGACATAGCTCACGAGCCCACCCAGCAAAGCGCGGGCCACCACCTCGAAATCGACATCGGCGATGATCTGTTGCTCCCTGGCAGCTCGTAGCAGTGCGGTGATGATGGCGAGACCGCGCTGTGTGACGGTCGAGAAAAACAGGGTGCCTAGCTGCGGGAAGCGCGGCGCTTCGGCGATGATCATACGCACCAGGGGGAGGTAGCCGGGCTGGCTCATCATGGAGAGGATCTCGCGGGAAAGTTGCGTGAGTGCCTGGCGCAGCGAAGGCAGGTCATGGGGCGTGGGCAGGGCCGCAAGTTTCTCGGAAAAACCCGGCTGCTCCAGCGTCAGGTGGCTCAGGACATCGACAAAGAGTGCCTCCTTGTTGGCATAATGGCGGTAGAGGGTCTCCTTCGAGGAAATGCCAGCCTCCGCCAGAATGGCATCGATGCTCGTCGCCAGATAGCCCTGCTGAAGAAAGAGCCGGTGGGCAGCGGCGCGGAGACGCTCGCGTGTCTGTTGGGCGCGTGTGTTCTGTCTGTGTTCCATTGCTACTCATCTCGTTTATAGTAACGTACCTTACGTTACGATTATGACACGGAGAATAGTAATTGTCAAGGGCCAGAGCGACGACCTCGCGCAAGAGGGCCATGTGCTCCTTCGCAGGCGGCCATTGCGCGCCTGTCACAGCCACCTCGTTGAGCAATTCGCCCGTGCCGACGCCCAGGATCACACAGTCAGGATAGGGCATGCCGAGTGTGCCAAATGCTTGCGCGATAAGCGCCGGCTGGTGTAAATCCCAAGATTCTGCTCAAACAATGAGCGTTCCGAAAAAGGAAACACACCTATCGCAGGTATCGAAGGTCCCATTTCCCTGCAACCACTTCTTCCCCGGACGTGAGGAGGTCCTTGAACATATCCATATCCTCTTCTCAAGCCTGCTTAGCCATCTCGTAGCGCATACCAGTACTAGTAGTTCTTGCGATTTGTTACCTGGTTAACCAGCAACACGTTTTCATTGGGTAGGTATTGCCACATTTGCCGACTCGGTTAAATGTGTTTCAGGAAGTCTTAACTTGAAAAGGGTGATGCGTTCATGGAACAGTCCATGTTTGAACAGAATCTGGAAGAACACGGCCCGTTAGTTATGCAGGAGGTGCCATCTGTCCCTCGTTTACCAAGTTACCACCCAACTGCCTGGGCTTTTGTTAATCGAGTGCTTGATATCGTCGACACTAAAACAGGTGGGCGGGCGGCCTGGTGCCAGCGCTTCTTCATGTTTGCCTTTATTGGCGGATTCGCTGCCCTCGTCAATATGACAGTCTTTTACCTGGTATTCTATGTCATTGCGCTGCCTGTAAATGAAACGATGCATAATGTTATTGCCGCTGTGCTTGCCGCTGAATTTTCAATCATGGCAAACTTTGTGCCAAATGATTTTTTTACCTTCCGTCATCTCTCTGGACACCAGCGATCGTGGGTTGCGCGTTGTATGCGTTTCCATATTACCTGTGTTGGTGGCAACGTCCTTACATTTGTGATCCAGTTTACTATCAGCCATTTATTGCATATGCAGCCTATTATCGCGCAGGCGATAGCCCTGATTCTCGTGCTGTTCTATAATTTCTCGTTTCATCACATATTTACCTATCGCCACATAAAACCTACTGCACTTAGTTAGGAGCACTACCTTATTTTATTTGATTTAGACTTGCTAATAAAGGTTCGATTATGCCCTTGGATTATTCACGTGCCGATGATCTAAATTTGTCCCACATGCAAAGCGTTTCCGCATCCTCCTTGAAACGGCCACAGAACCATGTGGTGATTATGGGGGCAGGCCCTGCTGGCTTAACTGCGGCCTATGAGCTGGTAGTACATCAGCACGTAGGTGTCACTGTCCTAGAAAAGGATCCCCGATATGTTGGCGGCATCTCACGCACCGTCGAACACAATGGCTACCGCTTTGATATCGGCGGCCATCGCTTCTTTTCCAAGAGCACTGAGATCGAAGATCTGTGGACCGAGGTTTTGGGCGATGATCTGCTCGTTCGTCCTCGCCTTTCCCGTATCATCTATAGAGGCAAATATTTCGATTATCCACTCAAAGCCTTCAATGCCTTGTTCAATCTTGGCCTCATTGAGACGGTTCGCTGTATCACCAGCTATATCCAGGCTCGCATTGTTCCCAATCGACATCCAGAGAGCTTCGAGGACTGGGTGACCAACCAATTCGGCAAACGCCTTTTCAAGATCTTCTTCAAGACCTATACCGAAAAAGTCTGGGGAATGAGTACGAAAGAATTATCCGCCGACTGGGCCGCCCAACGCATCAAAGGACTTAATCTGCTTGAAACCATCAAGAACGCGTTACTCCCCCAAAAACCCAAAAAAGACGGCACGGTGATCAAAACCCTTATCGATAAATTCCGCTATCCGCGTCACGGCCCTGGCGAACTGTGGGAGCGGGTGGCAGCGATTATTGGCCAACAGGGCTATCCAGTAATGATGGGGAAAGAGATCATCAGCATCCAACATGATGGCAATCAGGTCACTGGCATCGTTACACGCGATGCCAATGGCAATATGAATCTGGAACGCGGTACCCACCATATTTCGACACTGCCTATACGCGAGCTGGTCTATGCTTTTGATCCTCCCTTGCCTCCTCACGTTCGTCAGGCAGCTGATGGGCTGAAATATCGCGATTTCCTGACGGTGGCGATGATCGTTAACAAAGCAGAGATATTCCCCGATAACTGGATCTACCTGCATGATCCCGATATTATAGCCGGGCGCATCCAGAACTTCAAAAACTGGAGCCTTGATATGGTGCCTGATCCCAGCAAGACCTGTCTGGGATTGGAATACTTTTGTTTCGAGGGCGATGGCTTGTGGACATCGAGTGACATGGACCTTGTGGAGCTAGGTGGCAAGGAATTGATGAAGCTCAAGTTGTGTAAACCCGAAGAGATTCTCGGAGGGGCCGTCGTGCGCCAGCCAAAGGCCTATCCTGTGTACGATGATGAGTATAAGATGCATGTGCGCACGATCCGAGATTATCTCGAAGCGCATGCCACCAATTTGCAACTGGTTGGGCGTAACGGCATGCACCATTATAATAATCAGGACCATTCGATGATGACTGCTCTGTGCGCTGCACGCAATATTGCCCACAACGCGAATCTAGACCCCTGGAGCGTCAACACCGATGCTGAATATCATGAGGGGACGCGTGACGTCGAAGATACATCAGGACGCCTGGTCCCGCAACGCGCCATGGCCGCAGAAAAATAAGCGAACAGGTTAGAGGAAGTTGATGTTGAGCCTGGTAATGGATGAGTTACGTAACCTACTCCTTTTGTCTGGCTAGTAAATAGTGGCCAACCTTTTTGCCAATCGATTTCCAGAAACTTACGCGTATTCCGGAGAGGCGCTAAGTGAGCAACAACTTTTCGGGTTGCAGTATCAATAACATCACCGGCATCTCCCACGTAAACAAAGCGCCCATCGAGGCTGTGCTGCAACCATCCTTCTCTTCCACAATTAATTACACAGGGGTTCTCGCTTCCTGTTATTTGCGTCACAGGAATATCTGCGATTTGTTTTGGCGACACAGTAGGGAGTCCAGAGACATCAAATACATGCACATAGCTATTTGGCCCATCCATAACATATAATTCTTTCTCATTCGGTGAAAGAGAAATACCATGATTGTTGGGGCAACAAAAACTCGATGGAGAAAATCCCTTAATTGGAACAGTATAAAGAACTTTGCCTGTAGTAATATCACTCACTTGAAAACCAAAAGTATTTGATCCTGTGGTAAATAAAAGTGTTTCTTTGCCATTAATAGTAAATGGACGGCCAGCACCGATCTCGAGTGGTCCAATTTGCTTAATCACCCTGTTTGAAGCTGTACTGGCAACTACTAGATAGTCTGTATTTAGTCCACCCATATAGACATGGGAGCCATTAAGACTAACTATCGTATTATGAGGTCCAGAACCAGCAGGAGACGTTATATTGCCAATTTCTTTACCGGTTACTGCATTAATAATATGCCAAATGCCAAGAGGATTTTTCTCTCCCCCTGCCTGGTAGATTGTTTTCCCATCTGGGGTAATGCTGATGGTATCCACAGGATATGGGTAGCTGATATTCCACACGATTTGATCAGTCACCAGATTATATTTTAGCAGATAGCCGATGCCGCTCGGGCCATCGCTGCCATAACTGATATACAGCATGCCGGTTGCTGCATTTGCAATGGGACCTCTCACTCCTTTGGTAGTAGGCAGCCGGATACTTTTTACGAGGGTCTGGTGATGATCCATATCATAGACATACATCCACCCATCGGGAAATATATATTCGTAGTGCTGCATGTTTGCTGCTGCACGTTGGTGAGTTTGCTGCGGCTGTTGAGTGAAAAGAACAGTGTGAGAGAGAACGACCAGAAGCATTCCCAGTAGAAGTAAACCTATCAACGCGAATAGCAAAAAGGTAAAAGGATTTTTCCTTTCATTTCTTACCCATTGCCCCATTATAATCCTCCGAACCTATCCATTTTTTAAGAAGATCAAATAAGACCACAGGCGGTTTAGCACAAGCCGATTTCCCAAATTTCGTCGATTTTGTGGCTCACGGCTCTCTTCCCATTCTCTTGGAGCCATCAACGAGCAGTTGTATCGCCTCGGTGATCGTGCGTCGCTGAGCACTGATCTCCGTGGCGTTCAGTTTGGTGACTTCTGGGGTCGCGAAGAGCCAGATCGTACTCATCCCCACGATGAGCGTAAGGAGCTCAGCCGGACTCCAGCGATCTGACACGCGACCCTCGCGCTGGGCCTGTTCGAGAGCAGCGATCTTGTGCTGATTAGCGGCTTGAATCGCTTCGAGCTGCGTTCCAATACCACCGCGTTCAAGAATGTCCCAAATAGCTAATCTCAGAATTTCTGGACATGCCTGGTACTGGTCGAAAAGGCGACCTGCATAGCCAGCCAGATCAGAGGTATCAATGGGCACCTCTTGCACGAAAGCAACCACGAGGGCATCATAGACCGCATCAAAGAGTTGGTCTTTATTGCCGAAATAGTCGTAGATCAAGGCCTTACTGCATCCAGCAAGCTCAGCGATCCGGTCAACACGTGCCCCTGCGATGCCGCGCTGGGCAAATTCGTACGTCGCGGCCTCAAGCAGCCGTTTTTTTGTCTCTTGGATATCTCGTTTCATCTTTCTATTATATATTACTGACTGGTCCAGCCTGTTGAAAAACTCCTTGCTGAGCTTACATAAGGCTCCATGAGTTTGACGGTGCGACGGTTCCTCAGAGTGGAGTTAGAAGTAAAAGAAGCAAAAGAGTATGCGAACGGGAAAAGAGAGAGGCTGAGGTTGACAAAGGAGGGAAATGGCGATGCAATGAGGGACGAGGAGGAGCAAGAACCATGATGGGTTTCAAAGAGCGGGCCTTTGCCCCTTTGGTCGCCGTTTCCCTGGAGGAGTTGGTTCCCCAGGATCATTTTTACCGGCACCTGCAAAAGACTTTGGATCTCTCGTTCGTCTACGATCTCGTGCGCGAGTATTACGCTCCAGCTGGGCGACCATCCATTGATCCGCTGGTCTTTTTCAAGCTCCAGTTGGTGATGTTTTTCGAAGACATCCGCTCGGAACGCCTGCTCCTGCGTCAGGTGGCCGATCGGCTGAGCGTGCGGTGGTACGTGGGATATGATTTGGATGAGCCGCTGCCTGATCATTCGACCTTGAGTAAGATCCGCCTGCGCTATGGCCTCTCGGTGTTTCGGCGCTTCTTTGAGGCCATCGTCGAACAGTGTCGGCAAGCGAAGCTGGTGTGGGGCAAGGAGCTGTACTTTGATTCGACTCAGGTGAATGCCAATGCCGATCTGGATTCGCTCACTCCTCGGTTTGCCGTTGAGGCGCGAGAGGCCATCCAGGAGCATTTGACCGCCCTTTTTACCCCAGAACCAGCCCAGCTTGCAAAGCCCGAGGCAAGCAGCAGTGAGGCACCACTTCCCGAACACCAGCCAGAAGATCACTTCTGTGCGGGGCCCACGCCTCTGCCTGTCGTCCTTTCTGAGAGCCAGCACGAGGACCTGGCGACAGAGAACGCGACTCGCCATGACTGGATCGCGCAGGAAGGTCGACAACAGCGAGAGGTCCGTGGCTCCTATGAGCGCACGGCAGATTTTCGCATCAGCACCACTGATCCTGATGCCACACCAATGCGCCTCAAAGGGGGAGGAACGCATCTGGGCTATCATACCCACTATGTGGTCGATGGGGGCAAACGTCGCATCATTCTGGCGGTCCTGGTTACCCCTGGGGAGGTGATGGATAATCATCCCATGCTGGATTTGCTCTGGCACACCTGCTTTCGTTGGCACCTGAGGCCCAAGCAGGTCACGGCCGATAGCCTGTATGGAACGGGAGAGAACCTCAAAGCCATCGAAGAGGCACACATCCGGGCCTACATTCCCGTCGCCGAGAGAGGCCAGCACAACATGGGCTATTATGGATTGGCACAGTTCACCTATGATGCCGGCCAGGATCAGTATCGCTGTCCCCAGGGCCAGGTGTTGCGTCCAGCGTACCGCATGGAAGGGACACAGGAGATACAATACCGAGCTGATGCGGCGATCTGCAATGTCTGTCCGGTAAAAGCGCAGTGTACCGATAGCCCCCGGGGTCGGCACGTCCACCGGTCCTTTTTTGCCGACTATGTGGAACGGGTCAAGGGCTACCAGCAGACCTTTGCTTACCAGAAAGCCATGAACAAGCGCAAGGTCTGGGTGGAACCGTTGTTCGCGGAAGGGAAGCAGTGGCATGGCATGGGACGTTTTCGCTTGCGGCGGCTCTGGAGAGTCAACTGCGAAGCCCTTATGATTGCTTCAGGCCAGAATCTCAAACGCTTGTTGCAAAAGCGAGGCTGGGGGCGGCGTCCCTTTCCTGCAGAGGCCGTGGCTCTCGCGCCTCCTGGAAACTGGGAGCCAGAAGAACTCCCAAGGCACAACCGATGGAAAAGCGATCGACTCGGCATCGCTGTAGCATCCCTGCTCGCTTGCGGGGCTTGCAGGACATTGATTGAGCTTCAGACGCGCCGGTGTTCTCTGATCACCAGGAAAATATGCCTTTTGCATATTTTTATTGTTTATGCTTTTGATATAACATTATACAATTTACTGGCGGTTTTCGCTTTTCTTTCCCTCTCTCGGGGAATGGTTGAGCCGTCACGCTCATCGGCTTTCTCCTAAGCTCAACAAGAACTTTTTCAACAGGCTGGGTCAGTTGACAAACTCTGCGTCATATGGTACTATTGGGGACAGTAAGTTACCGACTAGTTAGTAAATTAAAGAAGAGAGGATCAAATTTGGTGTGTTTTCCTCTGTCTTCTCTCTGACTGACTTGTCAGTCCCAGAAAGGAGTGCATCATGGCACTACGTACTACCAAGAAGCAAGCAGCAACGATGAGTCCGGAAGCGGTCAAGTACCTGGCTGCGGTACCCCACCCATGGATTCCTGGCTTCCTTCTCCCCGCCCTCACCGGCCCCCGCCGGATCCCTCGCTTTCGCAAGGCCTTCCAAGCTGGCGAAGATGTGATCGAAGAAGCGCTGATTGCTCGATACAGCCTGACCCTTGAAAAGACTACGATCAAAGATGTGCCTGTGCTCATCATCCGACCCAAGACCATCACACCGGGCAATGAACATGCTCTCCTGCTGAACATTCACGGCGGCGGATTTGTGATGGGCACCGCTCGGGAAAGAACTGCGCTGCTGATGGCGGCCGAGATCGGGATCACCGTCTACTCGATTGACTACACATTGGCACCGGAAGCAAAATACCCTCTTGCTCTCAATCAATGTTTTGCGGTCTACGAGGAGGTAGTCACCCACTTCGACCCACAACAGGTCGTGGGTGTGAGCAGTTCATCTGGCGGTGCCCTGATGCTTGCAGTCGTGTTGAAGGCACAAAAATTGCACCTACCCATGATCAAGGCACTGGGGATGTTCACCCCCGCTGGCGAAATCAGTGGTGTTGGGGATTCAGCGGTCTCGAACAACCGTCGAGACGTCCAGTCGGCAGACATGGCGCTGGCGATCGTGAGACAAAACTATGTCGGTGATATGGATCCCAGGGATCCCGGCATCTCGCCCCTCAATGACACCTTTGCCATCGATTTCCCTCCCACGATGATCACGACTGGGACACGAGACATCATGCTGAGCAACGGCGTTCGCCTCTTTTGGAAATTAAAAGAGATCAACGTCCCAGTCGAGCTGCTCGTGTCAGAAGGCATGTGGCACGGCTTCAACTGGGAGCCTGATCTTCCAGAGGCGATGCGGA
>WNGJ01001127.1_pt1 | contig 25851 bp, 24 predicted proteins | sample 5400611 | NCBI WGS metagenome assembly WNGJ01 (sample SAMN13153375, study PRJNA577476) | soil metagenome | isolation source: 40 cm soil or saprolite under Garry oak tree replicate 1 | place: USA:California | collected 2016-06-15
GTCGTGAACACGTTCGTCACGTCGTGGCGGCTGAGGAAGCTGAGTTGCCTGTGCGGGTCGAACCCCGCCTCGCGCCGGTAGACGCACTGCACCGCCCCAAGACGCCATGGACCCAGCAGAGGCGCGATCCCGGCCGCCCAGGCCCATTCGCCCATGCCGTGGAAGCGTTCGCCGTCCTCGACCTCGTGGCAGTAGACGAACTCTTCGTGCGCGAGGATGTAGCGGTGGGCGTGCACGATCCCCTTCGCAAGCCCCGTCGTCCCCGACGTGTAGTAGAGCTGCGCAGGATCGCCGGCCGAGGTGTCGCAGGTAACGAACTCGGTCGACGCGCCCGCAAGCGTGCCCTCATCCAGTACGAGCAGTTGCGTGCTGAAATCGTCGAAGCGCTTCGCGTTGGCGGCATCCGTGACGACGAGCTTGGCACCGGAGTCAGAGAGGCGGTGACGGATCGAATCGTCACCGTAGAGCACCGACATCGAGAGCAGGATCGCACCGAGCTTCCAGACACCGAAGAAGATCGCGGCCGTCTCCGGCGTCGCCGGCAGGACGACCGCGACCCGGTCGCCGCGCTCAACGCCGTGCGCACGCAACACGTGGGCCGCCTGGTTCGCGAGATCCTGCAACTCTCCCCACGCCAACTCGCGAGACGAGCCGTCGAAGCTCTCCCACATCATCGCGAGCTTCTCGCGCGGATGCTTGTCGCACACATCCGAAGCAATGTTGTAGTGCGCCGGCACCTCCCACCGGTGAGCCGCGCAGACTTGCTCATACGAGGACAAGCTCATGGATCGACGGAGCAAGCATGGCACCACTCGTGGCGCGTTACAACCGCCGCGAGCCCGGGCTGCCTGCTTCGCAAGCATCGATGCCCGACGTGAGGCGTGCGCGCCGTTAGCTTTCGCAGCCCAGCGATGCAGCAGTCGCGGGAGGCAGCTCTGAGCACTTGCGCGACGTGCCGCACGACGAGGTCGTGGCCGCTGCAGCACGGGTCTTCGGATCCGCGTCGTAGAGGAACGTCTCGAGCTTCCGGTCGGGTCTCCGCCAAACCGCGACAGCGACAGTCAATCGCCGAGCTCGTCTGGCGTTCGCGAGGTCGGGGCGCGATGCAGTGGAACCCGCTTGCGCCGACCGGTGTACCCTGGTCCAAGCGAGCAGGAGGGCTGAGATGAAACTGGCAGCGATCGCCACTCCTGAGGTGAAACGGGCAGCGATCGTCGCGCTGCTGGCGGCGTGGTTCTTGGTGGTCGCGGGAGGCGCCGAGGCGAAGGAGCCCCCCGATGGGTTCGACCTGTGCGGCAGCAATGGGTGCGCGACGATCGGGACGAACGACGGCGAGCCGTTGGCGATCAGTCTCTTCTTCGGTGGTGGGTCGGTCGAGGTATGGACGCCTGCGGCGAGGCCCGCTCCCTTCTACTCGCTGCGCTGGTCGTACCAGCAGGGCCAGTTGCACACCGCGTACTTCGTCCCCGACCTGAACATGATCCGCTTCGTCGGCGACTCTGCATCGGCGACGGTCGATCCGCGCGGAGCCATCCACTGGCTCCGGCTCGACTCGCGCGCCCGGGCGATACTCGACCGGCTCGCGACGCCGCTCCAGCCGACAGCTGCGCCTTCACCCTCGACGGTGACGGTCGGCGGCAAAGCCGTTCGGGATCCGGAGAGCTATCTGAACCTTTGGTCGGTCGGGAAGCCGACCTACAGCTGGCCGCGCGGCGGCTTCCTGAAGATCAAGGTCACCTGCGACGTCACGAGCCCGTGGACCGACGAGTCCGCACATCTCAGCATCGCCCGCCGCGGCGCGTTCTTGTTGCGGGACTCGACGATCCTGCGGATCTCGGCCAAACTCGCGCAGCGGGTCCGTGCACGCGTCTCGCTCCGCTAGCGTCTGGGCCCCCTTCCGCACCGCGCAGCCTGCACTAGCGGGTGAGCGCGCTGTCGGCGGCGCCGGCGTAGAGCTCGACGGCGCGCCAGCAGCGCTTCGGGCTCGACGCTGTAGTGGAGCGCGGCGACCAGACGACCGTGGATGGCTCTCGCGGCCGCACCGGCGAGTTGCTGGTAAACGATCGCCTCGACCAGGGCGGCGAAATGCGACGCAATGCGCCGGCTGATGCGAATCGGGCCGCCGGCCGCGATCAACCCGGCGAGAACCGGGTCGCGGGTTGCGAGGATGTCGGCCGCCTCCGCGTGCGACACCCGCCGCTTGGACCGGGCTTCGCCGGCGGTGCTCATCCTGGAGACGCTAGCGCAGCTATCTACAGGCAGAAGTTGTCGTAGAAGAACTCCCGCTTCGCGGCGTTGTAGTCGTCCCGTGAGCCGCCTTGATGAGCCCGCTTCATTGCGTTGTAACGCCTGATTAGCTCAGGATCGGCCGCGATTTGCTGCCAGGCCTCGCCATGGTGGAGGTCGTCAACGGTTCCGATCACGGTCAGCGCGACCTCGACCGGCGGCGCCGAGCCGGCGGCGAAGAAATACGCACTCTCATCGTGCCAGGCGTCGGGGTAGAGAGGTTCGTAAAGCTCGCAAAGCACGTCGCGAGCTGACGCGAACGTCTGCCTCTCCGTCCTCACGTGCAGGTCCACGTCGCCGCTCGTCAGAACACCAGGGACTGACGTTCCACCGGTGTGCCGAATCTCGACGCACGCAAGGCGGGTACGGATGAGGCGCTCATGCTCGGCGAAGGCTGCCGCCGCCTCTTCGGCCACGGTGTTTGACAGGACGAACGTGAGCCTCGCCACGTCCCGATTCTAGGAAGAGCGTGTTGGCGGGCGCTAGCGGCGATGCTCGAACGCGATGCGTATGCCGAGGCCGATGAGGACAAGCCCACTGACACGGTCGAGGGCGCGCTTGACGCTTGGGCGCCCGAGGACCTTCCGCCCTCGGGCGGCAAGGAGGGCGTAGGTCAGCAGCCAAACGAGACCCATCGCGTTGAACAGCGCGCCGAGGAGGAGCAGGTCGGTGCCCGCTCTGTGGGTCCCGACAAACTGCGGCAGGAAGCTCGTGAAGAAGACGGCGATCTTTGGGTTGAGGAGATTGCTGACGAGACCCTGGCGGAAAGCGACGCGGTTGTCGAGCGGTGCACGCGTCACCGGCATCGCAGTCATTCGCGGCCGCACGCGTGAGGCGCGCAGCACCTGTAATCCGAGATAGACGAGGTAGAGGGCGCCGGCGACCTTGATCACGGCGAAGGCTGTTGCGGAGTGGGCGATAACGGCGGCGAGGCCGAACGCTGCCGCGGTGGTCCAGAGGAGGATGCCGACGTTGATCCCGACGGCGGTCACCAGCGCAGGACGACGGCCGTGAAGGAGGGCGTTCTTGGTGACCAGAGCCATGTCCACCCCGGGCGTGACGACAACGAGTGCGGCGACGGCGACGAACGGCAGCAGCTGCATGAGCAGATCATCCCAACAGCGAGACCTTGCACGCTAGCCGCCTGTGACTTGGGGCGTCTGTGCGAGCGCGAAGATGGTTGGGTTGCCGGGCATTCCGACTGGGACGAAGGTGTAGCCGTTGAAGGTGGACGTCGAGGACTGTCCGAGGATGACCGTTGACCCGTCGAGCGGTCCGTCGACGGTGGCGGTGGTCCCGATCTCGATGATGTTGGTGGCGTAGACGGCGCCCTGGAAGTAGGAGCTGACGAATTGGACGCCGTCGCCGCTCGGCACCTGGCTGTCGGCGAGGAGCGAACCGTTGCCGTTGGCGACGAAGCCGAGCAGGTCCTTGGTCGAGTCCCAGTTGGCGAAGGTGCAGGACGCGCCGGCGCTGTAGCCGCAGAGCTGGGTGTTCTTGACCAGCACGGTGCCGGAGGTGTAGATCGTTGCCTGTCCCTTGTAGCGAACGACGCCCCCGATGTCGACCTTGGCGCTGCCATCGAGAAAGATCGTGCCGTTGACCGTGAGAACTTTGCTCGGATAGTCCCAGGAGATCTCGCCGTTGACGGTCTTGCACTGATAAGAACTCGACGGTGTCAGGTTCGCGATGCCCTGGCTGTCGTTCTTGTAGGCGAGCTTGTTGGCGTCCGAGTCGCTGACTGACGCGACGGGACTGTCGAACAGGAAGGTCGGGTTCGCCGGTTCGCCTGCCTGCGGTGCGGCACACGGGAAATAGGGTCCCGGGCTGCCGTTCAGGTACCAGTCGTTCCAGTTCACCGTCGGTGGCGTGACGGCCGGCGGCGAGGAGTCGAGGATCGTCGCCCAGATGTTGTCGCGGATCGGGATCGTGCCGCCCAGTCCGTAGACGCACAGGGTGTGGAGCAGCTGGGCGAGGTAGCGGCAGCCGTGACCGATGTGAGCCTCACTGAGCTCGGCGCCGGGGGCGCCGGCCTGGTTGCCGCTTTGCTGGAGATCGAGAGAGCCTTTGACGATCAGAGGCCCCTTGCTGATCTTGGCGGTGTTCTTCAGGCAGAGATTCCCCATCACGTAGAGCGGCGAGGTCACGTTGACGCTGTTTTGGAGCGTCATGTCGCAGCCGCTCAAGGGGAGGCCGGTGCCGGTATTGCGCGAGAAGATGTAATTCCAGGACGGGTTGTTCAGCGGCTGTGTCGTCACGGGCACGACCGGGATCGTCGCGCGCAGCGTCTTCTTGTAGTCGGCGCCGCCGTTGGGGTTGCGCACATAGCCGGTCGAGAACAGATCCCAGTAGGCGGTCGCCGCCGCCACGTTGCGGTAGAGGGTGCCGTACCAGATCACCTTCCCTGACGAGTACGTGTCGGTGTGCTTGCACGGATAGGTTCCGGCTGCCACGGTCGGAACGGTCACGCTTACCGCGCAGAAGACGTAGTCGTCCAATGCATTGTTCGTCGTGAGCCGCAAAGCCGACATCGCGTTGTTGATCCCCGCCTCGGCAAGGTTGTAGGCAGACATCCGACCGACGCTCATGGTCGAGCTGCGCGAATTCGATCGCGCCGACTCGATCACGGTGACGACCATCAGGCCGAACACGACCGTCACGCCGAGCGCGATCACGAGCGCGAACCCTTGCTCTTCCCGGAAAAGCCGCCGCAACCGCGTCATCTCAGATCCTCGCTCCTTTCTCGCAATTGGCCGGTGGTGAGTTCGCACGGTCGATTCGCGGATGCCTTGATCCGTAGGGACGTGCCCGAAGAGAAAGAGGTGGAAGGGCGGCTGGAGAGACCGCCCTTCCGCTATTGAACAAAGACGATTAGAAGCGGCGAGCTTCCCGGAGAGAGGGCTGCGACACCCCCGAATCCCCTTAGTCCCTGTTGTCGTTAGACATCGGCGAGTCAACACGGACGCCTTACCCCCCAAAAGGGGGAGTGAGGCGGGGCGGATTCGCTCCGCCCCGCCCGGCTTCTAGCCCTTAACGCCCGCCCCAGGGCCAGGGTCCACTCAGAATCTGCGCCATCGTTCACACCCCCTTTCGCCGCATCGGGGAGCAGATGTTGTCACTGGGAAGCGGGCCGTGGCTAGGAGGGGCAGCGGATTGACACAAGTTGCAAAGCCTGGAATCGTGAAGCTGTCGATGCCTGCCAGGAACGAGACGATCGGCGCCCGCTTGAAGCGCTTGCGCCTGGAGCGGGGCCTTTCGCAGCGCGAGCTGTCGTCGCCGGGGGTGAGCTACGCCTACATCTCGCGGATCGAGGCGGGGGCGCGAACCCCGTCGGTCAAGGCGCTCAGGATGCTGGCGCGAAAGCTCGCCGTCTCGGTCGAGTACCTCGAGACCGGTCGCGACGCCAGTGAGGCAGAGGAGCGCGAGCTTCGCTTGACCGACGCCGAGCTGGCGTTGCGACTGAACAGCGACGCCGACAAAGTCGAGGCGCAACTGAAGAAGATCCTCGGAGAGGCGCGCGCCAGCGGCGATCAGCCGGTGGCAGCGAGGGCGCGCTTAGCGCTCGGCCTCGCTGCCGCGCAACGCGACAGCCACCTCGAGGCGGTCGAGCTGCTCGAGGCCGCGCTCGCCGACTCGGAGGTCGATCCGGTGGAGCAGCCGGACGTCTATGCCACGCTCGGCCACTCTTACTCCGCGCTCGGCGCAGCCGAACGCGCGGTGCGACTCTTCGAGCGCTGCCTCGAAGAAGTGACCAAGGCCGCCCCGGACGATGTGCACAAGCAGGTTCGCTACGCCACCTACTTGAGCTACGCCTTGAGCGACGCCGGCGAGCACGGCCGAGCCGGCCAGGTGATCAGGGACGCACTCGTGCGGGCCGAGATCGATCCGGACCCATATACGCGCATCCGCCTGCACTGGTCGATGGCCCGCCTCGCCGGGATGCAAGGCCATACACGCGAGGCGCTCAGGTCAATCCGCCGCGCGATCGCACTCCTCGAGATGACCGAGGACACGGCATATCTGGCGCGCGCTCATCTGATGGCAGCCGGGGTGGAAATCACCGAGCGGCATCGGGAGGCGGCGCAGCCGCACGTCGAGGTTGCCGCGCAACTGCTTGGCCCGGCGCCCGAGCCACTCGACCTCGGCATGCTGCGCATCGTTCAAGCGCGGCTGGCGCTGATGGCCGGCGACGGCGACCTGGGGCTCGAGTTTGCGCGCGCTGCCATTGACACGCTCGGCGACCAGCACGGCGGCGAGCAAGGAGACGCTGTCTGGGTGCTCGCCCAGGCACTTGCACTGCAAGGTGACCAGCCCGGCGCACTCGACGCGTACGGTCGCGCAGTCGACCTCCTCTCGGTACACGGACGCGGGGCCGAGGCCGCCGCCGCCTGCCGCGAGTGGGCGGAAGCGCTGCGCTCAGCCGATCGTGCCGATGAGGCCGAACGTGCCTCCAAGCGTGCCACCGCCCTCGAGGCGGGCGTCACAGGAGCCACTGCGAGCTCGCGCTGACCGGGCGAGCGCCAGGCCCGAAACTCGAGAATCTCGCACGTCGTCCTCACTACGCGTGGCATGCTGGACGCCGATGTCCAAGGTCGAGGCGATCCAGTACGGCGACCGCAAGGTCTACGCAGTCGCGGCGTTCAACCGCGGCGTAGCCGAATGGCTGCAGCGGCTCCCGACCGTGTGGGTGGAGGGCGAAGTAACCGAGTTGCGGCGCAACGCGCGCTGGCAGTCGGTCTTCTTCACGCTGAAGGATCCGAACGACGGCGCCTGTCTCGGCGTGACGATTGCGCGCAATCGGTTTGACGCGCTGCGCCTCGATCTCACTGACGGTGAACGCGTTCACGTCTTCGGCCGGCCGGAGCTGTTCGAGGCACGCGGCGACTTCCGCATGCGCGCTCTGTCGATCGAACGCTTCGGGCTCGGAGATCACCTCGCCGCGCTCGAGCGCCTGAAGAAGAAGCTGGCGGCGGAGGGCGTCTTCGAGCGCAAGCGCCCGCTCCCGTTCCTGCCGCGGAGGATCGGCCTGGTCACGGGCAACGACGCAGCGGCGAAGAAAGACGTCCTGACCACGATCAGCGCTCGCTTTCCGGCAGCGCGCATCGTCGTCGCCGAGACTCTCGTCCAGGGCCCGCTCGCCGCCAACGCGATGATCGAGGCACTCCGCGCGATCGCAGCTGCGCCGGAGGTCGATGTCGTCGTACTGTCGCGAGGCGGCGGCAGCTTCGAGGATCTGCTCCCGTTCAGCGACGAAAAACTCGTGCGCGCGATTGCAACGTGTCCCGTGCCCGTCGTCTCCGCCGTTGGCCACGAGCAGGACAACCCGCTCTGCGACTTCGCTGCAGATGCTCGTGCGTCCACGCCCACCGCGGCCGCACGTCTCGTCGTTCCCGACGCGTCCGAGTTGCTCGCGCGGCTCGACCGTACCCGCGGCGGACTTGCGCGCGGAGCACGTGGCGTGCTCGACCGTCGCCGCGAGCGGCTCGTGCAGGCACACGACCGGCTCCGGCGTGCGCCTTCACTTGCGGTCGAGCGCAAGCGCGCACGACTCGAGCACGCAGCCGGGCGGCTCCGTGCGCTGTCCCCGCGCGCGACGCTCGAGCGTGGCTACGCCATCGTACGAACCAACGACGAGATCGTTCGCACCGCGAGTGCGGTTTCGAGCGGTGACGAGATCGAGGTCGAAGTCGCGGACGGCCGCTTCGGAGCTCGAGTCGAGTGAGCGCCGAGCAGACGTTCGAAGAGGCGCAGCGTGAGCTGGAGCAGATCGTCGAGCGGCTCGAGCGCGGCGAAGCGGGCCTCGACGAGGCGATCACGCTGTGGGAGCGCGGCGAGGAGCTCTACAAGCTCTGCGTCGGCCGGCTCGACGCGGCGCAGGGCAAGATCGAGGAGCTGGCCCGGCGGGCCGAAGAGACGCGACCGTAGGTCGCTATAGGTCCAGCCGAAACGGCGGGTACTGGTCGGTCACCAGGATGAAGGCGTAGCCCACAACCCGATTGCCCCAACGCATGACGCCCACGACGAAGTCGAAGAGCCCCCTCGGATAGCGACCGGTGAAGAGAATCGCGAACCACGCGATGATTACGCAGACGATCGCCGCGAGACCCAGGAAGACCAACACGATGTAGTGGGGGATCGCGAGGAACCACTTGACCAGCGGAAGCCATCGATTCAGGCCTTGCTTCGCGTCCGGATACGGAAACTCGAGCGAGACCGACTGCCGTTCGTCCGTTGAAGGGTAACGGTCGTCCAGCAAACCGACATACACCGCGACCCTGTTTTCGAACCGCAACAGCTCGAGGTTCCAGTCGTACCACCAGCGCGGATACTTCTGCCGAACCACGATCATCAGCAGCGTGGGAAAGAAGAGAATCCCGCCACCTCCCGCGGCGACCCACTCACCGTTTCCGCCGCCGCCCCAGCTCCCCCAGCCCCCGTCGATCGCGCCCAGCACGATCAGGATCGGGATCGCAACGATGATCCTGAATGCCGTCGTCAGCCGGTCGAGGTCCCGGTCCGGATACTCGACCGAGAACTGCACCGGGTACTGATCCCCACTTTGTGTGTACTCGCCTGACTCCATTTGCCCCTGCCCTCCGTGTGATGAATCGAGAAAGGCGACACTACCCTGCTTCCGGGCCGCGAAGAAATCTCCCAAGGGCGACTAGGTCTTTCCAGGCTCGGTTCGGGTCACCGGACAGGGGAATCGTTTCGAGCTCCGGCAGAGCCTCGCCGATGCGACCGCCGAACACGACGCAGCGCACTCCTGCCGCCGCGCAGCGCCGCGCGACCTCGCCGGGAGCTTTCCCACGCACCGTCGTGAGGTCCACCGTCCCCTCGCCCGTGACCACGAGGTCGTAGCCGGTTGGGTCGAAGCCGACGAGATCGAGGACGAGCGGCGCACCGGGCAACAGCCCCGCCCCAAGCGACGCGAGGGCCGCACCCAGGCCGCCGGCAGCGCCTGCGCCCGGTACGTCCGCGTACGGTGCGAGCTCCGGCATCGCCAGGAGCCGCGCCTCGAGCTCGGCGGCGTCAGCAGGCGAGGCGCCTTTCTGCGCCGAGAACAGACGCGCCGCGTCGACGAGAGCGACGTCTACGTCGCAGGCGACACGCGTGGGCGCAGGAAGCTCATCGATCACCGCCAGCAGACCCGCGCCCCCGTCGACGTTGGCCGTCCCGCCGAGACACACGAGCAGCTCGCGCGGCCGTCCGACCGCACGAATGACGTCGGCAAGGCCGCGACTGGAAGCCGCGAACGGATCGAGTCGCTCCTCGTCGAGCGGGATCACCTCGGCGGCCTCCACCACGCTGACGCCGCTCGGGAGCTGGAGCCAGCGCGCAACGCGCGAACGGCCGAACGCATCGGCCACCTCGGCCTCACGCCACTCGCCCCCGAGCGCCGAGTGCAGGACGTCGAGCGTTCCCTCCCCGCCGTCGGCCACGGGAAGCTCGTCGACCTCGACCCACGAGCGCAATCCCTCCGCCAGCGCACCGGCCGCGTCGCGCGCCGACAGAACGCCTTTGAGGCTAGCCGGACATGCGAGCGCGCGGGCGTTCTGCATCCGCGACCGGCTCCTCCTCCGGGGTCTCCGCCTGCGCCGCGTCCGGCATCACCCTGAGCATCGCGATGGAAAGGCCTTCGCGCGCGAGGAAGATCAGGCCGACGCCGATCCCGACTGACGCCTCGATCGCCTGGAGGCCGAACCCGAACGCGATCCCGCGCGCCTTGTCCACCCCGTAGTACGTGAAGAGCGGCAGTGCGACCGCCGCCTGAACGAGCCCGATATTTCCAGGCCAGAGGGGAAAGATCGTCGCGACGTTCATCAGCACGAGCACGAGGCCGGCGGCTGGGAGCGGCTGGTGGATCCCGAACGCGCGCATCGCCGTATAGACGGCCAACAGCTGACACGTCCAGCCGAGCAGCTGAAAGAGCAGCGCGAGCGCGGCGGACGCGGGCCGGCGCATGACGCCGAGCCCGTACCGCGCGAGCCGCACCACCTTGCGCACCGCACCGAGACCGTCTTCGATCCCCGAGTAACGGTCGTTGCGCGCACCCAGCACCGCGAGGGTGAAAAGGATGACGCCGACGACGACGACCGCGATCAGGCTCGTGACGGCCCAGCTCGGAATGTGGGCGGTGAACGTCACATACACGACGAGGATGATGACGGCGACCAGATCGAAGACGCGGTGCGCGAACACCGTGCCGAGCAAGCGCGCCCAGGCGCTGCGCTGAGGCATGCGCCTGTTGAGTACCGCAACCCTCGCGAGCTCGCCGATCCGTCCCGGCAGGATGGCGTTCGCGAACAGTCCGACCGAGAAGGCGGAGAAGACGAGCGGGAAGCTCGGGTGCGGTCTTTCGAACGCATTCACGATCACGGTGCGCCAGGCGAGCGCACGAACCAGGACCGAGAGCAGGTTGAGGCCGACCGCGGCGGCGACCCACGGCCATTCGACCGCCGCGAACACATCCGCCACCCCGGACCAGGCCGGCCCGCGCCACCAGAGCGCGGCGACCACGCCGGCGGCGGCGGCGAGGACGAGCACGGCACGGACCCAGCCGCTGCGCAGAAGCCTCACGACGCGAGCGCCTGCTCGTAGATCTCCACGAGCCGGCGCCCGACGTCGTCCCAGGAATAGCGCTCGATCGCAACACGGCGCGCTCCCGCCCCGAGAGCGGCGCGGCGAGGTTCGTCCTCCAACAGGCCGACGACGGCTTCGGTGAGCGCCGGCTCGTCGCCTGCCGGGAAGGAGACGGCGGCCTCCTTCGTCATGACCTCACGGTATCCGTCGATGTCGGACGCGACGACCGGAGTGGCACACGCATAGGCCCTGGTGAGCACCATGCCGAAGCTTTCCCCACCGAGGGAGGGCGCAACAAGTGCCTTGGCCCGCAAGAGCTCCGCGGTCAGGTCGTCCTGGGAGAGGAAGCCGAGGATGTCGATCCCGTCGTCCGAGATGCGCTCGCGCGTCAGCAGCAAGCGCACGGCCAGCGGATCAGCCCCGACGATGCGCAGGCGTGCGCCCGTGCGCCGGCGGATCTCGGGCCACGCACCAAGCAACACGTGTAGCCCCTTGCGCGCCTCCTGCCGGCCGGCGAAGAGAACCTGGTGCTCCCGCCCGTGCGGATCTGCGGCCGGCGGGATGAGAACGCCGTTCGGGACGATCTCGTACTCGCCCGGCAGCCAGTGGTTCGCCGTGTCGCGCGCATGCGTCGAGACCGCGATCCGGTGATCGAGCCGGTCGATGAGGAAACCCCAGATCGGCATGGCGGGCCTCATCCAGCCGAGCGCGCCGTGCGCATGAAAGGTCGCGACGACCGGGACCCTCGCCAGCGCAAGAGCAGCAACACAGATCGCCGGAGTCATCGGCTCGTGAAGATGCAGCACGTCGAAGCGTTCGCTTTCGAGCGCGCGCGAGACCCGCCCGACGGTCCGCGGCGAGAGGACGATGTTCGGCAGCGTCCCGTTCGCGGGCACGATCACGGAGCGGCCGACCGGAATGATGTCCGGCGGCGGCGTGTCGTGGCGCCCGGAGCGCGGATGGAGAATGCGCGTGAAGCTCCCCGGCGGGTCGTTGCCGATGATCGTGCGCGTATCGACTCCGTGCCGGCGCAGCGCGTCGGCCTGCAGCTCCGCGTGCTCGACCACCGCCCCCCAGAAGGACCAGGAGTACGGGACGACGATGCCCACCTTCATGCCGCGGAGGATATGGAAGCACGCGATGAGCCATGAGCCGCCGTCCGGATCGTTTGCTAGTTTGACAACATGCCTGGCGAACGCGAGGCGCTCACCTACGAGCTCTCCCAGCGAATGCTGGCTCAGCAGGAGATGCGTCTCGATGAGCTGAGAGCCCGCACCGGCACCCTCCTGGCGGCCTCGTCTGTTGCAACATCATTCCTCGGCCCACGCGCGATCGATCGAGACGGCGTGAACACACTTGCTCTTCTTGCCCTGGCGGCATTCGCTGTTTCGGTGATTGGATCCGTCTCGATTCTCATCCTCAATCCGCGGCTTGTGTTCGGGGTCAGAGGAACGCGACTACTCCAAGAAGAAGACGCGTTGGGAGATTCGATGAGTGAGGTTCACCGCCGACTCGGCTACTGGCTGGAGCTCTTCTTCGATCAGAACCAACCTACTGTCGACCGACTGTTCCTCGTCTACCAGGTCGCCGCGGTCGCCATTCTTGTTGAGGTTATTCTCTGGACAGTCGAGATCGCGACATGATGCCCAAGAAACCCGCACCACGACCACACCCAGGTCCGCCTCCACCGGGGCTCGGCGTCACCGAGACGGGGAAGCCTTATCCCCCGTACCCTCCGGTAATCAAGAAGCCGTAGCTGGTCGACCACCGACTTAGAAGGCGCGCTGCGTCTGGCGGCTGAGAACGAAGCCGTGCCGGGACTGGTTCCTGCAGGTGAGACCCGAACGTCGCGACGTGCAGCGGATCCCGAGCCAGTTCCAGGTCCGTCCGTAGCGGAGCGTCGGGAAGTCCGTGGCCGCGTTCGACATCAGAAAGCCGACCGAGACGCGGCCTGTCGGCCGCATCGACCAGAGCTTCTGGCCGCGCGCGGACGCTGTGGAGAAGACCGTGCAGGCCAGCACGTGCCCGCCGCGGTACGGGCCCCCGTTGCACGCCATGTTGCCCGAGGGGACGACGAAACCGGTTTGCACCGGGTCCGGCGTCGGCACCGCGGCGCTTGCGGCGCCCACGGCGACCAGCGCAACCACCACGAGAACGAGCGCTTTCACCCGGCTGATCGTACGTGCGCGGAAGCGCATCTCTCTAGACTTTCGCCATGGAAGGCCTCGCCGAACTGCACACTCATCTCGGCGGCTCAGTCGCCTCCGACATCCTCTGGAGCCTGGCGCACGAGCAGGGCATCGCTCTCCCCGTGAAGGACTTCTGGGAGTTCGACCGTCTCGTCACCGTCTCCGATCCGCGTGGTGTCGCGAACCTCGACGCGCTCGACCAGATCTACCACTGGACGGAGCTGATCCAGTCGAGCCCGATCGCCGTCGAGCGCTCGGTGCACGCGGCGATCGGCGGTGCCTACCGCTCGCAGGGAATCACGACGCTCGAGCTCCGCTTCAATCCGATGAAGCGAAACCGCGGCGGCGAGCGCGACCTTGATCACATCATCCTCGCCGCGATCCGCGGCCTCGACAGGGCGAGCCTCGAGTACCCGCAGGTGCGTGGCGGATTGATCCTGATGATGGACCGGACGTTCACCGCCGAGCAGAACTCGATCATCGTCGAGAAGGCGATCGTCTGGGCTCCACGCGGAGTGGTCGGCGTCGACATCGCGGGCCCGCGCCCGGGCGGCGGCCGCTACGACTATCGGCAGGTCGCACCGATGGTCGAGGAGGCGCGTGCCGCCGGCCTCGGCGTGACGATCCACGTGGGTGAGGAGGGCGGCGACATGGGCCGCGAGGAGATCGGCGAGGTCGTGGAGGCGCTACGCCCCGACCGGATCGGTCACGGGATTTTGGCCGCCGGCGATCCGGATCTGATGGCCGCGCTGCGGGAAGCGGAGATCGTGCTTGAGATCTGTCCCACTTCGAACCTGCTCACGAAGGCGCTGCCGAACGAGGAGGCTGTCCGGGACACGTTTCGTGCGTTCGTGGAGCACGGCGTCGAGTTCACGATCGCCACGGATGGGCCGGAGATGATGCGGACGCACTTGAAGGACGAGCTCGAGCTGCTGCGGCGGATCGGGGCGCTCGACGAGGAGCAGCTTGCCCAGGCCAACCGACGTGGCCACGAATCGAGTTTTGTGCACGGTGCGCCCGTCAGACCGCGGGTGTAGATGGTTGAAATACGCCTTTTGGTCAATGGTCAGGCCGCGCCTGGCCGATTAAGTTCGATCGTCATGTACGAAGCACTGCGAGACTCACTTCCGACGATCACCGAGAGGCAGCGGCAGGTAATCGAGCTAATCGCCGCCGGGTGCTCGAATGACGAAGTCGGCGAGCGGCTTGGCATCTCCCCTCGAACGGCGAAGGCGCACTCGGACGTCCTCCGCCAGAAGCTCGGTGTTGCTCGACGCCGGCAAATCCCCGTGGCGTACAGGGCGATAACCGGCGACGACCCTCTCGCGCGAAGCCTCGAATCGGCTGCGGCCGATAGCGGGGGCTGACGGCACCGTGCCTGCGACCTCAGGGGCCGCAGGCACGGTCGGCCCTACCAGCGATTCGAATTCGCTCACGCCCAGCGTTAAGGTGAATGGAGGGGAACGAGGGAAGCCCGGCCCGGGGGTTCGCGTGGGGGAAGCAAAACCAGGTGGCGAAGGGGCGCGGAGCCATAGGCTGGTCCCGCGGCCACGGCTCATGACCCTTCTCGACGAGACTCAGAGCCGACACATCGTTCTTGTCGCACCCGCCGGTTATGGCAAGACTACTCTTGCGCGTCAGTGGTTTGCACGGCAGGAGCGAAAAGCAGTTTGGTTTCGCGCAGGTCCCGCCTCGACGGACGTCGCAGCGCTGGCGCACGGCCTTGCTCAGGCGGCTGAAGACGTGTTGAAGGGATCTGGCGCGCGTCTCCAAGAGCATCTTCGAACGTCCCATTCCCCGAATTCCGAGGTTCTCCATATCGCCGACATCTTGGTCGACGACTTAGCTGGATGGCCTGCGGACTTGTGGATGGTTATCGACGACTATCAGCATCTCGCTCATGAGCCCAATGCAGAGCGGCTAATTGATGCTGTAGTTGCACGCGGCACAATTCCACTTTTCGTAACAAGTCGAATCCGACCGTCCTGGGTTTCTGCGAAACGCCTCCTTTACGGGGAAGTCGCTGAGTTCGGCCGGAACATCTTGGCTATGACACACGAGGAAGCGGCGAGAGCGGTCCCACGCAAGACCGACGCTGGCGTCTTGGCGGGTTTAATGGCCCTTGCCGAAGGCTGGCCGGCTGTGATCGGACTAGCATCCCTTGTCCAGTCTCCGAAACTCCTGGTCGGCGATGAGATTCCGGAGGCGCTTCATTCATATTTTGCGGAGGAGCTCTATCAAGAGCTCAGCGCTGAGCTTCAGTGGAATCTCACCCAACTGTCGCTGTCCACGACGATAGATGTCGAGCTCGCACAACTGCTCTTCGGAACGGACGGTCGACTCGTTTTAGAGGAGTCGTTCGAGCGAGGGTTTCTCAATAGAGATGGCGAGACGTACGATCTACACCCCTTGCTTCGCCAATTCCTTCGCTCGAAGATGGCGGAGGCAGACTCGCCAACGAGAACTTCCACGATTGAGACCATCGCTTATGCAGCTTTGGGGAGGTCGGCTTGGGATGAGGCCTTTGCGCTCGCGAACGAGTTCCGAATGGGAGAGCTTCTAAATGCCCTGTTGACCCAGGCTCTCGACGATCTCTTGGCAAAGGGTCGACTTGCGACTCTAGAACGGTGGCTAGAGGAAGCCCACAGACTAATCCCCTCTGCCGAGATTGCAGCTTTCGCAGAAGTTGAACTGGCCTTCCGCAAAGGACGGTGGGCCGAGGCCGAGGATAGAGCCCGGCATCTAGCGATGCGACTACCTCAAGCACACGCGCTTGCGTCCCGAGCACTGTTTCGAGCGGCCCAGGTCGCACAGCTGGACGACCGCCCAGCCGAAGCCTTGGAGCTTTTGAGCGAGGCGCGAGTCCGCTCCACGAGTTCGGCAGACCTACGTCGAGTCTTGTGGAGTCGATTTCTCGCTTTCACTGATCTCGAAGAGCCAGTGCAGGCAGCAGAAGCTCTTAAGGAATTCGAGAAATTAGCGCCCGAGTCTGTCGAAGACAAGATCCGTCTTAGCCATGGACCAATCCACTTGGCGGTGCGCTGGGGCGGCATTCGACAGGCACTCGAACGCCATCGTTCAACGCTTAAGTTGTTGGAGCGCACTCCCGACCCGGTTGTTCGCTCGGGGTTTCTCCAGTCATATGGGACAGCCCTGAACCTCGCCGCCAGGTATTCGGACGCGTACGCCTTGGGTGATCGTCAAATCGACGAGGCAAAACGCTTCGGTCTCGACTGGGTGGGGACTCACGCACTCGAACTGAAGGGCCTTTCTCAAATCGGAATGCGAGATTTCCAGGGAGCACAAACAGCGCTTAGAACTGCCTGGAGGCTCGCTGAGGCCGCTGAGGACTTCCACGCACAGGTGAATGCACAGGCTTTGCTCGCGAGGATCCCGCTGGCCCAAGGCGCACCTACCAGAGCGCTCGAGTTGCTCGACATGACCAGCCGTCGGAGTGTGGGACCCGGGATGGAGGGAGAAGTGCGTTCTATCCGAGCCCTTGCTCTAGCTTGCAACGGAGCGATCGAGGAGGCCGAGGCCGAGATTGCGGCGTCCGAGTCCATCACCACACACCTGGAGGCCCGTGGCTTGCGAGCGTTCGCGAAAGTCTTCGCCGCAGATCGTCGCGGCGATGAAGGCGCGAGGGATGAGCAACTCGAACTCGCGCTCGTCGAGTCGCACATGGCTGGCAACGCAGATTCGTTCGTTGTGGCTTACAGGACGGATCCCGAGCTACTGAACTTCTTGGTTGGCGCCGGCTTCGCGTTGACCGATTTTTTACTACGCCCTCTCGTCACATATGACCCGCGGCTCGCGGAGAAAGCTGGGCTCAACCAGAGGGAGACTAGGATTGTCCCCTCCTCGCCTCTGACTGACCGGGAGGCCGAAGTGCTCGATCTTCTGCGGCAAGGAATGTCCAACCGGGAAATTGCACGGACCTTGTGGATCGCGCAGTCAACGGCAAAGGTTCACGTCCGTCACATCTTCGAGAAGCTCGGCGTGCGCTCGCGAACAGAGGCCGCGCTATTTCGTGCTGAGTCCTAAGCCGTAGCGATAAGAGCGGGCTGGTGAGCGCGCTGGGTCTCCAGCGTGAAATCGTCTCGATGCCCCGCCCTGTAATCCTCGCTCGAGCCTGCGAGGATCGCTTCGAATGCAGCGACTACAGAAGTGTCAAATTGACTCTCAACGGCTTGCGCGAGACGCAGCCGTGCGACTCGACTCGGCATAGCGTCGCGATATGGTCGATCCGAGGTCATGGCATCGTACGCATCAGCGACCGCGATGATCTTTGCGAGCAACGGGATCTCTTCTCCGCTCAGACCATCGGGATAGCCAAGCCCGTCGACCCGCTCATGGTGGTGGCGAACAATCTGTGCGATCTCGGTGTAGTCCTCGACCTTGGAAAGAATCCGCTCACCGATAGCGGCGTGATCTTCCATCAGCCGGCGTTCTTCGAGGGTGAGCGCACCTGGCTTCTCAAGAAGACCAGCGGGCAGGCCAATTTTCCCGATGTCATGCACCAATCCACAAAGATGAACGAGATTCTGCTCCTGCGTGCTCAAACTCATGCGAACAGCAATGTCTTGAGAGTAGATCGCTACTGCCGCCGAATGTCCTGCGGTGTAGCGGTCACGAGCATCGAGCGTTGCAACAAGGGCGGTTGCGAAGGACAGGTTCGCCCGCTCCAAACGATCATTTGCTTCACCGAGCTCGGATACGGCCTGGCGCTGCTCGCGATACATCACATGTAGTCGTTGTGCCGCAAGGGCCGGGATGAAGAAGAGCGCAGCGCTCCAAGGCGTAAATGCGATGTAGCTGTACGCCAACATGCCGATCAGTGATGTGTAGAGCGGGATTCCTGCGAACGCGACAGGGCCTGTAGTCCGAGCCAAGTCCCGAATCGAGCCGGTGCCGCGTAGAACTAGAGTCGCTCCACTCAGAACGAAGTCGAACCCAACATCGACAATCGCCGCGGCGCAGGTTGCGGCGAGAATGCGGCCGAAGGTATTGCCGCCATTGTTCATCACCTGAAGCGCAGCAATGCCGGCGAAACCGCCGATGAGCGTGCGGTTGGCCGTCCAGATCACCCAGCGTGTGAAGGGTCGGCCAAGGTCGGGTAGGACTGTGACCGCTCCAATCAGAGCCGCGGCCAGCGGTCCGAACACCACAGCAACAAAAAGGAGCGGGAGAAAGGCCACCGACAGCTGGAGGTTCGCGGTCAGCCTTACCGTTTGTCGCTCGGCGACAAGCGCTAGGACTGCAAAACCTGCAAGAGGCCAGAGCGAACGCGAGTCCGTCGGGAACCCGCTCGTTCGTGCCAGCGTCACAACCAGCAGTACGCCTACCGCGGCCAGGAACCCGGCGTACAGCGAAAGGCCAGAGATTCCGGCCTCAAAGCTTCTCGAAGCCTTGAAAAACCTGCCTGTATGTGCGTAAACTCGCAGTGCCGTCAGTCCCCCACAAGAGGGAGTTCTTCATGCGTATCGCGCCTCGCGTGATCGCCGCGCTCAGCGCCGCCATTTCGGTGGCGACTGTGGCCGGCCAACTCAAGGCCTGGTAGAGCCGACGTAGCTTCCGTTTTTCCACAGGGTGTGAACATCCCCCTGTTGAGGGATTTCCACAGGGGAGGGAAAACCGGGGACTACTGGGGCAGAGCTAGAGGTCAGGCAATCAGGCCGCGTCGGAAGCCGACGGCGACTGCGTGGGCCCTGGAACGGGCTTGCAACTTGGCGAGCAAGTGGCGGACGTGCGACTTCACCGTCACCTCGCTGAGGAAGAGACGGACTCCGATCTCGCGGTTTACGAGGCCGTCGGAGATCAGTTGCAGCACTTCGATCTCGCGCATTGTGGGCTCCTGCTCCAGCTCGCGGAGGGGGCCGGCGAAGGGGATGACCTCGGCGTTTCCGTTCTGGCGCTTGGCAGCGACCGCATCGAAGCGTCGCTGGTGATCCATGTATCGGCTCAGGATTTCCTTGCGCTCGGTGGCGTCCATATGGGGCCTATCGGCCGCATGGCTAAGCCGCTTTAGCGGGCCGTCTTACCCTGATCGAGGGATTGGCTTGGCCTCGGCCTTTCCGGGCTTCTGGGGCCTTGCCGCCTCGTCCGCAGAGCCCGGAGTCTGGCTTTTCGAGATCCGAACCTGCTCCAGCGTCTCCCGATCGACGTTCAGCGGATGGTGGCAGGCAGCCAGGTGGCCGCTGCCGTAATCCACGAGCGGCGGCTCGACCTCTTTGCAGATGTCCGTCATGTATCGGCACCGTGGATGGAAACGGCAGCCGGACGGTGGACTGATCGGGCTCGGCACGTCGCCCTGGAGGACGATCCGCTCGCGCTTGTGGGCCAGATCGGGATCCGGGATCGGGACGGCCGAAAGGAGCGCCTCGGTGTAGGGCATGATCGGCCGCTGGTAGAGATCCTCGGCCGGTGAGACCTCGACGAGCTTCCCCAGGTACATGACAGCGATCCGGTCGCTCACGTGGCGAACGACCCCTAGGTCGTGGGCGATGAAGATGTAGGTGAGCGAGAGCTCCTTCTGGAGATCGTCCAGCAGGTTCAGCATCTGCGACTGGATCGAGACGTCGAGGGCCGAGACCGGCTCGTCGGCGACGACCAGCTTCGGATTGAGTGCCAGGGCCCGGGCGACGCCGATGCGCTGCCGCTGCCCGCCGGAGAACTCGTGAGGAAAGCGGTTGTAGTGCTCCGGAGAGAGGCCGACCGTCTCGAGCAACTCCTGCACCCGCTTGCGGCGCTTGGACTTGTCGTACCCGTGGATCTTGAGGGGCGTGCCGATGATCGAGCCGACGCGCTTGCGCGGGTTCAGGCTCGCGTACGGATCCTGGAAGATCATCTGCATGTCCCGCCGCAGGGGCCGGAGCGACCTGGTGCGGAGCTTCGAGATGTCCCTGCCCTCGAAGACGACCGAGCCCTCCGTCGGCTCGAGCAGCCTGACGATCGTGCGGCCGAGCGTCGACTTGCCGCAGCCGGACTCGCCGACGAGGCCGAGCGTCTCACCCGCGCGCACGGCGAAGGTCACGTCGTCGACGGCATGGACTCTCCCGACCTCGCGCTGGAGCAAGCCCTTCCTGATCGGGAAGTACTTCTTGACGTGGTTGACCTCGAGCAGGGGCTCGTTGCCGTTGGCGCGCCCGCTCACTACGCGGCCTCCTCCGTGCCGGCGAGCGTGGGCACGCGCAGGCTGCGCTTCTGTTCCACCGTCAGCCAGCAGCGGTCGAGGTGGCCGGGCTCCTCGACCCGGTTCTCGAGCCGCGGCTCCTCCGTGCACTTGTCGAACGCGTGCGGGCAGCGGGGCCGAAACTTGCAGCCGGCCGGCGCGTTGATCAGCGAGGGCGGCGTGCCCTTGATCGAGTGCAGCCGCTCTTGCTTCGGCCGGTCGAGCCGCGGGATCGAGCCGAGGAGGCCCCACGTGTACGGGTGCTGCGGGTCGTAGAACAGCTTGCGCGTGTCCGCGCGCTCGACGACCCGGCCGGCGTACATGACGACGATCTCGTCCGCGACGTCCGCTACGACGCCGAGGTCGTGCGTGATCAGGATCACTGCCGAGTTGAACTCGTCCTTGATGCGGTCGATCAGTTCGATGATCTGCGCCTGGATCGTCACGTCGAGCGCCGTGGTCGGCTCGTCCGCGATCAGGACGTCGGGGTTGCAGGCCAGCGCCATCGCGATCATCGCCCGCTGGCGCATCCCACCGGAGAACTCGTGCGGATAGTTGTCGACGCGCGACTCGGCGTTCGGGATCCCGACCTGCTTGAGGAGCTCGATCGCGCGTAGCTTTGCGGCATGCTTGTCGGCCCGCTCGTGGGTCTGGATCGCCTCGCTGATCTGCGCCCCGATCGTGTACACGGGGTTCAGCGACGTCATCGGATCCTGGAAGATCATTGACATCTCGTTCCCGCGCACGTCCTGGAGCTCGCCCTCGTTCATCTTCAGGACGTCGCGGCCCTTGTAGAGCACCTCGCCTTCGAAGCGCGTGTTCTTGTCGCGCGTGAGGCCGAGGAGGGTCATCGCGGTGACGCTCTTGCCCGAGCCCGACTCGCCGACGATCCCGAGCACCTGTCCGCGCGCCAGCTCGAAGCTGACGCTGTCGACGGCCTTGACGAGCCCGTCCTCGGTGGCGAACTGGACCTTCAGGTCGTTGACCTCGATCAGCCGCTCGGCCATCTACGTCGGCCTAATCCTGGGGTCGAGCCACGCGTAGAGGAGATCGACGACCACGCTGAAGAGAACGATGAAGAACGTCGCGTAGATCGTCACGCCCATGATCGGCGGCAGGTCGAGGCTCTGGACGGAGTCGGCAGCGTACTGCCCGACGCCCCTGAGCCCGAACACGGTCTCCGTGAGGATCGCGCTGCCGCCGATCACGGCGGCGAAGTCGAGGCCGAAGAGCGTGACGATCGGGATCAGCGAATTGCGCAGCACGTGCTTGACGAGGACACGCCTCGGAGCCAGTCCTTTGGCCCTGGCCGTGCGGACGTAGTCCTCGTTGATCGTGTCGAGGATGTTCGAGCGTAGGACGCGGCCGTAGAAGCCGATGAAGAGCACGGCGAGCACGGTCCACGGCATCAGCAGATGGACGAACCACTGCCACGGGTTCGAGGTGAGCGGGACGTACTCGCCGTCCGGAAAGATCGAGAACGGGTGACCTTCGGCGAACAGGTAGCGGGCGATCAGCCCCAGCCAGAAGACCGGCATGGAGATCCCGATCAGGGCGAGCACGGTGATCACGCGGTCGGATAACTGCCCGGCCGTCACGGCGGAGATGACACCGACGAGGATCCCGAACCCAAGCCAGATGATGCCGGCGCCGATCGTGAGCGAGAGCGTCGCGGGGATCCCGCGCTTGATCTCCGTCACGACGTTCAACTGGCTCGAGTAGGACTTGAGCGTGCCGCTGAAGAGCGACTGCATCATCGCCCAGTACTGCGAGTAGAACGGATCGTTCAGGTGCAGCTTCTGGCGGATGTCGGCGATGTTCTGATCTGTGGCGAGCCTGCCGGCGATGCGCGGCGCCGGATCGCCGCCCGGGATCTTCACGAAGATCAGGTACGTGATGAAGCTGACCGCGACGAGCACGAGGAATGCACCGATCAGCCGTCTGATGAGAAAGGCCAGCATCAGCGCTCGATCCTCACCTTCGCGCGCGGGTCGAGCGCGTCACGCAGCCCGTCGCCGAAGATGTTCAGCGCGAGCACCGTGAGCACGATCGCGATGCCCGGGATGATCGCGAGCCACGGCGCCGTCTGGATCCGATCCTGGCCGTCGGCGATCAGCGTCCCCCACGACGGGCTCGGCGGCTGGACGCCGGCGCCCAGGAACGAGAGCCCGGCTTCGGTGAGGATGTTGTTCGCGATGATCAACGCGAAGAAGACGAGCACTGACGAGGCGATGTTCGGGAGCAACTCGGTGAACATGACGCGAATTCCACCCGCGCCCTGGGCGGTTGCGGCCTCGACGAACTCCTTCTCGCGCAACGAGAGGATCTGCCCGCGCAATGGTCTCCCGATGTAGGGGATCAGCACGTAGGAGATGACGAGCGTCGGGATCCACAGGCTGCCGCTGGCGATGCTGATGCCGAAGTGGTGGAAGCCGTTGATCGAGAGCGCGGTGCCGAGCGCAATCGCCAACAGCAGGACCGGAAAGGCCCAGATGAGGTCGAAGAAGCGGGAGATGATCCAGTCGGCCCAGCCGCCGTAGTAACCGGCGATCAGCGCGAGCACGAGGGCGAAGAGCGTGCAAATGAGCGCCGAGCCGATGCCGACCTTCAAGGAGTTGATCCCGCCGTAGAGCAGCCGGACGGCCACGTCGCGTCCCTGCGTGTCCGCACCCAGGACGTACTTGCCGCCCGCGTGCCAGAGCTGGGGCCCGACCGGGATCCCTCCGGCCTTGAACACGCCGCCGGTGAAGCCGCCCTTCGAGACGATCTGGACCTGCTTGCCGTCACGGACGAAGCTCTCGCCGAGATGGTTGTCGTTCGGGCCCGACTTCGCGATGTGGTGCGCGTATGGCCCGGCCAGCGAGCACGCGATCACGATCAGGACGAACAGCGCCAGGAACCCGAGTGCGACGTAATTGCGGCGGAGACGGCGCCACGCAAGCAGCCAAGGGCTCTTGCCCTCGATCGCTCCCCCCTCGTCGGCGGCGAGCGCCGCAGCCGGGTCGAGCGAAAAATCGGTCGTCGATTCCGTCGCCACGTGCTTCCTTCTTCCTTCCCTCGAGCCGACAGCCGAATCCAGGGAGAGGGCCCCTGGCGAAGGGGCCCTCTTCAGCTGGAATTCGTCTCTATTTCATGCAGCTCAGGCCGAAGTCCCAGTAGGACACGACGCCGAACACGTAACAGCTCATATCGATCTTCGGGCCGAAGAAGTCCGTGGAGGACTTGTTCATGTACGGGATCGTCGTCGCGTAGGTCGCCATGAGATCGCGGTCGACCTTCGCCCAGCGGTCGTTGATCGCCGGCGTGATGGCCGTGACCTTCTTGAGCGCCTCGATCTCCTTGTCGACGGACGGCACCTTGACGTTCCCGACGTTGTTGTTGTGCGTCTTCGTGATCCGGTCACCGTTGAGCAGGACGTCGAACCAGTCGAGCGGGTGCGGGTAGTCCTGGTACCAGTCGGTGAACATCGCCCCTGCCTTCGTGGCCTGGTTTCCGATCGTCTGGAAGTAGACCTGATGGGTCAGCAGGTGCAGCTTCGTCTTGTAGCCGATCTTCGTCAGCTGGTTGGCGAGGTACTCGGTCGTCGACTTCGACGGATCCTCGTTCGGACCGTAGACATCGACGTTCGCACCCGCCGTCCCGGACTGCTGGACGAGCTGCTTCGCCTTCGCGAGGTCGAAGGACCACGCATCGATCTTCTTGTACTGCGGGTACCCCGGCGGCAGGAAGTTCTGCGTCGGGCGGCCGAGGCCGCCGTAGATGCCGGAGATGATCGCGTTCGGGTCGATCGCCATTTGAGCCGCCTTCCGCGCCTTGATGTTGTCGAACGGCGGGATGGCGTTGTTCAACGCGAAGTAGTACGTGTTCGCGTTGGTGTAGATCTTCAGCTGATCCTTGTACTTCGACTGGGCCTCGGGGAGACGGTCGTTCGGGACCGGCTGGAAGTCGTAGTCGGACTTGCCGCTCACGACCTGCTGGTAGGCCGCGACCGGGTCGGTGATGATCTTGCCCACGACCTTGTCGGGGTTACCGGACGGCATCGTCGGAATCTGGTTGTTGTAGTTCGGATTCCGGACCAGCGTGAAGCTCCGGCTCGGCGTGTAGGCCTGGAGGATGTACGGCCCCGTCGCCGGAATCGGCTTCGTCGACTGATCGCTTGCCGGCGTGCCGGTCGGAACGACGTTCGCGAACTCCGTCGCGAGGATGTACAGGAAGTCGCCTCGCGGCTGGTCGAGCTGGATCTCGATCGTCCCGGCGGAGTCGTCGGTGATGATCCCCGAGATGTGACCCTTCTTGGTGGTGGCAAACCCGTTGGGGCCGCTCACGCCCTTGATGTCGGTGAAGAAGCCGACACCCGGTGAGTCCATCTTGAAGTCTCGTTCGATCGTGTACCTGAAGTCGCTCGCCTTGACCGGCTTGCCGTCGGAGTACTTGAGCCCGCTGCGCAGAGTGAACTTGAAGTTCTTCCCGTCCGCGGACACCGTCGGCATGGCCTTGGCGAGATACGGCACGAGCGTCGCGCCGCCGGGCCCGTTCTCGTGCCTGTAGCCCACGAGGCCGGTCCAGACGTAGTTGGTCAACTGGTAGGCAGCGACCGTGTAGTAGAGGGCCGGATCCATGTAGTCCGGCGCATCCCAGACCACCCGTAGGAGCGGATACGTCTTGCCGCTGTTGCTGCCGCCCGTGGTGCCACTCGAAGACTTCTTGCCGCCGCAGCCGGCGGCCAAGACGGCAAGCGCCGCCACGAGCGCGACCATGCCGAGCGGCCTGAGCATCTTTGATCTGCTTGTCACTATCGAACTCCTCCCGTTGGGTCTGCCACGGCGGCCATCGACCCCTGGCCCGCGCGCGGATCGCTGATTCTTACAGACGTCTTTCCGGCTTTGCCGTTAGTACGTAAGGGATTCAGAGCCGGATCAACCGGCGGCGCTGCGCGCGCAGGTCGTCCGGTTCGACCTCCTCGACCACGCCGTCGACCCCTTCCCGCTCGGTCGAGTGGAGGATACGGCCGTCGCCGAGCCAGAAGGCGATGTGCGTCGCCTCATCGCCGCCGTAGGTGATCAGGTCGCCTGGCTCGAGTTCGTTTTCGGTGACCGAGGTGCCCGCGGCCTCCTGCTGGTCCGCATCTCGGGGAACGAGACGTCCGAGCCAGCGATAGGCCATGTGGACCAGTCCCGAGCAGTCGATGCCACGTTCGGTCATACCGCCCCAGAGATACGGCGTGCCCAGGTAGCGCCGCGCCTGCTCGACGGCGTCGCCCTCGGTTCCCGCGATCTCCTCCTCGTGGACCCAGCCGAAATAGTCGTACGCGGTCTTGATGCGGGCCCAGCCGTCGCGGCGGCCCTCCACGGCGACGGGCTCGCCCCGCAGGAGCTCAGTGACGCGCTCGGCATCTTCACGGGGCTCGGCGCGAACGGCGGCGATGTCGACGGAGCAGAGCACGTCCACGGCGGCCGAGTGTAGGGATCCAACCCAGGGTGCGGGCGGACGGGCTCTTGTTTGGTATGCCTCGCGTCTAAAAGAGAACGTACCTAACTTGCCCGGCTAAGCCGCTCTCCTCCTTCATGCCTAACCGCTAGGGGCGCGGGCTTGTCAGCGAACGTATGTTCGCCTACCCTCTTG
>WNGJ01001746.1_pt1 | contig 25844 bp, 25 predicted proteins | sample 5400611 | NCBI WGS metagenome assembly WNGJ01 (sample SAMN13153375, study PRJNA577476) | soil metagenome | isolation source: 40 cm soil or saprolite under Garry oak tree replicate 1 | place: USA:California | collected 2016-06-15
CCCCATGCGCAGCAGCACTCGCCCGATTGCCCTGGCCGTGATCGGGATCCTTCTGGCCGGCTGCACCGGCGCGGCGTCGCCAAGCCCGAGCCCGACTCCCACGCCGAACGCAGCGGCGAGCGCCTCCCCGGGTCCCAGCCCAAGTCCATCGCCTGAGGCCTGCGCCAAGGCGAACCTCCAGACGAAGACCTCCGGAAAGCTGACCATCGGAGCTGGAAACCCGGCCTACCCGCCGTATTTCCAGCCGGACCCGAAAGCTGCCGGGTGGGATCTCGGCAACCCGAACAATGGCAAGGGTCTCGAAAGTGCGACTGCCTACGCCGTTGCCCAGAAGCTCGGCTTTGCCCAGGCAGACGTCAGCTGGATCTCGGTGGCGTTCGACAACGCCGTGCAGCCAGGCGCGAAGAAGTTCGACGTCTACCTTTCCGAGGTGAGCTACAGCGCCGATCGGGCCAAGATCGTCGACCTGTCCGACGGATATTTCGACCTCAATCAGGCGGTCGTGGCGCTGAAGTCGAACGCGATCGCCCGAGTGACCGATGTTGCCGGGCTGAAGGCCTTCACGCTCGGAACCCAGGCCGGTACGTCGAGCTTCAAGTACATCACCGATACGATCCAGCCGACCAAGACACCACGGTCCTACAACTCCCTGGACGCCGCGCTCGCCGCGCTAAAGGCCAGGCAAATCGACGGGATCGTGGCCGACCTGCCGACGACGTTCTACATGCGCGACGCGCAACTGACCAACGCCGTGATCGTTGGCTCCCTGCCGACGGTCGGCACGGTCGAGCATTACAGCATCCTGCTGGCGAAGGGCAGTCCGCTGACGGCCTGCGTCAACGGGGCGCTGGCGGCTCTGAAGAGCGACGGGACACTGGCCGGAATCGTCCAGCAGTGGATCACGAGCCAGGGTGCCCCAGCGCTGAAGTAACGGGCGGCCGCCGGCCGCGAAGGCGCCGCTCCCTGTGAGCGTCGATCGAGGGCCGTTCGCCAGGCGCCGCGGCCGTGAAGGCCCGGCACGGGCTGTTGCGATCGCCGTCCTGAGCTCGATCGTCCTGTTCGGGGCGGTGGGCTATGCGATCGTGCACGCGCCCAACTGGCCAGCGGTCCAGCAGTCGTTTCTTGATCCCGAGGTCTTCGCGGAATCGCTGCCGGAAATCGTCGCTGCCTTCGGCATCAATGTGCAGCTGTTCCTGATCGCCGAGGTCCTCATCCTCGTCCTCGGCCTGATGATCGCGGTCCTCCGCAGCCTGCCGGGGCCGGTGTTCTTCCCGATCCGGGCCATGGCCACTGTCTACACGGACCTGTTCCGCGCCGTGCCGGGCATTCTGGTCATCTACCTGCTTGGCTTCGGGATCCCCGGCCTGGACATGCCCGGAGTGCCCAACGATCCCTTCTTCTGGGCTGTCGTGGCCCTGACGCTGGTCTATTCGGCGTACGTGTCCGAGGTCTACCGAGCCGGCATCGAGTCGGTGCATCCCAGCCAGGAGGCCGCGGCTCGCTCGCTCGGCCTCAGCCGGTTCCAGGCGCTTCGCTACGTGATCGTGCCCCAAGCTGTGCGACGGGTGGTACCGCCCCTGCTCAACGACTTCATCGGCCTGCAGAAGGACACCGTCCTCGTGTCGTTCATCGGGGTCGTGGAGATCTTCCGCGTGTCGCAGAACAAGGAGAGTGCCCTCTTCAACTTCACTCCCTACCTGGCGACGGCCGTTGTCTTCCTCGCCGTGACGATCCCGCTGGCCCGGCTGACGGACTGGCTATCCGCCCGCGATCGTCGCCGCTACCTCGCCGGCGTCGCGCGTTGACCAGCCCAGCGCCCGCCGCGTTGCGCGTCGAGGACCTGCACAAGTCCTTCGGGCCGCTCGAGGTCCTGCGCGGCATCGACCTGACCGTCTCCGAGCACGAGGTCGTCTGCCTCATCGGCGCATCTGGCTCGGGAAAATCCACGTTGCTCCGCTGCATCAACCTGCTCGAGCCGATCGATGCCGGGCGGGTCTCCGTGGAAGGCGAGGAGATCACCGCCGAAGGCGTCGACACCAACCGAATCCGTCGTCGCATCGGGATCGTGTTCCAGGCCTTCAACCTGTTTCCCCACATGACCGTCCTCGACAACGTCACGCTCGCCCCACGCAAGGTGCTCCGACGCCCGGTCGCGACCGCCGAGGCAGAAGGGGTTGCGCTTCTCGAGCGGTTCGGTCTTGCAGACAAGCGGAACGAGTATCCCGACCGGCTCTCCGGGGGCCAGCAACAACGGGCGGCGATCGTCCGTGCTCTGGCGATGCAGCCGGACCTGATGCTGCTCGATGAAGTCACGAGCGCGCTCGACCCCGAGCTGGTCGGCGAGGTCCTCGGTGTGATCCGGAGCCTGGCCTCGGGTGGAATGACGATGCTCATCGCCACGCACGAGATGGGTTTCGCCCGAGATATCGCCAGCCGCGTGTGCTTCCTCGACGCGGGCGTGATCCTCGAGGAGGGCCCCCCGGCTCAGATCTTCTCGGCGCCGCGAGAGGCGCGGACGCAGCAGTTCCTGCAGCGCATCATCGAAGCGGGCCGGCTCTAGCCGGGGACTCGCGCCCCAACGGCGCCGCGGCACGCATCGACGAACACGCGGAACAGGCGCTCGAACGCCTCAGGGGTCGAATCGCGGCGCTCCGGATGACACTGGACGGCGAGGACGAGCGGTCCCGCGGTGCTCTCGAGCGCCTCGACCAGCTGCCCGTCAGGACTGGCCGCGTACCCACTCGCGATCAGGCCGGCTGCCAGGTCCTGGGATCGGACGGCTTGATGGTGGTAGCTGTTGACCGAGACGACGCCGCCGCGGACGTTGGTCGGTGAGAGGATTCGGGCAAGCCGGGTCCCGGGCACGAGCCGGAGCGGATGAACCGCGGGGCTGCCGCTGCCATATGGCCCACCGAGGTGCCCACTCACGTGCTGCAGCAGGGTCCCGCCGCTGAAGACGTTGATCGCCTGCAGGCCGCGGCAGATCCCGAGCACGGGCAGGCCCCGATCGCGCGCCGCTGACCAGGCCTCGGCCTCCATCGCGTCACGGTCGCGCTCCATCGCCTCGGAGCCGCCGGCACCCCCCGCGTACCGTGCGGGATCCAGGTCGGCGCCGCCGCTCAGAAGCAGTCCGGCCATCGTCTCGAAGGCGCTTCGCCGCGCGTCCGGCGGCGTGGCGGCGTCGACCAGGAGAGGGTCGCCGCCGTGACGGCGGATGGCCTCCGCGTACAGCTCATTCTTGCGTGCCGCGAGCGCCGGATCTGCCGCCCGAGCGGCGTCGGCGACGCAAACGACGATGCTGGGGCCGATCCCGCCTCCTGCGCCTTTGATCACCACGACAGGATAAGTGCCCGTGCGCTTCAGCCTGCGATCAGCGCGGGAACCAGGCGTCCAGCGTCACCGGCTCGAGTCCCAGCTGCGACACCGCGTCCAGGATGCCGGGCAAGGCGCCGAGGGTGTTGTATCCACCGAGGTGCATGAGCACGATCGAACCGCTCTGCGATCGCGAGGTCACCTTGGCGACAATGTCGTCGGTTGTCGGCCCGCCCTGCGATGTGGGCTCCCAGTCGATCGTGTCGACGTCCCAAAGGACCGTGTATCGCCAGCCCGCGGCGCCGGCCGCGTTCCGGACGGCCAGGTTCTGGGCGCCGAACGGGGGTCGGAACCAGGGCTTCGTGGTCCGTCCCGCCAGGGGCGCGATCGTGGCTTCCGCGCGAGTCAGCTGGCTGGTGACCTGGCTGGAAGTCAGCTTCGTAAGGTCGGGATGGTCATATGTGTGGTTGCCGAGGGCGAACAATTCCGGGTGGGATCGAACGAGTGCGAGCACCTGGCGCCCGATCGCCGTGGTGCCCATCTGCGCGGTGGGAAAGATCGTCGCCTTGACATCGTGTGCGATCAACCAGTTCATGATCTGGACCGCCGGATCAAGGCGGCCGCCCATGTCGAACGTCAAGGCGATCTGCCCGGAATTGCGGGGGCCGTGGCTTAGCAGGACGCTCGCTCCGGTCGCCGTGCCTCCCGATGACGGGCTCGCCGAGGGACTGCGCGAGGCGGCGGGAGTCGGGCTCGGGCGGCTGCTCGGCGGGGCTGTCGGCAGCTCAGACGCGTCGACGGTCTCGCCCGGAATGAGGACGAGGACCCAGCCCACCTGGATCTGGTCGGGCCGGTAGGCGGGCGCATCGGGGTTGAGGCTCGGATAGGTGGCCCGATTCCAGTAGGCGATGCTGCGTCCGGTGGTCCCGTAGCGGCGGGCGATCCCTTCGAGCGTGTCGCCGGCTATAACGGCGTAGGCGAAGAAGGTCGGCGACGGCGCCGGGCTCGGAAGGACGAAACTGGGCATGCCGGGTGTTGCGGATGGACTCGGGCTTGCGGCCCCCACCGGACCGCTGGTGACAGGTGCGGGGGACGGAACGGAGGCGCAGGCCTAGGGCAGTCGCACGCTGGGCGGATCGACTGGTGTCGGCTCCTGGAGCGAGAATTCCGCGGCAAGCGCGAGGCCTTCGGCGGCCGTGGCGATGCGATCCCGACCGGTCCGCTTCGCGACGAAGCAGGCGCGATCCGCGGCCAGCAGCATCTGGGGCGCGCCGGCGCCGTCGGCGGGGTATGTCGCCACGCCGATCGAGGCTGTGACGCCCAGGCCTTCGCTCGCCCACTGCGTCCCAGGCCCGCCCACGCTGTGCACAGCCGCCCGAACCTTGCCGGCCACCTGGAGCGCGCCCGCGGCATCCGTGCCCGACAGGATCAGGGCAATCTCGTCGCCGCCATACCGGAAAACGTGATCCGAGTCGCGGCCCGCGGCCACGATCGAGCGCGAGATTTCGGACAGCAGCCGGTCGCCCGCCTGGTGGCCCAGGGCATCGTTCACCGCCTTGAAGTCGTCGAGGTCCAGCATGATCAGGCTGAACACCTCGTCCGTCGCGACGCTGCGCTCGAGCCAGTCTCGGAAGCTTCCGTGATTGAGCAGCCCCGTGAGGTCATCGGTCCTGGCGCGGACCTCGACCGCGCTGTGCGCCTCGGCGTTCTGGAGCGCGATCGAGACCTGTGCGGCGAACAGCTTCACCAGCTCGAACTCGCTGTCTTCGAACCGGTTGTTCACCCCCAGGCGCTCGAGGGTCAGCACCCCGGTGGCGCCTTCGCGGCCCCGCAGGGGTACGCAGATGAGACTTCCGTGCTGTGGCTCGACATCGCGGAACAGGTTGACCCGCGGGTCCGCCAGCTGGTCGACGACCAATTGCGGCTCGTTGTGCTCGACGACCCACGTCGCCAGTCCGGTCTCGCCCGGCTCCCATGGCTGCAGGTACTGAGCAGCGTGCATGCCGAGCGCCGTCAGCGGCTTGAGCAACCCCGCCCGGTCGACCACCTCGATGGCGATGCTGTCGTACATCACGAGCTGCCCGAGTCGCTCCGTGATCTGGTCGAGGATGGCTCGCGGGTCGAGCGTCGCGAGGATGGATTCGGTGACTTCGAGCAGGTCGGCCTGTGAGCGGAGCTGCCGCTCGAGGGCTGCCGACTTCTGGCTCAGCCGCTCGGTCGCATCGGCATTGGCCATGGCCTGTGCGGCGAAGCTGGCGTAGATCACGAGCAGTCGCAGGTCGTCGTCGCTGAACTGGTGAAGGCCCAGCTTCGCGAGCACCAGGACGCCCAGCACCTGGTCCTCGAAGAGCATTGGGGCGAGGAGCATGGACTCCTCCAGGTTCTCCTCCGTCCCCGGGATGGTGCTGGCCCGCGGATCGCTGGCCGCGTCGGGAAGATTCTGGGCCTGCTTGTTCGCCGCCACCCAGCCGGTGATGCCGTGGCCCACCTTGATTCGTAGTTGCTCGGGCGTCTCATCCACGTACTCTCCCACCTGACCCTGCATGGCAACCGGGATCAGGTCGTCCCCGTACAGGCGGTAGACACGGACGTTGTGGTAGTCGAGCAGCTGCCGCAGCTCGGTTGCGATCGCCAGCCCGATTTCGTGGACGCTGGTGAGCCGGTTGAGCCGCGCTCCGAGCTGTTGAATGGATTGGAGCTGGGCAGCCCACGTCGCCATCTGCGTGTAGTTCTGGGCGGTCTTGATCGCCACGCCCGCCTGGGTTGCGAGCGCCGCCAGCGTGTCGAGCTCGTCGTCGGTCCACTCACGAGGCCGGTCGTGGTAGATGTTGAGCAGGCCCAGCAGCTCGGTGCCGTCGAAGAGCGGCGCCGTGCAGACCGTGTCGAAGCCCTCCTGCACGACGGCGGCGCGGACACCCGAGCCGCGCGGGTCATCCCGATAGTTCCTCGCGAACATCGGTCGCCGAGCCTTCACGGCCATGGCGGGCAAGGACGGCTCCGGGAAATCGCGAACGGAGGCCAGGTACCTGCCGGACAGGCGACGGGTGACCGCCGCCACGAGTTGGCCATCTCGCTGGCGGAGCATGATCGCGGCGCGGTCGCCCCCGAACAGCACCATCGCGTGGTCGACCAGGCCGGCCAGGATCTGTTCGAGGTCCAGCTTGCTGCCGATGTCCTCGGCCACTCGACGCAGTGCATCAAGTCGGTGCACCTGCTGGATCGCCTCGTCGAGAAGGCGGGAGCGTTCGACAAGGCCGGCCAGCTGGCGGGCTGCCACGGACAGCAGCTCGACATCGTGCCCGCTCATCGTTGCCGGGCGATCGCCGATCGCGAGCAGCACGCCCCAGGTCCCGGTGCGGCCTTCGATCGGGATCGCGATCTCCGGACCGGCCACCGCCAGCATGGGTTGTGGCCGCGACGCGCCGGTCACCGCATCGGACCGGACGGGTTGCCCGCTCGTCAGCGCAAGGCCGGCCGTCCCGAATCCAACAGGCAGGTCGGACAGCCTGGTGGTTGGGTTGGACGAGGCAACCGCCCGGGTCACGAGAAGCTCGTCGCGGACTTCGAGCACGGCTACCAGGCTGTGCAGGTAGGCCTCCCTGAGCAGCCGTACCACCACATTCAGGGTGGAGTCGAGATCCGCGTCGTGGGTCGTGGCCTCGGCCAACTCCCCGAGGACCCGAAGGTCTAGTCGGTGTCGCTCGTCGTCGAAGAGCCCGGCGCCAGGATGCCCTCCCGCCGCGGATGGACGATTGACGGTCCGACGCCGGGCCGCGGCGTGAAAGTCTGAGATGGTCGCTTTGTGCCGCGGTGTGCCTGCCGTCGCCGCCGCGAGCGAGCCGGAAGCGGCCTGGACGTCGTCCACGGCACCGCCTGCTGCGGACTCGAGAAATCGCTGCAGGTCGCCCAGGCGGTAGCGTCGATCGCCTCGCGGATTGATCCGGTAGTAGCGCAGGCGCCCTTGATCGCTCCAGGAGCGGATGGTGTTCGGGTGAACGCCGAGCAGTCGCGCCGCTTTCGTCACCGACAGCGTGGCATCGACCGGACGAATTGGCAGGATGGTCGTCACGACACTCATGGAGGAAATGTGAAGTCGATCCCCGAGAGGCTAGGCAAGCTCACACTTCTTGCCAATAGGTCCAAAGTCCTGACGACGTTCGGTTCTGCTTTGGGATGCGAACCTCGCCGCTCGCCCCACCCGGTTCGGGGCGGCAGGACTCAATGCAGTCGGGGATCGCACGCCCGAAGCGATGGCAAGGGATCGAAGGAGTCGAGGCGCCTTGTTCGCCCGCCGTAGCTGACGGCGATGAGGAATGGCGCACGCAACTCGAAATGAAGATGGGGGATCGTCTCGGCGGCGTTGCCCGATCGGCCGGTCCAGCCGACGACCTGGCCGCGGTGGACGACGTCGCCGACGGCGACCGCCAGGCGGGACAGGTGAGCGGCGATCGAGCGATAACCGAGGCTCGTGCCTTCGCTGCTCTGGATCACCACCACGTTGCCATAGCGGCTCGGCAGCCATGGCCGCCAGATGTGCGCGGGATCGACCACGGTTCCATCGAACGAGGCGAGGACCGGCGTTCCGAGGGCGACCTGGAGGTCGACCCCGTCATGGGCGCGCAGCAAGACGCCCGTCGACGTCACCCCCCGGATCTCGTTGTACCAGTAGGGTCTGTCGACCCGCGGAACGAGCCAGCCGTCGCCATACCGGTAACGCGCAGCCGCCGGGAGCGGAAAGACCATGGGCACAACCGTTGCCCGTGGACGGAATCCGATTGCAGACACCGGCGCCGAGCCTGGGCTGGGGTTGGCCGTCGGGCTCGGAGACGCGCTCGCCTCGGGACTCGCCGAAGCACGCGGCGTCGCGGACACCGCCAAACCGGCTGAGGCTGCAGCCGAGGCGCTGGCGCTGCTCGCGCCGACGGCATTCGCTGGGCTACCGGTCGACCGCAGGTAGGCGAAGCCCCCTGCGCCGATCACGACTACCGCCACAACCAGCGACGCCACCCACAGGCGCCTCCTTCTGCGGGCTGGCCTTTGGAACCTCATGTCAGCCGGGCGGCCGGGATCGGCGGCCCCGATCCGAAAGACGCACGTAGCTCAGTGTCAGGAGCACCGTCAGGCCGGCCAGACCGATCACGCCGAGGACCGCCTGAAGAGGCCGGCCGACGAGACCCGGCCCCTCACCTGCGCTGCGGGTGTCGCCGCCGTTGGGGCTCGGAGAGGGACTCGCCGCGAGGGCCACACCTGGCGCGAGCGGTAGGGGTCCCGCCGGATATGGTCGCGCCGCGAGGAGCACCACGACCACCGCCATCAGCGCAGCCGGCAGGACTGCCCGGACCGGCCCGCTCAGCCGGGCGCTCCGCGGAAACTGGCGAGCAGCGCCCAGGCGAGACCGGTGCCGGCGACCAGCACGCCTGCGACCAGCAGCGACGAGGCCGTCCACGACCGACGCCGATCGCCGCCGGCCAGGATGCGCATCGCCTCGGGCACCTCGAGCGTGGTCAGCACGAGGGGCCTGCCGTCACCAGCGCCGACTCTGGGTGTCCCATCGAGGTCGAGCCGCGGAACGCCCACCGCGATGGCGTGCTCGACCGACGACACTTGTTCGATGCGCAGGCGCACAGGCGTCTCGGGCGGCGTCCCGTCGGGCACTCGTTCCGGCGCTTCTGCGGCCGTCCCGATGGATTCCCGTGGCACGACCACGATCCCCTCGCCAAGGTCCCCAGTGGCGACAGCGATCGCAGCCAGCCCATCGCGGATCTCGAAGTCGACCGCCTCGACCTGCTCGTCGAGGGTTTGCCAGCGTCCCTCGCGCTGCATCTCGAGCACCTGGCGGCGCCAGACAAGGGGCCGGTGGTACTCATCCTCGAACTCATCCACCGAGTCGATCCGGCCCGCGATCCGGACCTGCACTGCGGCGCCGGACCGGGCATCGGCGAGGGCGCGGTCGATGGAGACAGCCGGTGCGGCCGCAAGAATCCGACCGATGCGATAGCCGGCGCCGAACGTGCGAAGGACCACGATGCCGGCGCCGACCGAGCACGCGCCGATCGCGATCAGAAGGATGGGGATCACCCGGCGATCATAGTCCCGGGGCTCTCGAAGCCCGAATCGCGCGGGGCATGAAAGGGCCCGAAGGAACCTCCACGAAGCGTGGGCGTTGATGCGATCTCCGCCGTTAGCATTCGCTCGGCCCCTCCGGGCTGGGAACCACGTTAGCGGGCGGGGCGACCACCCGTCAATGCGGATTGTCCACGAGATTCGTGGCCTCCGGCGAACTTGTCCACAACGCGTCCCCGTTGCTCCATGCATCCCCCTGGCTCAATCCGACGGGCGGCCGGTCCTGGCATCGAGCGCGACCCGGTCCCCGCGGTAGCTCGTCAGAATGAGCTGTCCCCCGACGAGCTGTGCTTCCGTCACCACATCGGAGTGAGCGACCCGCCAGACGACGTCGCCCGACGCGTCGATCGCAAACGTCTCGATCTCCGCCTGGATCAGAACGTGGTCCAGCCGAGGCGAGCCGAACACCGCCAGGATCGGAGTCCCGGATCGATGGCTCCACCGCAACGTTCCGATTCGGGCCTCGAGCCCATATGTCAGGAAGCCGTAGGCGACGACCAGCAGGCCGGCCGTGTCCCACGCGATGCCGGCCGGCTCATCGAAGATGGGCGAGGCGAAGCGAACCGTCCACGATCCGACCGGGCCGTCGGCGCGGAGCTCGGCGCGACACAGGGCGGAGGGCTCCGACGACACCAGCTCCCCCAGATCGGTCAGGATCCCGCCGGCCTCCGAAAGAGCGAAGACCTCAGCTTCGCGGCCACTGCCTGCCCACCGGAATCGGGCGCGAAGGCCCCCTGGATACTGGACCACGGCGTCGTGGGCTGATGTCACGAAAGGAGCCGGAACGCGGGGTCGGGCACTGGCGGATGCCCCCCTCTGATTCCCGAGGCCCGTCCGCGAAGCGCTGAGGCGCGCGTCAGGTCAGGCGCCCGCACCCTGCGCGGCGGCCGGGCCGCCATGCCCCACGCCGGCGGCCGACTCGCCGGTGGCAACGGGGTTGGCCTGAGCGACACGGTTGGCCGCGACCTGCTCCGGTCGGTCCTCGGCGATGGGGGCAACGACGGCGTTGGCCAGGGTTCGGAGAGTAGCAGGAGGAACTGGAAATACCGCCGTCGCGGTTCCGGCAGCCGCCCATACGACTTCGAACCGCCCCAGGTCCGGATCCATGATCACGCGCAGAGGCCTGGAGTGGCCGATTGGCGGGATCCCACCGATGCTGAAGCCGGTCAACTCATGGGCTTCGCGCGCAGTCGCCCGGCGAACCTCCGGCTCGGCCGTCACCGCTGCCAGACGGCCCAGATCCACACGGTTCGGTCCGGAGACCAGGCAGATGATTGGCTCGAGTCCGCCGTCCTCGCCAGGCGCCACGAATACCACGGACTTGACGATCTGGCCGAGGTGCGCGCCAACCGCCGCAGCAGCCTCATGTGCCGTGTGGGTCGACTCATCGAAGAATCGAATCCTGAGCTCGACGCCCTTGCGAGCGGCTGCCTCCAGCACCCGTTCGATGGTGGGCTGAAGCGGGAGCTCGGGCACGGCCCGAGTCTAGCATGGGCGACCCTTCGCTCCGCCGCACGCCGCACGCCGCACGCCGCACGCCGCCCGCCGCACGCCGCACGCCTCACAGTCCGAGGACGAGCCAGCGACGAGCGAGCGGTACGATCGGCCGATGCAGGCGATCCTGTTCGACTGGGATGGCACCCTCGTCGATTCCCTGGGTACGCTCTACGACGCGAACGCCGCGGTGATGCAGGCCTTCGGCGTGCCGTTCGATCCCGACCTCTACCGCACTCACTATGCGCCCGACTGGCGGCTGATGTATCGCCGCCTGGGGATCGCCGCCGAGCGGCTTGATGAAGCCAATGAGCTGTGGCTGGCGAGCTATGACCGCGGCGCCGGCGCCATCATGTTTGCCGGGGTGAAGCCCGCGCTGCGACGTCTGAAGCGAGCCGGCCATCGCCTCGGGCTCGTCACCGCGGGCGACCGCGACATCGTCCTCCCGCAGTTGGAGCGCTTCGGCCTCGCCAACTTGCTCGAGGTGCGGGTCTTCGGCGACGACCTGCCGGTCCACAAGCCGGATCCGGCTCCGCTCAGTCGAGCGCTGGCCGACGTGGGCCTCGCGGCCAGCCCGGCGCAGGCGGCGTATGTCGGCGACGCCCCGGACGACATGCGGATGGCCCGAACGGTGGGCACCCATGCAGTCGGTATCGCATCGTCCCTTGGAGATCCGGCAGCCCTTCGGGCTGCCGGAGCGCTAGAGGTGGCCGCGTCGGTGCCCGAGTGGGTGGCGGGCTACCTCGCCGACAGCTCGGCCGCCTGAGCCGCCTTCCCGTGGTTCACGCGGTCGTGGTCGCGGACGGGCACACGCCGGACCGAGCGGCGCTCGACCGCGCGTGGCCCGATTGGCAGAACGGCGTCGTCCTTGTCGTGGCCGCCGATGCAGGTGCCGTGGGAGCCGAGGCACTCGGCCTCGCGATCGACCTCGTCGTCGGCGACGGCGACTCGCTTGGGCCAGCGGGAGTTGCTCGCTTTCGGGCTGCTGGTGTGGAGGTCCGACTCAGCCCGGCGGAGAAGGACGAATCCGATACCGAGCTCGCCATGCTGGCATGCCTCGACCGAGGAGCGAGGCGCATCACCCTGCTCGGTGCTTTCGGAGGCGAACGGCTGGATCACGCCGTCGCGAACCTCTCACTGTTGGCGATGCCGGAGCTGGAAGCGCTCGACGTCAGCGCGCTCGACGAGCGGTCGAGGGTCCGACTACTCCAGGCCGCTGGCAAGCCCGCAAGCCTCGCTCTGCCCGGCAGGGTCGGGGACCTCGTCTCCCTTCTGCCCTTCGGGGCCGGGGCAGACGACATCACGACCGAAGGCCTGGCTTATGGGTTGGAGGGCGAGCCGCTTCCATTCGGGCACGTCCGCGGGCTCTCCAATGTGCGCTTGGCCGAGGTCGCCCACGTCCGCCTCGGCCGGGGCCGCCTGCTGGTGATCGAGTCGCCTGCTACGCTCTCGGAATGAGCGAGGCAACCGGCGAGATCGCCGAGCCGCGGGTCCCCGTCGTGGGCGAAACAGCGCCGCCGGTCGCCCTTCCGGACGATCGCGGAGTGATCCACCGCCTGGAGGACCAGCGCGGCGAGTGGGTCCTCTTGTACTTCTACCCTGAGGACGACACGCCGGGCTGCACCACCGAGGCGTGCCAGTTCCGGGACGCCAACGCCACCATCGAGCAGAAGGGCGCGGCGGTCTGGGGGATAAGCCCGGACGGTGCCGCCAGTCACGCCGCCTTCCGCGCCAAGTTCGGCCTGCCGTTCACCCTGCTCTCGGACGAAGACCACGACGTCTCGACGCGCTATGGAGCCTGGCGCCTGCGCCATAACTACGGGCGCCAATACATGGGCATCCAGCGCTCGAGCTTCCTGATCGACCCGGACGGCCGCATCGCATACGCGTGGCCAAAGGTCAAGGCCGACGGACACGCCGCGGACGTCCTGGCGACCCTGGAGACCGCCAGGGCAGCTCGCACGTCCTGAACGCCGCTCGGTTTGGCGCCTGAGCTGTGACTTCGGGCGACGTTTCGACGGCGGCGAACGTTCATCACGCGTGGCGGCCCGACCGGTTCATGGTGATCGTGGCTCATCCCGACGACGCGGATTTCGGACCCGCGGCGACGGCCGCGAGCTGGATCGACGCGGGATCGACGGGCTGGCTGGTCTGCTGTACGAGCGGTGACGCGGGCGGTGAGGACCCCGCTCTCGATCCGCTCGATCTGGCAGCGTTGCGTGAAGTCGAGCAAGGACGCGCCGCGGAGGTCGTCGGCTACTCGGGGGTCACGTTCCTGCACCAGCCCGACGGTGCCCTTGCGAACGAGCTGCCGCTTCGAGAGCAACTCGTCCGCGAGATCCGCACGTTCCGGCCGGACGCGGTGCTGACCCATGATCCGGAGATGGTGTTCTGGTCAGATGGTGGGGTGAACCACACGGACCACCGGACGGCCGGGATGGCAGCCGTCGACGCCGTCTATCCAGCTGCGCGAAATCCGATGGCGTTTCCGTGGCTTGCCCGGTCAGGTCTCGACGCCCACCGGGTCCGCCGGCTCTACCTCTTCTGGACTGAACGCGCGAACACGTGGATAGACGTGTCCGCGACGATCACGCGAAAGGTGGACGCGCTCCGGGCGCACGCAAGCCAGATCAAGGAGCCCGAGCGCCTCGAGGCTCGCATCCGCGAATGGGCAGGCGAAGAGGGCAGGAAGATCGGCGTGCCAGCCGCGGAGGCGCTCCGCCTCGTCGTCATCGACGAGGACGAGGAGCACGAGGGGCCGACCGACTCCTGAGGCGGCCGCCTGCCCCTATTGGGGGGCGACCAGAGTCAGAGCGGCTCGAGGAGTAGAGGGCGGACGCGGCCCCACGCGTTCCACAGGTCGATCAGCGCGTCCGCGCGACGTCCCAGGAGGGACAGGAGCTCTCCCAGGGTCAAGCCCTCCGCGGCGTCCACGAGGTATTCGAAGGCCGCCACATTGACGTCCCTGAAGAGCTCCGGCATGTCGGTTTCCGAAGGCCAATGGCGAACGCGCATCGGGTCGAGGCCGGCATAACCCGTCGCCAGCGAGAGATCGCGCTGGGCCGGCACGCGATCGTCCACAAATTCGCCCAGCCCGTCGTAGCGGAATCCGAGCGACGCCAGTGCAGTCGTGATCTCGCGGCACTGCTCCCGCGTAAACGCACCCCAGAATGGATGGTCGGTCGGGAAGTCGAGCGACGATGCCTCGATGGCGCGGGCCACGATGCCGTCGACCAGGTCAGTCAAGGCCCTGCGCCAGCGGCGGATCTCATCTGGGTTGTCGCTTGAGAGCTCGTCGACGACAGCGCCCAGGACGACTCGATCCCCGGCGAGCAAGTGGGCGATCGCCGGCTGCCTCTCGCCGCGGGCGGCAGCCGCAAGGCCGTCCGATTCCTCGGCCGCTGCCGTTGACCCGTTGGTGCCTACGGCGAGGCCGGCTTCCCCCGGCCGTGAACCCGCGCTCGCTGGAACTGCCCCGGACGGGACGCGCGTGCGACGTTCGGCGGGTCCCCGCGATGGCTGGGGCGGCATGCGCGGAGCACGCTTTCGGTCCCGCTCGGCCTCTTCGCAGGCGGCCAGCGCCTCACGCGCGGCTACGCACGTCTCGGCGGCGGACTCGGCCCCAATCCGTGCTGCGTCCGCTTCGAGGGCCAGGCGCTCGAGCGTCGCGACCATCCCGTTTGCCGCGTCGCGTTCGACCTGGAATGCGCTGGTTGCCTCACGGGCGGAGAGATTGATGCGGTTGATTTCCAGGAGCCAATCGCGAGCCGCCGCCTCAACCCCCTCCTGTGAGCCGGCTCCGTCCCGAGCGGCACGAAATGCGTGCTGGGCGGCCTCCTTGGCCGTCCGCAGGGATCGCGGGTCCATCGTCGCGGCCGCCCTGTCGGCGCGGGCCAGATGGTCGTCGAAATCTCGCTGGGCCTGCCGGACGCCTCTTGCCCCAGCTTCCGCCTGCTCGCGCAGCCGGGCCGCCAGCGCGCAGCGTTCGTCGACGGCACGTCGCCGGTCGGAGCACGGTCCGGTGCGGTCGCCGTTGCCCTGGTCGCCGGCCGCGCTGGCAAGCGTTTCTCCGCCGGACGAAGCGGCGCTCTCGGGGGCAGCGGCTCCGCGGGCGCCAAGTCCCCGCCCTCCCGCGCTCGTCTGCTGCTCGCGGCCACCTCCGCGCATCGCCAGGGCGACCGGCACCACGGCCGCCGCCGCCCCGACTCGAGCGAGTGCCGCCAACAATGGATCTGTACCACCGGCGATGGGGAAGCCGATCAACGGTCCACCTTCCAACGCCAGCGTCGAGCGCACGACGGAAAAGCCGCGAGGCTGCAGGCCCGCAGGCCCCTCCCATGGGCCACCGTCAGCCTGGTGCCGGGGAACAGGCGTTCGAATCGAATCGTCGGGGGGCCGGCGGGATGTCGCGATGGCCAATCGGGATTGCGGTGTCGGCAGATCTGCGGGACCGCCACGGGCGCCCTCGCCGTCGGCACGCTGCGGACCCGTGGACGCCAGGGTCGCCGACTGTCGCCGGGGAACGCTGTCGGGAGTCACCGTGAGGCGAATCTCCCGTGGCGTGGTCGGCCGGGCGCGAAGGATGACCAGCAGGGCCGCCCCAGCGGGAACGCCCAAGATGAGTCCGAACGCAAGGAACGCGAACTCGCTCCCGCTCAATCCCGGTCCTCCTGCCGGCTCCGCCGGATCGGCCTGGTCCGTCGGCAGCGTAGCTGCCAGCAGCTGCCAGGTCAAATCGAATCGGAGCGACGGAGCACGACTCGCCCATCGATTCGAGCCGCCCGGCCGGGACCGCTCGCCTTTTGCAGGCGTTCCGATCCGGATGGTAGATTGGACGTGTCGGCCGCGCCGATCCTCCCCAATTCCTGCCCGTCAGACGACCCCAAAGAGGCTCGACCCGCTCGTGGCGCTCGACCCCTACCAGGAATTCCTCGTCCAGCCCGTCGACGCGTCCTGGCTCCAGTGCAACATTGAGTGCCAGGAAGCCTGCCCGGTCGGCACCAATTGCCGGGGCTACCTCAACCTCGCCGCCGAGGGCCGCTTCGAGGAGGGCTACATCCTCTCGCGCGAGCCCAACCCCGTGGCGGCGATGTGCTCCTACGTCTGCTCGGCTCCGTGCGAGCGCGCCTGCCGGCGCGGTGACATCGACCGGCCCCTGGCCATCCGCGCGATGAAGCGCTTCCTCGTGGAATGGCACGAGGCGTCGGGAATTCCCGACGTGATGCCCCAGATCACCCCACGCGAGGAGCGTGTCGCCGTCGTCGGTGCAGGACCAGCCGGTCTGTCGGTCGCCCGCGAGCTGGCCATGAAGGGGATACGGGTCACGGTTTTCGACAGCCTGCCCTACGGCGGTGGCACGATGCTGATCGGGGTGCCCGCGTTCCGTCTCCCGCGGGAGGCGATCGAGATGGACGTCCGCCTGATCGAGCGCCTCGGCGTGACTTTCGTCTACAACACGACGATCGGCGTGGACATCACCTTCGATCAGCTCCAGCGCGACTTCGATGCGGTCGCGATCACGGCGGGCGCGATGAACCCGGTCATCCTCGACGTCCCCGGCCACGAGCTCGACGGGGTGCAGTACGGCGTCGACTTCATGAAGATCGCCAACCTCGGCGAGCAGCTCACCGTGGGCAACGACGTGGTCGTGATCGGCGGTGGCTACACGGCCATGGACTGCTCGCGCACGAGCCTCCGTCACGGTGCGGAAAACGTCGCGATCGTCTACCGGCGCACGCGCTCGGAACTCGTCGTCGACGAAGAGGAGCTTGGCGAGACCGAGCGCGAGGGCGTTCGGATGGAGTTCCTGGCCAGCCCGGTCGAGGTGCTCGGGGAGGACGGTCACGTCACGGGCGTCAGGTTCATCCGCAACAAGCTGGGCGAGCCAGATGCATCGGGCCGCCGCTCACCGATCCCCATCCCCGGCTCGGAGTTCATGATCAAGGCCGACAGCGTGATCCCCGCTGTGTCCCAGGCGGCGGATCTGACGTTCCTGCCCGTCGAGGCGAATTTCGAGATCGGCCGCGGTCGCGTGCGCGTCGACCCGGCGACCTACGCGAGCAACGTGCGGGGTGTGTTCGCATGCGGCGACTTCGTGACCGGTCCGACCACCCTCATCGAGGCTGCCGGCCATGGCAAGAAGTGCGCCTATGCAATCGATCGCTACCTTGCCGCACAGGGCGACGTGACAGTGGACGCGAACGTCAAGATCACCAGCTCGTGGCGCCATGACATGCCCGAGATGTACGACGTCCTGCCTCGCCAGCACATCCCCATGGCCCCGCTCGCCGCGCGCATGGCCTCGACAGACCCCGAGGTGAACTTCACGACACCCGTCGAGCTCGGCTACGACGCCACTCAGGCCGTCGCCGAGTCGACCCGCTGTCTCATGTGCAACTTCAACATCTGGTTCGACCCCTTCCGCTGCGTGTTGTGCGGCGCGTGCGCCGACGTCTGTCCCGAAGGCGTCATCCATATGGTCGACGTCAACCAGCTCAAGACCGAGGGCCTGCTGCCCGAAATCGAGGAGGCGTACGGCTGGGAAAACGGGGCGGCCATGATCCTCGACGAGGAGCGCTGCATCCGCTGCGCGTTGTGCGTCAAGCGTTGCCCGTTCGACGCCATTACGATGGAGCGGTTCGAGCTGCAGGAGGTCTCGACTGACGGCCGGCTCTACAAGGAGTCGTACCGTGATGCGCAACTCGCCGGCACGCCCGGCGTGGCAGGAGGAGCCGTTCGGTGAGTTTCCTCGAGCGGGTGGACAACGCCATCCGCCGAAGCTCCGCTTGGCGCTCGCTGTTCCGTCAGCCGTACCCCTCGGACGAGCGTTCCCGGGCGTATGCGGTGATGAACAACGTCTTCCTGCATATCCATCCCGTCCGGGTGCGGCAGCACGCGGTGAAATTCGCCTACACCTTCTGCCTCGGCGGACTGTCGTTCTTCCTGTTCCTGGTGCTGACGGTGACCGGCGTCTACCTGATGTTCTTCTACATCCCGTCGACGACCCAGGCGTACAGCAACATCCTGGACATCCAGGCACATCAGCCCTTCGGCCTGCTCACGCGAAACGTCCATCGTTGGGCCGCGCACCTGATGGTGTTCTTCGTCTTCCTGCACATGATGCGTGTCTTCTACCACGGTGCCTACAAGCCGCCACGCGAGTTCAACTGGGTCGTTGGGATCATCCTTCTCTTCACGACCATCTTGCTGAGCTTCACGGGCTACCTGCTGCCGTGGGACCAGATCGCCTACTGGGCGATCACCATCGGCACGAACTTCGCCACCTACGTGCCTGTCTTCAACACCCCGACCCAGATCCTGTTGCTCGGTGGCCTGGAGGTTGGCCAGAACACGCTCCTGCGGTTCTACGTGCTCCACATCATGGTCCTGCCCCTGGTCGCGGCGATCTTCCTGGCGGTCCACTTCTGGCGAATTAGAAAGGACGGGGGCATTAGCGGACCGCTATGACAGCCATCTGCCGCGTTGCCGCCGCCGCTCCTTACTCACGCAAACCTCGGGCCGATGGCTTCGCGGAGCTCAGCCTCGGACCTCGGTGGGCGAACGCCAGCTCGCCATTGAGGGTGCTTACTCGTGATTGATCGATGACTGATACCAAGAAGCCGTCCGAGCGGCGCGTCGTGCTGCCCGTCGATCCGTCGCGGCGAACGGAGATCGACAAGCAGCGCGTGCCGATGTCGGCGCGGCCGTACCGGCTCCTGGCGCTGGTCAAGCAGGACGCCGTCGTCCGCGTCCAGAAAGAGCCGGACGACACCGTGATGACCTGGCCGCATCTCCTGTCGATCGAGTTTCTGGCCGCCGGCATGATGAGCATCTTCGTGCTGCTCTTGGGGCTGTTCGTCAACGCGCCCCTGGAAGCGCTGGCAAACGGCAACTTGACACCGGCGGTGGCCAAGGCACCGTGGTACTTCCTCGGCCTCCAGGAGCTCCTGGCCTACGTCCACCCAACCGTTGCGGGCGTTTTGACGCCCACGTTTGTATTCGTTGGCGGAATCCTGCTCCCCTACGTCGACCGCGAAAATATCGATGAGCATCGGCCGTCGAATCGCAAGACTGCGGTCATGCTCTTCACCCTGCTGCTCGGCATGGGCCTGGTCGTCACGTTCGTTGGCATCTTCTTCCGGGGCGCGGGGTACACCTTCGTGCTCCCGTACATCGACTCACCCGGCCTCCATTTCAACCTCTGACCGCAGTCCAACGGTCTCCCCGGAAGTTTCCTGATGAGCAACTATCAAGTCGAGCCGGTCGACCAACCGAAGGCCCTGACGCGCGAAGCCATCAAGGCACTGCGCAACGAGCAGGTCCAGGGCCTGTCAAGACGTCAGATGCTGCGCCGGTCAGTGGGCGGCGCGGTCCTCCTGTGGCTCGGGGAGGTCAGCCTCGGTACGGTCGGCTTCCTGTGGCCGAACCTGAGCGGTGGATTCGGCGCGAAGGTCAAGATCGGCACCTACAACGACATCAAGCTGGCCAACAGCAACCTGCCTATCGATGAGGGATTTCCGGCCTACTACCCGGAGGCGCGGGCATTCGTCATCCTGATCGACCCCGCCCGCCAGGAGTTCATCCCCGGGACCGACACGACCGGCGACGGCCACCCGCTCAACGTGCGCGGCCTGTACCAGCGTTGCCCGCACCTGGGTTGCCGGCCGAACCCGTGCCTCAAGAACTTCTGGTTCGAGTGCCCCTGCCACGGGTCCCGCTACGACCGGCTCGGCATCAAGGCAGATGGTGCGCGCTTTGGCCCGGCGCCCCGGAGCATGGACCGATTCTCAGCCACGGTCGACAGCGGGGGCGTGCTGACGCTCGACACCGGCAAGATCACGAAGGGGCCACTGCCGGTCGCGCTCGGTCAGCCAGGATTGATCCCGCCCAAGTCTCCGACCGGGTGCATTTAGTGCAGCGGACGGCCGACGTCACCCGAGGATCGGCATGACCGACGAGTCCGGAGGCGGACCGGAGCAGCGTCTGCCCGTGCCCCGGCCGGAAGCGGTCCCGGCGCCGGCAGAGCGTTTCAGCGCGCCACCCTCGGCTCACGCATTCGAGCTGACACCGGAGCGGGCGGCGGGCATCGTCCGCCAGTCGGCCAGCGCTCGATCGGTCGGGCTCCTCGCCGTGCTCGTCGTGTCGCTCTTCGTGGCTATCTACTACTTCTACGACCTCGGCGTTCCCGGCATCTCCGGCACCGCGCGTCTGGCCGCCGAGGCCAGCGCCCAGCAGGTGACAGCGGTCGAGAATGGCCACAACATCTTCGAGGCCAACTGCGCGCGCTGCCACGGAGCCAATGGCGAAGGCGGGATCGGCCCGGTCCTCCACGATCAGACCAAGCTCTTCCAGCACCTGAACGCGACCTACATCGCGGCCGTCCTGCGCGAGGGGGGCCGGCTCGTGTGTGGCAATGCCAAGAGCCTGATGCCGGTCTGGTCGAATGAAGGCAACCCACCGGGGCCACTCAACTACATCGAGATCCAGGACCTGATCGCATTCATTCGAGCCCCGCAGACGCAGACCTTCCTGGTTCGGGACCCGACCACCAATGAACCCGTCAAGGACGCCACCGGCAAGGACGAAACCTTCAACGGCTGGCTGGATCCGAACTACAAGCCGGCCGCGGATGCCACCCCGTTCCCGGACTGCTGGCAGGATGCCTTCAAGAGCAGCAGTTCACCGTCCGCTTCGGGATCTCCGTCAGCCTCGGCCACGGCTGCAGCGTCGTCCGGGGGGACCACCCTCAAGGAGACCGCCCAAGGCGTGGCTTTCCAGCAGACAGAGCTGACCGCGCCGGCCGGCCAGGGCTTCGTGATCCAGTTCACCAACAACGATGCCGGGACGTCGCACAACATCGAGATCAAGAGCCCCGATGGGTCGGACGCGTTCAAGGGCGAGATCTTCGCGGGCCCCGGCGAGCGGACCTACAACGTGCCGCCCCTCGCGGCCGGGACATACCCGTTCATGTGCACCGTGCATCCGACCACGATGACCGGCACCCTCACGATCAAGTGAGCACACGTCCGGCGCGCGGACGCGTTTGGCGACAGGTGGGAGGACGATGACGGAGGCGCTCGGTCCGGGACACAGGCAGCGGGGTCGACCGGTCTTCGGCCTGCTCGACGCCGACGGCTGGGGCTGGGCATTCCTCAAAGCCTTCTTCTGGTTCATCGTGATCCTGTTCCTTCTGGGCTATCTACCCGACCGCGCGTACTACTTCACGGTCAATCCCACCATCGACCTCGGGATCAACGCCGTTTCGCCGGTGAACTTCTGCCCGCCCGAGAACGCTGGCCTCCCCTGTCCCGCCCCGCCCGGAGGGGTCCTGCCGTGGCAGTCCTCCCCGGCCCAGCTGAAGCTGCCCGAGGCACGCCGCGACGGAGCGGCGGTGCAGGTCGGCACCAACCTGCTGTACATCGGCGGCAGCGACGGCAAGGCCCCCAGCGCGAAGGTCTACGTGACGGACCTGTTCGGCGACGGCAACTATGCGCCGTGGCGCGCGGGGCCGGACCTGCCCGAACCGCGCACCAAGGCCGCCGCCGTCTTCTTCAGCGGCTCGATCTTCGTCGCCGGCGGCGACGACGCGTCGGGCAAGCCGACCACCACCATGTGGATCCTGACGCCAGACGCCCAGACCGGCAGCCTCGGAACCTGGAAGCCCGCCGCCGACACGACCGGCAAGAACGACCCGAAACTCGACCTGAAGCTGCTGGAGGCCCGCGACGGAGCCTCGCTGGCGGCGGCGGCGGACGGATTGTTCCTGGTCGGTGGTCGTAACGCCTCGGGCCCCGTCAATACGGTCTGGAAGTCGACCATCGACACGAAAGGTGTCCTCCACGCCTGGCAGCCAACCACCGCGGGAACCATGCCCGGCACTCGCGCGGACGGCCTGGCCTTCCTTAACGGGAACTTCCTGTACGTGTACGGCGGCGTGGACGGCGGCTCTCCCACCACCGCGGTCTGGGTTGCCCAGGTCGGCAAGGACAAGGACGGCGCGAGCCAGCTGACCGCGTGGGCCAGCAACATCCAGTCCTTGCCGGCGGCGCGCACGAACGCCTCGGGTTTCGTGGCCAACCAGGCTATCTACCTGGTCGGCGGCTCGGACGGCAGCAAGGCACATACCGAGCTCTACTGGGCGATCCCGAGCAGCAACGGGGCGATCACGGAGTGGAAGCATCTATCGAACTCCGATCTGCCCGCCGGCGGTCTCCTCGGGTCGGCGGCCGCGGTCAGCGGCAGTCACGCCTTCCTGATCGGGGGCCAGTCGGGGAACGGCCTGACCGGCTCGACGCTGCGCACGAACCTGGCACCAAAGCCGCCCTTCTTCCAGCTCGGCCTCGTGGGTGCGACGGTGCCCGGGCTCAAGATCGAGGGCGACATCGGGCCGCAGCTGGGGCTCCTCGCGGCCGCCGGCGTGGGCACGGGCAACTTCGTCATCCTGCTGCTGATCGCCTACCTGTTCGCACACAAGGCACAGGTTCGGGCGTGGTTCTACCGAATGCGAGAGCGTCGCCGCGCGCGAGAAACCTGACGGTTAGCGGGCGGGGAGCTTGCCCTCGTCCGGAGCCGGTTGCCCATGCCGAACGGGCAGGCCCGCCTTCTGCCAGGCGATGATGCCGCCGACGACATTGACGGCGTCGTAGCCGCTTCGCACAAGGTGCCCGGTCGCGGCCAGGGAGCGACTGCCCGCCGCGCACATGACGAGCAACGGCCGGTCCCGTGGCAGCTCGGCGAAGCGTTCCGCGAATTCGGACATCGGCAGCAGGACCGCGTCAGGCACACGCACGTCTTCGAATTCGTCACGCTCGCGCACGTCGAGGAGTAGCGGCCCCCGGCCTTGCGTGCCGGCGGCGCGACGGGCATCGGCTTCGATGACGCCGATGGACGGTAGCGGCGCGGCTGCCGGGTTCATATCGTGGGCGGCCCGAGGCGGACACTCGCGCTTCCGGCCTCCAGTTGGGCCAGGCGTTCATCGATCGCCCGGACGATGGCCGACAAGTCGAGGGTCTCGGCACCCTGGCCTGGCGCGCGGCGGCGGGTCGGGGTCCCGGGCCGGGAGGAGTCGGCGGCCGCAGATAACCGCCGGCGAGCTCCGAGGAGGTTCTTGGCGATGCCCAGGGGGTTGCCTCGGACCTCGTGGACGTACGCCGCGGCCAGCTTGATCAGACCCTGGTAGAGGTCGCGCTCGGCCGGGTCATCGGTACCCATCCAGGCAGGCTCCAGCAGCTCGTGTGCCTCGAAGAAGTCTCCTCGCCGGTACGCCGCGAGCCCGGCTGCGAAGGCACGGCGTCGCGCCGCTGCCGGCATCGGCCGATAGGCCTTGGCACGGCCGTCCTGGAGAACCGTCCGGCGCGCACCACGAGTCGCGGCGACGTCCGAGGTCACGCCAGCTCGCTCAGCGGACGGCGCCCCGGGAAGCCATCGGTCAGCTCGTGCCACCAGTCCACGCTCTCCTCGCCGAGGCGCCAGCACAGGCAGACCTGGCGGCCCGTGACCAACGCGGGAAAGTCGACCAGGCCGGTCTTGATGTCGCGCAGGGTGATCGAAAGCTCCTCGAGGCGAGCAACCGACGCCTGCATCTGGTCGATGATGCCCTGCATCCGCAGCCGCAGGCGGGTCTCGTCGGCGACCGCCACGTCCGACCGCCCGAGGGGTTCGCCATCGGCAGTCTTTCCTGGATCGCCGCCACTCCCGCGACTCGCCTCCGAGCCGAGGCGCTCGCCCTCCGGGCTGCTCGGCCCGAGGGCCTGCTCGGATTGGAGCTCGAGAAGCCGATCCCGGAGCCGGATCAGCTCGAGGCGATGGCCCGCCAGCTGGGTCGCGATCTCGCGGACCTCGGGCAGCGCCGCATTGGCGGCATCGATGTCGTAAAAGCGGGTCACCCACCGATTCTACGCGCGCGTCGCGCAGCTGCGGTCAACCGAGATCAGGGCGCGATGACCGGCTGCTAGGATGCGGCGCATGCGACTGGCCGGCCGGATGGAGCGCCTCGGGACGGAGACGGCGTTCGAGGCCGCGGCCCGCGCACGAGCTCTCGAGCTGACCGGCCGGGATGTGATCCACCTGGAGATCGGCGAGCCCGATTTCGATACGCCGGCGAACATCCGCTCGGCCGCGAAACGTGCTCTGGACGAGGGCTATACGCACTATCCGCCGGCACCCGGCCTGCCCGAGCTCCGCCGCGCGATCGCCGAAGACGCGGCCAGACGCAAGCGTTTCAACGTCGACCCCGAGCTGGTTGTCGTCACGCCCGGCGCGAAGCCGATCATGTTCTACGCGATCCTGGCGCTGGCGGACAGCGGCGACGAGGTCATCTATCCGGATCCCGGCTTCCCCATCTACGAGTCGATGACGCGCTTCGTTGGAGCAACCGCGGTGCCCCTGCCCATCCGCCAGGAGAACAACTTCCGGCTTGACCCCGACGAGCTGGCCTCGCTGGTGACCCCGCGGACTCGGCTGATCATCTTCAACTCGCCGGCGAACCCGACTGGTGGTGTCCTGGATCGCGGCGACATCGAGGCGATCGCCGCGCTGGCCAGAGAGCATGACCTCATCGTGCTCGCCGACGAGATCTACGGACGCATCATCTATGAAGGGGAGCATGTCTCGATCGCCTCGTTGCCGGAAATGGCCGAGCGCACGATCGTGCTCGACGGCTTCTCCAAGACCTATGCCATGACCGGCTGGCGCCTCGGCTATGCGATCCTGCCCGAACCGCTCGTGCTGCCCTTCAGCCGCCTGATCATCAACTCGGTGAGCGGCACGAGCGCCCACTCCCAGATGGCCGCGGTCGAGGCCTTGACCGGGCCGCAGCACGAGGTGGAGGCGATGGTCGCCGAGTTTCGCGCGCGACGCGACCTGGTCGTGGCCGGGCTGAACGAGATCCCCGGGTTCGGCTGCCTTAAGCCATCGGGCGCGTTCTACGTTTTCCCGAACGTGTCTGGGACGGGCCTGTCCGGCTCCGAGCTCGCGGGTCGGCTGCTCGACGAAGAGGGCATCTCGGTTCTCTCGGGAACGGCATTCGGGCGGGTCGGTCGCGATCACATCCGCATCAGCTACGCCAATTCGCAGGCCAATATCCGCACGGCCCTCGGCCGGATCCGGACGCTCGCCGAAAAGCTCATTCCGGCCGCGGGCGTCTCGGGTGCTGCCGGCTCCCGGGCTCCCTCGCGCTGATGCCTCCTCGACCGCGGGTCTTCGTGGCGCGCCGCATCCCGGACGACGGGCTGGGCCCGATCCGTGAAGCGTGCGAAGCCGAGATCTGGCCGGACGAGCTGCCTCCCCCGCGCGACGACCTGCTGCGGGCGATCGCCGCGTGCGAGGGCGTACTGACGCTGCTGACAGACCGCGTCGACGCAGAGTTCTTCGAGCGGGCGGGCCCGCAGCTGAAGGTCATCAGCAACTACGCGGTCGGGTTCGACAACGTGGACGTCCCTGAGGCGACGCGGCGCGGAATCCCCGTCGGGAACACGCCGGGAGTCCTGACCGAGACGACCGCTGATCTTGCCTTCGCCCTGCTCATGGCCGCGGCGCGCCGTGTGGCCGAGGGCGACCGATATGTCCGCGCTGGACGCTGGAAGACCTGGGGCCCCCTCCTCCTCCTGGGACCAGACATCCATGACGCGACGCTGGGCATCATCGGCTTCGGCCGCATCGGGCAGGCGCTCGCGCGGCGGGCAGGGGGCTTTGGGATGAAGGTCCTCTACCACGACGTCAATCGGCTGCCGGCGGAGGTGGAGGAGCCACTCGGGGCGACGTTCGTCCCCCTCGACGAGCTGCTCGCTGCCTCCGACTTCGTCTCTCTGCACGTCAACCTCACCGACGAGACGCGCCACCTGATCGATCGCGACCGGCTGAGGCTGATGAAGTCCACCGCCGTTCTCGTCAATACCTCGCGCGGCCCCGTGGTCGAC